>Ga0066377_10000017_pt1 | contig 46242 bp, 52 predicted proteins | sample Knorr_S23_td_Sur_FD_70946 | JGI IMG/M metagenome (GOLD analysis project Ga0066377, IMG submission 70946) | Marine microbial communities from Southern Atlantic Ocean transect - Knorr_S23_td_SurfaceB_ad_5m_LV_B | ecosystem: Environmental > Aquatic > Marine > Oceanic | place: Southern Atlantic...
GAAGGCTAGGGTAGAAGGGATTGAAGAAGCATCCGAGGAGTTGAATTGGTGAAGTATCGAGTTGTTTTTTCCAAACAAGCGCAGAAAGACGCAAAGAAACTAAAGAAAAGCAATCTTAAGGAATCTGCTGAACAATTAATTGAGATTCTTAAAGAAGATCCGCTTAATAATCCGCCGAAATATGAGTCCCTAAGAGGCGATTTAAAGGGATGTTACTCAAGAAGGATAAACATTCAACATCGGTTGGTATACGAAATATTAGAAGACCAAAAAGTAGTCCATGTTTTAAGAATGTGGACTCATTATGAATAGAGTGCCAACCAGTCGCTGGAGGTGACCGTCCTCGCTGACGCTCGAACCGCACCACAGCTTTAACGTTATCCGAAAAAGTTGACACGCAGTAAAGTGACACTATAGTATCACTTATGAAGACTGAATTGGTTACCACCTTAAAGCGACAAGCGACCCGTATCCTGAAGGAAGTCAGGGAAGAAAAGACACCCGTCCTGATAACAGAGCACGGACGGCCTAGCGCGTATATTGTTGATGTGGAAAGTTTTGATAAAGAAAGAGAAAGAGTGAAACTCCTTGAAGGACTTGCTCGAGGCGAAGAGGCAATTCGATCTGGAAGAACCCTTAAGCAAGCGGAAGCCAAAAGAAGGCTTAAAAAATGGCTGAAGTAGTTTGGACTATTCCGGCCCTCAACGACCTGGAGGGGATTCTGGAGTACATCGCCTTGGATAAACCGTTGGCCGCAAACGCGTTGGCTACGAAGGTTTTTGAAAGAGTGGATAAGTTGGAGGAGTACCCGAATTCGGGAACTAAACCGAAAGAAATAAAAGGAACTCCATATCGCAGATTAGTCGTGGGGCCAATTTTGATCTATCACCGACAGGAAGGGAATAATGTTTTTATTGTTCATTTATGTCGGGCCGAAAGAGAATTCCGGTTAGGAAACATCATTGAATCTGAAAAGGGCTAACCAGTCGCTGGAGGTGGCGCCCCTCGCTGACGCTTGCGTCGCACCTCAGCTTTAACGTTGGCTGAATATAATTCCGAGTTGACAGGATGCCTAAAAGGCACACATCTGTAAGACAATGAAATTTGACTGGGATCCAGAGAAAAACGAACAACTAAAAAAGGAGCGGGGAATTTCCTTCGAGGAAATCGCTCTACTTTTAGGGAGCGGATTTCTTTGGAAAGTAACGAAGCACTGGAATGAGGAACAGTATCCAAATCAGCGAGTATTTCTAGTTCCGATAGACGGCTATATTCATGCTGTTCCCTTCGTGAAAGATGGAGACACATATTTTTTAAAGACAGCGTTTCCCACTAGAAAATTGACGAAACAATTCAAAAAAGAATTGGAGGAAAAAGATGAGAAATAAAGAAGAAAAAGAAATCCTGGAAGCCCTGGAGAATGGAAGTATTGAACTAGAAGATCCTTCCAGGGAATTGTTATCAGAATTAGCAAAGGCTGCGGAGAATACTTTTAAAAAGGACAAGAGAATCAATATACGTCTCAGTAGCCACGATTTAGTCGGTATTCAAAGAAAAGCATTGAAGAAGGGTGTTCCATATCAGGCCCTAATTTCAGGTCTGATCCATCAATACGTTGAGGGCGATCTTGTTGAAAAGGCAATGTAAGAGCCAACCAGTCGCTGGTGGTGACCGTCCTCGCTGAGGCTCGTGCGGCACCTCAGCTTTAACGTTGAGTGGAAGAAAATGCTTGAGTCCTAAATAAAGACCAATATAAAGCACAAAAATGAATACTGTATTAAGTCCATATTCTGCTAGTGTTTCTGAATTGAAAAAGAATCCCAGTAATCTTCTGCAACAGTCTGGGGGAGAACCGATTGCGATTTTGAATCACAATCGCCCCACAGCATATTTGATCCCGGCCAGCACATACGAGGAAATGCTTGAGAGGCTGGAGGACGCTGAATTAATGGAAATAGTAGAATCTAGAAAGAAAGAGAAATCCAAGGCCAAGGAAGTTTCACTAGATGAGCTATAAACTGTTATTTTTGCCTTCGGCCCTGAAGGAATGGAAGAAACTTGGTTCAACGATCCAAGAGCAGTTTAAGAAGAAACTAAGGGAAAGAATTAAAAATCCCGAAGTTTCTGGAGATAGACTTACTGGACAAAAGAATTACTATAAGATTAAGCTTAGGAATTCAGGATATCGCTTAGTCTACGAGGTGGAAAAGAAAACGGTTAGTATTTACGTAATTGGAGTAGGGAAACGAGATAAGTCATTAGTTTATAAAAGGGCTTTGAAGCGTGGAAGAGATTAATCACTCAACAAGTCGCTGGAGGTGACCGCCCTCGATAGCGCTCGGTCGGCACCACAGCTTTAACGTTCGAGGGAAAAGAACCTTGACGTCAAAGCGTCAAAGCGTCAAAGTGCTTATTATGAGTAAAGCCACCTTGTATTTGGATGAAACCGTACATAAGGCGCTTCGCCTGAAAGCGGCTGAAACCCGACAATCCATGTCGGATCTCGTTAATGATGCCCTGAAAGCAAGTCTTTCGGAGGACCTGGAAGATATCCAGGAGATCAAAGAAAGAAGAAAAGATAAAACTGTAGGATTTGAGGAGTTTCTTGGTCAGCTCAGAAGCGATGGCATTATATAGAATAGAAATTGCCAAACGGGTTCGTAAGGATTTCAAGGGCCTTCCAAGAGATGACGCGAATAGGATTTTAAGAAAAATTGAGTCCTTGTCCAATAATCCTCGCCCACCCGAGAGCAAGAAACTGACCAACGATGAATCGCACAGAATCCGCATAGGCAACTACCGGGTTATCTACGACATTAAAGATGATGTGCTTGTCGTACTCGTTTTGAAGGTTGGGAACAGGAAAGATGTTTACAAAAGATAGCTGGAACCATTCGCTGGTGGTGAAGCCACTCGCTGACGCTCGTGCCGCACCACAACTTTAACCTCCGAAAAATTATCATGGAAGAGAACATTGAAATCAAAAACCCCGCGATCAAGCGCATAGGAGGGTATCTTCATCGGGTTATTCCCATAATGGACAAATCTGGAGAGGTTCTAAGTTATGCTCTTAAACCGTTGATGGTTGAATTTCATCCGAGGGATATTTTTCAAGTGATAGTAGGCGCCTCAATTTTCGCCATACCGGTTTCTTTAACAGAAGAAGCTTGGGTGCTGGCTGAAAATCTCCCCACGACGAATATTTGTATATTAGCTTCGTTATCCCTATTCTTTGTCGCCACATTTGTTTATTTCAATTTCTATAGTTTTAGCTTTTCCCAGCATAAGTTTAATTTTGCAAAACGAGTACTTGGGACGTACTTGATTTCCCTGATTGTAGTTGGGGTAATCCTTACGATTATTCAGAAGTGCCCTTGGGGCATAGATAATGTTTTAGCTATGAAAAGGATTTTACTTGTAGCATTTCCCGCATGTATGACTGCAACCATTAGTGATACTATTAAATAAGATCGAACAAGTCGCTTGAGGTGATGCCGCCCGCTGACGCTCAAGTCACACCGCAGCATTAACCATATTGGAAGCATGAGAGAAAAGAACAAAGGTTTCTTGTTCATTCAAATTCCCGGGTGGATCCTGCTTGTATATTTATTGTTTGCTCAGGGAATATCCGCAATCAGCTACGAAGCTGGAGTCGCGATGGGAACTCAGGAATCAGCCGAAATTATTACCGAAGTAGGGACAGCATTTTGGTACGGATTCGCATTAGGCGACTTGGTCATTTACATCCCTGCACTTCTTCTAGGTTTGATTGGCCATATTTGGAATTGCCGGTGGGCCAGGGTTTTACTGGCAGGATCGTTTGGCATAACGGCATATTGGCCAATCGTCTGTCTTGCAGCTGTAGCATCAGCCAGAAATGCGAGAGGATGGAGCTTAAGTAATGAGCTGTCATACTGGATTGTATTGCCTGTTATTGCCGCGTGGGGAGCATGGGGTTTAGTCCATTTAGTAATCTCGCGACCATCCGCTGATCCGGGCACGCACTCCGTGATTGGCAAGGGGCGCTAGCCCGCTACGGGGCGCCTTTAACGTTGACCGGATTCTTGAAGTGGAAAAGATGGGTGTTTTGTGAAGGAATTTGGAAAAATTCATAAACACGCCTCAGGCAGGAATGTTGTTGTTTTGTTTCTTGTTACCATGAGTGCGTACGCTTGGATTCTCCTCGTAAGCATTCCGGCGGTCCTGTCAGAGGCGCCGGATTTGATCCTCTTTGACATGTCACCATTGGGGTATTCCATGGATTTTGCAGTGACACTTTTAAATGGAATAGGAGAAGAGGGAAGAAGGACTTACATTCGCCACCAGCTGCCTGTCGATTTCGTCTACCCGGGATTGTTTGCGGTTACCTATTCCTTGATGCTAATTTGGGCATTAGGGAAGTCATTCAAAGAAACTTCTAAAATATTCCTGATGGCCATTATCCCGATTGCCGCTGGGGCCTTCGATTATTTTGAGAATCTCGGGATTATCAGCATGCTCATCACATATCCTGATTTATCTCCCTCGATCGTTCTTATCTCTAGCATTTTTTCTATTCTGAAGAGTCTGATGACAGTGGCGTTCTATTTTATTCTTCTCTACGCATTTTTTGTTTGGGGATATGGAATTTGGGCTCAGCGAGTTTCTGGTAGCGACACCCCCGCCACCTGATTGTTGAGCACAGCGGATTATACGGGCGAAAAGCTTATGAAAATCAGGGAGGCGACTTTATCGGATGAACAAGATATTTACGCTTTGTACATGTCCGCATTTGGGGCAACAGAAGCAAAACTTGTTGCAGCGTTATCAATCGAACTGCTGAAGGTGGAATCAAGCCCGAAAACGTATGGTCTGGTTGCAGAATCCGGAAGTTTATTGATCGGGCATGTGGCATTCAGCCCTGTACGAAGCATGGCGGATGGCAGCCTATTAGGTTATATGCTAGCACCACTGGCGGTAGATCCTGAAATGCAGAAAAAGAAAATTGGAAGCACACTTGTTGAAGAGGGGATTCGGATTCTCAAGGAAAATTCCGTTGAAGTCTTTTTTGTATATGGTGATCCCCGGTACTACTCCAGATTCGGATTTACAGTTGTCAGCGTGAAGAGGTATGCCCCGCCGTACCCATTGACATTCGAGCACGGTTGGCAAGTTATGCACTTGAAGGAGAATCCCTCATCTAAAACAAGTGAAGAACTGGAATGCCTCCCCATGTTTTCAAACAAAGAATTGTGGTAAGATCGCGCAACTCCGCCAATGTGACGGCCCTCGCTGACATTCCGTCGGCATTCTGGCGTTAACGCCGGGCAATTGGCCGTTCGAAAATGGGAAAGCTCATGCAAGCCAGGTATTTCAAAAATCCATCTGAATTCAGAAAGTGGTTGAGTGAGAACCATGACGATGTTGATGAACTCTGGGTAGGTTATTACAAGAAGGCAACAGGCATACAAAGTATAACTTGGCCTGAGTCAGTTCAGGAAGCCCTATGTTATGGATGGATCGATGGTTTGCGAAAATCAATCGATGAAAAACGCTATCGCATCCGATTCACTCCCAGGAGGCCCAAAAGCAACTGGAGCGACGTGAACATCAGCTTTGTCAAGGAGCTTACAAAACTGGGTAAGATGAAACCGGCGGGATTGAGAGCGTTCGAGAGAAGCAAAGATGACCCATCCTCCGGGAATAATGCATTTAAGCTTGGTGAAAAATTTGAAGATGAACTGCGATCGAATAAAATGGCGTGGAAGTATTTCATCGCATTGCCGCCATCAGTGAGGAAGAGTTCCGTGTATTGGGTAATGAGCGCGAAGAAAGAGGAAACACGGCTCAGAAGGTTTGGAATATTGATCGATTCATCAATGAAGGGGCAGAAAATCCCCCTGTTAATCCCAAGTAAGAAAGTGAAGGGTTAACCCCGCTGAAGAGCACCTCCGCTCATTACCGCGATGCGCTTCGCTCACGCGGGGCTGGCGTGTGCAGCAACCCGGTCACCAAATTGGGTCAGTTTTAATGAAACAACTGTTACTAATCAGCTCATTGGTACGCCCCAGCAGAATAGGTAAGTTCGTAGCTATGGGAGTAGATTTCGATTAAATTCCCGAAAGGATCCTCACAATACACCATTCGATAAGGCTTTTCGTCCGGGTAGTACCCGCGAACAGGCATCCTTTGCTTTCCGCCATGTTCAACAATTTTCTTTGCAAGGCCCTCAATGTCGGGATCTTGAACGCAGAAGTGGAACACACCGGATTTCCAGTATTCAAAGTTGTTCTCCCTGAGTTCCGAATTCTTGAATTCGAAAATTTCAACTCCAATTTTGTCACCGGTTGAGAGATGTGCTATGCGGAAACTACCCCATCCCTCCCCGAATACGTCATTGCACATGATGCCTATGGCAGAATCATCTGATTCGATTGTAGTTGGTGGCATGATTACATACCAGCCCAGTACTTTTGTGTAGAATTCAACGGCCTGTTCCAAATTGGTGACAGACAATCCAATGTGTGAAAATGTTCGCGGATAGGTCATGGTCTTATTGTAAGTTAGTCGATTGTGAATGTATTTCTAGGTTTACGAATAATGGAAATCGGCGAGTTTTATTAAAAGGTGCAAGCTTGTACTTTTTAGTATGTTACTAACCATAAGGTTGGAATTGAACAGCGACTGGAAATGGCGGGAGAAATTTTTTAGGAGAAATCGAAATGATTGAGTGGAATGGACGAAACTGCAGCTGCCCAGTAGAAGTTTCCATGGAAATACTGAGCGGAAAATGGAAATGTCTGATGTTGTGGCATCTTCATGAAGGCAGGAAACGCTACAAGGAGTTGGAAAAAATTGTGCCCGGAGTGAGCCAGAAGATGCTATCACAGCAACTGAAGGAACTGGAGCGTGATGGATTAATCAATAAGGAGGTATACGCCGAGGTACCCCCTCGAGTTGAATATTCCTTAACAGATTTAGGCGAAAGTGCATTCCCGATACTGGAAATGATGCATGATTGGGGTGTCGAAAATTTAGGCCTTGGCGATCGTTCAGGTTGATATGGCACGGCTCGCACCCTGTTTTAATGGTGAGCGTATTTTATGTCAGAAATTAAAATCGAGATTACGGACAATCTATCCGGGGAAGATTGGCGTGTATTAACCACATGGCGTGAACATGTCTTTTCTCCTGAAGGCATCGGAACAGATTGGATCGGTGGAGAACTGCACGTCCGGGCGTCTTCAGATGGAAACGTCATAGGGCATGTGGGATTTGATACCTATACCCTGATAATAGATGGAGAAGAAACTCGCTGTATAGGAATTGGTGCAGTTGTGGTTGTGCCAGAGTTTCAGGGAAGAAGATTGCCTGCACGGATGTTTGAAAAGCTCAGGGATTGGAGAGACGGCAAGGACCCAAATCTGCCATTGGTGCTATGCTGTCCAAAGTTTCTCGTAAACTATTACAAGAATCATGGGTTCACGGAGATCAGGAATGAGGTGTACTATCTCCAAAAGGGAGACTATCAGAAATCCAAGTTTGAATGGATGGCGGACAGGCGGATAAGTGGGAAAGGAAGTGTTCACATTCCCTCTAATCCCTGGTGAGAAGGGAGATGTTCGATGCAGCCAAATGAAATGTTATTGAATGTGCCCTTTATGGATGTTTATGTTCGCTCCAGTTGCTGAGGGCGACGCCGGCGGCGACTGATTGATATTGATGATGAAAATGGAGGAGTCAGTAAAGACAGGAATGGTGTTTGGATTAACATCCGGGATAATCACAACGCTCGGCTTGATAGTAGGTCTTCATTCGGGGACTCATTCCAGCGTCGTTGTGATTGGTGGAGTTATAACCATATCGATAGCAGATGCGCTTTCAGACGCCCTGGGAATCCACGTCTCCGAGGAAGCGGAAAATGTTCACACGGAAAAAGAAGTTTGGATAAGTACCCTCACAACGTTTTTGTCCAAATTCATTTGTTCGTTAAGTTTTCTGGTACCGCTTCTGTTGTTGAATTTGCAAACCGCAATATGGGTTAGTGTGGCCTGGGGTCTAGGCCTGCTTGCGCTCTTGAGTTGGCTGATCGCAAAAAGCCAGCAAAAACGGTCTTTCCCCATTATTTCAGAGCATCTCCTAGTCGCGATTATCGTCATAGCGATTACGCATTCCCTGGGCGATTGGGTTTCGACATGGACGAGTTGACCCCCAACACGTTGCACGAGGTCATGTAACACATCAATAGGAGGATTGGACTCATGTCATATTTGGTCAGCGGTGCTTCGAGAGCAGGAAAAACATTCATTGCGGAGAGACTTTTCCAAGAGTGGAAAATTCCATATTTGTCCCTTGATTGGCTCGTGATGGGCTTTACAAAAGGGCTGCCTGAATACGGGCTTCATGACAAGTTGATGCCGGATGAAATCGCGGAAAAGTTATGGAGCTTCCTGAAGCCGATGTGCGAGAGCATGATATGGCTGGGAATTGACTATGTCATAGAAGGGGAAGCCATTCTTCCGGAACGAATCGTCGAGCTGATGGAGAGACATCCAGGCAAGGTCGAGGTCTGCTTCGTTGGATTCACCAACATCGATATTGAGCGAAAGCTGAAGGACATTCGGAATCACGGCGGGGGAGAACTCCTCCGTTGAAGCTGACGCTGCCCATTGATCCCGACTGGACCAGCGGGCAGAATGCTTTTGGACTTGTCGCTTGCCAAGAGGCTTATATTAATCGTCAGCATGCGTCTCTCGAGCCTCTCTCTCTCGGCTCTGTTGTTGACGCCCTGCTTGTCATGGGCTCTCACGACAGAGGTAAACCTTTCATTTGTGCCTGTTCCGGAAAGCGCCACCCGCGCGGAGGTGAGGGCGACCAACGCAAGCGGTACCCTATTAGCGGGGAACTTGCAGTATGCGCCCGTTGACGGCCCCCTCCAGTCGGAACCGGTATTCTGGGTGAAGAGCGGCGACTCCTGGGAGAGGAAGTCCTTGCCGGGAATCACCGCACAGGAGGGATTCTACACATTCTCGGACATTAATTCCGGTTCCCAGGATTGGCTTGTCGGGCGAGCCTGGAGTGGGACCAAGGTGGAGGGCTATGCTCACAACTATGTTAGTGGTGAAACGATCTGGGGGGGAGTACTCCAACCGGATTTGGAAAGCTTGATCGGGAGCATATTCACCGGGGCGAGTTCGGACGGGCTGCTTTTTTGTGGAACAGCCTATCGGAACAATCAGTTATCGGCACCGGTTATCTATGATCGAAACCTTGAAGCCCTGGAGGAGGTCCCCGTGCCTGAGGGATTCGATGGCGGGTGGCTTTATGTTCTCAACGGACCGGCTGATTCGGCGACCGGTGTAGGATTTCTCAACATATTCGATGCCGAGTCCTCGAGCATCATTGATTTCCCTGCCAGGTGGACCCGGGAAGAGGGGCTGGTTCCATTACCTGTGCTTGCCGAGGGCAAAGGCGGCACCATTCTGAAAATGAGCTCTGATGGCTCAACCGCCCTTGGTCTGGCATACAATGAGCTTGATGAACAGTTGCCGACTATTTGGCACCTTGATCAGGGCGGGCAACCCGAAGCCCTCTTCCTGCCGGCGGGGCCTGGCTATCTTTACGGTGAAGCCAATACCATGGACTCAGCCAGTGGATGGATTTCAGGGTCGGTATTCTATGACAACAATCCGGAGGACGAAATTCCAGGAGATTGGAGAGGGGTTGTTTGGGACACCAATCGCATTCCACGCTTGGCTTCTGATTTTATTAAGGACCGTTACGGAGTTGATCTGAGTGAAGTGAATATCCGCTCATGTGACTGGCTGACCGGCGGGGGAGGATTAACAGCGTCCTACACGGATGTGGATGGCCGAATTAAGGTCTTCACTGTCGCACTACGGGCAAGAGCCGCCGGATTTGAATTCCTTGATCCGATGCCGGGAGGACAATACTACGCGGAAGCAAGGGGAATTTCCGATGATGGTAGCCGGGTTGCGGGATTAGCCAGCGGATATCCCTTGGGGACGGTTCCCGCCTTATGGACGTTGGGTCAGGGGTGGCAACATTTGCCCGTTCCGGAGGCGGTCCAGTTCACCGACGACTTCTTGCCCGCCTCCGACATATCACCGGACGGACAATTTATTGTTGGCCGCAGCCCATCGGACAAGGGTACACCGGTTGGATTCGTTTGGAACAACGGGCAAAGTTCCTTCCATCGACTGACCGATGAGGAGGGTACCTATAGCCGGTTGACTGGAATTTCCCATGATGGATCGATTGCCGTTGGGCAATCCGCTATTCCGGGCAGCCTTGCGCTCCATGCCATGGTGGTGCGCGATGGAGTGCCGTCCGCCCTTAGCTACCCCGGGGAAGCTTCAACCAGCTGGGCTTACGATGTCAGTGGGGACGGGCAACTGGCTGCCGGCTGGGCGGGATTCCCGGACTTTTCCTCCATTCCGCTCCTGTGGACTGTCGCGACAGGAGACTATGAGGTACTCCCCGTCCCTGAAGGGGGACTGGCTGTGGACTTGCTGGCGATGAGCGAGGATGGCTCCATCATCGTGGGTGCCACCTACTTCTTTGTGGGGGACCTGATCTATCCGAGGCCCACGTACTGGGACGCCGACCGCAACCCGGTCCTTATTCCGAATTTGGGGGAATTCCAGTATGGATCGGCATGGTCAGTCAGCGCCGATGGATCCATGATAGTTGGGCAAATGCTGAATGCGGACTACACGGAGGGCCGCGGGTTTATCCACCAGCCGGGAGGCAGTACCCGAGACCTGCACGCATGGTACCTTGAAGAGCACCAGGTGTACTTGGATCAAGACTACAAGCCGACCGTCCTTTACGTGTCGGCAAACGGTAAATGGTTTTCCGGAAGCGGGCCGGATCCGCTGGTTGCGGACAGCCGGCTGGCTTTCCGCATTAAAGTCCCCGAGAAAACCGCTGAGGATTCCTTTGGTGAGGATGCGATAGCCATTAACGATACAGGATGGGTTCAGACTTGGTTTGGGTTGGTAAAGGACGAGCTGTATCCGCTTGTCTACCATCAGTATCACGGCTGGCTGGAGATGAGTGTCTGGGGGCCGGACGGCGGTTATTTCTATGACGCTAATCTGGGGTGGATCTTTGTTGAGCGCGGTTCCTATCCGCTTATGAACCTGTTGCCATCAGATGGGGCCTCGAAGTGGGTATTTTATAAAGAGGGGACTGCATCTCCCCGCCGCTTTTATGATTACGAGAAGCAGCAATGGGTAACCGAGGATCAATTTTAAACCAGGCGGATTTCACCAATGTACTGTGTCCTGATAGAGTTTATTCCACTACCGGATAGAGAGCAGGATTTCGTCCATGCATGGACTGAGCTGACAAAATATATTTATCAGAATTATGGAAACATGGGCTCCCGGCTGCATTTGAGTGAAGATGGAAAGTACATTGCTTACGCGCAGTGGCCGAGTAGGGACGTTTATAATAACATCAGGGCCAAGGAAGAAGGGAAACGCCTTCGGGAACAGATGATGCAATGTCTCCAGAAAGACGCCCTGCGTGTCATGGAGAATTTGGAAGTCGTGGAAGACTTGCTGGAAAACCAACCACTCGATTGACGGAGGCGATGCCGGTTGCCACGGGCATGGTCTTTGATGCGGGTGTGAATTTCACTTACAACATACTTAGGAGGAAAAATGGAAAAGCTGGATATAAAGTGTCTTGTACCGGGATCGGAAACTGATGGAAAAGTGTCCGTATTCGAAGAGGTTGTTGCGCCGGGCTCGGGGCCGCCCCTTCATACGCATGAAAACCAGTTGGAGGTTTTTCATGTCATATCCGGCCACATCCAATTCGAACTGGATGGAAAAAGAGTCGATGTGCTTTCCGGAGGAACAGCGACAATCCCCCCCGGAGTTCCCCACGCATTTATCAACAAATCCCAAGGCCCGTCGATTATTCATTTCGAATTTCTGCCATCAGGGAGTTCAGAGGATTTCTTCCAAAAACTCGTTACGGGGGATTTTGAAGACCTGCAAAAATTTTTCGAAGACCACGGATTGAAGTTGCTGGGTCCGCCGATCCAATGAACTGTTGGCAATAGCCAAGGTGAAGGACGACAATCTAGTGATCTACGATGGGGAGTGCGGTTTTTGTAATCGTTCAGTGCTGTTTTTATTAAAACGGGATCAGTGCAGGTCACTCAAGTTCTCGGCCAGCGCATCCAGATTCAGTCAATCGGAATTGGCGAAGCATGGAATTATCACGGAAACATTGGACACGCTCGTCTTTATCGAGAACGGGGAAGCTTACCTTTATAGTGACGCTGGCCTGAGAATAGCCAAACACTTGAAGCGCCCGTGGAGCTTCTTCCGCCACTTTCTGGTTATCCCAAAGAGAGTGCGGGACCCCCTCTACAAATTCATTGCCCGCAATCGCCACAGGATATCCGGGTCATCGATATCCTGCCCGATACCAGACAAGTCGACCCGTGCTCAATTCATTGAGGACTAAGCAGAACGGCATGATTTACTACTTTGCCTACGGTTCAAATCTTCACCCTGTCAGACTGACGGAGCGGGTCCCGTCGGCCAAATTGATTGGTGTGGCCAGGTACCCGGATCATGCGCTTGCCTTCCATAAAAGAAGCCATGACGGGTCCAGCAAATGCAACATGCACTACACAGGGTCAGGGTGCGTATATGGGGCAATTTATCGTTTGAATCCCGATCATAAAAACGAGTTGGATAAATTTGAAGGGAAAGGCTTCGGATATATCGACATTCAGGTCGTGCTTGAATGCAACGGGAACGAATACGCCTGTTTTACGTACATTGCCCAGAAGTCACATATTACCAGCAGGCTCAAACCATATGACTGGTATAAGCGACTCGTTGTCCTTGGCGCCCAATACTTGAAATTATCCGAAAGCTATGTTGCTTCCATTGAGTCAGTGGAGTCGATCGATGATCCCGACACGACCAGGAAAAGGACAAATGAAAGATTAATTCGACGCATGAGCGGGATTTTGAGCGACCCCAGAGCGACAACCATTGATTGATGATCACGACCCCTACAAGTGACAAATCCTCCGAGGCCGAGGGAGTCATTCTGCTTCATGGATTGTGCCGCCGGAAGGCCAGCATGAATCGCATGGCCGAACACCTCGAGGCATCCGGATATGTTGTCATTAATGTCGGTTATCCTTCCCGGGAAAAGGAGATCGCGGAGCTCAGTGAGGAAACCATTTCCACAGCCCTGAATGATCCGCGACTGGCCGCATGTGCTCGCGTGCACTTTGTCACGCATTCCCTTGGAGGCATACTGGTCAGGCTTTACTTCAACCGCCACGATCATGAGAAGCTGGGACGCGTTGTCATGCTGGGGCCTCCCAATCGGGGAAGTGAAGTAGTGGACAGGCTGGGCAACTGGTGGTTGTTCAAGCTTATCAACGGCCCGGCCGGGTCACAGTTGGGCACAACGGGCGCTTCCGTTCCGGTCAATCTTGGAAAAGTGGAATTTGAATTGGGGGTCATTGCCGGTGACCGGAGCATCAACTGGATAAACAGCCTGTTCATAAAGGGAAGGGATGATGGCAAAGTCTCTGTTGAGCGAACCAAGGTGGACGGCATGCGCGACCACGTTGTTGCACATGTGACCCATCCCTTCCTGATGAAAAACCGGAAGGTGATTGAATTGACGACCCGGTTCCTGGGCGACGGGTCATTCGCAGGCAGGCGCCCAGTGCATCCGTTCTACCGAGAGGGCTGAAATCCCACGCAAACAGGATGGCATTAAAGGGTAGCTGAGGTGGTGAAACTCTGTTAATGAATGTGTCATCATGCCAATCTTGACTATTGAATTTGTCCATGGGCCCGGGGAACTTCCCCCGGAAAACGCAGCACAGGTAATCGCGGATATTGCTGGAGAGATTCTTGCCACGCCGGCCGGGCAGACATGGGTGCGGCTTCACTTGCTGGACAAGCAGTGTTATGCCGAAAACGGGATTAGCCCGGCCGACACGCCCACACCGGTCTTCGTTTCGGTAGTGAAAAAGTCCTTGGATAACCCGGAGCAGTTGGCGATAGAGGCAGCGTCATTGGCGAACGGCATTGGCAAAGTCCTCAATCGACCAACCGAAAATGTTCACATTGCCTTCGAACCCGCCGGAGCAGGGCGAATTGCCTTTGGCGGAGATCTCTCGACCCGCTAAACCGGGATTTTGTCAACTTGCCATGCTTCCCAAGTTGTCTTGAATGGGTTTCTGGAAATCCCCTTACGAACAAGACAGCCCACCCATGAGCAAGCTAGTAGCGAAAACCAAGATCCTGATCTGGAACCTGTTTGAAAAACGTGTCCGGGAACGGCGTATCGGGAGTCTCATCCTGAATGAGGCGGTGAACTTTGAGAAGTCATGCATCTTCATCGCGGTACCAAAGACGGGGACAACTTCAGTACGGGTGCAGATGCAGCAGAAAGGGAATCCGGTGATCAGCAACCCGCATCTGGATATCCTGCAAGTGCGGGACTCCCTTTATGTATATTTTCTGAAGAAGACCCTTGGACAGAACAGGGAGTTCCCCTCCGGTAATGTCCCCTCCGACAAGGCGATCCGTGATCAGGCCACGCAAGTTTTCAATAACTTCTTCAAGTTCTCGGCGGTAAGGAATCCATGGGCGCGGGCCTTGTCCATTTACTCAAGGAGGGAAGGGGTCCAACTGAGTAAAAAGTTGTCATTCGACAAATTTTGCCAGCAGCACCTATATGCCAGCGATACCTGTTTTCATCCGACCCTTCATCGCAACCAGCTGGACTGGCTGTGTGACGAGAACGGTGCATGCCTGATGGACTACGTATACAAGGTGGAAAACTTCAAGGAAGCGTTGGGCGAGATTGAGGAACGCACCAACGGGCGGATCATACTGGCATTCCGGGAGGCCAACAAGAATCCGAATTCAAAGTCCAGCAATTACCAGAAGTACTATTCAGACCGCGCCAGAAAGCTCATTGCGAAACACTTTGAAAAGGACATCGATTACTTCAAGTACACGTTCTAGTCCTTCTTTTTGACCATGCGGGTATTCCGGATGCCATTGCCTATCAACTGAAAACCAATGAGTACTTACTGCGAAGCTGCCCCCGGGCACCCGTTCCATGGACCGTATCACGACAAGGAATACGGATTCCCCCTGACAGATGACAACCAGTTGTTTGAACGGCTGATCCTGGAAATCAACCAAGCCGGCCTATCCTGGCTGACGATCTTGAAAAAGCAGGATGGGTTCCGTGACGCTTATCGAGGATTCGATATTCAGACGGTTGCGAATTTCGATGATGCCGACCGGGCCCGCCTCTTGGCCGATGCGCGGATCATCCGCAACCGCCTGAAGGTGGATGCCGCAATTTGGAACGCCCGGAAAATCCTTGAATTGCAGGGGACGCACGGGAGCTTTGCCCGTTGGCTGGAGGCGCATCATCCCCGCAGCAAGCTTGAGTGGGTGAAGCTGTTCAAGCGCACCTTCCGTTTCACAGGTGGGGAGATAACCGGGGAGTTTCTCATGAGTATCGGCTACCTGCCCGGTGCGCATACGGAGGATTGTCCAATCTTCAAGCGGATCCAGCGCTTGAATCCTCCTTGGATGGCAAGGGGCCGTCCCTAGAGGAACCCATCAAGGTCCTCTTCCTCGGCGACCCGGATTTCCAAATCATCTTCGTCGGATGAAAGATCCGAATAGAGGGCAATGTTCGAATGGACATGGGTCAGCATGTTGAGGAATTTCTCCGTGCTCAGCCGGAGCGCCTTGATGAAATAAAGCAGCTCAATGTCATTGATGTGCCGGCCCTGGTTCTCAATCCGGCTGATCACGCTCCGGTCGATGGGCAATCCCAAGGCTGTGATTCGGGCAGCCAAATCCGCTTGGGTGAGCTTGGGTCGAACCTCCTCGCGAATCCGCTTCAGGACGGGTCCAAACGCATTGGGAGCTCCCGGACGAATGACTATTCTCATTGGTTGCCTCTCACGGGAGGCAATCTATCAAATCGCAGGCCTGAATTTGTGTGAATACAGCACAAACGTGCTACTGTCCCACGCGTAACCCCCTATCCGGCTACCCCGAGACTCAAGACACTGGCAGGGTAAACGACTCCATTTCCCGTTTCACATCCTGTAGAAAGTGTGCGCCTGCGGCACCGTTCAGCCATCGGTGGTCAAAGCTCATGCAGAGCGCCACTTGTTGCTCGTGGTCGTCCGGACCGCGCTTCTCCCAGTGGGCCTCCCCGAGGAACAGGGTGGCGATTGCCGGCGGGACCACCAAGGGCAGCGCTTCCCGGACACTGTATCCACCCATGCTGGTGAGGATCAGAGGCACGCTGGCCTTTGAACGCTTGTTCCCTTCCCGGGCAGCTTCAATTGCCTCATCGTAGGCTTTTTGAAAGGCGATTTGGTCAAGCTGGCTGGCCTTTTGGATAATGGCTGTGTCGAGGGCATCCTGTTGCAAGGCCACAGCAATGCCAAAATCGAACACCTCGTTGTGTGTCAGGGACTCATTCTGATTCACCGTGCAACAGAAAATCGGGTGCCGTTTCATGGCCTGCACAAGGGCCCAGGCGACCATGACCGTCGGGGAAGGGGCGGCTTTTCCCATGGTTTCCTTGGCCGCCTTGCGGGTTTCGCGAATTTGCGTCCATCCGGCCATGACGGTCATGTGGGCGGGCACCACATTCTTGAGCTGTCCAATCACCTGCGGGGGCAATCCGCCCTCAGTCGGTTTTTCCCTGATTTCCTGAACCGCATCGGCCGCATGCACATGCGTTCCTCCAGGAGGTGGTTCCGGCGCGCTTGACTGGGCGACTTCAATTTCCGCAATGACCTGATCCACGTCGACTTCGTCATCCTCCTTGATTTTCCATCCGAGGAACTTGCCTCCGAAGGGAGCCTCAATCGGGAACAAAGCCTTGTCCGTTTCCACCTCACAGAGGGCATCATCCTGCTCAATTTCGTCTCCCGGTTGCGCAATCAGTGAAATCACCCGTGCGCAGGTGATGCCTTCACCAAGCGTGGGGACCTTTAATGGGCTTACGGACACCGACTCGTGCCCACCGTTATCGGACATGCTTTCCTTCATTTTTTCCAATGCAAGATTAGGTTGGTTGGGAATCCCATTGGCGGGGACATCGCGATTCCATTCCAAGGTGATTAATTCCTGAATTTTCCGGGCAACGTCTTTCTTTCCAGGCAGGGCCGCGTATTCGAGCACCGGATTGTACCCGATATTTACGTCGGGCTTGGCCAGCAGGGCCGGAGGCGACTTTAAGCGGGCAAACAGGTCCGCATCGCCGGTAATCCGGGCGATGATATTCTGTCCGACTGAACAGGATTCGCCGTCTTCCTGAACGACCAGCAGGCGGCCCGTTTTATGCACGGACCGCCGGATGGTTTCCATATCCAGCGGGACAACAGTTCTCAAATCGAGGACCTCAACGGAGGCGGATTCCCCCAGGAGTTCAAGTGCTTGTTCAACAACCTCGGTCCCGTTGCCCCATGTGACAGCAGTCAAGGCATCGCCCTCCCGGCGCATGGCGGCTTTGCCGAACGGGATCGGCTGAATTGAGCCCATCAATGCCTTTGGCGCCCACATCAAGTGCTTCGGAATGAGAATCAGGGTAGGGCTGTTCCCGTGAAGCGCGGTCCAGAACAAGCCGGCGGCGTCCTCGGCAGTCGACGGAATGCCAATTTTTAAACCTGGAAAATGTGCAAAAGCGGCTTCATTCGATTGACTGTGCCAGATGGCACCCGCTGGCAGGTAAGCTCCATAAGGGGCATAAATCACGGCCGGGGCGGACCAGTCCCCATTGGAGCGCCAGTGGAGGGTGGAGAGTTGCGAAATGAGTTGGTTGAATCCGGGCCAGGCAAAATCCGTGAACTGGAGTTCAAAGACGGGCCGTTTACCATAGGCTGCCATTCCCACGGCGATCCCGCAAATTGTGGCCTCTGCCAAGGGTGAGTTGAACACCTGATCGGGGGCGGCTGTGGAGAGTCCTTTGGTCAAACTGAAGACGCCCCCCTTGGGATCCTCCACATCTTCCCCGAAGAATACCACGTCCTTGCTTTTCGCAATGGCGGCGTGGAACGTGGCGTTGATGGCATCCACCATGCGAGGCTTTTCCGATTCAAGCTCAAGGGACATGGAGGGGGCGCGGGTCGAGGGTCCCAGAACATGCTCCAGCAAGTCCTCCGGATGCGGATCAACCTCATTTTCAGCCCGCGCATACTCGTCCCGAACCGCCTTTTCTATTTCCTCCCGCAGGGTTTCAAACCCCTCCAGCGTCAACTCGCCCATTCTCACCAGATCATCCCGTAGGCGATTGATGGGATCCTTCTCCTCCAGGCCCGCCAGCTCTTCCTCCGGCCGGTATTTCCGATGATCGTCCGCACTGGAGTGACTGGAAATACGCTCCGTCCGGCACCAGATAAACTGTGGACCCTTGCCCGATCGGGCACCATCAATGGCCGGCTGGATGGTATCGAACACCTGATCCACATCACATCCATCGACAACCTCCCATGAAGCCTTGTCGAGCATGCCGATTGCCAGAGGGTTCATATTTTCAGTGATCGTGGAGATGCCGATCCCGTTGTCTTCCACGAGAAAGACGATCGGCAACTGTCGTTCCAGGGAAAAGGCAATGGCTTCGAAAAACTCCCCCTGTCGGGAACCGGCGTCCCCAATAGTCGCCAGGACGACATTCGGATTGTTATCCAGTTTTATCCCCCATGCCATCCCGGCGGCTGGCAACATGGATGCCCCAACGACGGAATTGACCGACAAAATACCGAGTTCCCGGCTGCTGAAATGGGCTGGCATCTGGCGACCACCACTGGAGCTGTTCCGCTTGGCATAAAATGACAACGCGAGATCGTAGGACTCCAATCCCCGGGCAAGGACGATCGGCCGGTCCCGGTAGTGTCCTGATATGAAGTCGCCCTCGCGCAAAAGGTAGCCAGCAACGCTCAATGCCTCATGTCCCATTCCCGATACGTGAAACCATCCCTTTCCCTGCCGGATCAGGCTTTGTTCCCGCAAGTCGCCTGCACGGGAAAGCAACATCGTGTGAAGAAGTTTCCGTTTATCATCTGCATTGAGCTTGGCCATGACCGTACGCTATTTTTCGGACGCTTTCCCTGGATTATCCTTATCGCTGGCTTCCGCGGGCTTGTCCTTTTTTGGGGGAGGCGGAGGGGGAGTTGACCGGGCTTTCCATTCGATAGCCAGGCCCGGATCACCGGCTTCCTGCGCAACCTTGATGCCACGTTTGAGAAACGCCCGCATCACATGTTCAGGCATCCTCTGCTTCTCGATTGTCTTGTAAATCTGTAGCCCGGCCTTCGGATCGCCCAGTTGAGACAGGGTGTCGGCAATGGTGGCATAGAGCCCCCAATCCGAAGATCCGGACAAGGGAAGTTGCCGGGCAAAGGACAATGAGGTCAGGGCCTTCTCCCGGTTGTCCTCCGCCATGTAGAGCTGTGCCCGGCGAAGCGCCAACGCGGGACCGGGGGTGTCACGCATGCCGCGGGAAGCCAGTTTCTGGGCCTCCTCTAGTTTTCCATCAGCCACCAGCAGATTGATTTGCCGGATGATCACATATTGATCCTCCAGAATACTCAGCGGGTCGCCGACCGATTTCATCTGATCCTCCTGCGTCACCTTGAATGGACGATACAATGGATCACCAATGGACACTCCCTGCCAACTCAGGGCGGGGAGGGCGTAGTAGGCGGCATCCGCGAAATTCCATCCATCCGCCAAGGCAGCGAAAAAGAGATCAAACTGGTGGGTCATTCGCAGATACGGCTCCGCTACGTTGCCAAAGGTCGCGCTGACGCCCCGTTCAACCAATGGCCCGACCCATCCTTTTGTCGCGGAACGCAGTTCCTTGGCTGAAAAACTGTGCAGGTGGGCGGCCACGGCCCCTTCCGGAAAGCGAAATCTGGGCAGGATGAACGGTCCATTGGGATTGTTGGAGTACCAACCGGCATAGAGAACTGGCGCGTCAAACCGGCTGGATGGGATGAAGGTGGACCGTTTTTTGTCGTGATCGAGATCGTATCCGAGACCCCTGAATACGTCAGCCGTCTTGGCCAGCCATTCATTACCGGCGAGATATCCTCCCTTGCGGCTGTCCTCGTCCACATAGGCGCGCCCCCGCAGCCCCTTCCTTTCTCCCGCCAAGGCATTGTCCATCATACGTATGACGGCCTTCGCAGATGGGCCGTCAAGTCGTGTCACACGGATGATATCCTGCTTTTTCCCGGGATTGGTGTTCTGGTACAGCGGGTTTGGAATAAACCCCCTCAGCGGCAATCCCCGTTTGAGCATGAGGGCCAGCTCCCCGTCCACCGATGCTTCTGTGCGGGCAAGCTGGCCTTCTGAAAACGACTGGTACAAATCCGGGCGTACCCGCTTGAACTGCCTGGCCAGCAACGGTTCATCTCCCTCCCAACCCTGCACATGCTGGAAGTTGATGACCCGTGTCGGCACGCCGTAGCAGAGCACCATGTACTTGATCTTGCTGGTGAACAAGGTGACCGCCTTGCGCCCCAGTTCGTCTACAGGCGCTTCGAAAGCATCAATCAGCGTCTTGTCAATCAGTGCCTGCAGGATCGGATTGTGAATGGTCTCCAGATAGAGCCCGCGGGGAATGTGCTCCTTGATGGAGGACTCGATGACGATTAAATTCTCCTCTGGAATGCTCCGTCGCTGCATGTACGCCTGGGCAACCTCAAGAGAACCTTCCATGGCGGAATTGGCCACCACAGCCACCGCTTCTGGCCCTGGGGAACCGGGTTGGCTCCATCCTGAATATTGGATGGAGATGATAAGGGTCGTGACGAGGAAACGGGTAATAAGTCGCTTCACAAAGCAGGGCATATCAGCTCATCAAACAAAAGCCGCCCAAAGAGGCAAGGCAACAAAGCCCCAGCGTGAGGAGCAGGTAGATCGCAGCCGACTTGCCTTGACCACTGCGGGCAAGGATGACCGTTTCGAGGATGAACGTGGAGAACGTGGTCAAGGCACCGCACAATCCGCTTCCAATGAGCGCACGGACAATCTCTGAATCCCCGGGCAACCCCGCATAGGCAACCGCCAGAATGAAACTTCCGGCGACGTTGACCAGCAGGGTCGGCAAGGGAAATGCCGTGCGGATCCACCGCCCGGCCAGCGCCCTCAGGAGAGCGCCCGCCGCCCCTCCGAGCCCGACAACCAAGACCATGAGCAAACTCATTTGTGCCTCCTTTCGGAGATCTTTTCAACAGGGGGGATGATGAGGCTGACCAGAATCAAGGCCACGATCACCGGTAACAGGATGTTGGCTGCCCCCATCCAGGGGTGGCCACCCATGAAGAGTTGAACTGTCTCGTGGGAAAACAGGGAAACGGTCGTGAAGCTCCCGCAAAACCCGACCATGTACAAGGAGCGCCCCTGCAATTGGAGCCTGTGCTGGGAAGCGTACAGGACCGCCAGCGCGGCCGCGCCAAGCACGTTTACGAAAATGGTGGGAACGGGAAATACTCCATCGAATCCGATTCCAAGCAACCACCGCAGAAGGGATCCGATCATGCCCCCGAGGCCGATATACAGGATATCCTGCAGACTGAACCGGAGGTGGGTCATTTGGCTTTTACGGAGTGCCTGTCGAGACTACGCTGGTACACGAGAATTCCATCCACAATCGCCTTGGCCAGCTTGTCCCGGTAGGCCGCTGACCCGATGTTTCGTCCCTCCGTGTTATTGGTGACGAATCCGCCTTCAACCAGGAGGCCCGGCATCTGCAGGTCCCGCAGCACCGTGAATCGCGCCCGCTTCAATCCCCGGTCGGTGGCTCCGGTTGCCTTGATCAGGCTGCGTTGAACATAGTAAGCTGCCAAGGCATTCCAACCGCTGTTGATGTTGCCGGGCCAGGCTTTGCGATCACTCGAATGGAGCTTCGTCCGGGAACTGGAGGGCTGGAACGGCGGGGTGAAGGCAAAGGTCTCCACGCCGGATACCGAGCCACTGCCAGTCGCATTGAAATGCAAGGAGACAAACAGGTCAGCCTTCTCCTGGTTGGCTTTTTGGGCCCGGGTTTCTAGGGAATGGAACCGATCATCCTGACGGGTCAGGGAGACCCGGAACCCGTGTGCCTGCAATTGTCTGGCCACCCGTTTGGCCAAGTCCAGGGTGAGCGTCTTTTCCCGTAATCCGATGGCCGCATTCTCTGCCCCGGGATCCTTTCCCCCGTGTCCCGGATCCAGCATGATATGATGCAATTTGGGAACCTTTCCATTCGACTGGGGCGTGAGGATGGGTTTTAATTGGTGGGTAAAATCCGAGGTGCTGAGGTAGAGCCGTCCGCTGGATTCGGCGACCGGGTACCCCAGGAAAATGCGATTTCCATTCAGGGACATCTCCCGCTTGTGGATGGTGAAGGACATCTTCGTCCACTTGGATTCAAGCGCCAGTGTCTGGCCCTTCTCAATCCAGCGGGTTTGCATCCCAAAGCGGCCAGCGACTTCCCGCAGACCCATGTAATCGGTGCCCTTGATATCAAGCGCTGATCCGCAAAGCGGCCAGATCGCCAGAAGGATGCACCAGAAAACCCTCACTCTTCGGGGTGTGCGACGTCCTCGTTGTACTTGAGCTTCCGTTTGGCCTCCGGCAGCGGGGACATCATCAAGTTGACATGGCGCCCACTCAACCGAGGGGTCCCGTCGGCCTGGCCAACATGGCTCAAATCCTCTGCTGCCTTGGCGACCACTTCAAGTCCGAGATTCTTGTGCTCATTCTCGCGGCCACGGAACATGAGACTGAGCTTGAGCTTGGCCCCCTTGTAAAGGAATTCCTCCCCATGGCGCAGTTTGGTCATGTAATCGTGTTCCTCCGTACGGACCCGGAACTTGACTTCCTTGATCTTGGAGGATGATGCCGCCTTGGCCTTGTTCTCCTTCTTCCGCTTGGACTCCTCGTACATGTACTTGCCAAAATCGAGAATCCGGCAAACAGGAGGACGGGCACTGGCAGAAATCTCAACCAGATCCAACCCAACTGCCTTGGCGGCTTGCAGGGCTTCATCGCGCGAAACAACTCCGATCTGGTTCCCATCGGGGCCGAGCAACCGCACCTCGCGGGCACGAATGCGTTCATTCTTTCTTACATAATTTCCGCGGTCACGTCGTCCGCGGCCACCAGCATATGGTCTTGGCATCTATTCCTTTGTTTCGTTCAGTCGGAGATTCATTCTACCGGATGTAGAATTCTCCATATATGCCAGCGTTGTTCGTTTTGACAAGCTGGAATGAAAGTCGATTTCAGGCATTGACGGATTCGACGATTTCATCCGCGAGTCCATACTCAATCGCTTCCGTGGCATTGAGATAGAAATCGCGGTCCGTGTCTTTCTGGATTTTCTCGATCGGTTGACCACTGGCTTCTGCCAGAATCCGGTTCATTTCCTCACGGAGCTTCTCCATTTCCTGTGCCTGGATGTGGATATCCACGGCGGCACCGCGCATGGTTCCCATGATCAATGGCTGGTGTATCAGGACCCGTGAATGAGGATAGAGGAGGCGCTTCCCCTTGTCCCCGCCGCAGAGGAAAATCGATCCCATGCTGGCGGCCAAGCCGACCACGACCACCTTGATGGGGCTGCTGATCAGCTTCATGGTGTCATATACGGCCATGCCCGCAGTGATGGATCCACCGGGGCTGTTCAAGTAAATGGTAATTTCCTTTCCGGGGTCAGCGGCCTCCAAGTAGAGAAGCTGCTCAGTGGCCAGGCGTGCGGAGTCGTCGTCGACCTCGCCCCAGAAGAAGATTTTACGTTCCTCAAGGAACTTCCGTTTCATCATTTCGGTAAGCGGTTGCTTGCCGGTTTTGGCGGAGTCATTCGATTCGTCGTTCATGAATGGACGGGTTTGCATAAGGGAAAACGTGGGGATTCAGCCGTATACGGCAAGGCTGGGGATCGATTTTTTTCTAGGAAAGGCGAAATTCAAGCTTCTGAATCAGGGCGATCAGGAATTCGGCGTTGGTATCCGGGAGGGCGGCGCACGCTTCCATGGCTTTGCGGGTTTCCTGTTTGGCGGCGATGCGACTGGCCTCCATGCCGTGTACAGAGACATAGGTGTTCTTGGCCTGGCGGGCATCGTTGCCGGTTGTTTTACCGAGCACCTCGGCTGTGGAGGTGGCATCCAGAATGTCGTCGATAATCTGGAATGCCAGACCCAGCGACCGACCGGCCGTCTCCATCAGGTCAAAGGCTTTTGACGGGCATTCACTCAGGTGTAGTCCCATCAGGAGGGCGGCAGTCAGCAGGTCGGCGGTTTTATGATGGTGAATAAAATCCAGCGTCTCAGCCGAAATGACGGAATTCTCTGAAAGGGTGTCGACCACCTGCCCCCCGATCAGGTGCTGACTGTCGGCCGCCACGGCAAGGGTCTTGATCAGGTTGACGCAAACCTGTGGTTGGTTCGCATAATGGACTGCCAGCAAGCGGAATGCTTCAGTAAGCAGGGCGTCACCAGCGAGGACGGCGGTTGCCTCGTCAAACTTGACATGCGCCGAGGGCAGGCCCCGGCGAAGCGGGCTATCGTCCATGCAGGGCAAGTCATCATGGACAAGCGAGTAAGTGTGCAGGCACTCGATGGCGACCGCAGCCGGAACCGGATCCGCAATCTGCGGATAGAGATCGGCGGCGGCCATGACCAGGACTGGCCGGAGGCGCTTTCCTCCAGCCGCGAGGCAGTAGCCCATGGCCTCGTGGATAGCCGCAGGCGGCACATCGTGCGGGGGCAGGAGGCGGGACAAACCATCCTCCAGGCGTTGCTGATAAGATTTGTAAGTGGAATCGAAGAGCTCCATTAACGGGGAATATTGAATTGCGATTGGGATAAATAACCGATTTGTTAATGCAAAGCAAAAGGAGAGCTTAGGTAAATGGATAATATGGAAAAAGTCACATGGCGAATCTGGGAAAGCGAAGGCATGGGAAAAGCCCTGCTGATTGGCGGACTGCTGTTTTACATACCGGTGATCAATCTTCTCTTAATCGGGTATTTCGGGTGCTGGATGCGGCAACTCTCCCTCAACAAGGGCATGCAGTTGCCTGAATGGCGTGACGGCCGAAGCATCCTCAATGAACTGGGGAGGATTATTGTTCCTTTCCTTGTCTGGGTGGTGGTTCCCTTCGTGCTGGCCGGTTTCCTGGTGTGGGCCCTGCAAGGGTTGCTCGAGGTCATGCATTTGACGATTTTTGCCAGCACGGTGGCGTATCTGCCCGTTGCCCTGATCGCCATCCTCTCTCCGATCGCCTTCACGGTTTCGGTGATGCGCCTTTACCGGACGGATATCCTGAAGGATGCCCTGGCCATAGATGAGATTCTACAGGCGGTTGTCCCGCGGATCAAACGATGCCTTTTTCCACTGATTCAGTACTACGGCATCCTGCTGATCGGTTGGCCTCTGATCGGGTTTGCAGTCTTTTTGGCCACGTTGCCCCTCCTGGCGCAGCTCGTTCTTGTCATGCGGGAAGTGGATGAGGGCTTGAAATACGATCACTTTTAGGTATCTGCATATCCCTTTCAAAAAGGGAAATCATGCCAACTTACGAATACGTCTGCGAAAGCTGTGGTCACGATATGGAAGTCTTCCAACGCATGTCGGAGGACCCCCTGCAGCAATGCCCGTCCTGTGAAACTCCATCCTTGAAGCGCAAAATCGGGCTAGGTGCGGGTATCATTTTCAAAGGAGGCGGGTTCTACGAGACCGATTTCAAGGACCGCAAGGGGAGCTCGGGATCATCCTCCAGCAGCCCCCCACCCAAGAAAGAGCCGGACACCCCATCCAAGAAGGAATCCGGTACGGACAAGGGGTCCAAATCAGCTGACTAGGCCAGATCCTGTCAATTAGTGGTTAAATTCCCTTTGGAGAGATGTGGGGGCGGTATCAACGCTTGCCACGTTGGGCGCATTTTTCTATGTCTGTTGATATCCAGTGATAATTCAAATCAATGGCGTAAATCATGAGTGCAGAAAATGAAGAAGTTGGTCCGGGGATCGCCCCGGCACTGTTTTTAGGACTGTTGAGTTTCCTCGTTGGGGCGGTGTTGGGGGTTGCCAGTATGGTTTCCCAGCCGATTACCGTACTGACCAAGCAATCCGATCCGGAGAATCTGGCACCGGGGACCGTCTATTATATCCGGGGGGATCACTTGGGTCGAACTGCCTGGGAGGCCAAGGAAGAGGCATGGAAGACGGGGTCGGTCAGTGTCTTGAGCTTGTCTGAACGGGAGTTGAACCAGTGGAGCCGGAAACGCCTGAAACCGCCGGTCGACCTTGAGAAGGAAGAAGCAGGATTCTTTGACCAGTATGCGATCAGCGTGGAGCCCGTGAATTTCAGGATTGTTGGGGACCGCATGCAGATGGCCACTGAGATCCGGATGGAGGGCGCGATACCCGACCGGTCGTTTATTTATCAAGTGACTGGACGCTTTGAAGAGACTGCTGACGGGGTGCGCTTCATTCCGGAATCCGGTACCTTGGGAAGTGCCCCGTTGGGTAAAGTAGCACCGATTAAAGGGATTCTTTTCTCCATGCTCAGTAAGAAGTTCCTCAATACGGAAGCCGGAGAGTGGGTTCCCGGGTCACTTGAATTTCTTGAGGGAGCTGAAATCGCCGACGAACAGATTACCTTGCGCCGCCGGGCGGACGGGTAAGTTCCCGGGCAGCCGGTTTCCATATGGCACAACCGATGGAGCAATCCGGATCTGAACCCGCCAGGGAAGGGTCGGGCACGGTTCTGTTGTTTACCACCTTTCCGGTCCTGAGTGAGACCTTTTTGCAGCGGGAAGTGCGTGTGCTGTCCCGGAAGGATCCATCCCTGAGGCTGGTCTCCCTGTGGGGCGGGCAGGAACAGTGGGAAGGGCTCCCGGTTGACCGTTTCGGCTTAAAGGGAATCCTTGGGGCAATCCTGCGCTTGCCAGTCTGGCTGGTGAAGCGACCTGAAGCCGTATTCGGCTTGATCAGGACCCTCTGCCGCCCCCGGGGATCCGGCCTGCTGAACTGGCTGGAAAACCTGCTCGGGGCGGCTTATGGCATCCGGCATGCAGGCAGCCTGAGGGCGTCCCACTTGCACGGGGTCTGGGCATCCGCCCCAGCCATGGCCGCTTATGCTATCCACCAGCTCACTGGCATTCCCTATTCCTTCGCGGGACATGCGTACGATCTCTTCGAACACGGCGGGGACGGCTGGCTGACCCGAAAGGCGGAGGGGGCGCAGTTCATTCGAACTTCCACTCATGCTGGGCGTAACCGGCTTCTGGAAAAAGGGGTTCCGGGGGAGAAAATCCTGCTTGTCCGGAGAGGGTTGGAGGCACTGCCGAAAATTTCCTTTAAACGAGCCGGGGATCGTCCATACAGAATGCTCAGCGTGGGCCGAATGGTCGAAAAAATGGGCTATGCGCGCCAGATCCCGCTGATTCGAGAGCTTGTTGATGCAGGCGTCGAACTGGAAGTGGAGTGGATTGGAGACGGTCCTGAGCGATCCCGACTGGAGCGGGCGGTCGATGAGGCCGGATTGAGCGGAATCATCCAATTCAAGGGCCGGTTGCCGTATGCCTCAGTGGAGGAAGCCTATCGTCGAAACGATTACTTCCTTTTCACGGGGCAAGTCGACCGGCGGGGAGACCGGGCCGGTCTGCCGAATGCGGTGGCGGAGGCCATGGCGTGGGGGCTGTTGGTGTTTGCCACCGATGTGGGCGCAGTACGGGAGGCTATTCAGGATGGCGTAACCGGGTGCCTATGGGAAGGGGAGCCTGATGCCGGGTTGATCATGGAGCTTCTGCCCAACGCGGACAGGCAGGCGGATATTCGACGTGCCGCTCGAGCCTGGATTGAGGATAATTACTGCCTTGAGAAGAATCTTGACCCGCTCCACGAACAACTGTCAGGTGTAACTTTTTCAGCATGAAGGGGTTGAACTACGGGTAACCTCTCTTCGGCGAATTTTCTTTTTAACACGAGCTCAGCGTGGACAATATATTTAAATCTGGATTCAGTTTGGGAGCCCCCAGCACCATTCTTCAGCGTTGCCAGAAGGATGATGCGACCCGGGCGCGCCTCAAGTACAGTCCGTGGTATTATCATTTTGACGGGCAGCAGGGGGCAAAGGTCCGGCTCAATGGCCGGGAAATGCTCATGATGAGCAGCAACGACTACCTCGGGATGAGTTTTCATCCGAAAGTCATTGAAGCCAGCCAGAAGGCTATCACCGAGTGGGGGAGCAGCACAACCGGTTCTCGCCTCGCGAACGGCTCCCGTTCCTATCACCGGGAACTGGAGGAAGCGCTGGCCGCCTTTATCGGGAAAGAAGATGCCATGGTCCTGAGTGCCGGTTATCTTGCCTGCATGGGAGCGGTAGCGACCTTTGCCCAGAAAGATGACCTGATTCTGGTCGACCGGAATGTCCACAGCTCCTTGTGGTCGGGAATTATTGTCTCCGGTGGCAAGGCAGAGCGGTTTGCCCACAACAGTCCCTCGGACCTGCAGGACATCCTCGCCATGGAGAACAAGCGAACACCGAAGATGGTGGTCCTGGAAGGGGTCTATTCCATGGAAGGGCACATTGCGCCCTTGCAGGAAATCATTGAAGTGTGTCGCCCCTACAATTGCTTTTTCGTGGTCGATGATGCGCATGGAATCGGGGTACTGGGTGATCGTGGTCAAGGAACCGTGGGCTATCTGGACCGGACCAGGGAGGTCGATGTGATTTGTGGCAGTTTGTCTAAATCGATGGCCAGCACGGGCGGATTCATTGCCGGATCCAAGGAGGTCATGGAATATCTCCGCACGCATTCCAAGCAGACGATTTTCAGTGCGGCGATCAGCCCGTCCCAAGCCGCCAGCGCGTTGGCCAGCTTGCAGGTGCTACAGGATGAGCCCCAGCACCGGGAGAAGCTTTGGAGCAACACCCGTTATTACAAGCGCCTCCTGAACCAACTGGATATCAACTACTGGGACAGTGAAACTCCCGCGGTGCCGATTATTCTCGGGAACAAGGAACGGACGTACAATATCTGGAAACAGCTGATGGACGACGGGATCTTCACGGTCATGTCGATCCCGCCGGCGGTGCCTCCGGGCAAGGACCTGCTCCGGACGGCCGTATCCGCCCAGCATACGAGGGAGGATCTGGAACATTTTGTGGACAGGCTTAAGAAACACCTGAAGAAGGTTTGATCTGTACAAGGGCTGTCTCCAATCTTGTTAAAGACAATGCTCTCAAGAAAATGCGTAGCCTTTTTAGTGGCCAATTCGTTGGCCGGTCTGTGTGCCATCGGTGCAATCAGCCTGGTTGACCGGAACCCGTTTGTCTGGCCGGATTTCAGTCCGGGAACTACAGCCGAAAGCCAGCGGAATAGCCCTTCCAGCCAAGGCTTTGAATTCCATGCGGTTTATGAGATCTCAGGACAGACCAAGGTGCTGGTCCGGGAGCGTGCAAACAACAAGTACCACTGGCTGGAGGTTGGCAAGGAAATGGAAGGCCTGTTGGCCAAGTCGTTCGACCCAGCTAAAAATCAACTGGTGTTCGCCTATGAGAATGGTGAGCAATTCCTCGAGCTCAAGGATAAGCCGGAAGTTACTTCCGCACCGCTTTCCACAGGATTGCAGCCAACCCAGCGACCTGCCGTGAAACCGGCAACAACCACAAGGCAGAGGCCTGTGGTCACTTCCAGAAGTACCATCGCCCGCCGTACAACGCCGTCCGTTAACAAGAGGGTATCAACCGGCGCCACAACCCGAAGTACGATGCCGCGCAGGTCCGTCAGGCGCACACCCGTACAGCCGAGCGAGAAAGACATTCAGCGGTTCAAGGCATTTGACATTCCTCGGCCGGAAAGCACGGAAGTCCCAAGTTTGGGAGACCTGAAGCCGCCCGCCGTCGAAACACCGTCTGAACTGGACTAGGAAGTGGCAGCGGGAGAAACGAATCTCAGTTCGCATCCACAGATGAAGAAAAAGGAAATAGTAAAGTCAGTCCTTTTTTGCAGTACGCATCGAAGTGGCAGTTCCGTGTTGATGGAAATGTTAACCAACTCAGGTTATCTGGGGATTCCGGATGAGTATTTTTGCCCGCAAAACAGGGCACGGTTCATTAGGAAGCACAATCTCCCTGAAAGTCTGGAAGACCGAAAATTGGTTCAGGCGATAATAGAAAATCATACATCGAAAAAGGGGATTTTTTCTGCCAAGTTATTCCCGGACAATCTTGATTGGATTGTCTCCGCATTTGCGAAGGGATGCGGATCAGCTGATGGGGAGTTTCTGAAGGAAATCTTTCCCAACCCAGTTTTCGTATGTATCGACCGGACGGATAAATTGGGTCAAGCCGTTTCCCTTGTAAAATCCCAGCAGACAAGCCTGTGGCATTCGGATTCCCAGCCACTGTTCAAACATTTGAAGCCCTATTATGACCGGGGCAAAATACACCGCGCCAAGGAAATCCTGGAGAGTGATTCACAGCGATGGAAGAACTTCTTCAACCTCTATGGAATTGAGCCGTTGTATTTGAATTACGAGGAATTTTCCCCGGATTTGACGGGTACGGTTAAGAAAATCTTTGATCATGTGGATGTGGAGTTTGATTCCAGCCAGATTGGTCTGCCCTCGAAACACATTTTAAGAGACTCGACATCGGAGGAGTGGAAAAAGCGGTATGAGACCGAATCCGATATTATAGAGAAAATTGAATCGGTAGACTTTTTAGATCGCGAGCAGCCTTCCGTTGAAATTCAGGCTGATCTGGGAGAAATAATGGCCGCGAACTTTCCCGTGAGAATCGATTTCACTCTGAAGAATCTGCTCTCTTCCGATCTGTATTGTCTTGGGGATAGGGCATGGCGGGGGCGTATGTTTCTGGTCCTGGAGATGGTCAGCCCGTCCACGGATGAAAAAGTTCAAGAGATTTCGACTTTGCCCGCCAAGTGGGGATCTGAAGAAAAACTGAATATTTCCATGATGTTGAACAGTCCCCGGAAAGAGGGCGTCTATTCTGTTTTCGTCAAGGTGCTTCAGCGAAACAATGGTTTTCTGGAGTCAGCTGAGCCTTTTCACCAAAGCGTGAACGTTATCGATCCTATCCAATCGCTTTATGAAGAGTTTTTTGGGGATTATCAAGAAAGGCCAGATCAGTGGGTTTATACCCCCGGATTTGGATATTCATATTGGAAGCGGTTTCCATGGGTTCTTCACGGGTTTCATGGATGGATGAAAATCACGGGTAAAACCGCCAACCGGCTTGTGGTCTGGGATGACGCTCTTGAAGAGTGGGAAATCCAATGTCAAGACGGTGAGCTCAGGTACTTTTCCAAAAGACTTGGGGAATTCAGGGTGAAATCGAATTCCCTGGACCAGCGAACCCTTTATCCGCTCGCTTCAGAGCAAGCCATCAGGTTGCCCCAGGGCGTCTTAACTGGAAGTGTGGGGCTTTTTGGCGAAAGCCCGAAAGCCTTTCCCTAAAGAATCGAGACCAGATCGTTGAAGAACTGGGAGTCGAACACAATCCGCTCATCCGGATCAATTGTGGGATGAATAATCGCCAGTCCCTTACTCCAACCGGGAACGGCTTGATAGGCAATTGAACGGGACTTGAAAAACCGGTGCAGGCCTGCTGCTTCTCCGCCAGTGTAGACAATCTGGTTGTCCTCGGTAAAATCCACTCCAACAGTGAACCCATCGGATAAGATAATCGAGGGAGTGGAAAGATTCGCGTAAACATTGTTGAGCACATCAAGGGTTGATTCCTGCAGATCGACATCAATCCACAATAATGAAATCGGTTGCTCGAACGTCTTAAGGGATTCGGCATACCAGCCTTGCAGATAGGTCACTCGCTCAGGAACACCGCACGCCGAGACGTTATCTTGAACTTCATTTAGCCGGCCGAAGAAATCCCCTTTGCTGTAGTGGCCTTCATCCGCAGGAAGGCCTTCAAATGAATCGGCACAGATGAGTTGCATGTCCAACTTGTCGGAGATAATCGACAAACAGGCTGTGGATGAGCCCTTGAAAGCTCCGCACTCGAGAATAACGCCCTCGCTTTCATAGGATTTCAGTGCATAGAGAAAAGCGGCAAACGGAAGGATTGCGTCGCCAGCCCATCCAACTGACCACTGGTCGTGGCCCAATTTATGGCTTTTTTCCTTGTTCCAATAACCCATTTTTTCTCGCATCTGGCCAAATTCTTGCCGGCACTCCTTCAAGAAATTTAGCCATGTGGATATTTCAGGGTGAGCTTGGTTCTCCTTGATCCAGGCAAACACATTGTCTAGCCGGCCTTCTTTTAGCGCAGAATCCTTGATCAGGAGAGGGCTCGATCCCTGTTCATCGGGACGGAGAAGATTCTGTTCGATCAGGATGTTATAAATATTCCGTGGGATCATTGTAGCTCTTGTCGTTGGGTGGAAAATTAAGGATTTCTTTGGTGTTTAAATTCTGGAAGTGGCGCTGATCAGCCGTTCGCCCCATGTACCGGAAGGATTCGTTTGTTTCCAGAATCCTGATTTCCGGGTACTTGTCGGGTTGGATGGCGATCCATCCGATAGCATGGTCAAAAACGTGGTACTCCGGATCCTTCATGGAGGTCTTGAAATAGAGCCAATTGTGCTCCGAGTGGAAGATCCACGGGAAGTGCTCGTCCAGGATAAAGCCGAACCACTCCAGCTCTTTCCATCCATCTTTTGACATCTTCACGTTTCCAAAGAACTTCTGTGAATTCTTCTGGGCTTCAAGGGGCTTGATGCGAAATTGCCCTGAATAATGTGCATTGGCCGCAATATATTCCGCATACTTCAACTCCCATGCCAGATTGATATGCAGTTTGTAATAGCCATCGAAAACGGGGGCCGGCGGAAGGGGCAAATAGAGAATGGGGGAAAGTTTATAACAATTGCCGGTGGGTTCCTGGGGAGGGACTTCAAAATGACTCAGCAGGCTCAACTCTTCTGTTTCATGCTCGATTAGAATGTTGACTGTCAGCCACCTGAGCCCATTGGGATCGCCGATCAGTTTTGTCTCAGGCAGGGTTGTTTCAATTTCGATATCCAGTCTTGGCCGTGTTTGTTTTTCGTATTCCGGTTGCAGGGAAACCTTTTTCAGGTGAAAATTTTCAATCCCCGGCCTGGCTTCCGGAGAAAAAGCGTCTTTCGCCTCTTTCTCCTGTTGATTGTATTGCTTGTACCAGGAACGGTTGACCGATGAAGTTGTCTTTTTGAAACGGGGATCCTCTGGAAACGAGCGCGGGCGATGGGTTTCCCCGATGAATTCAAAGAGGGCGGCAAGCTCGGCAGCGGGGTCGTCCACCAGGTTTTCATAAAACATCCTCAGTGGCTGAATCCCCATTTCATCAAACCACCCGTCCCAGAATTGATGCATTCTTCCAAGACGGTTCTTTGAATAGGCTATTTCGATATAGGAGTAATACGGTTGGATGGAGTAGCGCTCATCCGAATCGGAAGTTTTTATCCATTGACCCGTTTGGCGTGCCTTCGTCAGGGAGATTGCCTGGGCTAGTAAATCGCTTCTTCTCAGGTGAATGAACTTGGGGTTGGGGAATATGGAGGAAAACGTGTCCATATCAGGAGGTCCATCCTGGCACAGTTCCACGTTTTTGAGTACTCGCTTGAGCTGATCAGGCATCAATTTGGCAATGAATACCCCCTCCTCTGAATGTTTCTCGACGAGCTTTTTGTAGAATTCAACCTTATCGGAAATGCCTCCCAGCTTATAGTTCTGGCTTAAGGCATTTTCATGAAAGGGGATGAATATCTCTTCGGCGAAAGGGAGACTCGATTGATGTAACAAGTCAGCAAGATGATAACTCCCGGATCTGGGGCTTGTGCATATGAAAATTGATTTCATCCCATCAATCTAAAAGAACGTTGAGGATAAGCATCATTATTCCAAGAGGTAAAGAAGAAGACTAGGTAGATGGACAAAAAAAGGCCTCGCGTGACGCGAGGCCTTTGAAAGATAGATACTACCTGGACAGCTTAGTTGTTGGGGTAGCCAACAGGTGCGCTAAGCTTGATGGTGTTTCCTTGGTAGCGGATCAACTTGTTGCCATCCTCGAATTCCCTGAAGAAGTGGGATTGAGCGGTCGTGTCACCCGTATCGATGTGCGGGGTGAAGATCCAAATCCAAGTCCTGAGTACGTCCTCTGGAGTCGGGACATTGAGGGTGACCCCGTTCGAGGGGAAGAAGAACATGAACGTGTTGGGATCAGCAACTACGCCGCGCTCCGGATCGTCAGCAGCGACTGCTCCTACAGCAGCGTTAGGTCCGCGGCTGGCCCACCTGAATGTGAAGGCGAAGAAGCCGGTGCTGAGAGAACGTCCCTCTTCCGTGAAGATGAAGAAGTTCTTTCCGAATTCTTCAATGAAGTACCATCCGCCACCTTCTTGGTCGTAATTCTTCCAATGGAAGACGTACTTCAGTTGTGCACTGTAGTACCAATCACCATCAGCATTGGATTCCACAGGAGTCTGGCCAGCAAGGCCCATCCAGCTGAGCGATCCAAGCGCAGGAGGTGCAATGTCAATACCTTCATCGAAAACGCCGTTGTTGTTAACGTCGAGGCTTCCGTCCGGCAGAACGCTTGCCGTTGGCTTGGCAACGATGTTGCCGCCACCCAAGTCCAAGTCACCGGATTCATTGACGGTGCCCGTTGGGGCTGCAGCGATGAGAACGGGCGGGTCGTCCGTCGTGTACAGGTCGCCGTCGATAATTTGGGCGCCCGGAGGATCTGTTTGTGCCACCGCAAGGGAGGCAATAGCACCGAAAAGGACGGCGCAACCGATGGATTTGATTAACTTATTCATATTGATTGATAGTTTAAAATAGAAGTATTTCCATGGGGTTTAAACCGCAGTTTAAGCGGGAAGTTGCATTAAGATACAGTTTTTTGAGGAAAGCGAGTCTATTTAAGATAGGGCACTTGGGAAAGAAGGTTAGATGAGGTCGGGAAACCCTTTTTTGAGGCGCGAAAAGAAAAAATTCCCGACAAAAAGGGCAAAGCCGGCGACAAAAGCGGGAAAAACTAGACTTTGCGAGGCCGGGGTCACTTCCCAGAGAAGGGCTTTGCGCAGATAGTCTATGAGGTGAATAAACGGGTTCCATTGTAAAAACATCCAAATCAACGGGGCCTCTTGGGTTTTTTCGAGGCTGTAAAAAATACCGCTGGTCCAGAAAATGACCTGAGTCAGGATGGGGGTAATCTGCTGGCAATCACGGACATAGACGGTCACGGAGGATATCCACATGGAAAGGCCGAGCCCCATGGTTAAGCAGATGATCAATACGACCGGATAGATCCAGAGCAAAGAAAGGTTAACGGACTGATTGATTGCGATGGCGAAAAAGAGACAAAGGAGCAGATTTACGACTAGCTTGAACCCTATGGAGAAGGTGAGTACCGCCGGAAGAATTGCCAGTGGGAAGACGACTTTTTTAACGAGATTCTCGTTTGCCCGAATGAGTGTACTCGCTCTGCTCAAGCCTTCATTGAAGAAATTAACCAGGGAAATCCCGATGTAGATGCCCAAAGCATAGTGCCAGGACGTCTCGCCGGCCCCCCCGGTAAAGGATCCCCTGAAGAGGCCTCCGAAGACCACGGTGTAAAGGGCCATCATCAGGAGGGGATTCAGGATCAACCATAAAAAACCAAAAGCACTCCCTTTGATCGTTTGGGTAATTTCCCTTTTGAGCATTTGCAAGAAAAGGGTTCTATTCGGAAACTGTTTCATTGGTTTCAGGACGGCCGGTGATCATTGGGTGTAGCCATAATGGGGCAAGAGAAAACTAGCACCGGTGAGCCCACCGAGTCGGAGTATCTACTTGACCGAAGAAAGGTCTGTTTTAGCCTCTGGTATCCTATGTCAGAGTGGGCACCCCGAGAAGAGATTATTGTTGTTAGCGATCTGGAGAAGACCTACAGAGTGCTACCGGAAGGGAAAAGTCTCGGCATCATGTCCGGCCTTCGATTGATGACCTCCTCTCTATTGGGCCGGAGACCTGGCCACGGGGCCCTGGCTACAGAATTTCGTGCTTTGGATGGGGTTGGTTTCAAGATTAGCAAAGGGGAGTCTGTTGGAATTGTCGGCCGAAACGGATCTGGAAAATCCACATTGCTTTCCATCATAGCGGGAACTTTGGCTCCGACACGGGGATCGGTTTCGGTCGGGGGGAAGGTTGCCGCGCTTTTGCAACTGGGATCCGGGTTCAATCCGGAATATACCGGCCGCGAAAACGTTTTTCTGAATGCCTCTATTTTCGGGCTTTCTCAGCAGGAAATTGAGGAGCGGATGGACGACATCTTGAAATTTGCCGATATCGGGGAATTTGTCGATCAACCGGTCAAGACTTACTCGTCGGGCATGAGAATGCGATTATCATTTGCCGTATTAACGGCAGTGGATCCCGACGTATTAATTGTGGATGAGGCGTTATCCGTGGGGGATGCGTTCTTTCGGGTCAAGTGTACCGCTTGGTTGGATGGGTTTCTTTCAGGCGGCAAGACCTTCATTTGTGTTTCGCACGACATGTATTTGCTCAGGCGCCTCTGCCAGCGTGGGCTGGTCCTTGACCAGGGGAGGTTGCTGGAAGACAGTTCAATTCGGGAGGCGTCAAACCGGTATTACCACTTGATGAAAGGCGGCCAGACGCCAGCAGGCCCCGAGAAGGTTGCGCGAACGGATACCGCGGATGCTGGGAGTGAAGTCCAGTTCGATCGGTTAAGGCTTGAGAACAGGGTTGGAACCCGGGGCCTGGAAGTGGTGAATATGTCAACATCCCCGCGTCTGGAAGAGGGGGTATCAGTGGACGAGTGGGTCTCCGTGAGGGTCGAATTTCTGGCCAATGAGGATATGGACCTTGCTCATTTTTCGTTTGGCCTCCGGGACAGGAAGGGGCTGATGATCGGAGGGGTCCATGGATTTTGGGATGATGAGATCAATGTCAAGGATTTGGTCGCAGGCAGTCGCTACTGCGCCACGTTCAAGGTGAAAATGGCCATCAATCCGGGTGTCTATCTTTTGGTTATGGGGTTTTCCCTGAATCAGTCCCCATCGGAGTGGGATGACATTGATACTTTACTTGACTGCGTGAAAGTTGTTGTTTCGGGGGATCGGAAGCACTGGGGGATTCAGGATTTGCCGAAGCACAACTTTGAATGTCGATTGTTATCCCCTGCATCCAAGTGATAATTTAAATTTTTTAAAATGATAGGAACTCAGAAAGCTTCAGTCGCGGTCATCACCCGGACAAAAGACAGACCCTATTTCCTGGAGAGGGCGATGCGATCGGTCCTCGGACAAACCTTTGATGACTGGGTCCACGTGGTGGTGAACGATGGCGGAGATCCCAAGCTTGTGGATATATTAGCCCAGGCGTATGCCGGCGAGTATTGCGGCCGGCTTCTGGTTGTGAACAACGCCGCCAGCCTGGGTATGCAGGAGGCCTCAAACGCAGGAATCAAGGCCTCAAAGAGTGAGTATCTGGTCATACACGATGATGATGATTCCTGGGCTCCCAATTTCTTGAGCGATTGTGTGCATTTCCTCTCAGAAGCTGGCCCAGCTTCATCAATCCAAGGGGTGGTGACGCAAACAATACGAATTCTGGAAGAAATCTCCAATACGGGCGAAATCGTTGAGCTAAAACGCCACCCATATTTCCCTTTCTCCCTGGTCACTTTGGAGGAGATGAGAAAACGGAATATGTTTTCTCCGATTTGTTTTTTATTTCGAAGAAAAGCGCAGGAGCGGGTGGGTTGTTACAATCAGGCTTACGATGTGCTTGGCGATTATGACTTCAATCTGCGGTTCCTGCGGCATTATGAAATTGGGGTTATTCCGGATTTTCATGCTTATTACCATTGGCGAAGTGGGAGCATGGGGAATACCGTAACGCGGCAAGTCAATTTGCATCGCGAGATGCTGTCGCGACTGAAGAACCATTATTACCGTCAATGGCTTGATGACCCCGTTAATTCAGTTGGACCGTTGGATGATGTTCAAGCCCCCGCGACCAGGCATTTGTTTGATGTTCCATTCAACAAAAGAGACTCGGAGCCGGCCCCCGCGGAAACATTTCCGCAATTCGACCTGGAAGGGGTAGAGCTATTATCACTTGATATTTTTGACACGGTATTAAGGCGGAAGTGTGCGGCGCCCAAGGATGTCTTTGATTTGCTGGAGGCAAACAGCGGTCTTCTCAACAATGGAAAGCCGATAAAAAACCTTGCCATAGCAAGAGCACAGGCTGAGCGAACCGCCCGCGTCGAGGCCGATGGGGAAGAAGTTACCTTTGATGAGATTTATGGAGCCTTGTCAGGCCTGATAGGGATTGATAAAGAAGTCGCCAGAAGCTTGATGGATTTGGAGTGGGATTTGGAACAATCGATCCTTTACCCTGATCCGAGGTGGATAAAGTTCATTGAACAAGCCTCATCAACCGGACTCAGGATCATATTCTTATCGGATATGTATTACTCAAAGAAGCAGCTGACAGCGCTTCTGGAAGGGTTCGGGGTCACCAATCCTGAAGTATATGTTTCCTCCGAACTTAAGCAGAGCAAACACTTGGGAACAATTCAGCCCAAGGTGGTTGAATTGGCTGGGGTAAAGGCCGACAAGATACTCCACATAGGAGACAACTTTTACAGCGATTACATCCAGTGTAAGAACTCCGACTGGCAGGCCTTCTATTGGTCCAAGGATTACAACTACAAGCCGTGGGTGGATCAGATAAGCCCATTCTTTTATCTTGATGATGACTATGTAAGTAAGAGATTCATTGGATTGGTTAGAGCCAGCCAGTACAATGAAGACCTGGGATTTTCAATTTCAGATCGTCTTGGATATGAGGTAGTGGGGCCCCTCTATGTGTCTTATTTAAACTGGGTTTGCCGTACAGCCCGGAAAGATGGCATCCGGAAGTTGGTATTATTGGGCCGGGACGGGTATTATTGGGAAAAGGCATTGGATGAAATGAACGCGCTCGAGCCCCTGGGCGTTGATTATGTATTTATGCACTCATCACGCAAAGTGCTCAATTTTGGAACATTTTGTGGACTCGACGAGAACGCAATGAGCTTTTTGCTAACGCCTAATCCCAGTTTGCGGGTCAAGGACTATATCAATAGAACCGGACTGAATGCCGAAAACTATGAGGAGTTGATCCAATTTGTTGGATTCCCTGATCCGGAAGAGGTACTCACGAATGAACTTGGAGGGGATTACCTGAAGCCTGATTCAGAGGCTAAGTTAAGGTCGATGTTCCTGGGGATGAGGAACGAGCTTGAAGCACTGTTCAACTCACAAAAAGAAGCGCTGAAGCTATTGCTGGATGAGGTCGGGTTTGATCCGAGTGACACCGCGTTGGTCGATATCGGATGGAATGCTTCCAGTGTAAGGTGCCTATCACGGCTATTTGAAGATGAGACAGAAAAGGTTCGAGGCTTCTTTTTCGGGACGTGGGAAACAGCCTTGGAGAATCAGCTGGAAGACTGCAATTTCAAGTCGTATTTCGTCCATCTCGAGAAGCCGTCGGACAACGCGCTATTGATAAGGGAGTCCGTCAATTGGATAGAATCGATAAATTCAGCCCCGTTCCCCACGCTTTTATCCCTGGAGATTCGCGAAGGTAAAGTATGCCCTGTATTTGCTGAAGTTGAAGACACCGGATTCGATGCTGAAGAGCAGAAGAAAATTTGGGATGGGGCAAAGGTTTTCATTCATGACGCGATGGAGGAGATCCGGGAGGCTGAGTGGAATGACAGATCGGGAAGTACTTATCTTTTCCTTGTGCTCAGTCGACTGCTTCGCGAACCCAGTCCGTCCGAAGTTGATGTGTGGGGAGAACTGCAACATTCTGAAGGATTTGGCCTGGGTGTTTACAAGAGACTGATTGAACGAGTGCCCAATGATGCCCAACCCATTGAGCTCATGAGTGCATTTGACTCCTCCAATTGGAAGAGGGGCTTCCTGTCCACGCTGAAAGATCATCAGGTCAAGTATATTGAAGAGCGTTGCTGGAATCCAGTTGAGCAGTCCATGGATGAACTCAAGGGGCAGCTTGCCTGGAAAACGAGGCAAGCCGATCAATTCTGGAGTGAACGTGAAAGGTGCAAGGCTGATTTGCTTTCAAAGACCGCAAAGTTGGAAGATATCCGGAAGGATTTTCATGAGGTGCAAAAAAAAGTTTTGTCCCAGGGGGACGAAATTACGACCGCCAATGAGCTGGTACAGTCTCAGAAATCCTGCGTGAATGACTTGAATGAGAAAGTGCGCCAGCTTTCAGAGGAAAGGCGGCAACTGAATGAGACAGTGGGGCAGCTTTCAGAGGAAAGGCAGCAACTGAATGAGCGTGCCAACAGCTTGAAGGAGGAAATCCGAGGGCTGAAGGATGGAACAGTCCAGCTCAACGAAAAGCTCGCGGCTGCGAATGAGACAGTGGGGCAGCTTTCAGAGAAAAAGCAGCAATTGGATAAGAGTGTTAGTGGTTTAAGGGAGGAAGTTCGGGGCCTGGGTGAGGTGAAAGCCCAACTGACCGAGGAACTCGCACAGGCCAATGAGGTAATCAGGACGCAGGAAAGCCGTGCTGCAGAATTGAATGAAAAGGTGGGCAAACTTTCCGAGATATTATCAAGCAGGGCAAAACTTCTGAAAGCACTCTTTAAGAATGTGGAATTGGATTAAGCGCATTAGAGGAGCCCATATCCTCCACTTGCAAAGGCTTTCCCTGCAGAATTCCTGAACGGGTGGCGTCTCACAATCAGAGCATTAGTCTCTATTGGAATCGTCGATTTTTTTTGAAATATCTTTTTTAATTTCCCAGGCACTATCCCTAAACATGATTGCTTGATTTGCGATGATACCTCTTCCCGTTTTACCCTCCTCCATATCTTTCCGCAGCCATTCATTCCGAAGAAAATTGTCATAAAAGACGTGGAGGTGGAGTTTGCCTGAAAAAGTTGTGGTGTAGTTTGGATCGTCAGGGTTTGAGCGATCATGGTAGTATGCGAGAAATTCGGGGATAATTCCAATTTCATATTTCTCGAGAAACCTGACGTTGAAATCCCAGTCTCCCAGGACAGGAAGGTCTTCCCTGAAAGCGCCGACTTCCTCGCACGCCTCCCGGTTAAAAACGAAACAGATAGGCGCTATGAAATTTTGTGCGATCATACGGCGCAGGCTGATGCTCTCTGCCCAGTCGTGAAAAGGGAACTGGTCGAGAACTTCAACCGTTCCGTTCTCAAGTTTCTCGATGATTCGTGTCGTCCGGGTGATCGCCCCCTTAACTCTCGGGTGGGGTGGCTTGTCTAAATATGAAGTCGTTTTTTCGAAAAATTCCGGGTGCAACGAATCATCATCGTCATGAATCATCGCATATTCCGTTTTCAGTTTGCTCAAGCCGACATTGGACGCCGCTTCCATACCGACTGATTCCGGATGTGAAACCAATGTGATTTTCCTTTGCGATTCGGCGTCCAGGCTTGCCAGCAAGTCCTCCACAGGTCGGGGATCTCCGCCATCGTTGACCACCACCAGTTGCCAATCCCTGAAGGTTTGCTGAGTAACGCTTTGCAGGGCCCTCCGCAACAGGATGGGACGATCCTTTGTCCTCATGATTACGCCTATTTTCGCCATGTCGGTTCCAGTTTTCCGGGCATCCCAGTCATTACAAGGATATTTTGTCTGCTGGACTAGTCGGATAAGGGTTGCGGGGAGGGGCGGCCGCTTTAAAAGGGGGTTATTCCAAGATTACGAAAATGACCGATTTTTTTATTCATATTCCCCGTAGCGGTGGGTCCTCTCTTAGAACGCTTTTACATCTCAATTATCCGCCCGAGAAGATATTTTCGATGTCTGGTGACCACCAGCAGATAATGGATTACACGTGCAGTGCGAAAGAGGACCGGGAAAAGCATCAATTGGTGCAGGGTCATTTCCCCTTTGGGTTACATTTGGACTTGGATGTGTTCCGTTATTTTGCCTTGATCCGAAATCCCGTCGAACGGCATTTTTCCGAATTTTTCTACGCGGCGAAATATCCTGAGCACCCGGCGTACGAGAGCATTAAGAATGGTGAGCTGACTTTGGATTTGTGGGCAACCATTGGTGAAAGGCACGATTTTTACCACCAGAACACTTTATGCCAGTTCCTCAGTGGGGAGTTTATTATCAATAAGCCAACCCATGTAACCTTTCAAGCGGCATGTTCCAATCTGGAAAGGATGACCATATTTGGTATCACAGAGAGGTTCACCGAGTCTGCGCTTATCATGTCCAAATACTTGGGATGGCAAAAGCCCATTTTTGGAATACGAAATCGGATTGAAAGAAAAGATGTGGTGCCGCCTCATCTAGTAAGAATTGCTGAAAAGAACCAAGAGTTGGATTTGGCTCTCTACGAATTTGCCAAAGATTTGTTCCAGAAGCGAATTGAGCAGGAAGCTAAAGTCTATTTTCCCGCCTTGGAGGCATATGAAGAAAAGGTTCAAGCGGTTGGAAGCAAGGAAAGCTTGCACCATGAACGATACCTTGTGGAGGAATCGCCCTCGGATGCCTTGTTCAATGTCAATCACCTTGAAGCCGGTTCCGTTATTCTGGATTACCTGAACAGTGAAAAGCAAAAGGAACTTTTTTCCAGTATACCTTATCGCCCGCTTTCCCCGGATCTCGTGGCAACATATTTCAAGTGTTTGCTCACCTCTTTAATCTTTGGGGAAATCCGAATCTATAATCGCGAAAAGGTGCGTTCCCATTGGTTCGGGTTTATAGATGTGAGCGAGTTTCCCAAATTGAAGCACGAGACCTTGGGTGAATTCCAGGTCGAATCCGATTTCTCCGCCAGATATCCATTCGTCTTCCAATTTGCCCGTCAAGAAATAGGGGTTATCAAGACCAGCCCATGGATATTTCCAAATGCGATTCGTGAGAGTGATGGCGCTGAAATACGGTTTCTCGGTCTTGGATCGGATTGTCCAAAGATTGAGATCAAGGAAGGTGCCCGCTGGACTCTCATGGCTGAGCTTCCCGTGATTGATGCAGGTTAACCGCTTTAGCGATAGGGCTTAAGGAAGTTAGGGACGGGATGAAAAAGCCTGAACAGCAGTTTTCTTATCAATCCCATTTGCATGTAGTACCCTTTTCGCCAGTGTGAAGCCTTGAATGCGGCTTTCCACCTTTCTTTCCCCAAGCCAAGACGGGATATCTTTTCAATCCGGGCCATGTGCGTATGGTGAAAGTAGGCTCCATAGCCATCCGCGTATTGGATGGCCCCGAGGCGCTCTGCTTCTTCCCGTGTTGGCTTTGCCAGCAACCGATGGAGTAATTTCAAGACGTGTTCCGGCGTGATGAAAAATCCGTCTGGAAATGTTGAGTGCTTCGATTGTGTGGCGTATTCCAAAATGCTTCGACGCAGTTCAGCCAAAGCTGAAAGGTCCTTCTCATTGTCGTGCCGTGCAGAGAAAACCGGGGATATTGTACCATCTGATTCCCTCTTCATATACAGGAAAGAGTGCTCGGGGGCGGTGAAAAAGAATTCGACCAAACCAACACAATGACGAATCGTTTCCATTGCTGTGCTTGGGTGCCCATATTCCATTAGATAGTGAGTATGGGTTGAATGTGCCTTCGCCCGCCCAATGGCCTCGGGATAAGAACCCAGATAATAGCCCTCCAATTGCAGATCCGGGTAATTTGGACTGAGCAGCTTCTCGAAAGAATGCTGAATGGAGGTCATCCATCCAACATCCACGATGATGAATGGTTTTGCCCTGGTAACACCTTTCTCATCCAGGTAGGCGATATAGGCATCCTTTTCCTTTTTAGCCACCTCTCTCAGGGATGGAAATATCGTCCGGAACAGCCGGCGGAGACTGTCATACTCATGTCCACCGACAACCGGGTGTGCGGAATCCCTAAATCCACATGATTGAATCGCTGACAAATGCTCAGAAGGCGTCAGGCCGACTCGTTCCAGAAAATCGCCAACCGTCAGATGGATGCCCTGAACAAGCCAGTCTTCCGTAATCTGGTCGAGCTCGGTGATGGCGGCTATATTCAGCGCACGACGAGAAGCGTAAAGGTAATCCGCCTTGGGGCAGTCAACGATATCGGAGGTCAGGCACTCATAGACCTGCTTGAGAATGTACCCGTCTCGGGAGAGGAAATAGATGGTTTCAATACCACGCCCACGAACTTTTTCGATCAGGAAGCGAACATAACCGCAGACAAGGGGCCCGCCCACTTGATATCCGATACGTCCCCAGAACGGATCGTCAAGCTGCGCATCTTCCGCGCAACCTTTGGCCGAGAGACCGAGCAAAAGGCTTTCTTCGGTGGTGCGCTCGGGTTGTTCGGCAAGGGAAGAAAGAGGATTGCGGATGAATTGATCGACGGATTCCATGGATCTCGGGATATGCGATGCTTGAAGCCCTTTGGCTCTCGCCTGCTTTACGTCCGTTTTGAAGTTGTCCCCTATGTGCAATATCTCATTTGCGGGGCATCCGGTTTGCTGCAAAACATGCTCGAAAAGCCTCCCCGTATGCTTCAGTTTCCCAACTTCCGAACTTAGGTAAAAAGCGTCATAATCGGTAAATCCATTATCCCTGAGCCGCGCTTCGCAGAAGGCTTTCGACAAATACATGTCTGAAACTAGAATAACCCCTTTCCCTTGCTTGCGAGCCGAAGCGACCATCTCGACCGCTTGCGGAAGGAGATAAAGCATGCGCTTTTCGATTTCCATTTCCCAGTCAGCAAGATTTGGCACAAGCGATTTCCATTCTGGCCGTTCTGCGTACAAAACCGTGAAAATATCATCTATTTGGATCTCTTCAGATTGCCGTGTGTCCCAGGCGTGACGCCTTGCCTTGGTGTCGGCTTTCTTGCGGAAATCGGCGAAGCCCGCGAATGTGATCCCATGGGCAGCGACTAATTCAGCCTCCATGATGGAGAAGACATCCTCTGGATAGGCACACCGGCGGCCTAGAATCGTATCAAAGACATCTAGTGAGAGAATGGTGATTCCATCCAAACGCTTTTCAAAGGGCGTGCTCATGAATCTTAAAAAAGGAAGAAGCGTTTCCTCTTTTTCAGTCCGTTATTAATTTCCCATGAGAGGTCGGAAAGCATGCGCGCTTTGTTGGCAATCAAGCCGGTGCCGGTACGTCCACTTTGAATATCTTTCCGTAGCCATTCATTGCGGAGAAGATTATCAAAAAAGGCATGCAAGTGCATCTTCGCCTGAATGGTGCTGGCATAGTCCCCCGAGGCCTCGTGAATGCGATCATGATAGTAGGCAAGGGTTTCCGGAAGAAGTCCAATCTCGTACTGGCAAAGAAAACGGATATTGAAATCCCAGTCACCAAGAACGGGAAGATCCTCGCGGAAAGCACCCACCTCGATACACGCTTCGCGATCAAAAAGAAAGGCGATCGGGGCAAAAGAGTTCTCAACAAGCAAACGCCTCAAGCTAATGTTCTGAAGCCACTCGTTGTAAGGTTTTGTTTTAATCTCAGTTACCTTATTCCCCTCAATCTTTTCATGGACACGGTTGGTTTTGGTGACGACACCCTTGATGGACCAGTGGGGTGGATTGTCCAGGTAATCGGAAGTCTTCTGGAAGAACTCCGGATGGAGGGAATCATCATCGTCATGGATGATGGCGTACTTTGAATCGAGTTTGGCCAAACCGGCATTGGAGGCGGCCTCCATGCCGACTGAATCGGGATGATTGATCCGGATGATCTTTGCCTGCTGATCCTCCGGGAGAGCCCCGACCAGTGCATCCACGGGAGCAACTTCCCCGCCATCGTTAACGAGTGCCAGTTGCCAGTCGCCCATGGTCTGTTGGACGACACTGTCCAAAGCCCGTTTCAGAAGAATAGGGCGATTCTTTGTCCGCATGATGATGCCGATCTTTGCCATAAAAGGGAAGGTCAGAAGAGCGCCCGCAATTTACAAGACATTTCTAAAGGCAAGTTGGGGGATGCGGCTTCCATCCGGGGGCAATAATTTACGTTGTCTGGAGTGAATTTGGGCTATCTACTTCGGTGCGCACCTCATTCCATGAACAGCACTGTACACATCATCAAGAACTGGCCCTGCGGGGGCGGAATGGAGAAGATTGTACGCAAGCACTTGGCTGCCGGGGAATCCCTTGTCTCCGTTTTTGGA
>Ga0066377_10000018_pt1 | contig 44527 bp, 79 predicted proteins | sample Knorr_S23_td_Sur_FD_70946 | JGI IMG/M metagenome (GOLD analysis project Ga0066377, IMG submission 70946) | Marine microbial communities from Southern Atlantic Ocean transect - Knorr_S23_td_SurfaceB_ad_5m_LV_B | ecosystem: Environmental > Aquatic > Marine > Oceanic | place: Southern Atlantic...
GTATTGAAATCGCAAGTGGGTCACCATTAACTGAAGAAGAAAAGAATGCTACAAAGAAGTCAGAAATCAATCCTGAATGTCCTTCAATAGCAAACCCAAGTTATGTCCCGTATTAATATAGAAAGAATAAACAAGTTTTTAGATATTGATTCTAAACAAAAGTATATCATAGATAACTTTGATAAGTCTAAACACACTTATAATTTTAATACTATTGGTATAGAACCTTGGAATAAAGGTATGAAATTAACACCTGAACATAGACAAGCTTTAATGGGAAGAGTTCCTTGGAATAAAGGTAAAAAAGGTTTACAAAAATCAACACGAAAAGGTGTGCCTAGAAGTGAGGAAGAAAAGAAAAGAATATCTATTGGAACTTCTAAAGCTATGATAGATAGAGATAATTCAAAATATAGAACAGTAGCTTTTAGACAAAAGATGAGAGAAGTTGCTATAAGAAGATGGGCAAATGCGTAATATTATATTAGTTATTCTATTAAGTATCATATTAACTGGATGCTCAGGCGTTAAGAAATTAAGTATATTTAAGGAAGAAGTCAAAAGACAAGAACTCAAATTGGACAAACCTACACCTTTACAATTAGAAAAGGTAAGATGGATTATTATAAACTCTAAAAACGCTGATGAGGTATTCGCTAAACTAGAAGCTGAGGGTATTGATCCTGTGTTGTTTGGTCTCACAGATAAAGACTTTCAATTAATCGCAAAAAACTTTGCCCAAATTCGTAATCAATTGAAGATTACAAATGATCTATTAGATAAATATAAAGAGTATTACGAGCCACAAACTCAAAGTGACAAGTAATATTTTCTGATTACATTTTACATCATATAAATAACTAAAAAGGACACTATGAATAGACTATTAGTAGGTCTTATGTTATGCTTTGTATTTGGACTTACAAACTTAACTTGGGCTGATACCACAAGTACATCAACGGATGCTGTAACACAATCAAATAGCAGTGGCTCAAACACTTCTATTTCAGGTGGTTATTCAGCAGAAACCACTACGACTTATCAAAGTGGTTCGTCAAGTAATACCACAACTACAAACACAACAAATTCTTACACAGGTGATACAAGAGTTACCTCTCAATCATCAGCACCTAGTATGTCAGCTATGTCACAGGATTTATGTGTAGTAGGTATGTCAGGTGGAGTATCAACGTTTGGTTTAGGTGTATCGGCTGGTACATTTAGAACAGATGAGAATTGTGAACGTATCAAACTATCTAAAGTTTTAAATGATTTAGGTATGAAAGTAGCAGCAGTGTCAATACTTTGTCAGGATGAAAGAGTTTTCCACGCCATGCTACAATCTGGTACCCCTTGTCCTTTTGAAGGTAAGATTGGAAAAGAAGCTTTAAATCAATGGAACAAATATAATCAATTAAGACCAGATTACGATAGGTATGTAGCAGATTTAAAATACATTGAAAAGAAAAACGCAGAATTAGAAAAAGAATTTAAAGAAAAACTTGAAGCGAATAAAGAAATTATAACTCAACAACAAAGTGAACTACAAAAAATTCAAGCTGAAAAAGAAAAACTAAAAAAAGAAATTGAGTCAAAAAAAAAGCAAAAGTAGGTTCTAAAGTATGGATTTCGGTACTATCAACATTATTATTTGGAGTAGCCTTGTAGCATATGGTTGGTTTAAAATTTATAATTTCGCTCATAGTCTTAACCCTTACGACTTTAGTAATAAGCAGTAGTAACGCAGAAACTACTTGTACTGAAAACAGTTTGGGAGACCAGACCTGTGTTACAACCACAACTACAACAACAGCTGGCACAACCACAGGCAACGTCTTAACAAACTCAACATTTGGAACATCTGGATACAGCACATCAGGTTGGACAACTAGTGGTAACATTGGTAGCGGCCATTCTTATACAACTGGTACTACTTACACAGGACAAAATACTTCAGGTGGTGTTCTTGCTTTTAAGGGTGACCCTTCTGGTAGCATTTACCAAGATGTTGATTTAGTTGGTGATGGTCACTTAACAAAATCACAAATCAATGAAGGCTTTACTTCAACAATGTCAGCAGATGTTTGGTTCTGGAACAGTTTTTCAAATACACTAACACTTAAACAAACCATTACAGATGGTAATGGTACTGTAATCATACAAAAAAGAGATATAACCGACTATGACCCAAATAGAGTAATGAATGGCGGTCAATGGACAAATTATACAGATTCAGCTATAATCAATTCAAATACACAAACAGATTTTACAATAAGAGCCGAAGTTTATAATAATACAGCAGGTACAGGTTGGGATGCTGATCATTATGGACCAGATGTAGATAATGTTCAGTTATCTATTACTACTGCTGGTACTAATTCAACAACAACTTCCACAACATTTACTTACTGTTACGATAGAGTACCAAACGCTTGTACTTATGATGACACAGCATTAAAAGAATTAGATACAATTAAAACAAGTGATGGTAAAACATATGACCAATATGTGGAAGACGCTGTTAAATTAGATAACTTAACTATTGAAACAACTGTTTTAGTTGAAGATGATTTTGGTAAAATAGAAGAAGTTAAAATAGAAGATTACGCTGTTGAAACTTTTGACAAGTTTATATCAACAAATGGATTAACAGAAACTTTTGAAACTGCTTTAGTAGAAGAAAATATTACTAAAGAAGAATTTTATGATACAATGGCAACTGAAATAAAAGAAGAATTTGAAACCGACCTAGGAGGATCAAATGAACTGACAACCGATACTAAAACCGAAGACCTTAATACCGATACAGAAACAGAAACAACCGAAGTAAAGGAAGCAAATGCTGACACTACTACAACAACGGAAACTAAAGAAGTTAGTAATGAAACAAATACGGAATCAGAAACAACAGAAACTAATACAACTAAATCTGATGTGGCTGAAAATAAGGAAACAGAAGGATCGGAGACGAAGACGGACTCTAAAGAAACTGTGGATGCTAAAGAGACTGGCGATGTTAAGACAAACGGCGGGAAGACAGTTGACAATAGCAGCATAGAAAAGAAAGTTGAAAGAGTTATAGCAAAAGTTATTTCAAAATTAAAAGATGTTGATAAGAAACTTCAGGCTGTTCAGTATATTACAACAAAAGGTATTACTGCTGGACAGGCTGACGTTTCAAGTTATATAAATAAGAGAATATATCAAAATCAAAGTATATACGGTGACGTTCAGTTCTATAATAATCTAAATATTTTAGAACAGCAACAAATATATAAGGACGCCAATTTAGCTGCGTATATAAGTAACGACCCTATTGCTGTAAAACAGAAACTCCTGCAGGAGATAAATGTTGAAAAGAATAGGTTGATGTTGGAATTGAAAAGACTTAAAAATGGTTAAAAAAACAAAAAAAGGAAAACACTATGATAAGTAAGTTAAAAGACAATCTAGCAAGTATCGCAGCATTAATAGGTGCTCTAGTTGCTATTGGTGGTGGTTTTGTTAAGTATGGAGAAATTACTACAAAATTACAACAATTAGAAGCAAATCAAGGCGTTGATTTAAAACCAATTACTTCTAAAGTAGAACAGAACGAAAAAGATATTGCAACAAACAATACTGGAGTTACTGTTAACTCAAAAGAAATTGAGCTTCTAAAATTACAAATTAAAGAAATTCAAATTAGTTCAAAAAATCCATTAGGCGGTTAATATGACTGACAAAAATGGTAATGGAGAAACACGTAAAAGTGTAGCGTCTTTGGCTAAAGAAGTTATTAGACAAAAGGAAGATATTGCCATTTTAAAAAATGAATTAACCAATCAAAATGCTCTACACAATAGATTAGATATTGCCATAGATAAATTAACAAATATATCTACCAATTTAAAATCTATGATTGCTGTACACGAAGAGAAGTTAAATCAATCAGAACGTGTAGATGATATTTTATTTAAAAAATTAAACGACTCGACTAGTAAAATTGAATCAATGATTGTTGATGTACGTAATGAAATGAATATGATTGAAAAAACAATCAATTTAGAAATTAAGTCACTAAAGAATGACTTTAATAATAGAGTGGGTGGATTAGAAAAATACAAATGGGTCATTTTAGGGGGTGCTATAGTTATTGGATGGGTACTATCTAAAAACTTAATGCCAATCTTAAAAATGATGTCAGCCTCCGCTTTTTAACATTGACATTTTGACTGATATATAGTATATTAGTTATTGTGTTATGTCAAGCTATATTGATCTCAAATTTATCAGCAATCTAAAATCTAGGTTAAGTCAATTTAAACAAAAGACTGATTACCTATTTAACTTTAGATGTCCTCACTGTGGTGACTCAAAGAAGTCAAAAACAAAAGCGAGGGCATATTTTTATAGAGTTAAAAATGATATGTTCTTTAAATGCCACAATTGTGGTATGGGACAAAATCTATCTAACTTTATAAAATATATTGACCCAAAGATGTACGAAGAATACATTTTGGAGAGATATAAACAATCGGCACCTGCGACACCGAAACCAAAGTTTGATTTTAAACCTGTGAAGTTTAAAGATCAAACTGTATTAGATGATCTAAAGAAGATAAGTGAATTGGCTGAAGATCATCCTGCTAGATTATATTGCGTAAATAGAAAAATACCTAATGAATTTTTTGACAAATTATATTTGTGTGATAAGTTTAAAGAATTAGTCAATAAAGTTAAACCAAAAACTTTTAATGACAAACAAGATCATCCTAGACTTATTATACCTTTTTATGATACGACTGGAAAAGTTTTTGCTTTTCAAGGTCGTGCTTTTGGTAAAGAACAACCAAAATATTTGACAATTAAATTAGATGAAAACAAACAAAAAATTTTTGGACTTGAAAGAGTAAGCTTTGTTAAACCAATTTATGTTGTTGAAGGTCCAATAGATAGTATGTTTATTGATAACTGTGTTGCTGCTGCTGGTGCTGACTTAACTTTAAAAGTTCCAGCTGAACAAGTAATTTATATTTTTGATAACGAACCTAGAAACAAAGAAATTGTAAAACGAATGTATAGCATTATAGAGAAAAATAGTCAGATTGTAATATGGCCAAGTGAGATTCAATCAAAAGATGTAAACGAATTAATTTTATCTGGATTAACTAAAACAGAGATACAAACTATTATACATAATAATACCTATAACTCACTCTCTGCTTTAACTAAACTAAATGAATGGAAGAGGATATGACAACTGACGAAAAGATACTAGTAAAGAAAAGAAATGGCAGAGGAAGTGAACCTCTTAACATTGAAAAAATCCACGAAATGGTTGAATATGCTGTAGAAGATATTAAAGGCGTATCATCTTCCCAAGTAGAAATGAATAGTGGTTTACAATTTTATGATGGAATTACCACAGATGAAATTCAACAAATATTAATTAAGTCAGCAGCAGATTTAATTTCATTAGATAATCCAAACTATCAATATGTAGCAGCAAGATTACTTTTATATAGTTTAAGAAAAAAAGTTATTGGTAGATTATGGGACCATCCACACTTTTATGAACACGTAAAAAAATGTGTTGACTTAAAAGTATATGATTCACAAATTTTAAATTGGTATGAGAAAAAAGATTTTGATAGAATGGAAGGATGGTTAAATCACAATAGAGATTATGATTTTACTTACGCAGGTTTAAGACAGGTTATAGACAAATATCTAGTACAAGATAGATCAACAGATGCTATCTATGAAACACCACAATCTATGTATATGATGATTGCGGCTACTATATTTGCTCAATATCCAAAAAATAAAAGGATGACATATGTTAAAAAATATTATGACGCAATTTCACAATTTAAAATTAATATTCCAACGCCTGTTATGGCTGGTGTTCGTACTCCTATTCGGCAGTATGCTTCTTGCGTGCTTGTTGATGTTGACGATACTTTACCTAGTATCTTCAGCTCTGATATGGCTATTGGTCGCTACGTTGCCCAAAGAGCAGGGATTGGGATTAACGCTGGACGAATCCGAGGAATCAACTCACGTATTAGAGGTGGAGAAGTACAACACACTGGTGTTATCCCATTTCTTAAAAAGTTTGAAGCAACAGTTAAATGCTGTACTCAAAACGGTGTACGAGGAGGTTCGGCTACTGTTCACTTCCCTATCTGGCATAAAGAAATAGAAGACATAATTGTATTAAAAAACAATAAAGGAAGTGAAGACAATAGAGTTAGAAAATTAGATTACTCTATTCAATTATCTAAACTATTTTATGAAAGGTTTATAAATGACGAAGAAATTACATTGTTCTCACCACACGAAGTACCAGAATTATACGATGCGTGGGGATCTGAAAAGTTTGACGAACTGTATGAAATCTGCGAGAGAAAAACAAGCGTATGGAAAAAGAAAATTAGTGCACAAAACCTCTTCTTTGACATCTTAAAAGAGAGAGCAGAGACTGGACGTATTTACATTATGAATATAGATCACTGTAATACACACTCCAGTTTTAAAGACAAAATTACAATGTCTAATTTGTGCCAAGAAATTACATTACCTACAACTCCTATTCAACACATTGATAAAGAAGGTGAAATCGCATTGTGTATTCTATCTGCTATTAACGTAGGTCTCATTGATAAAAGAGACGAGATAGAAGAACTTTGCGATTTGGCAGTTAGGTCTTTAGATGAAATTATAGATCATCAAAAGTATCCTGTATCTGCTGCTGAAATATCAACAAAGGCAAGAAGAAGTTTAGGTATAGGTTATATTGGATTAGCACATTATCTTGCTAAAAAAGGATACAAGTATGACCAAAAACTTGCATGGCGACAAGTAGATAAATTAACTGAAGCGTTTCAATTCTATCTATTGAAATCAAGTAACGAAGTTGCTAAAGAAAAAGGTAAATGTACATACTTTGATAGAACAAAATATTCTGATGGTATTTTACCTATTGACACATACAAAAAAGAAGTAGATGAACTTGTAAGTAGAAATCTAACTTATGATTGGGAATGGTTAAGAGGTGAAATTAAAAAGCATGGGCTACGACATAGCACACTCTCAGCCCAAATGCCATCTGAATCATCTAGTGTGGTCTCTAATGCTACTAACGGCATAGAGCCACCTAGAGATTATTTGTCAGTTAAGAAATCTAAAAAAGGTCCACTTAAACAAGTAGTACCAGATTATAAAAAATTAAAAAATAATTATACATTATTATGGGATATGAAAAGTAACGAAGGTTATATCAATGTTGTTTCTGTTATGCAGAAATATTTTGACCAAGCTATATCAGGTAACTGGTCTTATAATCCTGAAAATTATGAAGACGGACAAGTACCTGTATCAGTTATGGCGCAAGACTTATTGAACACATATAAGTTAGGTTGGAAAACAAGTTACTATCAAAATACATATGATGCGAAGAAAGATATAGACGAACCTGCACATCCAATGGGTTTTACAGATAACGTACCAGAAGAAGTTAAACCGACTGAAGAAGAGGACGAGGCTAATTGTGAGTCTTGTACAATATAAATGTTTTTATGTGCTAACGTTCCACACGTAGAGGTCTTTGTAAAGAAAGAATATCTTTACGATTTAGAAAAAGGTCACGGTGAATTAGTTGAAGGTGTATGGGTAGCAGTTAAATCTATACAAGGTAGAGCGTTATACTTTGAAACTTATTTACCAGAGTACGGTGCTGTGTTTGATAAATTACCTTTATCAGCATTTGTATGGAAAAAAGATTTTGAAGGTGATTTACCATTAGAAGAATTAGAATTATGGGACTGTTTTAGTTATGATATAACAGTAATAGAAAAAAGATTATTAAAAGGACAAAGAGCTAAATATTTTTCTCCTAGTAGAAAATGGCACGAAGGTATATATATGTTTACGATTGACAGCTGTAATGCGGATAGTAATAGACTAAATACTACATTTAGCGAAGTGCCAACGCAACATAAGTCGTTTAATATTTTAAAATTAAATAACGGTTATTTTGCTGCTCAACCAAATAATAGGGTATTGATTTTGGATAAATCATATACACCGAAGACTTTAAAGTTTCCAGACTTTAAAGTTTCTTCTATTGAGTATTCCGTAGAAGATAAGGTAAAACAAACCTTTGGAGACGAAACGGAGTTTTTCTACGGAGTAAAAGATGAAAAATAGCTTACTAATACACAAGCACTTAATTGTTCGTGCTGAAGTTAACAACCCACCTAAAGATGTGGAAAAGTTAACAGAATGGTTAAAAGATTTTATTGCCTCAATTAATATGAAAATAATGTTGGGGCCATATGTTGCTTACTGTAACAACGAAGGTAATAGAGGAATTACAGGTGTCGCTGTAATAGAAACAAGTCATATTGCTATGCACGTATGGGACGAACCTGTTCCTGCGTTGATGCAGTTAGATGTTTACAGTTGCGCTGAATTTAATCCTTATCTAATTGCAGATAAGTTAAAAAAAGACTTTGAAGTAGTTAAATTGGATTATAAATTTTTAAATAGAGAAACAGGTTTAAAACCTATAAGATTAAATAAAGAGTATATAAAATAGTGAAAAGTGTATTTAACAAAGATAAAGGATTAGACGCTACAAAACAGTTAATGTTTTTTGGTCCTGATCTAGCTGTGCAAAGATACGACAATATGAAGTATCCAATCTTTGATAAATTAAATCAACAACAATTAGGTTACTTTTGGAGACCAGAAGAAGTATCTTTACAAAAAGATAGAAACGATTACCTTGAGTTAAGAGAAGAACAAAAGTTTATATTTACATCTAATTTAAAATATCAAACTATGTTAGACTCTGTACAAGGAAGAGGACCTTGTTTAGCATTTTTACCATTTTGTTCTTTACCAGAATTAGAAGGATGTATTGTAACGTGGGATTTTATTGAAACAATCCATAGTAGAAGTTATACTTACATTATCAAAAACTTATATCCTAATCCAGCAGATGTTTTTGATACGATTATACAAGATGAAAAAATTGAGAAGAGAAGTAAATCTGTAACACAAACTTATGATGACTTAATTAATTATGGTTATCAATGGATACTTGATCCTAAAAAAGTTGATATGATGGAATTGAAAAAGAAACTTTATTTAGCTATGGTTACAGTAAATATATTAGAAGGTTTAAGATTTTATGTATCATTTGCTTGTTCGTTTGCGTTTGGTGAGTTAAAGAAACTAGAAGGTTCAGCAAAGATTATATCTTTTATTGCTCGTGATGAATCACAACATTTAGCAATGTCACAAAGAATTATTAATAACTGGTTAGACCACGAAAACGATAAAGAAATGCTTAAAGTAATTAAAGACAATGAAAAAGAAGTTTATAAAATGTATGATGAAGCAGTAGGCGAAGAAAAACGTTGGGCAACATATCTGTTTCAAAAAGGTTCTATGATAGGTTTATCTGAAAAATTATTACATCAATTTGTTGAGTATATGGCAAATAGAAGAATGAAAGCAATTCAATTAAAACCAATGTATTCACAAAAAACAAATCCACTTCCTTGGGTTGAACATTGGTTGAATAGTAGATCAACACAAAACGCACCACAAGAAACAGAAATTGAAAGTTATGTTATTGGTGGTATAAAACAAGACGTTAAGAAAGATCAATTTAAAAAATTTAAACTATAATGAGTGCACCATTAGAAAAGATCAAATATTCCTGTAATAGTTGCGAGACTAAATATAGTGTAGAATGGGATAAAGATGAACAGGATTTAACTCCTGACACTTGTCCGTTCTGTGGACAATATATTGAAGAGGAATATAATGACGAAGACAGTAAAGAAGATTTGTGGGATTGATTATAGTTTAAGTAGTCCAGCTATTTGTGTATGTACAGGTGACTTTCACATAGATAATTGTAAAATTTATTTCAAAACAAACGTAAAAAAATATCAAGGCAGTTTCCTTAAAGGTAAAATTGAGGGAGAACTACACGCTGTCTATAATGATATACAAACATTAAGACACGATCAAATTTCTGATTGGGCTATGAATCATATAAATGGTTCCGATAGAATATTCATAGAAGGATATAGTTTTGGATCAAAAGGTTTAGTCTTTAATCTAGCTGAAAATATGGGAATACTAAAATATAAACTACACAAAGAAAATAAATCTTTTGATATGATTGTTCCAGGAAGAATTAAAAAGAATGCTACAGGAAAAGGAAACGCAGATAAATTAAAAATGTATGAACAGTTTGTTAAAGATACAAACATTGACTTATTAAAAGAGTTTGATATGGGTAAACTAAATAATCCTGTAACAGATATTGTGGATAGTTATTATATTTGTAAATATGGATATGACGAAGGTATTAAAAGCTAAATATCATCCAAAGATAGAAGGTGTGGATGTAGAAGTTGAATTAGTCTCTGTAAAGGACTTAATGATAATACCAAGTAAAAGATGGTTAGATAAAAAAGGACTTGATATTTTGATGAGTAGTATGGATAAAGCTGGAATGTTATATCCTATAATATATACAGACCTAAAACATTATTGGCAGAAAGAAAAGAACTGGCCTAAAGATGATAATGGAACGTATAAAGAAGGAATTGCTGTGCATACTGGTAATAAAAGAGTATGGTACGCAAAAGAAAAAGGTTATGATCTTATAGAGGGTTATTTTGCTAAAGATAAACCAACTAAAGATAAAATTAATAGTAGATGTTTTATGGTTAAAGATAGATGGCCTAAGGAAGAGTTAAAATGAAAATAGTAAGAGGATGGCATTTACCAGAATGGGATACTCACTACGGTAAATGGTTTAAAGATGAATACGGTAAAGAAGATTTAGACGTAAAAAGAGAGTATCAAATTAAACAAAGAAGTTATGCTATGTCTTATGTTCAAACATTTGAGAACGCAATTGATGCTGGAGGTAATGTAGGATTTTGGGCTGAAGATATGTGTAAAAAATTTAAACACGTACATATATTTGAACCACATCCAGATAATATAGAATGTTTAAAAGCAAATTTAGAACCTTATAACAACAAAACAATATACGAAGTAGGTTTATCTAATAAAGCTGCTGATGATGTAGATTTATTTTTTGATGTACACGGTTGTGGTAACGCTAGTTTAAATCTTCAAGGTATAACTGAATCAACCCAAGACGTTGTTGAAGGTATTGATAAAACTAAAACAAGTATAAAAAGATTAGATGATTATAATTTAGAATTTATATCTTTTTATAAAATAGATTGTCAAGTACACGAATTTGAAATACTTGAAGGATCAATGGAAACTCTAAAGAGAAGTCGTGCTGTTCTTTGTTTAGAGTTACCAAGAAGAAATCAAAGAGAGAAAGACTATCATTTAAGAATATCAAACCTTTTAAGTAAGATTGGTTATAGAATGATTGGCGCACAGAAAAAAGAAACTGTTTGGACAAAATGAAAATACTTGTAGTTACAACATATAACAATAAACTATACCACGATTACGCACATAGATTTGAAAGCTCGTACAACTGGCCTTTTGAAAAAATTGTATATAATGAAGATAAAGGTTTTAAAAAAGAAGTACCAGAACTATGGAACTTTATCAATAGAAATAGTAATAGACCTTTCAAAGATTATTGGGAAGACGGTGTAAGATTTAGTTATAAAGTTTATGCTTATACAGACGCAATAATAAAGTATTCAAAAGAATATGACGGTATGATAGGTATAGATGCAGATAGTGTATTTTATAAACCAATAGATGAAGAATGGATTAAAAAACATATTCACCGTGATGATTGTATGATGACTTATTTAGGAAGAGGAGATCATTATAGTGAGTGTGGATTTTTATATTGGAATTTAAAACACGAATTTACCACACAATATGCTGTAACTATGCAACAGATGTATAATAAAGATTTAATCTATGATTTACAAGAACAACACGATAGTTACATATGGGATTATGTAAGAGTAAAATTTGAAAAAGATTATAATGTAAAAAATTTAAATATTGGAGATGGAAAGATCGGACACGTACAAGCAAGATCAATTTTAGGAACTGTATATGACCATACTAAAGGACCTAAAAGAAAGAAACTTGGTAAAAGTCCAGAGGTTAATTTATGAATGGATTAGAATTTCTTTATCACGTATTATTTGTAGAAGTTGATAGAGGACTATGGGGTATAATAATTCTCGGCGTTATTATAGCTTTAATAAGTGTGATAGCCGACTATGGTTATATTGAACAAAAGGATAAATTTTAATGATTAATATTTTTATAGGATATGATACTAAAGAAAAATCAGCGTTTAGTACATTATCATACAGTATATTAAAAAATAGTACACGTCCAGTAGCAATAACACCTATACATTTACCTAATATTAAAGATGATTTTGTTAGAGAAAGACTACCAAATCAATCTACTGATTTTGCTTTTAGTAGATTTATTATTCCACATTTAATGAATTATCAAGGTTGGGCATTGTTTATGGATTGTGATATGTTGATGAGAACTGACATATCAGAGCTATGGAGATTAAGAGACGACAAATATGCTGTACAAGTATGTAAACACGATTATGTTCCAAAAAGTGATAAAAAGTTTTTAGGACAAGTACAACAAGCATATCCAAAAAAGAATTGGTCTAGTTTTATGTTAATGAACTGTAATAAGTGTAAACAATTAACACCTAATTATGTGAATAGAGCAACAGGATTAGAACTTCATCAATTTAAATGGTTAGAGGGAGAACACTTAATAGGTGATCTTCCATTAGAATGGAATTGGTTAGTTGGTGAGTATGAATATAAAGATGATGCTAAGAATATACACTTTACAGAAGGTGGACCTTGGTTTAATGAATATAATACTTGCGACTATTCTTCAGAGTGGTATGATTATTACCATCAAAACGTAAAAATTAATTTACGATAATGTATGATAAGAAGATAATATTTGGGTTTGGAACTAGACCTGTCACAGATGTTATAGGAAGACAATTCGTTTCACATTTAGATCACAGCGTGTGGTTTGATGGTAGAAAGTATGTCGGTCAATTAGAAAAAACTATGTGGCCAGGTTTTAGACAAGACGCTTGGTTAAAAGAAAGAAATCCAATTGTTGTCACAGGAATATTACGTGGTACTGAAGAGTTAATTAAACTAGCCGAACAAAAGAAAATTAACTATTATTACTTTGACCATGCATATTTTTTTAGAGCTGATGAACATAGAAATAATCCATTAACAAATAATAGAAGTTATAGATTATGTATTAATAGCCAACATTTAAATTATATTTCAGAATTAGATAATCATACAAAACATAGAAAAGAAGTTGTTAAAAACTTATTAAGTAAGTTTAGATTAAATCCAGAACCTTGGCATTTAGGAACAAAAGGTTATATACTTCTTATTCCACCTAGTCAATTTGTATGTAATTTTTATAATTTAATAAGTCCAAATGTTTGGATTAGACAAATGAGAAAGAAGTTATTTAATGTTACAGATAGACCAATAGTAATTAGAACTAAAGGAGAGAGCATATCATTAAGTCAACAATTAAAAGAAGCTTATTGTGTTGTCTCTTTTCAATCTACTGTCGCCATAGAAGCTGTATTATCAGGAACACCATCTTTTTGTGACCCTATATCTTCTGCTGCGCCAGTATCAAAAACAAACATAGACGAAATCAATAGTCCATACTATCCAGACGACTTTAAAAGAAGACAATGGCGTGATAGTTTACTATATAATCAATTTACAATAGATGAAATTAAAATGGGTATCGCAAAAGATACAGTTGATAGATTACAAAAGAGGAACTGGATAAATGATAATAACGCATAAACTAGCTTGGGATAAATGTTTATCTCATCAAATATGGCCAGCGATAGAAAAAGGTTGGAAAGATGAAGATAAACCAATACACTTTTTTTGGGGTCTAGGTGGAAAAAATATACCAGAGATTAGACAATGTATTGAGAATAAAGAAGAGTATTGGTTTGTTGATGTAGGTTATCTTACACAGCAGATAACAAGGTATCCAGAACCTATTATACACGATTACGATAAAACATATTTTAGAATATGTAAAGGTGGAATACACACAAATAGAGGTAGTGTAGGACCAGGTGTAAGATTACAAAAATTAGAAAATCAAGGAATAGATGTAGAGTTTAAAGGTTGGGATACTGGTGATGAAAAAAGAAATCATATATTAATTTGTCCATCATCAGAAACTGTAACTTATCATATGTACGGTTTAACTCAACAACAATGGATAGATAAAGTTATAAAAGAATTAAAAGAATACACTACAAAAGAAATTGTAGTACGTAACAAACCTAGACCTGGAAATCAATGGTGGAATACAGATATTAAAGATGACTTAAAAGAGTGTCATTGTTTAGTAACAAATATGAGTTTATCTGCGATAGACGCTATATTAAATATGACACCTGTATTATGTGATGGCCGAAATATATGTGGTCCAGTTAGCTCAAAACATCCTAAATACATAGAGAAACCATTTAGACCAGGACGTAAGACTATAAACGAATGGTTAAAGTTTGTATCTGAAAATCAATTTACAATTAAAGAGATAGAAGATGGTACAGCTTATGATACTTTGAATACACAAAATGCTTGAACTAATAGAATATTATATATTAAAATGGAGACCTAAATTATGGTGGGTTAGAATGTCTATATTATTTTTTGTTGCGACTTTTATTCCGATTACACTATCTAGTTTATTAATGGCCAAAGGATTTACACCTACACAAGCTGGAGAAAGAACTTTTATTATTTGTATTCCTGTGGCAGCCTGGTTAATGCATAAAATAAATGAAAGGTGGCATTCAGATGAAGATTAGATACTATAAAGGTATCAATGGATACCGTTGGTTAGGTTTTCTTCTAGCAATGATAAGTGTTTCTATATTATCAAGTGCGAATATTGCTACACAATGGGTTGGATGGTCTTTTAGTGTTATTGCTTGTTCTATGTGGGTATATTTTGGTGTAAAAGACAAAGACTGGCCTAGAGCATTAATGGAATTGATGTATCTTATTTTAAGTATGAGAGCTGTTTATAATTGGCTATTGCATTGATTGATATGATAAATGTTGCGTGTGTATATTATGGAAACAAGTATAAAATAGAGTACGTACAAAAGTTATACTCTATGGTGAAGAGACATTTAACTTATCCTTTTAAGTTTTATTGTTTCACAGATCACGTAAAAATACATAAGATATTAAAAGAAGATATAATTTTTAGAAGATTTACTGAACAGGATTTACAAGGGTGGTGGAATAAATTACAATTATTTCATCCTTCAACACCACTTGAAGGAACCACCCTGTACCTGGATTTAGATGTTGTTATAATGAAACGAATTGATGAGTTTGTAGAGTATGGTGATAAGAATGAATTTTGTATAATAAGAGATTTTGGTCAACCAAAGGCTGTATATAATTCTAGTATAATGAGATTTAATCCTCAAGTACATAGTAATATAATATGGGATAATTGGTGTAAATCTAAACCTAGTTTAAAGAGACTAGCTGGAGATCAAAATGTTATTACTACAATATTTCAAAGAGAAGAGTATAAAGGTAAAGTAAATAACTTTCCAGATGAGTGGACACAATCATATAAATGGACACACAGATCAGACCCACTTACACAACCATCCAGAAGAACATACGAATTATTACCTAATAGTAAAATAGTGGTTTTCCACGGTAGTCCCAATCCACACGAATCAACTCAGGAATGGGTAATAAACAACTGGAAATAGAACAAAACAAGAACATTTAATCAAAAACCCTAGTAAAATCAACGAAAATTAGTCCTTGACTTTATAGTTAATCCTGATACTATAATAGTATATGAAAAACACTATGAACTATTTACAAATGCCACACCCAATGTCAATTGACCTTGGTAAAATAGATGTTGACAGAATCAAAAAAAAGTTGTATAATAATAATGTAAACTTTAAATCTGTTACTTATGACGGTTATTATACTACGATAATTACAGATAATGACCCAAGTAAAGTATTTGATTTGTTTTCATCAAAATTTAGTTGTTGCAATTATGATATAATAAAAGGTAATAGTTACTATAATTATTTTAGAAAGAAGAGGATATACATATGAGTAAAACAAAAGACTGGATAGTAGATACAGTAAACACAAAACTAGATGAGATTAAAGACAAATTAGTAAACAATGAAATGTCTTTAGATGACGCTGCTAGTAAGATTGAAAAAATAGATAATTTAGGTTTAGTTTGTGATAGTACAGATTATGACGAACTTGCTTACACATTAAAATATGGAGATTAATAACTTGAAACAAAAATTATATCATTTAGTTTACGGTAGAGAATACCAAGATTCAGAGGATAGATATGATGAATTTTTTTATATCTATAATACCATCTTTAGAAATGTACCAGCTAATCTAGTACCTACTTTAATGAATTATAAAGATAAAATTAAAAACTATTGTGATAAAAATTTCAAAGAAGACGCTACAAATTTTGTAGGTAACACAGTTGTAAGAATTTTAAGTAATAAAGAATATTATAGAACTTATGCAGACGCTTTTGGTGAAGTTGCTACAGGTGATAATTCTTTATTTAACGATTATGGTCAGTTATGGAATACAAGACAATTTTTTAAATACGATTTTAATCCAAAAATTATTCAGGATTACAAAACAAAAAGACAATATATTAATCAAATGAACTAAGGAGGACACTATGACAAATATAAGTGATGTAATGTATAATAAAGATGATGTAGGTAAAAACCTATACAGAAAGAAAACGTACTATACACTTGTTGTTGAACAAGATGTATTGGCAAATGATAAAGACGAGGCTGATAAGAAGTTTTTAGAATGTGGTATTGACCACGATAAAATAACTAAAAGTCTTACAGAAGAAAAAGATGGTGTAGAGACTTATATGGTTGACGCAAACTATACAGACTCAGATAATACAAAATATATGGGTAAAGTGAAATACGATACAGAAACCATAGACCAATCTTTTGACGATGCTGTTGAGAATGGTGATGTCTTTATAGATACTTATGCTGATGAAGATGAACCTCACCAGTTAACTAAAATTAAATTAGTTATGACACCAGAAGAAGAATATAAGAATGCTGGTGTTGTTATAGATAGTAATGGTAATGCTATAGGAATTGAGTCAATGTATGGTACAAAAGAAGAATCAGATGTTGATGTTGCTATTCAGTTACAAGCAGAAAATGAAAGAGGTAAGTAATATATGAAATATGGTGAAGATAGAATATTAGATGAAATAAAAGAATATATTGGTACTACATACGACCAACATTATTCTACTACAGAAGATGGTTTCCAAGTACAGGATATGTTAAGACAACTTGGCATAGACAAAAACTTTTGTCAAGCAAATGCTATAAAATATCTATGTAGATATGGTAAAAAAGACGGTCACAATAGAAAAGACTTATTAAAAGCTATTCATTATATTATTTTATTAATGTCAAGTGAAGATGAGGACTATGTAAAACAAATGGAAGAAGATGCTGATAATGCGTCTTTTCATTTTTTAAAATCTAAAATAATGAGGAAGAAATAGGAGTAAATTATGAATGATATGTTTAGTTTGATTTTATCAATTCTTATATTAGCATGGTTAATATATGCTTTATATTTAACTAATGACGCTAAAAAAATATGTGATAGGATGTTAGTTAGACTTTCAAAGATTAAGTATGGTTTAACTGATATTCAGAAAGACTTAAAAAATGTCAACTTACGTTCCAAAAATGGAAAAGACAATACGAAAGGATAAGTTTGGTCAGGACTATATGTCAGATCAACCTGAACCTAAAGGAGTAGATAAAGTGTTTACTACAACAAAAGAACACGTTGAATATCTACAACTAGAGATTGAAAATATGAGAAAAAAGGGGGGTATATAAGTATTAGATTCTTTGATTTCCACCCGCTAGCGTGTCGCTCAGCGGCGAAAAAATCAATAAAATCAACGTATTTTAGACTATTGACAAAAAATACTATTCCTGATATATTATTATTATTAACCGTGAAAAAAGGAGTATCATTATGATGTACACAAAAGAACTCGTATTCAGTGAGTTTAACGCAGAGAAAGAAAAAGACTTAAAATTGTCTAAAGAGACAGAAGTCTATACAAACAGAATCAAATATCTACAAGACTTAAAAGTGTCTATGATTAAGACACCTAAAATATTTGACCAATTCAATGTGACACCAGATCAATTACAAAATACAATTGATTGTTATATGTCACCAAATCCAACAGACGCATTCTATTTAAAAGTGTTTGGTAAAACATACGCAGAACAGAAAGCATATGAAGAAGAACAAGACCAAAAACCAAATGTTGATGAAAAAGAAAAAAACAGATATGCCATTAACTAAAAAAGAGTTATATCAAAGACGACTTGACCACTGGAAGTGGTTACTATCTAAAGGTATTAAAACTACCTTTGCCGAGGTTTGTAAGTTTAAAAAACCTAGTGTTAAATCAAAAGGCGAAATAGATTTAAGTCATCTTAAAGTAAAAAATTCTATACCTTTAAGTGATAGAATACCTGGCGCTTGTGTTAAAAGGGTATTACCCAAACCACAATTACCAGCAGGGAAAACTATCGGTATTGGTTACAACAAAGGTACATATCAAGTTGTAGATCAATCCGATTTCAAAACTATGGGAAGGAAAATATGAAGAAACTAATAATGGTTGCTATGGTTCTATTTTCTACTTCTGCTTTATCGGAAGAGACAAAAACTGTTACGGTAAAAGAGTTTGTAGATAATATAAAAGAAGTACCAACTAAAGTATCTACTTGGGCACAGAACGAGTGGACTGATATAAAAGAATATCAGAAAAAAGGTTGGGAAGAAGGTAAAGCACAAAACGCAAGAAATGTAGAAAAGATTAAATCATTTTTTGCTAATTTGAATAAAGGAAATTAATATGATAGGTGACTTTGTATGTACAAGTGCTAACGATGGTACACATTTGTTTAGACCTGTTACTGCTAGAGCAGAGACTTTTTGGAAAGACCAAGATTTTACTAAAAAGTTTGTGGTAGATAATACAGAAGACTATTATATTGTTAAAAGTGAAAACAGTGGAGTGATTTGTGATGCGATACGTAAAGCTGATATGGATTTTACTAGTTAGTTTATTACTAACAAATTGCGCTGCTAATAGAAGTCAGGTAGGCGCTGGATTTGGTGCGATAACCACTACGTCTACCTGTGTAGAATTTGGTGTTTCAGACCCATATCAAATTGCTGGTTGCGCATTGATAGGGGCTTTTGCTGGAGCAGAAGTAATGTATTCAAGTGACTATGATGTACACAATGCTGTGTTTGTAGATCACTTAAATAATGGACCTGTAGGTACGTCTTATACTAACTGGCATAATAAGAAGACTGGTAATAGTGGTATAATTCATACAACTAGATCATTTACTAAAGGTCCAATTAAATGTAAAGATTATGACGCAACGGTAGATATTACTAACAAGTGGCCTCTAATTGGTGTAGGCGCTGTAAATAGAAATACAATTTTTGGTACGGTGTGTCAAAAGCCAGATGGCAGATGGGTTGAATATAAAGGTAAACATTAATGAAAATAAAAAAAGATAGTCATTTAAGAGATAGTATGTTTTGGTACATTGTTATTGTTGCCACAATATATTTTGGTATGTTAATATGGGGTGTTGCCAGAGCAGACAACCACGACTTATCAGGTAAAACATATCCTATTCCAAAAGTAGAAACAAATTTAATTACAGATAAAACTGGTGATAAAGTTTATAAGATTTTAGATAAGATAGAAAAGGCAGAAACAGATAATTCTGTTTATCACAAAAAGATAGTAGAACTTGACCCTAAAAATACTGGAGGTCAATATTGTTTTGTTAAAGTTATAATAAAACAAAAGGGTGATACTATTATGAAAGAAGAAGTTTTAGAGTGTGCAGATGGTAGAAAAAAGTTTGATGGACCTACCTATTGGCAACTCTTCGCAGATTTCTACTATGCCGATGTATCTACACCAGAGTATTGTAGGTATTATAGTAGACCAAAACACGTCTTTAAATCGTTCGGAAAGACGTGTCTTAAAAAGAACGGTGAATGGGAGGTACAATGATAAGAAATATCATTATTCTATGTCTTCTTTCAGTCATAGTCCTAGATTTATCTATGGCAGAGTCATTAGGTTATCTACAATCTGGACTTGACTTTTTGAAGGAAACCCTATATGATATAGAGAGGAGTGTGAAAAAGTAATGAAAAACTATATCAAAATTGTGGGTATAATTGCAATGTCAGTATTACTGGCTAATTGTTCTACTCACTACAACATTAAATCTGAAAAAGGTAAAGTGTTGAATAAAGTGCCAAACTGGTATATGGCAGACTATTCTGAAAGAAAAGCCTGTGATACTGCAAGATTTGGTAAGGGCAAAGATAAGTTATGTATCTTTGGAGTTGGTACTGCTGTTTCACCTGATCTAAACTTGGCTATTGAAAAGGCAAAGATGATTGCCAAAGCGGAAATGGCTGATATTATAAAAGGTGAAATGAACAAAGAGTCTAAACAGTTTATTACCGAGTTAGGTAAGACACATACAAAGACTATTGTATCAGAAGTGGAATCAACAATCGTAAACGTAATCAAAGACACACCAGTTAGAGGTTATGAAATCTTTGAACAGGATGTTACAATGACTAATCAAAAGTATTATAGAGCTTGGGTTGGTTTAAGATTACCTTTAGGCGAATACAATAAGATGTATAATTTCACAATATCAGAAGCAGTTGACGCTTACAATCTAAAAGAGAAAGCACAAATTGCTTACGATAAATTGATGTCTAAAAAAGAGGAAAAAACTACAGATGGAAATAATAGTTTATAGTAAACTAAACTGTGGTTACTGTGTTAAGGCCAAGACCTTACTAAAGAACCTTGGCCTTAACTTTACAGAGAAGAAGTTAGAAGAATTTTCAAGTGTTGACGCACTATTAGAAGATATTGGTAAAAAGGTTAGATCAATGCCTCAAATAAAAATTGATGGTGAACTAATTGGCGGTTATAATCAATTAGTAGAATATTTTGAAAAACAAGGAAAGGTAAACTTTAAGGGTGATCTCATTGACTAAAGATAAAGATGAAAATATAGTTTTGTTTCCACTTAATAAAATTGTTAATCCTGGTAAAGTAGGAAATAGACAAAATAGTAATGAGATAGCATTACAACAAACTAAAAAATTTGTTGAGACTGCAGTTGACGATATTGCAATGAACTTATTAAAAGCATTTGTTGATCTAGCTATAAAGTCAGAGAAACATACGTTTACAAAAGACTTGGCGTTGTTAATAGATTGTTTAAGAGGTTTAATTTATAGAGATTTTGGTGTCGCTCATCCAGCTCAAAAGTTATCAGATAAAATGGTAGCATTGAGAGTAAATAGAAACGGTACTACAACAGCAAAACTTAATTATGGTGCTGTGTTACCTACGGTACAAAGAGCAGAGAAACCTTTGTCCAATGAAATGAAAGAAGAGTTAAAAGATTTACAGGATGGCGGTGGTATATTTAAAGGTGATGATTTACCAGATGACACCAAGTAACAAAATTCCCAATGGAATCGCCTTAACAGGTAGTAAAATAGTTATTGAAAAGGAGAATATATAATGTTAAATTATATTAAATCATTGTTCGTAAAAGACGAACTTGTAACTGTTGGAACTAGAAAGAAAGCAGTTGCTGAAACTAGAGGAAGAAAAACTTTATCTAAAAAACAAAAAGTTTTAAATCTTCTTCAAAAAGGTGAGAAAGTTGCGTGGACTACTTTAAGAAGTAGATTCGACTTAACTTCTCCTAGAGCTATGGTAGATACTTTAAGAGCTGAAGGCTATATGGTCTATGGTTTAAAAGGTAGAAACGATAGAACTTACTACAGAATTGGAACTCCAACTAGAGCGATTATCGCTGCTGGAATCCAAAAATTGTATGGCACTCCATACAAATATGACAACCACGTTGTCAGAGTAAAGAAGTCGGATTTAAATCCGATTGATGCTCAGTAATCACGGTAAAGGTGGGCGCTACGGCGCCCACTGATTTTCATATGATTGATAAACTTCTTATAGACCACATAGACAAATATAGTAAAGACACAGATGTTGCTGTATTATTATCTGGTGGGGTAGATAGTTTATCTGTCGCATTCGCAGCAAAGAGATTAGGTAAAAGAATAACTGCATATAGTTTTTATTTAAAAGGCAATATGAGTTATGACGCAAAGAAAGCCGCAGAAGTCGCTGTTAGAGAGAATTGGAAATTAAAACTAATTCCAATACCTTTAGATACATTAGAAAAAGATTTTATAAGATTAGCCAAAGATATAGAATGTCAAAAGAAAACTCATTTTGAATGTTGTTTTCCATTTTTACATATCTATCCAAAGATAGAAGAGGAAGAAGTTTTAAGTGGTTGGGCAGCAGATGGTTACTATGGTATAAGTAAGAAAGCAATTTTACATTATACAAAAGGAAAATCAAAAGAAAAGTTTGATGAGTTTAGAAAGAATTATTTTGATGTTAACAATAGAGCAGGTTATAATTGGCATCATAGAATAGCAATACAACATAATAAAAATTTTATAACACCATACTTGGATGAGAAAGTTACAAAATTCTTTTGGGAAAAAGATTGGTACGAGTTAAATCAACCATTTCAAAAACACCACGTTGTTACAGCGTTTGAAGAGTTTAAGAAATACAAATTTAAGAAACATATAAATTTACAACTAGGTTCTGGAATTGACAAACACTTTGAAACATTAATAGATAATAAAAGAATAAACTTAAAAAATAGATTGAGAGTAATGGATATATGCAGAGATTGGGCAAAGGCGTGTCAAAGCGTAGCAACACTACCAGTATAAAGAAATCAGAGTACGAAGATTTAGCAACTTGTATTAGAAGCGATCAAGTACCTGCTGGTTTAATTGCTGAATATTTTGAAGACAAACCATTTTATAAATGGTATAAGAAAAAATATCTATGACACTTGAATACGGATTGTTATTAGGTATTATAGGAACTACATTAACGGTAATAGGATTTTTTATTGCGTTATCTGTGGGTGCAAGAATAATAGAAAAAGAAAAAAGACAAAAAGAATTAGAAGAAAAAGAAAAGGAAAATCCAGTTTACGGATTATTTAAATGATACTAGTAGACCTAAATCAAGTTTTAATATCAAACCTTATGGCACAAACCAGAGGTAAGACAGATGATCTTAACAAAGATATGATAAGATTAATGGTATTAAATTCTATAAGAGGTTACAATATAAAATTTGGAAATGAGTATGGTAAACAAGTATTGTGTGCTGATGGAGCAGATCCTTGGAGAAGGACACTATTTCCACACTACAAATATCAAAGACGTAAAGGTAGAGAAGATTCAGATAAGAATTGGGACAACATATTTCAAACTATTGCAGATATAAGAAATGAAATAGCAGATAACTTTCCATACGTAGTATTACACAAAGATGGAATTGAAGCAGATGATATAATTGCTGTTCTTACAAAAGAACATTATAAAGATGAAAAGATTTTGATAGTTTCTGGTGATAAAGACTTTATACAATTACAAAAATATAAGAATGTAAAACAGTATAGTCCTATTCAAAAGAAATTTGTAGGGGAAGATTTAGACCCTATAAAATTCTTACACGAACAAGTAATAAAAGGTGATAGATCAGATGGCATACCAAACATATTAAGTCCAGATGATATATTTGTTACGGGTGAGAAACAAAGACCTATTAATAAGAAACGATTAGAAGAGTGGAGTAATATAAAAGATATACCACTAGGAAGTGAAACGAGGAAGTATTATAATAGGAATAAAAAATTGATAGACTTGGACTTAATTCCTGGTCTTATATATAATGATATAAAGAATATGTTTATAAAGTATGAAGTTAAGAACAGGTCGCAACTGTTAGATTACTTCATAAAGAATAAACTAAAGTCGTTGATTGATAAGATTAATGATTTTTGAACAATATATATTGGAGTAAATTATGGCACAAAATAACGCATTATCAAAGTCAGCTTTAGCCGCAATGGCAACAAGCACAAGTAGTGCGCCTTTAGTAAGTGAAATCTTTACGAAGATAAACAACGCCAAAGACAAACCTAAAAAGATAGAGATACTTAAGCAGAACGATAGTCCTGCGATGAGACAAATTCTTAAAGGTGCTTTTGATCCAAAGATACAATGGGATTTACCAGAGGGTGACCCACCGTATATTGCGAATGAAGCTCCTGCGGGAACAGAACATACCTATCTTCTACAAGAAGCCAAAAGATTATGGCACTTTGTAGAGGGCGCTGATCCACAATTAAACAAGTTGAAAAAAGAAACTTTGTTTATACAAATGTTGGAAGGTCTTCACCAAGATGAAGCTAAAGTATTACTTGCAGTCAAAAATAAAAATTTAAATAAATTTTATAAAGGATTAACTGGCTCTATGGTTATAGAGGCATTTGATTGGACTGACGAGTTTCAAAAAAAGGCGTAGAATCACTTTAATTTTAGGGGGGATTATTTGTATCCCCCTTAAAAACCCCTTATTTTATTACATTATTAACTATTGACATTTTCACTCAATCCGTATAGAATAAATAGTATAGAAAGTGAGAGGTATATTATGAAAAAACTAATGACTATATTAATGTTGGCGACACTTTGGGCCTTTTTAAATATGGGTTTCAATTTGGCCAATGCGAATGAGAGAACAGAGGCAACTGTTGGACACGTTATTCAGTCTAAAGCGAATGGTACTAACGTAGATGTCTCTAAATTGTTTGAGCATGAAATGGAAAAAATTGCTCACGAATTTGCTCTAAACTCAATTAGTATTATGCAACAATACTTACCATACTTGTTAGAACAAGTTATGGCTGATATGAGAATGAAAGCAGATACAAAGTATAAGTGTAAATTACTTAAAGGCGGTACATACGAATGCAAACAGTAACTTACATACACGAATTTTTACAGTGGGTGTATCAATACATCCCTAAAGATTTGTTAATTATAATTATGGCTGGCCTCACAGTAGGTCTTTGGGAAACTTATAGACAACATAAGAGAGAGAAATGGCAGTCACACAAAAGAAAAAACTGATGATAAAAAAACGTCTCAAAGAAGATTTATCTTTTAGTAAATCTCTTTATAATACAACCTATAAAGATATTAAACGATACTTTAAGATTATCAATGAGGCAGTTTTTGATAACTTGTTATCACCGTTTGCTGATGTTGAGATTAAAGATTTGGCTAGACAGAAATGTATTGGTCAAGTTATAATCCAAGAGTGGAAAAGAAAAGGTACCAGACAATACAAATTAGAAATGTTACCACAATACAAAACCAAAAAAGAGTTTGTGGATACATTGGCACACGAAATGGTACACCTATATCAAATGGCAAATTTAGGTGACACAGGTAATCACAATACCTTGTTTTATAGTTTTAGACCAAAACTAAAACAATTCGGATTATCATTATAATTTAGAAAGATATATTATGACAGAAGTGAGAAGAAAAGTAAAAGAATTAGATCATTGGTTAAAAGACAAAATTGTAAATTCAATAACTGATGTTTCAAAATACCTAGAGTCAAACGATAAAAAACCTCATTTATACTACACAGGAAACTTTCAAAAAGATGTGTTAGATAATTACACAGAGAGACAATCAAATAAAATATTTAAGAAGTTTAGGAAATTACAATCTGTTCCTAATGTTATATTTTATCAAAAGAAATCAATTAAGTTTAAAGACGCAGATGGTGATGAGTGGTCTGGTTATGATTATTACGTGAGGAAGATATGATTAAAAAATTAGATAAACAAGAAGTTAAGTATCCAGTATGGAAAAAATGGTTATGGAGTATATTTGCTTTAATAGTAATGTTTGTTGCTGGTTCGTTTTATCCAAATCCATACACCAAACACGTAATCAAAGTAGAAGTAGAATCACACTATACAAATTGGGCAAACAAATTAGGTTTAAATGAACCACCATTTGCTTATAATAATGATGTACAATTTGTTAAAGCATTAAACAAGTGTATTGATTATATAAATTTTGAAACACCTAGAATGCAAAGAGTACCTACAGAAATGATTGTTGCTCAAGCCGCATTAGAGTCAGGTTGGGGTACAAGTAGATTTGCGCAAGAAGGAAATAATCTATTTGGTATTAGAACGTGGGGCGATCATCCTGGTATGTTACCAATAGGTTTTCCTAAAAATAATCCTTGGCGTGTTAGAATATTTGACACTAAATGCGACAGTGTAAAAGAATATGTAAGATTATTAAATGAACATTCAGCATACGAAGACTTTAGAAGTATGAGAACAAAGATGTTAATATTGAATGAACAGTTAGACCCTATTAGATTAATTACAACGTTAACAAAATTTTCTACAACTCCAGATTATGCTGATAGAGTTATTACAATAATAGAAAAAATAAGAACGTTTGAAGAAGCTATTGTTACCGACAAAGGTGTCAATAAGGTTGTCAAAGAAGTACCTAAAAAAGAAGAAAAATCTAACGATACTTTACCAAAGAAAAAACCTGAAGACTTAAATAAATAATATTATGTTTTTAACACTATTAACATTTTTATCAGCAATATCAATATCTTTAATTGCTGCGGGTTATTCTATCATAGGACTAGCAACATTATTTGCTGGTGCTGCGATGCCTATTATTGCTATGGGTTCAGCACTAGAGATTGGTAAATTAGTAGCGGCCAGTTGGTTATATAACAATTGGGGAAATAGTTTTGTACCAAAAACATTAAAGGCATATCTATTTTCTGCTATCATAGTTTTAATATTCATAACATCTATGGGTATCTTTGGTTTCTTATCAAAGGCACACCTAGATCAAGTTAAACCAACATCAAGTAACTCAATCAAAATAGAAGTAATAGATAATCAAATTAAACAACAAAATACAATTATCACTAGAGCAGAAAATACATTAGAACAATTAGATAGAACTTTAGAGGTATATGTTAAGAACGAGTATGCTACTCGTATGTTAAGAGAACGTAAGAAACAAGAAGCAGAAAGAACAGAATTAAATAACGCAATTAAGAACGCAACAAATGAGATTGCTAAACTTACAGATGAAAAGGCAAGTTTACAATTAGCACAGGATAAGATTGAAGCAGAGGTTGGTCCAATCAAATATATCGCTGAATTGATATATGGTGATGATGCTAAAAGTCATTTTGATGAGGCGGTTAGAATTGTAATCTTAATATTAATATTTGTATTTGACCCATTAGCTGTATTATTATTGATTGCGGCTAACATATCTTTAAGAACTATAAGAGAACGTAAAGAAAAGAATAAAAAATTTGATGAGAAGAAGATTAGAGACCAAAACAAAAAATTATCAGATAAGAATAAAGAGATAGCAGAGAAGTTAAAATCATATACTAGTTTCTTTGAGAAGTTAGGTAAAAGAGATTTAAAGAATAGAGACTATGAGTCGTTTTTTAAAGAATATAATGCCAAAGATTTAGTAAAATTAGGGCTAGATCCTGATGAAATAAGATTAAAATTGGACCAAATTATGGAATGGAACGAGGGTCCTTCAAAACCACCATCAAAATACGCAGAAGTAGGGATTGACAAAAAAGACAAAACGTGATATATTAGATTATGATTATTATGATAACTGAAGAAGATTTAAAACGTCTGTATTCCACAGAGAAACAGGAAAAACTAATTAAAGGCGCAGAACAAACATCCTTAAATGCTCAAAGTAATTGGGCAAGAAACTATTGGTATGGTGTATATAAAACACTATGTAAAAAATGGGGTAGAATGGATTTATTCTTAAAGAACTAATGACTGAATTTAGAAATGGTATATATAGAACACTTGGTACACTTGTAACAACAAGTATTGGTAGAGCGATTGTATATACTATTGGACACATTATTATTGCTATGACTTGTAATAGAATAATTACTGGAGCAGACTGGCGACTTGCTGGTGTTGACGCTTTAGTAGAACCAATGATAAATGGTGTATGGTATTATGCACTTGATAAAATGTGGAGTACAAAAAAATGAATATATTTTACCTAGACAAAGACCCTAAAGTTGCTGCGCAAATGATGTGTGATAAACACGTTGTTAAAATGATTATTGAATCAGCACAAATGTTATCAACAGCTCATAGACTAATTGACGGTATAGAATACATAGATAAAACAGCGAATGGTAGAAAAATCAAACGTTGGAAACATCCTAATTCAAATATGGAAACATATTTGTACAAAGCATCACATACAAAACATCCTAGTACAGTTTGGGTTATGCATACAGCATACAATTATCTTTGGTTATATAAACATATGATTGCACTAGGTGAAGAATATACAAGACGATATGGTAAAAATCATTTAACTATTACTAAAATGGCAGATGTATTGAAACTTCCACCACAAAACATTGCTCTAGGTAAGATCGGTACTGATCCTACTCCAGCGATGCCTGATGAATGTAAGATACCTGGTAACGCAGTTGCTAGTTATCGTAAATACTATGTTATGAAGAAAAGAGAATTTGCCAAATGGAAAGAACCATCAACACCACCATCTTGGTATGTTGAAGGCTGTAAGCAAATAGATAAAGGAGAAATATATAATGGCTGAATATAATAGAAAAAATATGATCTCGGCAATTAAAGACCACGCAAAGGGTCACATAAAAAAGCATTCAATGAATGTAGAAATATATTTAAAGAACGCTATTGGTGTAGGTGAACATCCAGATGTTTTAGATGCTGTAGAAAAAGAGTTAGAAGTTATTGCAAAGTATGATGACCAAATCAATGTTATTGAAAAATACTTTGAACAAGACCCTCTTAAACCAAACAATAATTAATGCCCATATACACATTTAGGAATAAGAAGACCAAAAAAGAGTGGGACGAAATGATGTCTATTTCAGAAATGGAAACATATTTAGAACACAATCCACACGTAGAACAGGTCCTTAAAAGTCTAAATATAGTAGGTGGAGTACAAGGCATATCATTTAAATCAGACGGAGGATGGAAAGATAATTTAAGTAGAATCGCAGAGGCACATCCGCAATCTCCACTAGCAAGTAGATATGGAAAAAAGACCATAAAACAAGTCAAAACAGAAAACGTATTAAAGAAACACCGAAATAGGAGTAAAACGAAATGAAGAAACTATTAGGAATATTGAGTATAGTATTATTAACAGGATGTAGTGGTCAATTTGCACTAGGTCCTACTTTCACAATAGGAAGTGTTGAATTAGCTTACGCAGACGTAGCTTTATCACCAAATAAAATCAAAAAGATAAAAAAGGTGCACGAAGATATGATTAAAGTAAGTGTGGAAAAATATGAAGAACAATTTGGATTTAATAGTAATACAATAACATTGAATACAGATTGGGATGTTTGGGATTTAGGAGGTTCCATTTAATGGCAGATATACCTGATTATATGCGAGGGTTTGATTTAGATGATGATTGGGGTTTAACACCTGTATCATCAGCACCTAAACAAGAAACACCTTCCGTAGACCCAAAATTAATAGAAAACTCAAATATAGAATTATCAAAAGTTAAGTCAGACGTATCATCAATTAAATCTATGATGAACGAGATAATGCAAATAGTGGCAGAAAAAGATCAAGTCACTACACAAATCAATAATGAAGAAGTAAGTAACCGTTTTAAAGAAATTGAAAAGGTTATATTACCATTTTTATATAATCTCTCTAAATCTGACGAACCTTATATACATTGGCCAAATAGAGGTCCAATCATTAAGGCACAAATAGAGAAAATACTTAAATTAACAAGGGGATAATATGACAGCTAAAAATAGACATAAAGAACTAAAAAAAGCAGTTAATGAGGCAGAAATAAAAAGAAATAACGATAGATCAAATTCTGCATGGTACGATATGAAAACCCTGAAGAAACTTAAATTAATAGCAAAGGACAAATTATATGAGATTAAGCAAAAGCTTCACGCTTAGAGAACTTGTAACTAGTCAAACTGCCGAACGTAAAGGGATTAACAACAACCCTAGCGAAGCGCAGATTGAGTGTTTACAAAGACTATGCGAGAACATACTGCAACCTATAAGAGATCATTATGGCATGCCAGTCGTAGTGAGCAGTGGATTTAGAAGTGCCGAATTGTGTTTATCAATAGGCTCATCTGTTAATTCACAGCATGCTAAAGGACAGGCGGCTGATTTTGAGATTTTTGGTATCTCTAATCAGGAGTTAGCACATTATATTGATAAAAATTTAGATTATGACCAATTGATTTTGGAGTTTTGGAATCCAGAAGATAAGAATAGCGGATGGGTACATTGCTCTTACAAAAATCCTGAAGAGAACAGAAAAGAGTTTTTGAGAGCTTATAGAAATGAAAGTGGTAAGACTCAATATGAAAAATACTCTTACATACAATTTGGTGGACAAGAGGCTACCAAACAGGAAGTAAACGATATGTATGCCGATAAAGGCATTTAGACTTGACTTTTTGTCAAGTACGTGATATATTAGATAATTATGGCTAGAAAATTTAATTTTATTGATTTGAATAAATCATTATTACCAGAGACAAAACGAAAGAAAATAGATGGCTTTCGTTTTTATCAAATAGATGGTAAATCCTATCCGTCTATAACTTCAATCTTATCAATTAAAAAGACAGAAGAATTAAAAAAGTGGAGACAATCCATCGGTGAAGATGTTGCGAAGTGGGAAATGGGAAGAGCCGCAAGACGTGGTACTTCTACACATAAACTAGTTGAACAATATATCAAAGGTGAAACTCCATCGGAAAGAAGTGTATTACCACTTGGTTTATTTAAATTATTAAAACCATATGTGGACCAAATAGATAACGTACACTTATTAGAACAAACACTTTATAGTACCAAACTTACAATCGCAGGTCAAGTTGACTGTGTTGCTGAGTACAATGGTAAGTTGTCAGTTATTGACTTTAAAACTGCCAACAAATATAGAGAAGAAGGTTGGGTACAAAACTATTTCTTACAAACAACGGCTTATGCTATGATGTATGAAGAATTGTTTAAAACTCCAATTGAACAAATTGTTGTATTGATCGCTTCAGAGGATGGTACAGCGCAGACATTTATAAAAAACAAGGCAGATTATCAGGAAGAGCTGGGGATTTGCATACAAAACTTTTATAAATATTACGAAGAATTAAACAAAAACAAAGTCAAAAGTTAGGTACGAAATACACATTTAAGAAGGTGATTTAGATTTTCTACTTGCGACCTTAACAGCTAAAGGAAAAGATGAAAAAGTTAATAATCAGTTTACTGATACTAATAGGGATGAGCTCTCCTGTAAGAGCTGAATATGACTTATTTTGGAGATATTTACCTGCGATTTGTGGAACCTTTGATGAGGTTCAGCGTTACATTAAAAACAGAGATGGAGATATTACTGTTTCTAATGTTGGTTTGGGGAGAAGCAGTAGTCATCCAGAGGGTGATGTAGTTTTTATGGTGACAATATATAATAGTGCTGATGGCTCACAGGAAACTGCTACTGTACAAATACCAGATAACGAAGAAGTTTGTATGGTGTATCACATATTTAATAAAACTGAAGTAAAGGAAAAATGAAAAAAATAATTATATTAATGGTTGCTGGTTTACTAGTAACTGCGTGTTCAATTAAAGAACCTAGATTATCTTTTGGTAAAAAATGTACTGTTAAAGATGATAAAGTTGTTTATTCATATGTATGGTTATATGATAAAAAAGTTGGACTTCCAGCTACTAAAAACGATTGTCAATACATAGCAACTCATATTTTAAACAGACCATAATAAATTTAACGTTGAAGGTTAGATAATAACTAGTGAGGACCTGGGTGCAATACCCAGCCACTCCACCATTATAACAATGAAATTATAGGGGTGGAATAGATTCGACTGCTACTAAAACTAACTGGAGTTATTTCGCTGACACCGTAATGTCATTTACAAATGCTAACAATTTAGCGATGGCAGCTTAAAGCTGCTGATGGGTTCGCCTGTACCTAGTAACAGAAACAGGCACAATCACTCTTTACAAATCAAAAAAAATATGATATATTAATAATATGAATATTGAATTGATAGACAAAATGGGTAGTGATCTATCCGTTGTAAATGCGGCAAGAGTTTCATTTTCAAAAATCAAAGATCACTTTGATGATAAGGACGAAAGACTTATCAAGTATCTAGCAACACACAATCATTGGTCACCATTTGGACACGCAAGTTTACAATTTAGAATTAAAGCGCCTGTCTTTGTGGCTAGACAATTAGTAAAACATCAAGTAGGATTAATTTGGAATGAAGTCAGTAGAAGATATGTGGATGAAGAGCCACAATTCTATATTCCATTTGCTTGGCGTAAAAAGGCAGAGAATAAAAAACAAGGTAGTAGCGATGAAGAAATACCATATGATATAGTTGATTTTGTTAAGAAATGTAAAGAACTATATAACGATATGTTACAAAAGGACATTGCGCCAGAAATGGCGAGAATGGTGTTACCTCAAAATATGATGACTGAATGGATATGGTCAGGAACATTATACGCTTTTGCTAGAGTATGTAATTTAAGAAACAAACCAGATGCACAGGTAGAAACCAGAATGGTTACACACCAAATGCACAAACACTGTCAGGAACATTTTCCAGTCAGTTGGAGGTATTTAACAGATGAACTCAAAGGAGTTTAGTTTAATTATAGAAAATTTATGTAAAGATAAAAAATTATCTTACATAGATGGTATTGTTCATTATTGTGAACAAAATAATATAGATACAGGAACAGTTAATAATCTTTTATCTAAACCATTAAAAGAAAAAATTAAGGTAGAGGCAGAAAGGTTAAACTATTTGCCTAAAACAGCAGGAGTGTTACCAGTTTAATATGTATGGTGGGTTTGATGTATATAAAACATATCTTGCTATTAAGTTACACTTTACTAGTGACACTTACGACTATCATAAGTATGAAGGAAAGGTTAATTGTAAATTAGATACGTTTACAAAAAGAAACGACAGATATTTCTTTCATAAATTAAGTACGAGGTATAATAAAGATGAGATTACAGACTTCTTCGTTGCAAACTTTATTGACGATGGTAAAAAATGGATTGGTTCGTTGTTACGAAATGATGGTAGAGACATTTACTTGGATTACAAAAAACGTAAAGAATCATTTACCTACCATTTTAGGGATGATTGCTTACGGATGCGTGATGACTTTCTTTCTCGTAATATTTCTTTTGATGTGGCTTTTAATGTGGATAATGGACAACATCCTAGAGTCTTACGCTTACTTATCCAGAGGAGAATTAGTTACCAGACCGCGGTCGTGCTTAATCACTTTCTTAACTTTACTAAAAATTGGGATAAAGAAATTACCGAGAAAGTTGTATGGCCTAAAATCTCATTTACGCTTACCAGAATAAAACCATTTATAACATTTAACACAACCAAGTCAAAACTAATTATGAAGGAAGTATTTCTAAATGATTAAAGCATATGTATTAGGTAATGGTGAGAGTAGAAAAGAAGTTGATTTAGATAGACTACGTGCCAAAGGTAAAGTATGGGGTTGTAATGCTTTATATAGAGATTGGACACCAGATAATTTAGTTGCCGTAGATCACGGTATAATGCACGAGATATATTGGTCAGGTTACGCTAGATATAATAGATGTTATTTTAGAAAATGGTTTAAACATCCTATTGATGATTTCAATAAAACAATTAACTGTGGTATGAATACAGATAAAGTAAATTATTTGAAGTCATTTAACACAATCAAAGAGAACACACGTACAGATAATACAAATTCATTTGTTATACACGGAACACAATTAAATTCTTTAGATAGACTTATACAAAAATATGGAAGAGACAAAAGAAAACTACAACAAATAAATGACCACGAGTTAACCATATCTTATTGTGATGATGACGATAAATCAGAAAATTTAGATGACCATATGACACCACGTGATTTGGGTTGGGCTGCTGGTCCAACTGCTATGTATCTTGCGTCAAAGTATGAGGGAGCGAATGAGATATATCTAGTAGGATTTGATTTATATTCTAACACAAATAATATAAACAATATTTACAAAGGAACTAAAAATTATGCTCCTGTGACTAACGCAGCTACACCTAGTCAGAATTGGGTAGGTCAAATGGCAATGGTGTTTAAGAAATATCCTAGTATAACATATTACAAAGTAAATAAAAATACAGACGATTTAGCAATTAATGATGAGGTACCAGAATGGCGGAACATACCAAACCTGAAATACAAAGTAATAAAAGACCTTTAACAGAGGCTGAAGTTAGAGAAGAATATAAACAATTTAGAAAACTACCAGGTGCTGCTGAATTGTGGCCAGCTAACAATGATAGTTTTTATGAGTGGTGTTCACAATACTTGGACTATCAACACATAACTAAAAAAAGATAATGAGTAATTTGTTTTTAATTGGTAATGGTGAAAGTCGTAAAGACTTTGACTTGACAAAGTTAAGAAAGCATGGTAAGATTTATGGATGTAATGCTTTGTATAGAGAATTTACACCTGACGCATTAATATCTGTTGACCACGGTATCATACACGAAATATATCATAGTACATACGCTTGGAAGAACCAATGTTATTTTAGAGACTTTGAAAAGATACCTGAAATGCATTATGATCTAATGTTAGCAGGTATGACAAGTGATGTCAACAAAGAAGATATAGAGAAGTTAAAACAATTAAAGATTATAAAAGAGAATGATAGACGTGGTTGTAAAGAGTTTGTAATACACGGCTCTAGGTTAGAAGGATTTGCTACCATAGTTAAAAAGAATAAAGATAGAGAAAAAAGAAATGTAAATGTTGCCACAGTCAATATAAGTTGGTGTAAACCAAATGACAAGGCAGTATCTCTTAATGATATTATGAACCCTAAAGATCACGGATGGGCGGCAGGACCAACAAGTGGGTATATTGGATGTAAGGTAGAGAAACCTACAGATGTTTATTTAATAGGACACGACATATACTCAAATAGTAATAAGGTCAACAATCTTTATAAGAACACTAAACACTATGTACACGAAAACAACAAAAATCCACCACCAGAGAATTGGATTAAACAATGGAACTTATTGATGAAGTGGAATCCCGATAAGACGTTCTATAAAGTAAACATTGCCAATAAGGGTAATGATGAAGTCAATAGGATTATACCAGAATTAGACCAACCTAATCTGAAGTATATAACCTATTCCACTATTGACAAAATCTTTGATTTGTGATAATATGTACATATGTTTGATGGAATAATATATACTATATTAGATAAGATAGTCAACGCTTGTGAAAAGATGAAGAAGTGTTTACAAGAAAGGTCTCTACCTAAAGAATGTAGAGAAGTCAAAAAGGGCAACTTCAGAAAAAATTATGACAAGTGGAAAAAGTCTTATAAATAACATTGATACCGAATATACAGGTAACACAAATACAACGAATATAAAAATAAGGAGTAAATATGGATTTTGAAGCATTAAAACAATCCTCAAGTAACTTTGATAAGTTAACAAAAGCGTTAGAAGCATCTAACGTCAATTCAGAAGAAAAAGACAGTAAATCAAAATACCAAGACGATAGATTTTGGAAACCAGAGTTAGACAAAACTGGTAACGGTTATGCCGTTATTAGATTTTTGCCTGCGACAGCATCAGAAGATATGCCGTGGCAAAGAGTTTGGTCTCACGCATTCCAAGATGTTGGTGGTTGGTATATTGAAAACTCTCTAACTACACTTGGCCAAAAAGACCCTGTGTCAGAAGAGAATACAAGATTATGGAACACAGGTGTTGATAGTGATAAAGAGATTGCTAGAAAGAGAAAAAGAAAATTATCTTACTTCTCAAATATCCTAGTAGTTTCTGATCCTAAACATCCAGAAAACGAAGGTAAGGTTTTCTTATTCAAATTTGGTAAAAAGATATTTGATAAAATCACAGAAGCAATGCAACCAGCTTTTGATGATGAGAAACCTATTAACCCATTTGACTTTTGGCAAGGCGCTAATTTCAAATTGAAAATTAGAAAAGTTGATGGTTACTGGAACTATGATAAATCTGAATTTGAAGGTACATCGCAAGTGAAACCTACAGATGAAGAGATCAAAACAATTTGGGGACAACAACATCCTCTTAAACCTTTCCTGGACCCTAGTAATTTTAAATCCTATGACGAACTTAAAGAGAAACTGAATAGGGTAATTACGGGTGCGAGAAAAACAGAGACCGTGGAGTCAGCAGACCTCCCGCCGCAAACTAACGGTTCTGTTAAAAAAGTTAATACTAACTCGGATACTGCTATTGATGATGACGATACGTTGTCTTATTTTAGTAAATTGGCAGAAGACGAGTAATTTATCTCTCTCACATTGTTAACTTTAAAGGGGTGTCAGAAATGGCACCTCTTTTTTTTATATAAATAGTCTTATGGCAATATCAATTTTAGACCCTTTAGTAGATAAGGCAGGTGGTGTAAAGAGAAGTAGTGACTGGTATAGAAAAACAGTTACAAGTGTTGCTGATAAAGTTACTGCTAGAAGATTAATGCGTAACGGTAAACTAACTGGTAGACCAAGTATAGGAAGATTAAATTTCTTCATATATGACGCAAAGACAAAGGCGAAACTACCATATTGGGACGCATTTCCACTTGTTATACCTATTGAAAGTATACCTGGTGGATTTACTGGTATTAACTTTCATTATCTACCACCATTAGCTAGATTTAGATTATTAGAACAGTTACAAAGATTTGCGATAAGTAATAGGGTAGAGTCTAGTAATAGATTTGATGTAAGTTGGAATAGAGTAAAAGGTGTAAGATTGATAAAAGGTACAGTTAAAAGATATTTGTATTCGCATGTGAGAAGTAGTTTTTTAAGAGTTGATTTTGATGAAGCTGCTTTCGCTGTGTATTTACCTGTACAACAATTTAGGAAAGGAAGTCCATACTAATGGCTGTGCTTAGAGGCGGAAAAAGAATTGGTGGAATAGACGTAAGAATTGGTATACCACGTGATAGATCATTGGACAATGTTAATGCTGATCCAAGATTAAGAAGACAACAAGGTGGTAGTCCAGAAACTACAATGGGTAGATTTCTTGCTATGGTTAACGAGGCGGAAGGATTCGCTAGACAAGGAAGATATTATGTGGAGTTTTTCTTACCTAAAGGATTTTCAACAGAATTAGATTTTTCTGATAGTGGTGCTGATTTTAGTGATGTCGCATTAGAAAGAAATTCATCATTTAAATCTGAAACAGAAATGCGTACATACCAACAAGAGAACGCTAGACGTGTTCAAGCATTTTGTAGTAAAATTAGTTTACCTGATAGAACAGTAGATTTCGCAACTATCAAACACAATGGACCAGAAAGACACCACGTTACTAATTTTAGAAGTGAAGATATTACAGCAACATTTTATTCAGATAAGTTTTTAAGAGAGAGAACGTATTTTGAGTTATGGCAGAACGCCGCATTTAGTTTAGACTCATTTAATTACAATTATTACAAAAACTATGTCTCTGATATGAGAATATATCAGTTAGGACAATACGAAAGCAGACAAGAAAGAGACGATATTACATATGCTGTCCAATTATTTGATTGTTATCCAGCAAGTATTGGAAGTATAGATTATAGTCACCAAGCAAACGGAGTAGTTAGTTTTGATGTTACATTTAAATTTAGATATTGGATTAACTTCTTCATTGACAAAACTGGTGGCATAGAATTAGGCCGTGCGAATGGTAGAATACCTACTGTTAAAGGTGTCGGTGGATTAGCTGGACTATTGAACAAGTTACCACCAGAGATCAGAAGAGCAGGGCGTGATGTATTAGGTGCTTTAAGAAGAAGAGTACCACTCGGTAAAGTAACTGGAGGAAGAGCATTCCCACCATTTAAATTACCACCACTAAATATATAATATTATATAATAAGGAGATATAATGGCATTACCAGTAATTGACACACCTAGATATGAGTTGACATTACCTTCCGAAGAACGAGTAATCCAATTCCGACCATTTTTGGTTAAAGAGGAAAAGATACTGTTACTTGCATTAGAATCAGGAGAAGAGAAACAAGTTAAACAAGCAACTGTGGACGTAGTTAAAGCGTGTACATTTGATACAGTAGATGTAGAAAATCTACCTGTGTTTGATTTGGAATATATCTTCTTACAGATACGAAGTAAGTCAGTTGGTGAGGTAGCAAAATTTAGAGTATTGTGTCCAGACGACAAACAAACATATGGCGATGTGGAAGTTGATATTTCAAAAGTAAATGTTGAAGTAGATGACACACATACAAACGTTATAACAATAGACGAAAAAAGAAAACTTGGCGTAGTATTAAAATATCCTACATTGAAAACTGTAGACGCAGGGAAATCACTTATGGACTTCAGTTACAACACTATATTCAGTATAGTTGTAAACTGTGTAGATCATATATTTGAGGGCGATAAGGTTTATCCAGGAAAAGATAGTACACCAGAAGAGTTACAAAAATTCTTTGAGCAACTACCACAAGGAGCGTTTGATAAGATCAAACATTTCTTTGAAACTATGCCTAGATTGAGGCACGAAACGGAAGTAAAAAATCCTAAAACAGGAAAAGTCAGTAAAATAACATTTAACGGCTTAGCGGATTTTTTCGAATCTGCCTCTCCCATAGTTCCCTAGAGGCTTTCTTTGAGACTAACTTTGCTTTAATGCAACATCACAAATACGCATACAGCGACATAATTCACTTTATGCCGTGGGAACGGGATATTTACGTCCAAATGTTAATTAATCACATAAAAGAAGAAAACGAAAGACAAAAGAGAGAAGCAGAAAGTAGAAAGTAACATATAAATAGATGAAGGAGAGATGTAAATGATAATTAAAAAACTAATAGAGAGTGATTTATGGTATTTAATTAAAACAGAAATACCACAAGTTATGTCTAACTGGCGTATTGTACCAAGAGGTCTAATGGTTGCATACGGCATAGCATTTTATCAAACAGCAACTTGGTTTATGAATTTAGCAGCACCTAATAATGCTCAAGCAGCGTTTGTATCTGTTATCGTAGGTGCAGGTGCGGCTTGGTTTGGTATATACGTAAATGGTAAACCTAGTCAAATATCTGATAAGAAAAAAGAAGATAAACCAATAAGTGAACAAATAGGATAATATGGCATTACCTAAAATAGAAGACGTAGAAATCAATTTAGAACAAGAGTCGGTAGATAGACTTGGTAAAGCTATATTTGAGAACGCTACATTTCATTTAGAGGACGCAGTTAAAACTGTTATCCCATCTATTCCTAAAATGATAGATGAGTTAACAGCACAAATAGAAGACGGTTCAATAAAAGACGTGGGCAAGGCGTTCTCAAAATTAGAAAAGATTGTAGAAGATTTACGTATAGATTTAGGTAGTTACAATAAACAATTAGCTGAAGCTGTAGCTCAAAGAGCTGAGATGGAAAGACAATCGCAAGATAAAGTTGATAAGTTAAGAGAACAAGGTGTTATTGCTAGAGTTGACAAAGACAGTAAACAAGTAGAGATTTTAACAAAAGAACAAATTAGACAAGAGAAAATTCTTTATAATAATAAACAAAAAGAAATCATCAAATTAGAAAAAGAAATACAAGATAATAGAAAAACGTTACAAGAACGATATTTTGCTGATGATACAGCTAGACAAGAAGCAAAAGAGAAGTTAGATAAGAAGATAATGGAATTAGATGAGAAGAAAATTAAACAACGTGAGAAAGCAGAAGAATTAAATCTAGGTGGTGGTGATACAAATGCTCTCGCACCACAAACTCCTATGTTCATTGAAATGTTAAAAGAAGGATTTATGGCTCCGTTTGTAGCTGTAAAAGACGCATTCTCACAAGTCAAAGATGCAGTCACTAATACTGTGGATACATTTAAATACTTCGGTAGAGGTATAGGAAAAGTATTTACTAATTTAGGAAATGCATTCAAAGGTATAACAAAAGTATTTACTGTGGCTAGAGTATTGATTATGGCTAAAGTATTAGCAGTAGTCGCAGTGATAGGATTAATTGTCAAAAACTTCACTAAAATAAAAGACTTTTTAGGTAATATGTGGGATTCATTAAAAGAGACTTGGAATAACGCAATACAATCAGTTAAAGACTTTTTTAAGAATATGATAAATGGTGCGATACGATTTGTCAATAAGTTTTTACCTAAAGCATTTGAGATACCAGAAATTGGTGCTGCTGAAGAAGAAAAGAAAAAACAAACAGCAGAACAAATGAAGACAGAAAAAGCAGAAGGTGAAATGGCTGCGGCTGTACCTCAATCTGAATTATCTGATTACACAGATAACTCTAGCAAGATTATGGCTCAAAGATCACTAGATGAAGGTAATTTATCTAAAGATAGTATATTCTATGACCAAGTTGCTAGTGGTGGTAATTTAGGTATAAAATCACAAATAGATACTACTGGTTCATTATATGCAAATAAAAGAGCTGTTGGTGACGCTAGTTTAGCTGAAAACTTTGCTAAAGTAGAAAGAGAAAGACAATTAACAACTGCACCATCAAGTATTATTGTTCAAAACAATTCTAATTTAAGTACAGCTAGTGGTATGACTGTCGCTGGTATGATTAATAATAGACCAGAGAGAACGTTTGAAGCGTTGAATGACTCAACGTACGGTTAGAACTTTACACCCAATTCTTTTTCAGTTATAATCTTAAACTCAGCATTATTATCTTCAGCATATTCCATCGCTGCGCCCCATTTCGCTTGATTTTTAATATACTCAAAACTCTCACGCATAAATGCTTTTGTTTTCCTTTTAGGTGCTTTTGGTTTACTTGTTTGACGTGATGGTTTTACTTCTATGATATATTTCTTATCTTTAGAAGTCTTTACAAGAAAGTCAGGGAAATATCTATGCCATTTCTTATCAATAGGATTATAATAACGTATTGGTAACTCTTCACTAGCCCATTGTATAATGTCAGGATGTGTGTCGCAGTATACCATAAACCTACGCTCTAGTAATGAACGATAGATTATGTTGTTTGGATTACCTACATATTTCTTTGGGTTCGTAGGTCTGTATATTCCCTTAAAAGACTTCTTCATTTTCATATAAATATTGATAATACTTATAAAGGATACAAATGGCTTGGACATCAAAAGTAGGGAATTTTATAAAGACTAAACTAGCAACAACTGTAATGAACAAAGTTACATCAGGGTTATCTAATTTCGCTGATGCACAACAAACATCTAAAGTTGCTGCTAAATTGTTGAATAAATCACCACTAGAAATATCAGATACAGCACCACAACAACATATGCAAGTTAACCCATATGAATATGGTTCTGTATACTATCCAGAAGAGACAGCGAATTTGGGTGAAGGCCATTACATCATATTTGATATTATCGGACACAATGAATCAAAATTTAAAAGTCAAACATTTGATAATGGTAGAATAGTCAATAATGATCAGATAGTCGGTGAAGGTTCAGGTATATCCGTTGACAAGATTAAGAATATCAAAGGTAAAGGAATTGGTAACTCAACAAGATTAAGAGGTGTACAATCTGGTCTTATGAGTAAAATAGGTGGTAATCATACCTATGTATCAGATAGTATTATATTATACACTCCAGGCGAAGCTGCTAAATTCAGTTACACAGCTAATTATGATGCGACAGAAACAGGACTTGCTGGTGATTTAGGAAAAGCGATAGGTGGTATGATTAACAATCCAGGTATTATGGACAAGATAAAAGCTGGTGGTGAAGGTATATCTGGTATTGGAATGGAAATTGGTAAAACAGCATTATTTGGTGCGGCTAGTATTATACCAGGATTTGAAAACGCAAGAGCTGTTTATGATAAATCATTAGGACAAGCAAAGAACCCTAATTTAGAGACGATATTTACAGGTGTACCATTTAGAGAGTTTAGTTTTCCATTTACATTTGCGCCTAAATCAGAAAGAGAAAAAGACGCAGTACACAAAATTATACAATTGTTTAGATTTCATATGTTACCAGAACATCAAAACAGTTTCATAGGATATTTTAACACACCATCTGAATTTCAAATAACTTATATGTACAGAGACAGAGTTAACTCATACATACCTAAAATTAGTCGTTGCGTACTAAAAGGTTGTAGCATAGATTACGCACCAGATGGTAAATTTCACACATATGTACCTGATGAAAAAGGTGCACCACCAGTCATTATAAAAATGAATTTAGACTTTACAGAAACAGAGATAATGACAAAAGAAACAGTAGCACAAGGATTCTAATATGTATTTTGAAATGTTCCCTAAAGGTAAGTACGATATAAAAGGAGACGGTAATAAGAAATTAGTTACTGATCTGTTTAGACGTGTAAAGATTAGAGCGAAGATTAAAGACGAGGCTAGTCTTATATCAGAATATGTTGTACCACCAGGAGAGACACCAGAATTAACTGCGATGAAACACTTTGGTAATACAGAATTACATTGGGTCATATTATTAACGAATGATGTACAAGACAGATATTATGACTGGCCACTATCATACCAAGACTTTGAGAACTATTTAAAAGACAAATATACTTTGCCAGAAGGTATACATCATTTTGAAAAAGTACAATCCAGTGGTCCTCAATCATCAATAGATCAATCACATCTGATAGAAGTGACAAGTGATACAGTTGGCGCAGTGAGTGTATCAAATAGAGAATACGAACAAAGACTACAAGACAAGAAAGCTAGAATCAAACTCATATCACCAACTTATCTACCTATATTATTAGAAGAATTTGAAAGATTAGTGAGTGTATAATGTATAGTCAAATAGATATATCCAAATTAAAACGACCAGGACAATATGCGTTAGGCGATATACAGTTGGTGTCATATTCATCAGCTGATGGTAGCGCAACACCTAAGCGTGTCAGTATAAAGACGCAAGTATTAGAAATTAATATACAAGAAAGTATTAATCACAAAACACTATCAGGAAGTATTGTCGTTGTAGATGCGCAGAACATACCTAATCATCTACCATTGACAGGACACGAAAGATTAGAATTTAAATTGTTTACGCCAGGAACAAGTCGTGGATTTGATTTTACATCAGAGACTGGTAATCCTATGTACATATACAAGATTGAAGCAAGACAAGGCTTAGGTCCACGTGTACAAACTTATATACTACACTTCTGTTCAAAAGAAATGATACGTAATGAATTAAAACGTGTCAATCAATCATTTGACGAGAATATAGACGATATAATATTGAGTATATTACGTACACAATTAGAAAGCAAAAAGACTTTCTTTTTAGAACAAACACGTGACGCAAGAAAAATAGTGATGCCTAGAATGAGACCATTTGATTCAATACAATATCTATGTAACGAAGCACAATCAGGTAAGTTTGAGAGCGCAGGTATGTATTTTTACGAAACAGCGTTAGGATTTCATTTACGTAGTTTAGAGAGTTTATTAGCGATCACAGATGGCAGTGCTAGACCTGTTGTTGCTAAATTCGTTGACAAACCAAAGAGTATAAAAGGTGGAACAGGTGAGAATGACATTATCAAAGATATGCAGATTGTTGATGGGTATAGTATAGACAGTCAATTTGATACGTTACAGAACTTGCGTAATGGCGTCAATGGAAGTAAGTGTGTCATACACGATGCGCTGTATAAAACGTTTGATGAGTACGAGTTTGACTATCATAAGTTTTTTGAGAAGAGTTTTCACACAGAACACGATGGCGAAGGTGGCAAGACAAGTACAAAATCTATATTGCCATTGTACAATGACGGAACTGGACATATTTTAAGTGATTACAAAGACGGCAAAATCTATTATCAATCTACAACTTCTAATATACACAATGACCAAGACAGATTTAACATAGCGGACATTATCACAAAAAGAGAGGCGCAAAAGAAAGCGTTTGAAAGTCAGAAAATATCACTACAATGTAGAGGATTTACAGGATTAAGCGCTGGTGACATTATATCCTTTGAATTACCTGCGTATGAGCCAGTTGGAAGTGATAATCCACTTGACAGAGACCCGTATATGAGTGGCCGTTATCTTGTCTCACATATCAGACATAAAATAGATACTGCAAATGATTATCACACAATGGCGCT
>Ga0066377_10000019_pt1 | contig 43873 bp, 47 predicted proteins | sample Knorr_S23_td_Sur_FD_70946 | JGI IMG/M metagenome (GOLD analysis project Ga0066377, IMG submission 70946) | Marine microbial communities from Southern Atlantic Ocean transect - Knorr_S23_td_SurfaceB_ad_5m_LV_B | ecosystem: Environmental > Aquatic > Marine > Oceanic | place: Southern Atlantic...
AGGAGACGATAATGGCTAAAAAAGCAATGATTGAACGGAACAAGAAGCGCGAGCGGATGGTCGCCCAGTATGCTGCCAAGCGTGCTGAACTGAAGAGCATCCTCGCTGATCCGAACACGTCGGATGAAGACTTCTACATCGCCCAGCGCAAGCTGACAAAGCTTCCGAAGAACTCCAACCCGATCCGCCTGCGCAACCGCTGCAGCGTGACCGGACGTCCCCGCGCTTATCTGCGCAAATACGGTGTTAGCCGGATCACCTTCCGTGAACTGGCCTCGCAGGGTAAGATTCCCGGCGTGACGAAATCATCCTGGTAATCGAAATCAGCAAGCATCGAAAAAGGAGATACAAATGTCTGATCCCATTAGTGATTTTCTAACTGTAATCCGTAACGCCTACCGCGCCGGAAAGGATACATGTGACACCCGTTACTCGAAGATTCATCTGCGTATCGCGGAGATTCTGAAGGAGGAGGGCTACATCCGTTCCGTTGAGAAGGTAGATGTCGACGGCAAGCAACACATCCACATTGACCTGAAGTACGTTGATGAAGTACCTGCCCTCACCGGTATCAAGCGCGTTAGCCGCCCCGGTCGCCGCATGTACTTCCAGTCACGGGAAATTCCCCGGACCCTGGGTGGTCTTGGGGTTGGTATTCTGACCACTTCCCGTGGAATACTGAAGGATCGAGACGCCCGCCGCGAAAAGGTCGGTGGCGAACTGATCTGTGCCATCTGGTAATTAAAAAGGGGATACAAAGCAATGAGCCGAATTGGAAAACTTCCGGTAGCGATTCCGGATAAAGTAGAAGTCAAGGTTGACGGTGGCACTGTTCAGGTGAAGGGGCCGAAGGGATCCCTTTCCAAGACATTCAAGACCAGCGTGGTTAAAGTCGAGGTCGAGGATGGCAACATTGTCGTCAAGCCGGTTGGCAAGAGTCGCGAAGCCCGTGCCATGTATGGCACCGCCCGCAGCATCATCAACGGGATGGTTGAAGGTGTAACAAAGGGATTTGAAAAGAACCTCATTATCAACGGGGTTGGATTCAAGGCCACTTTGCAGGGGAAGGTTCTTGACCTGGCACTTGGGTACTCTCACCCGATCAAGCATCCTATTCCGGACGGGTTGACTGTCACGGTCGCTGACCAGACGAAGGTCAAGGTTGAGGGTTACGACAAGCAAATGGTCGGGCAGTTCGCCGCCCAAGTTAAGAAATTTTACCCGGTTGAGCCCTACAAGGGCAAGGGTGTCTCCATCGTTGGGGAATACGTCCGCCGTAAGGAAGGGAAGAAGGCGGGTTAATCTGATAATCATGCGAGGAAGAGCCTTCCTCTTCCGTAAGTATAAAGGAATCAGTCAAAAAAATGAAATCACTGAAACACAAGTTAACCCTGCGACAGAAGCGTATCTGGCGTATCCGCAAGAAGGTGGTCGGCACTGCCGAGCGCCCGCGCTTGTGCGTATCATTTACCAACAAGCACATCTATGCCCAGGCAATTGATGATGCTTCCGGCAAGACCCTGATCTCGGTTTCATCGATGAACAAGGATCTGAAGGGGGAGAACCTGAGCGCCAATCGCGACAGCGCCACCAAACTGGGCAAGGCATTCGCAGAGAAGGCCAAGGGAGCTGATATCACCAAGGTGGTATTTGACCGTCATGGCCGGCCCTATCATGGCCGCGTGAAGGACTTTGCCGAAGCCGTCCGCGAAGCGGGCCTCGAATTCTAAGGAAGAAGGATTTCCATGAGCGAAGAAGAAAACAAGAATACTCCCGAAGTGGAGACGCCGCAAATCACCATTCCCAAGACGGAAGAGGCTTCATCAGCTGACATCGTCGCTTCCAAACCGGATTCGAAGGAGCGCCAGAGCGCAGTCATTGGATCCGTTGATCGTCCGATGACACAGCAGCGTCGTCGCGGGCCAGGTGGTCGCCGTGGACCGGGCGGTCGTCGTTTCGCCAAGAAACAGATCGTCGAGGAAGAGGAAAATCCGCTTTTCGAAAAGGTCGTGCACATCAACCGTTGCGCGAAGGTCGTGGCCGGTGGTCGCCGGTTCAGTTTCTCCGCCCTGGTGGTGGTGGGCGACCGGGAAGGCAGTGTTGGAGTTGGATACGGCAAGGCCAAGGAAGTGCCGGAGTGTATCCGCAAGGGAACCGAGCAAGCCAAGAAGAACATGGGCAAGGTTTCCCTGCGCAACAACACCATCCCGCACGAAGTTCTCGGAGATCACGACGGTGGACGCATTCTGCTCCGTCCGGCGGTTCCGGGTACGGGTGTTATCGCCGGTGGCGGTGTCCGCGCAGTTCTGGAAGCAGCTGGCATCAAGGATGTCCTGACAAAGAGCATGCGTTCCAACAACCCGGGAGCGATGGTTTTCGCGACGCTGGATGCCCTCAAGCAACTGCGCACACACGAGCAGATCCAGAAGTTGCGCAAGGCGTAAGCTGGGATCAACTAAACAAGATAGGTTAACGAAGGAAAACCAATCATGAGACTGCATAATTTAATCAAGAGTGGTGGACGCAAGGACCGGAAGCGCGTGGGACGCGGTGAAGGTGGCGGCCGTGGTAAGACATCGGGACGCGGACACAAGGGACAACGTTCACGGAGCGGCTTCGGCTTGCGTCCGGGCTTTGAATCCGGTCACGTACCGCTTTACCGCAAATTGCCGAAGCGCGGATTCAGCAACTTCAATTTCCGCACGGAATACTCCGTCGTCAATGTAGGCGACCTGGAGCGTGTCGAGGCAACCGAGATTGACCGTAATGCGCTGGTCAAGGCCGGACTGGTTCGGTCAAGCAGCGGATTGATCAAGATCCTCGGAGAGGGAGAAATCAGCAAGGCCTTGACTGTCACGGCTGACAAGTTTTCCGGAAGTGCCAAGGAGAAGATCGAAAAGGCTGGAGGAACAGTTGTTCTGGCCAAGCCGGTCGAGTCTGAAGAAGCCAAGGAAGATTCCGAGTAAGGGCCACGTGCCCCCGGGACAAAATCCAGTAACCCAATACCCAGCCAATCACCATGATTTCCGCGTTCTTCAATTGCTTCAAGATTCCTGAGTTGCGCGACAAGATCTTCTTCACGTTGTTCTTGTTGTTCATCGCGCGAGTGGGAGCCAATATCCCCTTGCCGGGATTGGATCCGACCCCCCTGCAGGAATTCTTCGAAGCACAGAGCCGGTCAGGTGGAGGAAGTCTCCTCGGGTTGTACAACATGTTCACGGGTGGTGCGTTGTTGCGCGGGGCGATTTTTGCCCTCGGAATCATGCCCTACATCAGTGCGTCGATTGTCTTCCAATTGTTGACTGCGGTTGTTCCCAGTTTGGCCCGCCTGCAACAGGAGGGTGAAGTTGGCCGGCAGAAATTGTCCCAGTACACCCGGTATGCAACCTTGATCATCTGTCTCGTCCAGTCAGTTCTTTTGATTCTGACCCTGCAGAATCCGGCCAAGCTTTTCGGCCCGGAATTCACCGGACAGATTATCCTCGTCCCGCAGATCTGGTTCACCATCACTTCCGTTATTTTTCTGACCAGTGGAACCATGCTCCTGATGTGGATCGGTGAGCAAATCACCAGCCGCGGTATCGGCAACGGTATCTCGATCCTGATCACGGTTGGCATTATCGCCGACCTGCCGGCCGCCTTTGCCTTGACCTATCAATTGTTCACGGCACCGGTTGGGCAGACCGCACAACTTGGATTGGGCGAAGGCATCCTGATGTTGCTTTTCCTCTTCCTGGTCATTGCCGGTGTTGTCATGATGACGCAAGCCGTTCGAAAGATCCCGGTCCAATACGCCAAGCGCGTTGTCGGTCGCAAGGTCTTTGGTGGTCAAAGCAGCTATCTTCCCCTGAAGATCAATTACTCCGGGGTTATGCCGATCATTTTCGCCTCCGCGATCATGATGTTTTTTACCACTATCCTGTCCCAGCTTGGGGCCGTTGTGAACGCCAACTGGCTCCGTGATTCCGGTTTTCTTTTCCAGCAGGGCCAGCCCAGCTACTACATTTTCTTCGGTGTCCTGATCTTCGCCTTCAGTTACTTCTGGGTGTCGGTCATGTTCAAACCGGTTCAGATCGCCGATGATCTGAAAAAGTATGGCGGTTATGTCCCGGGAGTTCGCCCGGGTGAGCCGACTGCCCGCTATCTGGACTTCACCATGACCCGCCTGACCCTGGCCGGGGCATCCTTCCTGACGTTGATCGCCATCCTCCCGGACGGTGTGCTCTTCAGTACAGGTGTTCCTTATCAGGCGGCACAGTTTTTCGGAGGCACCGGCCTCCTGATCATCGTCGGGGTTCTCCTCGACTTCCTGCGCCAAATTGAAACCTACCTCCTGCAACGTCACTACGACGGCTTCCTCAAAAAGGGCCGTATCAAGGGCCGCAGCCAGGGCCGCACCCGCCAGCTGGTGGATACAGTCGGTCTGGAAGAAGGCAAGAAACTCTGGCGCTGGCTCATCGTCATGTTCGCTTCCGGTTTAATTGCCTGGGGGCTGAATGCGTACCTTTTCTGATGGCTGTCTAGATGGCCACCAACTTGTTCTTTCACACAGCTCAAAGCGCCTCCCGGTCACAAGCCGGGACCCTCTAACCGGAGTGGAGTTTTCGGATACCTGTTATGATTCCGATTAAATCCGAGTCCGAGCTCAAGATCATGCGCACCGCCTGTCGCATTGCGGCCACGGTGCTCGATGAGCTCTGCAAACTTGTTGCTCCCGGCGTCAATACCTACGACCTGGATCAGGCCGGACGGAAATTGCTGGCAAAATTCGATGCCCGCAGTGCCTGTTTTGGTTACCAGGTTGGAAACAAGCGCTTTCCCGCACACACCTGCCTTTCCGTAAACGATGAAATCGTTCACGGAATCGGCACCCTGAAAAGGGTCTTGCGGGAAGGGGATATTGTTTCGGTTGACGTTTGTGTGGAGTATCAAGGGTTTATCGGCGATAATGCCAGGACGGTTCCCGTCGGACCGGTCGATGAAAGCTGGAGCAAGCTTCTTCAAGTGACTGAAGCTTCCTTGAAGGCTGCCATCGATCAAGCCCGTTCCGGAAATCGCGTCGGTGCCATCTCCAATACGGTTGAGCGATTCATTCGGCCGCATGGATACGGAATCATCAGGGATTTCGTCGGGCACGGTGTTGGACGCACCATGCACGAGGCTCCCCAGATTCCGAATTTTGGCCCCCGCAACCGCGGGGAGATTCTTCGCCCTGGAATGACCCTTGCCATCGAGCCCATGATTGCGCTCGGCCGGCCCAAGGTCCTGATGGGGGATGACGGATGGACGGCCCTGACAGTCGATGGCTCTCCCGCCGCACACTTTGAGCACACGGTTCTAGTCACCTCTGGGGATCCGGAAATCCTGACGATTCCCGGAATTCCCGAATGAGCCTTTTTTCCGGAAAGTCTTGACAAGGCTTTCCCTTCTAAATTGCGTCAACTCTTTTTCTGCCGTCCCAAATCGCGGGCAGGCTGAATATTTTTTTAAGACTTCAACATCAACACGATCTGTAATTATGCCACGTTTATTGGGTGTCGAAATTCCCCCTAACAAAAAGATTCCTTATGCCCTCCGTTATATCTACGGAATCGGGCCCACACTTGCTGACCGCCTGGTCAAGGAAGCTGGTCTTGATCCGGACGCCCGGGCCAAGGATCTCAACGAAGAACAATTGAACAAGATCTCCGAAGCCATCGTCGAGGACGGTATTCTGGTTGAGGGTGATCTGCGCCGGGAAGTGAGCGGGAACTTGAAGCGCCTGCAGGCTATCCAGTGTAACCGCGGTATCCGCCATCGTCGCGGCCTGCCGGTGCGTGGACAGCGTACGCAGTGCAATGCCCGTACCCGGAAGGGTCGTCGCAAGACGATCAGCATCGGGAAAAAGTAATTTTTAATTAGTCAATCATGAGCGAAGAAGAAAAGAAGGAGCAGACCCAGCAGGAGACTCCGGCCGCGGAAATCAAGGAAGAAGGCGCCGCGGCCACCGCTGAGGCAACCGCTGAAGCTGGTGCTGAAAAGCCCGAGGAAGAAAAGAAATCCGGTCAGCCGACAGCTGCCGATCTCTTGAAGAGTGACATGGACCTCACGGTCCGCAAAGCCAAGGGTAGCAAGAACGTTACCAGTGGAATCGTCACTATTCTGGCCACTTTCAACAACACGAAAGTGAGTTTCTCGGATAAGAAGGGAAATGTCATTTCCTGGTCCAGCGCTGGTAAGATGAATTTCCGCGGATCCCGCAAGAGCACGGCTTATGCCGCTCAGGTGGTTACGCAGGACGCTGGAAAGGTAGCTCTTTCCCACGGAATGAAGGAAGTTGAAGTCCGGGTCAAGGGTCCGGGAATGGGTCGTGACTCAGCGATTCGTGCCGTCCAGTCCCTTGGCATGACCGTGACCTCGATTGTTGATGTGACACCGGTGCCGCACAATGGTTGCCGCCCCAAGAAGCGTCGTCGCGTCTAATCCGCCCAGAAACGTTAACCAGAATATAAACAATATTTAATCATGGCCCGTTACACAGGACCCACGACCCGTATCAACCGCCGGTTCGGCATGTCGATTTTCCCGCCGAACAAGGCCCAGGACCGCAAGCCGCATCCTCCTGGCCAGCATGGCCCGCGTCTGCGCCGCAAGCTGTCCGATTACTCCATCGGCCTCAATGAAAAGCAGAAGCTTCGTTACCTTTACGGCCTGACAGAGAAACAGTTCCGCCGGACCTTCGACCGCGCTAAAAGCCGGCGTGGAGTTACCGGTGAGATTTTCCTGCAATTGCTGGAGAAGCGCCTTGATGCGACCATCTACAGCCTTGGATTTGCCAAGACCCGTCGCCAGGCCCGTCAGTTTGTTTCGCATGGACACGTCAAGGTCAATGGCCAGAAGGTGGACATCCCAAGTTTCAGTGTTTCCGCCGGGGACAACATTGAGGTGAAGGAATCCACCTCCAGTCGCCAGTTGGCCACCCGGGCCCTTGAGGACACCCGTATCCGTACCGTGCCGCTGTGGTTGACCCGTAACGACGACGCCTTGACAGCGACCGTCAGTCGGGAGCCTGCTGCTGACGATATCGAGACCGGTATCAACGTTCAGTTGATCGTTGAGTTCTACTCACGTTAATGCACAGGACGACCTCCTGTTTCAGAACGACAATAATTAACCCACGTATCAACACTTCATACTGAAAGATCATGGCCATACGTTTAGGCAAATTTCAGCTCCCCAACCGACTGACAAAAGAGGACGAAACATCCTCCGAAACATACGCGAAGTTCTTCGCGGAGCCGTTTGAGGGCGGATACGGACACACGATTGGCAATAGCCTTCGTCGCATCCTGTTGAGCTCCATCGAAGGGGCCGCTATTTCCTCGGTCAAGATCGAGGGAGTCTCTCACGAATTCCAGACAGTGGACGGAATCGTGGAAGATGTGACCGACATCATCCTTAACCTGAAAAAGGTATTGGTGATTTCCCAGAAGAAGGATCCAATCAAGTTGATGATCGACGTCACCCGCCAAGGCGAAGTCACTGCGGCTGACATCCAAGCGGATTCCAATATTGAAGTCGTCAACCCGGAACAGGTCATCTGTACCCTGGATACTGAGCAGCGATTCCAAGCGGAACTGGAAATCAAGGTTGGTCGCGGTTATGTATCCGGTGAGGACAACAAGCAGCCAGACCAGCCGATTGGCGTCATCGCCATCGATTCCCTGTTCAGTCCAGTCAAATTGGTCAAGTATGCGGTTGAAAACACCCGTGTTGGCCAGATGACCGACTATGACAAGCTGGTTTTGGAGATCTGGACAGACGGACGGATATCCCCGGATGACTGCTTGAAGCACTCAGCGGCGATTCTGAAGCATCACTTGGACGTATTTGACAATGTCTCCGATGACTCGGTTGAGTTTGAGAGCGAGCAGGTTGAGGTCAGCGAGGAGCAAAACAAGCTCCGCAAGCTCCTGAACATGTCCGTGAATGAAATTGAGCTCTCAGTCCGGGCAGCCAACTGCTTGAACAATGCCAACATCACGACGGTCGGCGAGTTAGCCATGAAGAGTGAGCAGGAAATGCTCAAGTACCGCAACTTCGGTAAGAAGTCGTTGAACGAAATCAAGGCCAAGCTTGAGCAACTCGGATTGAGCCTCGGAATGAAGATCGACGAGCGCTTGCTCGAGTCCCGTACTGAATACTAAACCATCTTATTTATTAGCAAGGATTTACAATGCGTCACTTAAAGCATCGTTTTCAACTTGGTCGCAAGAAGGAGCACCGCATCGCCCTGATGAGCAATATGGGGGCAGCCCTGCTTCGCCACGGGCGGATCCAGACCACACTCCCGAAGGCAAAGGCCCTGCGCCCATTCATCGAAAAAATCATCACCTTGGCCAAGAAGGCTGAGGGCGCAACGCCTGAGAAGGCTCTGCACTATCGCCGCCTGGCCCTTTCCCGTGTCCGGGACAAGGATGCTGTCGCCCTGCTTTTCAATGAGCGTGCGTCGGCATTCACCAAACGCGATGGTGGATACACCCGTATTTACAAGCTCGGCACCCGGATCGGGGATGCTGCTGAAATGGCAGTGATTCAGTTGATCCCTGCTGAAGACGAAGGCTACGCCAAGAAGACGCGCAAGCGTCCGGCCAAGGTGGAAGAGCCCGTTGCCGAGGCGGCTGAAGAAGAAGTCGTCGAGGAAGCAGCCGTGGAAGAGCCCGTTGCCGAAGCGGCCGAGGCGGAAGCTGCTGAAAAAGCAGCCGAGGAAGAAGCCGAAAAGAAGGAGTAAGGCCTCGTCCATACGTACACTTTAACGAAGGCGCATCACCCACGGGTGAGCGTCTTCGTTGTTTCCGGAGATGTTCACCTTAGGATTTTCCACATTTGTAATCAGTTTCCTGGTTACCGGGTTGCTGTTCTTTGTGGTGCTCTGGATTTATTATGACCGAAGGGACCGGCAATACTATGACCGGCAGCGTATCCGTCATGTGCACCACTGCGTCAAATGTGGAGCCTTGTATGAGATCCGGGATGGCAGCAAGAGCGAGAATTGCCCGGATTGCGGATTTAAAAATGCTCCCTTGCGCTTCTAACTTGCCTCACGTTCACTGAAAATTACTTATCATCCATGCCACAAATCATAGCAGTCCTCGATTTTGGAAGCCAGTACACACAGGTCATTGCCCGCCGCCTGCGGGAATGCCAGGTTTACTCGAAAGTATATCGGTACGACACGCCCGCCAGCACCTTGAAGGAAGACGGGGTAAATGGAATCATCCTGTCCGGCGGTCCCAGCAGTGTATTCGCCGACACCGCTCCGATGCCGGACAAGAATCTGTTCGACTTGGGCGTGCCGGTCCTGGGGATATGCTATGGTCTGCAGTTGATCGGATATCTTCTCGGAGGGAGTGTTGCCAAGAGTACCGAGCGCGAATACGGCCGGGGAACCCTTACCATCAAGGCGAAGAGCCCCTTGTTCGAGGGTGTTCCTGAGGAAATCAAGGTGTGGAACTCACACGGTGACAAGATGACCGCTTTGCCGGAGGGATTCGAGGCCGTGGCCCGCACCGAGAATTCGGACTTTGCCGCCATTGAGAATGCCGAGCGCCGCATTTGGGGCCTTCAGTTCCACCCGGAAGTATTTCACTCGGAAAAGGGGACGGAGATCATTCGCAATTTCCTTTTCAATATCTGTAACTGCAAGGGCGACTGGACCATGCGGGGCTATATCGAATCAGCTTTGGAGCGGATCCGGAAGACGGTGGGCGACAGCAAGGTGATTCTCGGATTGAGTGGCGGAGTGGATTCATCTGTAGCGGCTGCCCTGATACATAAGGCCATCGGTGAGCAGCTAACCTGTGTTTTTGTCGACAATGGTCTTCTGCGCAAGAATGAGGTAGAGGCTGTTGAAAAGCTTTTTGGTGACAATTTTCACATGAATCTCGTGGTTTCGCATTCGGCGGACCTGTTTCTTGATCGCCTGAAGGGCGTCACGGATCCTGAGCGGAAGCGGAAGATAATCGGCAACACCTTTGTTGACGTTTTCGAGGAGGAAGTGGAAAAGATCGGGACAGTGGACTTCCTTGCTCAAGGGACAATTTATCCTGACATCATCGAGTCTGTTCCGATCGGAGGGAATCCGGCCGCCTTGATTAAGAGCCACCACAATGTGGGTGGCCTGCCGGAACGCATGAAATTGAAAATCCTCGAGCCTCTCGATCAGTTGTTCAAGGACGAGGTCAGGAAACTTGGAGAGGAACTGGGACTGCCAAAGAGCGTGGTCTGGAGGCAGCCTTTTCCCGGACCGGGTCTGGCTGTTCGCGTCATAACCGACATTACGCCGGAGCGCCTGGAAATCCTCCGAGAAGCCGACGCCATCCTCATTGAGGAAATGAAGAACGCCGACCTCTACTACAAAGTCTGGCAGAGCTTCGCCGTATTTCTTCCCCTGCAGACAGTTGGCGTCATGGGGGACGAGCGCACCTACGATTTCGTCATTGCGCTGAGAATCGTCGAGAGCATCGACGCCATGACCGCTGACTGGGCACAGATGCCCCATGAGCTTCTGCAGAAAATTTCGAACCGGATAATCAATGAGGTGGAGGGTGTGAACCGTGTGGTCCTCGACATCTCCTCAAAGCCGCCGAGCACGATTGAGTGGGAGTAAGCGCTTGTTGCAAGATACCATTCAGGTGTTAAGTTTCTCAACGTTATGAAAAAGCTGACATTTGATGATCCCCGTTTCCTTGGAAAGCTCGAGGGCTTTGCTGCGGACAACCGAGAGGACGCTGAACTGGCGAAAACCGTGTCCGGGATTCTTCAGGATGTCCGCAAGCGGGGAGATCGGGCGGTCCTCGAATTGACGGAACGATTCGACGGATTCAAATCCACGCCCGGAAAGCTCCGCGTCAATCCGGATGCTTTGAAACAAGCTGAAGCGGCCCTGAGCGCGATCCAGCGCAAATCAATCCGGGAAGCGATTGGCTGCGTGAAGGAGTTTCACAAGCGGGGACTTCCATCGAACTGGACTGCCCGTAATCCGCATGGCGCCATTGTGGGAGAGCGGTGGTATCCGGTTCGGCGAGTGGGAATTTATATTCCTGCGGGTAATGTTCCGTTGGTGTCCACCGCGGTAATGACCATTACTCTGGCCCGCTTGGCGGGCGTGCCCTCCATAGCGGTCTTCACACCTGCCAACCGGGATGGGGAGATCAGTCCACAGATGCTGGCCGGGCTTTCCTTGTGCGGGGTTGATGAGGTCTACCGGATCGGTGGAGCCCAGGCAATCGCGGCAGCAGCCTTCGGTACGCGAACCATTCCGGCGGTGAACAAGATCATGGGTCCGGGGAATGCATTTGTAGCGGAAGCGCAACGACAAGTTTTTGGAAAGGTCGGCGTCGATTTGCTGCCTGGACCAAGCGAGGCATTGGCAATCGCTGACAATTCAGCTTGTCCGGATTATATTGCTGCGGATCTTCTGGCCCAAGCTGAACATGGCAGTGGGCGCGAACGGGTCTACTACGTATATACTGACGACAAGCAGGCAGCGGCCGTCGAGAAGGCGGCACTGAAAATGATTCCGAAACTGAAGCATGCCAGGGCGATCGGGGAAATCTGGAAGACCCGGACTTGCTTTATCAAGGTTCCGGATATGGAGGCTGCTGTAGAGGTGGCGAATTTCATTGCCCCCGAGCACCTGGAACTCCACGTGGGAAAGCCGGTTTTCCGCCGGTTGGTCAAGGATATCCACACCGCAGGCGCGATTCTGTGCGGGCATGACACGCCCACTGTTCTCGGTGACTTTACTGCTGGACCCAGCCACACCTTGCCGACTGCCCAGACGGGCCGGTATTTCAGTGGGTTGAAAATAACGGATTTCATGCGTCGCAGCAGCGTGGTTGAGTACGACCGGCGTTCCATCGCAAAGGCCCGGGACGTTGTCCGGGTGTTCGCGGAACTGGAAGACCTCGACGCACACGGCAATTCGATGGAGATCCGCTTCGAATAGGAGAGTCGATGAGAACTATCAACGAGTTGGTTCAGCAGCATATCCTCAAGCTGGATCCCTACACACCTGGCCAGCAACCTTCCGGAGAGGGGTGGATCAAACTCAACACCAATGAGTTTCCATATGCCCCGCCTGAAGCCGTGATGGAGGCCATCAAGACCGAGGCCAAAATGTTGGCGCGTTATCCAAACCCGACAAGCCAGCCGCTGCGAGAGGTTGTGGCAGAGTTCCACGGACTGCATTCGGACCAAGTCATTATCGGAAATGGATCCGATGACATCCTGAATTTGCTGGCCCGCGCATTTGGCGGGGATGGCCGGGACACTTTTGAGACGTTTCCCAGTTATTCCCTGTACCCCGTATTGACGGCGATCGCTGGGGGATCGATCCATTCGATTTCCTTCAATGAGGATTTTTCTCTCCCCGTTGAGGAGCTTCTGGATTCAAAAGCGGACTTGTTGTTCCTGACCTGTCCGAATGCACCCACCGGAATTCGATTTCCCATGGATGAATTACAGGCGTTGGCGCGCGGTTTCGACGGGTTGCTCGTCCTTGACGAGGCTTACGCCGAGTTTGCCGAGGAATCCGCCATTCCTCTCCTGGACGATTTTCAGAATGTCGTCATTACGAGGACCTTTTCAAAAGCCTACGGGCTGGCGGGCTTGCGCGTTGGATACGGGTTGGCCTCCGCAGAAGTTATCGGGGTTCTGGACCGTATCCGTGACAGCTATAACGTCAACAGGCTGAGCCAGGCTGGTGCGATGGCGGCCATAGGCGCACAGGATTACTATCAACCCGCTATCGGGAAGATCAAAAGCACGCGGGAATCCGTCCGGGCAGCACTCGAGGGCATGGGATGGCGCGTGTATCCTTCCGAGGCGAATTTCCTCTTTGCCGAGGTTCTGAACGGGGCCGGTGAAAAGGGTGCTGGAGCGGCCTCAAGTCTTTTCAAGCACCTCGAAGAGCGGAAAATTTTGGTACGATACTTTTCCAAGCATCCGTTGACAGAGGCCTTTTTACGTATCAGCATCGGCACACCATCAGAAATGGAGCGATTCATCGAGGAGGTACGACAATGGCAAAAGAGCGCATAGCAAAAAGGATTCGGAACACGACGGAAACGCAGATTGAAATGGAATTGAATCTGGACGGTTCGGGACAGGCCGATATCTCGACGGGCATTCCGTTTTTCGACCACATGATGGAGCTGTTCACGCACCACGGCATGATCGACTTGAAGATACGTGCCACGGGGGATTTGTCGGTTGATTACCACCACACGGTGGAGGACGTTGGCATTGTTCTTGGTGAAGCCGTCAAGGAGGCTCTCGGTGACAAGGCCGGTATCCGGCGGTACGGTTTCTTCCTTCTTCCGATGGACGAGTGCTTGTGCCGCTTCGTCATGGATCTGGGCAATCGGCCCCATTTGGTCTACCGTGGAGCGGCTGGGCAGGGAATGGTCCGTGATTTCAATATCGTTTTGGTGCGCGAGTTTTTCCAAGCCTTCGCCAACAGCGCAGGCGCAAACGTCCACATCGAGTTGCTTTATGGGGACGAACCTCACCATGTGGCCGAATCCATGTTCAAGGGATTCGGGCGAACCCTCGATATCTGCACCGAGGTGGATCCTCGCCGGGAGGGGAAAGTGCCTTCAACCAAAGGTAACCTGAGCTGACCAGCCTTGTCGGGCGATCCGTATAGGCTTGCTGGAGGGACTGTTCTCAGGGTACAATAACCACATGTTACGTGGTATTGTATATTCCTTGTCGGCGATTTGTGTGTTCCTTTTGTGTGTTATTGGCGTCTTTTCCTTTGGAAAACTGGGAGAGGAATCCATCAATGCGTCAGGAGGATGGTTGATGCTGGTTGCGTTATTCGGTGTCGGTCCGGCCTTCTTCGGAATTGGCTATTGGCATCATCGTCGCCTCTATCCGCAAGAACCTCATTGGGATTCCGAAACTGGGGAGTGAGAAGGCTTGCCCTTGACGGTGATGCTCACACATTACGGTGCTAATGAGCGATGAGTCTCCAAAAGTCGGTATCCTTGATTATGGGATGGGCAATTTACGCAGTGTCCACCGTGCCTTCATCGAGGCGGGCGCAGATGCTTCCATCGTCGAGCATCCCCATGAAATGGAATCGATGGATGCCTTGGTGTTTCCCGGCCAAGGGGCAATTGTCGATGCCATGCGGCTCCTGAATGAAAGGGGATGGCCTCCCTTCCTGAAAAGATGGATACAGGAGGATCGTCCTTTCTTTGGTATTTGCCTGGGATTGCAGGCCCTTTTTGGGCAGTCTGAAGAAGGCGACACGGCAGGTCTGGGAATCTTCAAGGGGACCGTGAGGCGGTTTCGCTTTCCCTTGGAAAGCGGAATCAAGATTCCCCACATGGGGTGGAATGCGGTTAAGTTCTCCCAGCCAAATGATCCCTTGCTACAAGGGATTTGTCCTGATTTGGACCAGTTTTATTTTGTCCACAGCTATTATGTGCTGCCTGAGGAAGGCTCTCTTGTCTGGGGACAGACAGAGTACGGCGGAATGCGGTTTTGCACGGCAATTCGACGGGGGAAGCTGCTCGCCACTCAATTCCATCCTGAAAAATCGCAATCCCGGGGGCTCCAGCTTTACAGGAACTTCCTCCATGGATTAAATTCGGGTTGCGAGTAGTTCGAACAGGTGATTCAATGGCTTCAAATTGGTATTAGGACTAACAAAAAAGACTTATGAGCGAAAACGCAGTTGCTAAAATTACAATTGAAGGAAACGAGTACGAATATCCCGTGATTGTCGGTTCCGAGAACGAAAAAGCGATTGATGTGCGAAAACTCCGCAAGGACACCGGCTACATCACATTTGACGATGGGTACGGGAACACAGGATCCTGCACCAGTAACATCACATTCATTGATGGCGAAAAGGGAATCTTGAGATATCGGGGTGTCCCTATTGAGCAGTTGGCGGAGAAATCCACCTTCCTTTGCTCGGCTTACTTGATTATTTATGGAAAGCTTCCCAATGAAACGGAGTTGAACGCATTCCGTTCCAAGGTTGCCAACGCCTCGCGGTTGCACGTCGACTTCAAACACCACTTTGAGGGCTTTCCGCCAAAGGCACATCCAATGGCAGTTCTCAGCGGCATGCTGAATTCACTTGGTTGCTACTACCCGGAAATGTCCAGCAACAACCGTGAGCAGGATCTGGAACTGTTCGATGACGCAGCGGCTCTCCTGATCTCCAAGGTCCGGACAATTGCCGCGGCCACCTACCGGATGAGTCAGGGGCTACCTTTTATTTACCCGCGAAAGGATCTGCGTTACGTGGAAAATTTCCTCCACATGATGTTCACGGAGCCGTACGACCAGTATGTGGCCCCGAAGGAAGTGAGTGATGCCCTCGATTTGTTCCTTTTACTGCATGCTGACCACGAACAGAACTGCTCCACCTCGACGGTCCGGATGGTGGCCAGTGGGGGAGCCAACATGTTTGCATCGGTTTCTTCAGGCGTGTGTGCCCTGTGGGGGCCCCTTCATGGTGGAGCCAATGCGGCCGTCATCAAGATGCTGCAGGAGATCCATGACAATGGGGATGATGGAAGCAAGTTCATCCGTGCTGCCAAGGATGGAAAAGCCCGGTTGATGGGCTTTGGCCACCGGGTTTATAAAAACTATGACCCGCGGGCCAAGATCTTTGGTGCTGCTGCTGAGCGTGTGTTGAAGGCTCTTGGTCGGAGTGATCCGCTTTTGGATATTGCTCACCACCTTGAGCAGGCTGCCCTGAAGGATGATTATTTCGTGGAGAGGAAGCTGTACCCGAATGTCGACTTCTACAGCGGAATCGTCCTGAAGGCGATTGGAATCCCGGTAGACATGTTCACTGTAATGTTCGCGATTGGCAGAATGCCGGGGTGGATTGCCAACTGGAAGGAAATCGCTGAGAATTCGCGGAAAATCCACCGTCCGAGGCAGATTTACACGGGTCCGAACAAAAGAAACTACATTCCGATGGAAGAGCGCCCCTGAGGCGCTTATGCATCAGTCGTAGACGCAGGCTTGTTTTCTTCGCGCAAATGTGCCGAAAGGGATTCTTCGAATCCCAGACCAGCGTGTTTGCGGATACCCCTTACCACCATGTAAAGGATTCCAATGAGGAAAGCCGTGCTGGGCAGGGCGATGACGACATAGGACCATCCGGTCATGGCCCCGACTTCCGAATTGAATTGAGCCTGGTCGACCAGTGGTTCGGTTTTCACGAAGTAACTGGCCAAGGCAAAGTTTAATCCCGCGCTGATAAAAAAGGAGAGCGAGAGGAGGGCGGTGGTCAGGCGCAACAGTTTTTCCATTTCCAGGACGCTGCCACGCTCGACGAGGGCCTTTTGAATATGGTCGACATCAAAGATCTCCTTGGAGAACACAAGGACCCTGATCAGCGGATGCTTGGTGAAGAGTGATCCCAGCACAGCCAAGCCGATCACTGCGGGGATGGCTGTTTCCTTTATGATGAACCAGAACCGGGGGAGTTGCATCAGGCCCACCCCGCCTGTCAAGAGGACGCTGGCAAATCCAAGAATGGAAATGAAGTTTACTTTTTTGCGGCGTTGGTAGTCCCAAATGAAATATGCGACCGGAAAGGCGAGGGCCAGAACCAGAACGGATGCCGGCTGTGAAATCAGGCGATCACCCTGCGTCAGGATAATGACTGGCAGGAGAATATTAAACAGCAGGCTGTGAAAGCCGTTTTCACGGCGTGGTACATCAGGATTTTCGCTTCCCATAAGAGATGATGAATGGTTTAACAATTGCCTATGAAGGCAAGCCCCATTCGTTGCCTGGTGACAGCCGGGCCAACTCGCGAGTTTTTTGATCCAGTCCGCTATCTCAGTAATCCATCCAGTGGAAAGATGGGATATGCTTTGGCGGCGGCAGCGGCCCGCATGGGATGGGAGGTGGAGCTCATCAGTGGTCCGGTGGATATCCCGGCGCCGGAGGGCGTCTCGGTCACCAGAGTGGTCACTGGGGAGGAGATGCATGAAGCTGTGGAAAAGCGGTTTCCGGATTGTGATGTGTTGATCATGACCGCGGCCATCATGGATTATCGTCCTCGGGAAGTGGCGGACCACAAAATCAAGAAATACGAGCTCGAAATGGTCATCAAGATGGAGCCCGTGGTGGATATCCTAGCCACCGTGGCTAAAAGCAAAGACCACCAGCTGGTTGTCGGATTCGCTGCGGAAACCAATGATCTAGTGGAGAATGCAATGAAGAAACTGCACTCGAAGAATGCTGATTTTATTGTTGGTAACCATATCGGTGGCCCTGACGGGGCGTTCGGAAAAGATGAGAATACCGTTGTCGTGATATCGCGTGATGCGGAGCCACTGACCTTCGGGCCATTGCCAAAAACCGCTTTGGCGGAAACACTGCTCAAGCATTTCCAGCCAAGGCTTGAAACTGTCGTAAGCTGATTTTGAAATGAAAATGCATCACGATACCTTGGACAGCCTGATTGACCGGGTGGATGAACTGGATGACGCCAGCAGGGCAAGCCTGATTTCGCGTCTTGCCCGGGAGCGGCACTTGCTGGGCACTGTGATGAATTCCCTGAGGGAAGGGATCCTTGTTGTTGAGGCCTCTGGCCGTTTGGAGTTCGCCAATCCAGCATCTCAGGAAATGCTGGGAATACGCGAGCGGGATGTTGGGGAAACCATCCTGTGGAGAGCGGTTCCGGATCTTGCCCGCACGCTCAAGATGAGCAGCAAAGGGTATTTGCTGGAGGAGGTTAATGTTTCCAGGGAGCTGGAACTGACCTATCCGCAACGTCGAATCGTCCGTATCTATCTTGTCCCGTTTGATGACTCCCTGCAGGATGTGCAACTTGCCCGCTACGTGGTGATCTTGTCCGACATTACCAAGGAATATGCCCGGACACGGCAGGAGATTGAGGACGAGCGGGTCAAGTCCATCCTTGAATTGGCTGCGGGCGTGGCTCACGAACTGGGCAACCCCTTGAATTCGTTGACTATTCATTTGCAGGTCATGCGACGCCGGTTGAAAAAGTTGGCTGATACGGCTGAAACCGAAAAGCTGGGCAAATCTTTGGATATCTGCTCCGGGGAAGTTGAGCGCCTGGACAGTATCATCACCCATTTTCTTGAGGCCGTTCGCCCGACTCAACCGGACTTGAGGGATCTCGACCTTATTGCCCCCCTGGAAGAGTCAATTGAGTTCCTGGGCCCGGAGTTGGAAAGCGCAGGTGTTCGCGTGGACTTGGAACTGGCCGCCAGCCTGCCCATTGTCCAAGGGGATCGGGATCAGATCAAACAAGTCTTCTTCAATATTGTTAAGAATGCCCGTCAGGCCATGATTTCAGGAGGAATCATCCGAATCCGGGCATTCGCTGATGACGAGTTTGTCTACATCCAGATCGGGGACACGGGTGAAGGGATCCCGCAGGAGGAACTGGGCAAGGTATTTCAACCCTATTTCAGCACCAAGAAAGACGGGCATGGACTCGGAATGATGATCGTCGAGCGGATCATGCGAGATCACGGTGGCCAGATCGGCATCAATAGCCGGTCAGGTGTGGGCACCCTCGTGACCCTTCAATTTCCCCAGAAGCACAGGCGCATCCGACTTCTGGAGGATCATTAGGGATCAGCGCAATTATCCCTTCAGCATGGTACCGGATTCAAGGAATCTCTGGTGCATGGTAAAGGCGTGATTGAGCGACTGGGGCGTGTGGCCTCCCTCGACATCATGAATGTAGGACCTAAGCTCATCGCGATAGTCCGGATGAGCACAGTTTTTAACGATTTCCTGAGCCCGCTGCAAGGGGTGTTTCCCTCGTAAATCCGCCACGCCCTGTTCGGTCACGATCACCTGAACGGAGTGTTCACTATGGTCAAGGTGGCTACAGAGAGGAACGATCGGGCTGATATTCCCTCCCTTGGCAGTGCTGGGGCAGGTGAATATCGAAATATAGGCATTACGGGTGAAGTCACCACTGCCACCAATACCATTCATCATGTTGTTGCCCATGATATGGGTGGAATTCACGTTGCCGAAAATATCAACTTCAATGGCCGTGTTGATCGAGATAATGCCGAGGCGGCGCACGACTTCCGGATTGTTGCTGACCTCCTGAGGGCGCAGAACCATCCGGCGACGGAAGAAATCCAGATCCGCGTAGATGCGTTGCAGGATAGACGGCGTGACGGTGATGGATGTCCCGCTGGCAAAACTCAGACTGCCGGATTCCATCAGGGCGATGACGCTGTCCTGAATGACTTCCGAATACATCTCAAAGCAGGGGATCTCGGGGTGCGCCCCCATGGCCCCGAGGACTGCGTTGGCGATGTTGCCGACGCCGCTTTGAATGGGCAGGAAATCTTTTGGAATGCGGCCTGATTTCAACTCCCCGGCGAGGAAGTCAGCCACGTTTTGGCCAATTTTATTCGTGATTGCATCGGGCTCCTTGAAACCCCCGACTTCATCGGCCTCATTCGTGTACACGATGCCGGCAATCTTGCTTGGGTCGACACGCACAACTGCGTCCCCACATCGCTGACGGCAGGAATATATGGGGATTTCCCGGCGAATTGGCGGATCCGAAGGTTCGAAAATGTCATGGAACCCGTACAAGCGGCGGGGGTGGTGCTCATTGATTTCGATGAGGATCTTCTCAGCGTGAAGAAGAAAGGTGTTGGCTGCCCCGACACTTGTGGTCAGGGTGATTTCCCCTTCCTCGGTGACATCGGCGGCCTCAACAACAGCTGCGTGAACTTTTCCGAGGAAACCATAGCGGACCCATTGTTGCAGGACCGACAAGTGCATATCGAAAAAATTCGTTTTGCCTGCGTTGATGTTTTTACGCAATGCGGCATCCGATTGATAGGGGGTTCGCCAGGCCACCGCGTCTGCTTCGGCAAGAGCCCCATCCAGCGACTTGCCTGTGGAGGCCCCGGTGATCACGCCCAGTTTGAAGGGCCGTCCCGCCGCATGTTCGGCCTTTGCCCGTTCGCCAAGGGCCCTTGGAATTGCCTTTGCCGCCCCCGCCGGGGTGAATCCGCTAAAACCTATGGTCTGGCCATCATGGATGAGTTCAGCCGCTTCATCGGCGGTAAGGATCGGGAATGGGAGTGATCTTTTCATTATAAGCTGTGCTAAATGTTTATAACTGCAGTATTAGAAAAAATTTAATGAGTGTGGCAAGCCTATGGTGAAAAAAAACGGCATCCGAATCCGGATGCCGTCATAAAATGGGATTTCCCTAGCCATTTGAAGGAGGCGGACCCGGAGGCGGACCCGGGGGAGGGCTGCTCGGTGGAGGGCCGGGAGGAGGACCGGGAGGCGGACCTGGCGGGGAGCCCGGGCGTGCACCTGCCGGCGGTCCCGGGGGGCGCTTCAAATTCTTCGGCAATGGAGGTGGGCCGCCAGTTGGGGGTGCTGGCATCGGGATGACCTCGAGGAGCTCAACATCAAAAACGAGGGCGTCACCGGGCTCAATCACGCTGCCGGGCCGGGCCGGGCGATCCCCGTATCCAAGCTCGGATGGAATGTAGAGCTTGATTTTTCCACCTTCCTTGAGCAGTTGAAGGCCTTCGGAAAAGCCTGGCACGACGCGGTTTACCACGAAATCGGCGTTGTCATTCCCGTCAAACTCAGTCCCATCCACAAGAACACCCTTGTAATTGACCTTTACGCGATCGGTTTCGCCGGGGGATTTTCCTGTTCCCTCCTGAATCATTTCGTAGTAGAGCCCGCTCTCGGTCTTCACAATGCCTTCCTTGCCCTCGAGCGTGGCGAAGAATTCGGCTGCATCAGCCTTGTTGCCATCGGCAATGACCTTGGCGCGTTCTTGCTCAGCAGCCTGAAAATCCTGCATGCGGGTCATGTAGATCTGCTGTGCTTGTTGAATGTTGTCCTTGAATCCTTCGGGTTCAGATCCTCCTGTTGCGGCGATCGTCATGCCAGCAAAGATCGCATCGAGTTCCTCCTCGGAGAAACCAATGTTGAGCCTTAGCTGGGAGGCCATGGCGAATCCCATTGATTGAAATGCGGCCGTGGTGTCCTGCGGAGCCGGCTCCACAGGTTCTTCAGCGAGCATTGTCAATGGGAGGAGGGAAATGACCGAGGCCGCCAATAGCGGGACAGGTCTCATATACGGTCGATTATTCATAGGTGATCGTTGTTAATGTGGGATCATTATTGGGTCAATGCCCTATTCAATAAACATACCGATCGAGCAGATAGTTTCTTGATCGGGTGATTTTCTGGCACGATTGGACCCGGGATACAGCAAAGCCACCCGTCTCCGGATGGCTTTGGGGCAATCTGTAAATCATGCCCTGTCTCTGTCGCTGTCTTAACTCTGGGCACTTTGTGCCCGATTGGCCTATCGCTTGCCAAAAGTCTTTTTAAGGTTCACCAAATTTTGGTAATATCACAAGCCTATTTGACCCCCGGCAGTTGATTTTTTTTATCGAAAAGATAAATTGTAAAACATGCAAAGTAGCATGTAAATCTGTGGGCGGAGACTACTCCCCGGGTGAGGCTGTTTCTGTCTTGGCGGCGGACCGGCGCTTTTCCTTGAGAGTCTCCCTCATGCTGTTGAAAGCGGCCTCCCTGTGTTCGACGAATGCCTCGACTTTAGCCTTCAGGTAGGGGAGTTTTTCTCCATCTGCCAACTCCTTCAGGCGTGCCCGCAGATTTTCGCGCTCACCCGTGGAAGCGGCGTACCAGAATTGAGAAAGGTCCGACCGTGGAATTGAGGGGAATGCTGCCTGCATGGAGCGGACTTCCTCGCGCAGTTTTGGAGTTGCCTGGGTGATTTGTCGCAAACGAATACGCATGGCCTCCCGCTCGGCGGTGGACATGTTTTCGACAAATTCGATTGTTTGCCTGAGCTTGTTCAGCTTCTCGGGGGACATGGAGAGCAGTTCCCCGAGCTGATTGAGTTGTGCATGTAGTTCAGCCGGATCCGGCAGGTCCGGGGGAGGTGTCGGCGGAGTCGCCTTGAAGTTTGGAGGCAGGGCTGGTGGGGCCGGCAAGTTGACCGGAGGCTGTTTATCTGCCCAGGACAGCGGGATACCACAGCACAGGGTCATAAGGACCAGCAGGACCTGACTAAATCGTTTATTGGTCAACACCATTAGATTTAATCGAATAGAAAGGCCAAATTCTCCACTGATTCAAGCTTTGAGAGGTCACTCATGCCCTCCAGGTTGGAAGCGAGGGCAATGATCTGCATCATTTCGCTGTCCAAATCGGAAAGGGGTGACTCCATTGAAGCTTGGAGAGGAAGGGACACATCCGCATCAGCGGGCTTGGGCCCACTCGACTGGAAGCTGACAAAAGCCAAGGTGAGGGTTGCCGCAGCAGCCAGAGGGCTGAGCCAGCGGTACCAGACGGGCGAGGCATTGCCGGTCATCGGTTCGTTTTGCAGCTGTGCCCGGACCTTCCAGACCATATGAGGGTCGTTCAGGTCGGGATTTTGCTGGAGTAACTGGTCGATGGATTCGTCGAGTGAGGCAGGAGGCTCCTGCAGATGTGCGCGGACACGAGGCAACAAATTCGCAGGCGGCTGCACGCTACTCCTGTTCAACCATTGGTCGAACGCCAGCAGCTCGGGGTCATTGAATTGTTCGGGTGTGTCCATTGGGTCTTTCATAGGGTTAAACCAAATCTTTCAGCTCTTGTTTCAAGAATTGTCGCGCGCGGAAAATCCACGTTTTTACGGCGCTTTCCGAGGCCTCCATGATATTGGCGATTTCCTGGTAACTGAGTTCCTGCTGTTTGAGGAGCAGGATTGCAGTACGATGATTTTCCGGAAGCTTTTTCAGGGCCTGTTCGAATGCCTCCTCCAATTCGGTCAGGCGCTGATGGTCCTGCCCGCTGGTGATGGCGTGGAGTTCGGTCGGGTCCCATGAATCCAGCGGCTTTCGCTGGCTTCTCCGGAATTCGTTTATAAGGAGCCGCCGGGCGATCTGAAACAGGTAGGTGCTGAACCGGGCCCGGTGCTCATAGTTTGGAGCGGCCCTGTACAGGCGGACAAAAACCATTTGTGTCAGGTCTTCCGATTGCTCGTAGGAGGACAGGGATCGATAGAAAAAATTGATCAGTGGGGACTGCCAGCGCTCAACGATTTGGTCGAATGCAGCCTCATCACCATCGCGCAACTGCAACATCAGTTGTGCACTGGGATCGGAATCGGGTTTTTCATTATCCTCCATGGATTGGTTAGCGGGGGATCATAATGGAATAAGAACGTCCAGCAATACGGAATGTTTCAAGGTAAAAGGTTGGATGGGCCGGGTGGACAAATTCGGCAAGGCGTCTTGCCAATCCGCTCAGAAGCAACATAACTGAGCCCGTGACAACATCTCAAAGACTGGTTTTTCTGGCCTGCCTGAGTGCATTGTGTGCGCTTGTTCAGGGGTGGATCATTGGTCTCGTCGATTTGAATGCGCCTGACCAATGGGGAATTGAATGGCAAGAGTTGTCAAACCCAGCCGCTGTTCTCTGGGTGGATGTCCGTGCGCGGCCGGCATACGATGAATCCCATTTTCCAGGGGCAAAATTCCTTTCGCTGGACGACTGGGATGCTGGACTTTCAGCGCTGCTGGCGGACTGGGATCCAGGGTTGCCGATTGTGGTTTATTGTGATGGGAACGGATGTGACAGCAGTCGGGCAGTGGCGGAGCGCTTGCGCGAGGAGTTGGAATCGGAGGAAATATACTGGCTGATCGGAGGCTGGAATCAACTACCGGGGAGGGGCAACCGATGATGACGGTTATCAAGTGGCTCTTGATTCTCTTGCTGGGAGGATTGTTTCTCACTTCCGGAGGATTGAAATTGATAGATCCCCAAGCTTTCGGAAAGGCGATCCTCAATTACCGGTTGGTCGGGGAATCGCTTGCCTGGCTTAGCTCCCTGTGGATTCCCTGGATGGAGGTGATCGGGGCTGTTGGATTGTTTATTGCCAAATGGCGACGTTCGGCAGTCTGGCTACTGGGAACCCTCATCGTGGTGTTCGAGGTCATCCTGTTGGTAACCTTGTTCCGCGGCCTGGATATTGATTGCGGCTGTTTTGGAACAAAATCCCCCACATCGGTGTCCTTTGCCCTGATGAGGAATATCATTATCCTTGGTGGGCTTGTGCTGTTGAACCAAGTTGAGGACAGTCAATCCGGATCAAAATGACCGCACCGGTTTCAGAAGACACTTTGGCATCCGGGTGGATCAAGCGCATGTCCGAGGGTGAGGTGGCCGCACTGGATGCCTTGTACCGGCTTTATCATCGTCCGATGCTGACGATTTTTGCGGGAATTCTCCGTGATCGCTCCGACGCCGAGGAAGTTTTACAGGATACATTCATCAGGGCTTACCGGGAAGCATCCCGGTTCAATCCTGGGTTGGGATCCCCTTTTGCCTGGCTCGTGACCATTGGCAAGCGCCTCTCCATTGACCGGTTGAGGCGTCGGCGAGCCCGACCAGTAACAGAAAGCAGGGAACAACTTGAGTCAGCAGGTGACGAATTTGATGCACACAAGCGGGTGCAGGAAGGGGTGGAATATCATTGGATTTTAAGCAAATTGGAGTGTTTGCCGGATCGGCAGAGGGAGGCGATCAGGATGGCCTTTCTTGACGGGTATACGCACCACGAAATTGCTGAGCAGTGCAAGCGACCCCTGGGAACAGTGAAATCGGACTTGAGGCGCGGGCTGGCGAAATTAAGGGACATTTACGGAGAGGATCATGATTGATACACATACCGAAGAATTAGCGGCATTATTTGTTCTGGATTCCTTGACGGGAGATGAGCTGAAGGCCTTCGAAAGACGCCTGGAAGCAGAGCCGGAACTGGCCGAATTGGTACGGCAATTGTCGGATGGCTTTCATGCGCCGATGCGGTCCGTTGCCGGGCCCGACCGGATGGATCTGCTGGCGGGGATTCATGAGCAGTTGGGGCTTGTGGAAGACAAAGCCGATGCGCGGACACCGGTGAGATTCAAGTGGACGATCGGTTGGGCTGCCGCAGCGGCGGTGTTGCTGGTCGTCAATATCCAGCAGTTCCGGATAGCCCGGAAAGGGACTGAGTCAATGGAAAGGGAATTGCAGGCAATCCGGGAATCCCAGGTGGTTTTGGCTGAAGAGAACCGCACCATGCGGGCATTCAATCAGTCTTGGGAAACCGAGTACATGAATCTGGCTGAGCGGATGCTTCCTTTCTTTGAATCACGGGATGGCATCGGCTCATTCACCGTAATCGATTTGGTCAATGTGAAGAATCAGTCGGTGGACTCAAAAGATCCTGATCTGGATGATTTGGCGGAATATTTCTTGAGCGCTGGCACAAGTATGCAAAGCCCTCAAGAGGGCGCAACGTTCGCTTCTGTCCAATTGCAAAATAATCTGTCCACCCGTGAGTCGGCAACGGTTGGATTTGTCGCATGGAGAAATGACGAAGGAAGAGGTTTTCTCGACGTGTACAATTTACCGGACAGCCGGTTGGGATTTGGACCTTTCCTTTGGGTTCGTTCAAAGGAGGCTTCTTCCTATATTCCTGTCGGCTATCTGCCTCCCCTGGAAAACGGATCGGGCCCCATGTCCTTCACAGTGGATCACGACAACTTTGTTCCCGCTGAGATTCTCATTACCGAGGAGAGTGAGGACGGCCCGGGCAAGAATCCCTCCAGTTACCAGTTAATGGCGGGGCCGTGAGGCTGATCAGGTCATTTCAATCAGCAAGAATCCGGCTGTGCCGGCCAGAATCATGGGGATCATACCCCATAATAGCGGCTTCCCGAGCTGCTTGTGACCCAGCCAGACGCCCAAACCCGTTTTGAAAATGGAGTTGGCGATCGCCCCGATCAGAATCCCTCCGGCGGCAAGGTCACGCGGCAGTGACTGGGAGCTTTCCGCATTAGCAAGGGAGAGGGCAATGGCATCCATGTCCGTCAATCCGGATAGGAAGGCGATGGGGTAAAACCCGGATCCGTCACCCCATTCCGAGACGGCCTTGATGAGGAAAACAATCACTCCATAGAGCAAGGCAAACTTGATTGCCAGTTTCATGGACAGCGGGTTATGGAGCCTTGGCAAATCCACCTCGTCCCGCTTTGCCTTATGCAGGAAAAACTGCCAGATGAGAAACAGGGTGGTGGGGACCGCCATGATGACCATCGGGGTCAATATTTGGAAGAACAAGTCCCGGTTGATGGCGAGAATGATGACGGCCACGCGTCCGATCATGACCGTGTTGGCGATGACAATCCCAATGGCCAGGGTTTTTGCGATCCCCGGGGTATCCCGGCTGTTGCGTGCCAGGGCAAGCGTCGTTGCGGTGGAGGAGGCCAGTCCCCCGGCCAGCCCTGTGATGGTGATCCCGGCCCGCGTTCCAAGCAAGCGCACGGCAACATATCCGACAAATCCCAAGCCACTGATCAGCACAACCATTAACCAGATGTTGTATGGGTTGAAGGCCTCCAGAGGACCAATTCCGCGATCCGGAACGAGCGGTAGGATCAAGCCGGTTACGGCTAGGAATTGCAGCAGGCTGAGGATGTCTTCGTTGGTCAGGCGGGTGGTCCATCCGTGAATGAATGGCTTGGAGGCAAGGAGGATTCCAATCGTAACCGCTATGGCGATGGCCGCCTCAAGCTGTTGCCAGTAAACCAGTGAGCCAATCAGGAAAGTCAGGACCGCCGCGGTATAACTAGTCAGTCCGAAGCCTCGATGAGAGGCCTTGTCGATGGAGTTGACCGCGATCAGGAAGACCCCGAATGTGGCAAACGATACGGGGAAAAAATAGGCTGCGTGGACTTCGTGAATATAGGCTGATAGGAACCCCAGAAGAGCCCAGAGGGAGAATGTCCGGATTCCCGCGCTGGATTGAGCGGCGACACCTTCATGCTCATCCGACCATTGACGGATCAAGCCGATCAGGGCTCCTGCACTGACCCCCATGATCAGCGTGTGAAGAAATGGCAAGTCGAGCGGATTCATGTTGGTGGGCAGTTATATGGGCGGTCAATCGATGATGACCATGTGCGTGCCTCCGCCCGCATCCGAAATTTCAAAATAGGACTCATCCTTATCGATCGTGATGGCGCCTATTGTAAATCCATATTCCGCATTGAGAGTGCTGCCGACCGGAAAAAACACGGAATCGATGAACAGGCCTCTTGGATTCTCATTAATGGTGATTTTCCGGGTGCCCAACATTTCCAAAAAGGCATTTGAAGGCATCTCCTCAATCTGCACGGAAGGTATCACAGCGGTGTCCGAAACTTTTCCATTGGTGGCCTTCGCCTGTTGATTCCCCTTTGCCGCCGATATCCTTGTGCTTGGAACAATGGGTTCCAGTTTCAATCCGAGCGGGTCGAACAAGTAGTGTACCAGACCCAGAATGACCACGATTAAAATAAGCGGCAGGCCCAAGACAAGGAGTAGGTTTGGCCGTTTTCGATCCTCGATGACGAGGTTTTCCGTTTCGGGTTCCGGTTCCTCTTGTTCCGCGGGTGGGCTGGCTGCTTGACCTGGCGCAGGGGCCTGTCCGGTCGGTTGAATTGCCGGATTCGCGGCATCTCCCTCAAGAATATCCCCTGACTCCGGATCAATTGGAACAGCCCGAGGAATCTCGATTCTTGGTTTAAACTCTTCCGGCCTGTTATCCGTCGAAGGATGCGGGGTCTTGAGATGGCGAGAAATGGGCTTCAGCTTCAGCTTGTCCTTTGCTTCCTTTATCGAGGAAGGGACATCATCCGGCTCCTTCGGAGGAACAGGGGGAGGCGGGATTTTCGATCCTGAATCAGAAGGATTTTCTGAATTGGGCTCCGTCATTGTTCTCAAAAGTTATAACGCTTGTCGTGATGGAGGCAACCTTTAGTGAGAGGGCGCCGTCTATAAGGTCCCCGGGTTTATAGGCTTTTGACTTTTGATTTCGGGAATCAAAAATCAGCACCTTTTCGCCCCTGGACATGATCCCCCGGATCTCGAATTCGTCAATGCGGCTCCAAATGGCGGGATCTGTGCCAACTACCTGAACAACTGCGGGGGCGGGGACCTCCACCGCCGGCGGCTGGGCAACGGTTTGCTCGGCAACGGGTGCCTCAACTGGTGTTTTTGGGGCGACCTCAACGACCTCGGTCACCACTTTCTCAGGAACTGGTTCCTGGGGTTTTACAGCTTCCTCGACTGGCGGGGTGGTTGCCGTTACCGGATCCACCGGGGTTGCGGTGACCTCCGTCGACTTCTCATCCTGCGCATTTCCGGTCTCCTCCTTCTTGTCTGTGCCAAGAATCTGGTAGACCAGATAGGTGGACACCCCCGTGCTGAACAGACCGACGATCAGGACCGCCACGATGAACCCGAAAAGGAACCGGCGCTTGCGGGGCGGCTTCTGTGGAGGGTGGGATTGCCCACCCTGCATGACAGGGTGGTTTTGGATTGAGGAAGGCCGTTCGGATTGTGCCTTTTTCAATGCTTCGTTAATCAGGCTCATAGTTTTTTCATTTCCTTTGCGGCCCGCCGCACGTCCCACCATGTGACCAGATCCTTGGTCTTGATAAAGGCGGACAGCATGGACTTGTCGCACAGGTTGTTTATCAGTCGCGGGATGCCCCCACTGTGTTTGTAGATCTTTTTCATGGCGGCCTTGGTGAATTCCGGCCGTCCATTTGCCCCGGCCATGATCAGGCGATAACGAATGTACTGTTCCATTTCATCCTGATTGAGGGGGCGCAGGTCATAATGGACGAGGATTCGCTGGCGTAACTGCCTCAAGCTCTTGTGCTGGAGCTTTTCCTTCAGCTCAGGTTGTCCAATGAGAATTATCTGGAGCAATTTCTGCGTATTGGTTTCAAGGTTGGACAGAAGCCGAATATGTTCAAGGGCCTGGAACGTCATGTTCTGGGATTCGTCGATGATCACCACGATGTCTTTCCCCTCTTCAATTTTTTTTAGCAGGTGGGCGTTTAATTGCTCCAGGCAGGCCTGCCTGGACTGCTTGACTTTCTCCACCCCGAGTTCTCTCAGAATCCCCTGCAGAAGTTGGGTTTCGGAAACCTTGGGATTGAGGATCAGGGCGGTTTCAATCGGCTTGTCGTCAATCTCCTCAAGCAAGTAGCGGCAGAGGGTCGTTTTTCCGCACCCCACCTCCCCAGTGAGGACGATGAATCCCTTCTTTTCAGCGATTCCGTACCGCAAATGCTGGATCGCTTCCTGATGAACGGGTGACAGGAAGAGAAAGTGTGGATCTGGAGTGATGTTGAAGGGGAATTCCTTCAGGCCGTAAAATTCCTTGTACATGGCGGTAGGTCAATGGCATCGGATCGTGGACCGGTCGGCAATGCTGGAATCATGTTTTTAGGTGACATTTACTCGGATTTAACTATTAGTCTGCACAATGCTGCGTTGGGCCTCAAGGATTCTTCTCGTACTTTTAATCGTTGCTTTGTCAGGGGTCACGACCGGGCTGGTGCTGGTTTGGACGCAGACCAAGCGCGAGTTTGTGGCGTTTGAAGAGCGCCGCCTGGACATGGAAACCCAGTTGGCCGAGCTCAAGCAGGAGCGCGAAGCCAAGGAGGCATATTTGCGGGCGTTCATCAATGAACCGGAGTTTGTCGAGCGGGTCATTCGGGACCGGATGGGCTATGTCGGACCCGGGGAAATCGTTTTTCGCTTTCAGAATCCCTGATTCCTGAGAAAATTGCTTTTCAAGCGTCCGACTCTTCCCAAGATGGCGGGACCATGAAGGAGTCGATCGAATCCATTAAGGAACTGTTTGAGAAGGCGGGGCAAGGACACGTCTTCCAACACTGGAGCCAACTCAATGAAGCGGAGCGTTCCCGTCTTAAGGAAGACGTCCGGTCCATTGACCTTGTCGAACTGCGGGACCTTGTTGACCATGTTATGGGCACCGAGCATCCGGAAGGAGTTTCCCTGGAAGGATTGGAGCCGGCCCCCTTCATCGCCCATCCGGCCAACGGAGGGAACGAAAGCCTGTGGGAAGAGGCCAGGGAAATTGGCGAGGAGGCCCTGCGGGCTGGCAAGGTTGCGGCTTTCACCGTGGCGGGTGGACAAGGGACGCGACTTGGGTATGATGGACCCAAGGGGACATTTCCGGTCACCCCTGTTAGCGAAAAGACCCTTTTTGAGGTGTTCGCCGCGAAGATTCGGGCCGCCGAGATCCGCTACGAGGTTCGCATTCCCTGGTTGATCATGACCAGCACGCTCAATCATGAGGCGACCCGGGAGGCCTTCGAAAAGGCTGGATTTTTTGGGCTCAATCGGGAACAGGTCATGTTCTTTTCCCAAGGGCGCATGCCGGCGGTTGATTTTGAGGGCAAAATCCTGATGGAAAGCCCCTTCTCGGTGGCCATGACTCCGGACGGCCATGGGGGGTCACTCAGGGCCTTGGTCCGCAGTGGAGCGATCGAGAAAATGAAGGCCTTGGGCATTGAAGCCATTAGCTATTTCCAAGTGGATAATCCATTGGTGCAGGTGATTGATCCGGCCTTTATCGGATTTCATCTGGAAAGTGAATCGGGCATGTCCAGCAAGATGATCCCGAAAGCTTACGCAGGGGAAAAGGTCGGGCATTTCTGCGTTCAGGAAGACCACATGTGTGTTGTCGAGTATTCGGACATGCCGATGTCGATGCAGGAAGAGCAGGATGATGCAGGAAACCTCAGGTTCATTGCCGGGAGCATCGCCATTCACATTCTGGATGTCGACTTTGTTGAAGAGTTGGGAGGAAGCAGTTCCGAAGTCGCCTTGCCGTTCCACAGGGCGGTCAAGAAAATCAAGACGATTGATTCACAGGGGAACCCGGTTTCACCTGTCGAGCCGAATGGGGTCAAGTTCGAGATGTTTGTCTTCGATGCCTTGCCGTTTGCCCGGAATCCGGTGGTCATCGAAACCTTGCGGGAGGATGATTTCAGTCCGGTCAAGAACGCCACCGGGGTGGATTCAGCCGATTCCTCCAAGGCGGACCAAATCCGCCAGTGGACCCGCTGGTTGAAGGCGGCGGGTGTCAATCTGGAGACGGACGAGACCGGCTTGCCGGATGTTGTCTTTGAGGTGAGCCCACTTTTTGCGGATTCCGAGAGCGCATTTTCGAAACGGTGGCTTGCATTGCCAGAAAAGCCTACCATCACGGAAGGAACCATTTTACTTTAATTTCAGATATTGAATAGAGACATGAGTATGATCGACGCAATCAAGCAGGCCGGAACGGACGGCAAGCTCCTTGAGACAAGTGTTAAGAACCTGACAGACTGGGTGGCAGGCGGCTTTTTGCCGGAATGGGCTGTACAAAGCATCGAGGAATTGGTGAATGAATCCCAATGGGATGAGCTCAACGATCGCTTTTACCAGTTTCTAGCCTTCGGAACAGGTGGAATGCGTAACCGGACCATTGGACGCTACGTGACATCCTCCGAAAAAGGCACGCCCGGCCCGCAGGGTACTCCCGAGCATGCCGCGGTCGGCACGGCCGTGCTGAATGATTTCAATATCGTCCGGGCCACCATCGGGTTGTTCAACTACTGTCACCGGTATTTGGACGGCAAAGGAACCCCCCGGTTGGTCATCGCTCACGATGTCAGGCATTTCAGCCGCTATTTTTGCGAGCTGACAGCATCAACGTGGAGCAAGCTGGGTGGGGAAGCGCTGATCTTCGACGGTCCGCGGTCAACCCCGCAATTGAGCTTCACGGTCCGTGAGCAGAAAGCCACGGCAGGAATCGTGATCACAGCCAGCCACAACCCGTATCACGACAACGGTTACAAGGTGTACTTTGAGGACGGTGCCCAGGTTGTTTACCCGCACGCTGAGGGGATCATTCACGAGGTTTATCAGGTCAAGATCGAGGATACCCCCGCGTATTTTGATTTGGACCTGAGCAAGGTGAAGGTGCTCGGTGAAGCAGAAGATGCGGCCTACATGGAAGCCCTGAAGGAAAACCTTCTTGATGCATCCGTTTTTGAGAAGGCGTCCCCGCGGATCGTGTTCAGCCCGATCCATGGAACAGGAGGCATATCTGCCCCCGTTGCGCTGGCGGAGTTTGGCCTGAAGGTTGATACTGTGCCGGAACAAATGGTTCAGGACTGCCGCTTTCCCAGTGTGAAGTCGCCGAATCCCGAGAACGCAGAGGCCTTGAGCATGGCGATTGAGCGGGCCAAGGAAAGCGGTGCCGAGATCGTCATGGCGACTGATCCGGATGCCGACCGGATGGGCGTGGCCGTGCGCAATGAAGACGATGAAATGGTGTTGCTGTCCGGCAACATGATTGGCTCTCTGCTGGCTGCCTTTCGCATTGAGAAGATGAAGGAATTGGGATTGCTTCCGCAGGAAGGGACTCAGTCTGCCGCTCTTATCAAAACCTTTGTCACCACGCCCCTGCAGGCAGCCATTGCCCGGAAGAACGGACTCAAGGTCATCGACACCCTGACTGGATTCAAATGGATTGGTGAAAAGTTGAAGGGCTACGAGCAGGAACTTCTGGAGAAACTTCGTGAAGAAGGTGCAGAGGTTTCCGAATATGATGCCATTCCATTGGAGCAACGCCGGGAAGGCCTTCTGAAACACAGCACGTTTTATGTGTTCGGGGGCGAGGAGAGCTATGGCTATCTCGCATCCGATCGCCTGCGGGACAAGGATGCCAACGCGGCTGTCCTGATGTTCGCAGAAATGGCCGCTTCCCTGGAAGTTTCCGGAAAGACGATCCTGGAGTACCTTGACGAAGTTTACCTGCGCTATGGGTACTATCTCGAAGAGGTGATCAATATCTACTATGAAGGGGCCTCCGGTGCGGCAAAAATCGCCAGAATTCTGGAGTCCTATCGCAAGGATCCCCCGAAGGAGATCGCCGGCCATGCTGTTGTTGGTTGGAAAGACTTTGGGGTGCACACCTTGCACGATGCTGACGGGAAGGAGATTCCGAAACAGGATTTCTATTTCCTCGAACTGGATAACGGGTACAGCTATGCGGCCCGCGGAAGCGGCACGGAACCGAAAATCAAGTTCTACATATTCGCCCGTGAGGACGTGAGCGAACCGGGAGAACTCGGGGCTGCCAAGGAAAAGGCGGCTGAGCAATTGGCTGTCATCAAGCAAGCGATTGAGGCCGATGCCAGAAGCAGGGCGGGGGAATGAGCGATTCCAAGGAATTTGCCCTTCCGTTGTTGTCCCTGGTTGATTCCGCCAAGATCGATTTGAACCAGCCGCTCCCGGATGAACTGGGGGAGCAACTCGGTCTTTATCTGGAAGGGCAATTCGGGATCAAGTCCCTTTCAACAAAGTTGGTATTGTTGGGGGATCAGCCGTATCTGGTTCTATTCGGCGTGGAAACGGAATGCCTGCCAGCGCTCTGCTCGCTTGTCGATGTTCAGCGGACGCAGTTATTCAAGTACGAGCGCGAGGACGACGAAACGGTTACCCTGACCCCTCTCAATGTGAAGATTTGAGGTGAGCCGGACGGGTTTGCCTGTCAGGCCAGCTTGATCAGCTCACGTGTCTCAGGAACATCCCGGATGATTTGGTCCGGATCTGGTCCAACTCCAATATAACGGAGATTTGGGATATCCTGCGGCCACTTGGTCTCCTCTCCAAAGGCAATCTCCAAGGTGGCTTTCATCATGTTGGCGACGTAGCGCTTGGCGTTGATGGGCAAGTTGTCGAAGGACCGGACTTTTGAAATGTCCTCTTCCCATCCCGGCAGCTGGATGTAAACCGGCTTCAACGAGCGATGCGTATCCATGTCACGGGGAACATGCTTGATCACATCACCTTTCGGAGTGCGGTAACCGGTGCAAATCAGAAGCTCTCCGCCAGGTTGCCAATCTCCCTCATATGTCAGGGCATCGATCTTGTTGATGCAAAGATCCTGACAACCTCCATAGCGGATGGCATCACCTTTTTCCACCGCATCAAACCAGCCGACCATGCGCTGGCGTCCGGTGGTCACGCCAAACTCAAGCTTGGCCAGTTTTTTACCCAGCGGATGCTCAGCTGGAAACTCACAGAGGAAAATGTGGGTACCGACCTTGGTGTCGTAGGCCTTGCAGACGCCCAGTGTGTGGGCCGGTTGCAAAGGGGTCCCGGTACTGAGGAAGAACTCCGCTGGCAGGGTGTGGGAGGCGGTGACGTTTGGGGGGAATCCAAATCGCTTGTCCAACCAGAAGGCTTGGCCAAATTCCCCGATGATGTACTTGCCCGATTCCAGGGTGTCATGGATTTTCTCCCGAACGTCACCGATCTGGGCTTTCAATTGCGTTCCCGCGTTCCAGTAGGCGTCCACAATGGCGTCCATATTGAGCGAGTAGGGCTCAGTTCCGCGGAAGCGGTGGAAATCGAACTCCGCCTGGGCGAACAGGCCTTTATCGACCAGGCCTTGGTTGGCCCGCTTTTCAGCAGTGGTCAGGATTTCGAAAAAGTTGACGAATTTGTCCTCCGGAACCTGACACACGCTCCTGAGGGTCCTTACCGCACGGTCCAGACGTGCCACCATGCGCTCGGCGAAGGTTTCCCGGTCGAGCAGGAACTCATAATAGTAAATGGGGAAATGCGAAGTTTCATCCACGTACGCCGGGGAAATACCTCTTCCTGTTGAACCGCGTTTTTCCTGTCCCAGGATATTCACCCGGTACCACTCCCATCCCAGATCCAACAGCCGGTGGGAGATGTCGCTGACCATGGTGCGGTTATCAATCAGCAGTCGCGGGAGCACACTGAACCCTGCATCCTCAATGTAGGCGCCTTCCCACAGGAACTTGTGGGGATCGGCGACCACGCCGCTTCCAATTGCCAGACAGGGGACGCTTCGTTCAACAACCCCTGCCGGGAACAAATTCAGTTTGAGTCCTCCGCTGGTATGTCCGGAGTTCGCTCCTCCGTTGACCTTTACGACAATCTCCACCGGGTTGTCGGTTTTCGTCTCTGTCTGAAGTTCATGGATCAGCTCCGGGATCAGGCGTCCTTTGCCTTCGTCTCCCATGCTGATGCCGGTATCCAGTAAAATGCGACTCGCAAAAGGTGTAAGTGCCATCGGTAAAAATATCTGACAAAACCAACTGGCGTTGGTGTGGCAAGGTTATCTTTGTTTAATCGGATTTCCGCTCGGGAACAAACAATCGCCAACGGTTTTCCTCAAGGCCCTTCCTGTGGGACTCCTGTCTGGCCAGTTTAAAAAAGAGGTCGGACAAGCGATTGATGAACCGGAGGATGCTGGGATCCACCGGATCGAATTTGTGCAGCGTAACCAGACGCCGTTCTGCGCGACGAGCGATTGTCCGAATGACTTGGCAAAGGGCGCTGACTTGGTTGCCGCCGGGCAAAAGAAAGTACTCTGTTGAAGTCGGCAGGGTTTCCTCAATGGAATGCATCCACTCCTCGATATTCTGGGTGACCTCCTCAGGAAGGGGTAGAGCGGGTCTTCTTTCAGCATCGGAAGGGGTCGCTACATGCCCCATCAAATTCATCAGTTCCGTCTGGATTTGAACAAAATGCGGATCCCAATCGTGGGATTGGTCAAGTTGTGTTCTAAGCAGTCCGATAAAGCTGTTCAGTTCGTCCAGATCGCCCAGTGCCTCAATCCGTTTGTCGTCCTTGTCGACACGGCTGCCTCCGCCAATGCCTGTCCGGCCCTTGTCGCCAGCGCGGGTGGATATGTTGCCTTTTTTCATGTTAACTCCTGTTGCGGATCCAATTAATCAGAGAGGGGATTGTCTTGAATTGGTGGATGTCATCCCCGGCACGAACAATCCAAGCCGGGTTCTTCCCGTCGTCTTGGATGGACACAAGAAGAGATGCGCATGATTCATCCTGGGTCAACCCGTAACCGTAACGCTCGAATGCCCTCCGGGTCCAGAATGCAACCGGTCCCCCGCCATCCATGGTGAACTGCATGCACGGATCCTTGTGGACTTGAAAGGACCCGCTTGATGGATCCCAGTCCAAGTTCTCACTCCCGAAAGCGCGTGCCAATTCACCGTTTAGGGCCAGTTCCTCCGGCAAGCCCTGAATCAATTCGCCAGTTTTGGTGATAAGCCAAAGCCGGTCCGCGTGACGCAGCGCCAAATCAAGATCGTGGGTGCTCATCAACATGCCGATATTTTCCTGGTGAGACAGTTGCCGGAGCATTCGCATGAGCCCCACCTTCCGGGGGAGGTCGAGGTAGGCAGTGGGCTCGTCCAGGAGCATGATGTTCGCTTCCTGAGCCAGTGCCCGGGCAATCGAAACCTTCTGTCGTTCGCCATCACTCAATTCCGCAACCTGCCTTGCCTGCAGGTTTGTCGCGCCCACCACATCCAATGCCCAGCGAACACGATCAAGATCATGCTGGTCGAGGATTCCCAGCCAACCGGAGTAGGGATGCCGGCCAAGGGAGGCGAAACTGAAGCTGTCCATCATTCCGACAGGGGCGTTATCGGTGAAGACGATGCTGATCTGGCGGGCACGCTCTCTCGGGGAAATTGAATTGAAGGGCATCCCGTCGAGGCTAATTTCTCCCCGGATGGCTGGCTGAACACCTGACAAGGTGCGTATGAGGGTTGATTTTCCGGTCCCGTTTGGCCCCAGCAGGCAGATGAACTCCCCGCCTTGAATCTCCAGGCTGAGTTTGGAAAGGATCGTCTCCGTCTTGCCTTGATGGCTGTATCCCACGTCAAGCTTCTCGCAGGCGAGCTCTACGTTGTGACTCCGTGTATCCATTATCCAAATACACGTTTGAGGTTTCGTTGCCGGATCAGGGCCACGATGATCACGGGCGCTCCAATCAAGGCGGTGATGGCGTTCAGTGGCAGCGTTGCGTCCAGCCCGGGGGCCTTTGAGACGAGATCCGCGGAAAGGGAAAGGCCGGCTCCGACCAGGATTGTGGCCGGTACGAGGACAAGGTGCCTGCTGGTTTTAAACAAGTATCTGGACAGGTGCGGGGCCGCTATGCCAAGGAACCCGATGGGGCCGCAGAACCCGGTGACGGTTCCTGCCAGAATGGAAGCGGCCAGAAGGGAAAAGAAGCGGACCCGTCTGGTGTTCGTGCCAAGGCTCTCCGCGTAGTGCGAGCCAATGAGAAGGGCGTCAAGGGGCTTTAGGAAAAGGGCGGTCAGGCTCAATCCGCCGATGATCAGAATGGCGAACACCGGCATCTGTTGCCAGCTGACGTTGCCGTAGTTGCCGAATGACCAATTGAGAAAGGCTTGGAGCCGCTCGGCCATGCTGAAGAACATCAGGATGCTCACCATTGCCCCGACTGTGTAGCTGACCATCAGGCCAACGATCAGTAGGGACATGACGTCAACCCGCCGGGACAGGAAAAGAGCAATCAGGAGCGTCAGGAAAGCGCCACCTGTGGATCCAATGATGACGAGGGATTGTCCGGTCAAATTCAAATCCTGGGTGAGGCGGATACCGGTTGGGGCCAAGACCATCAGGACCAGCGCGACACCGAGACTGGCTCCGGAGTTTACCCCAAGGACAAACGGATCGGCCAGCGGATTGCGGAAAACCGTTTGCATGATCAGGCCGGCTGTTGCCAATGCCGAACCAGCGAGGAGGGCGGTGGCGATTCGCGGCAGGCGGAAGTCCGTGATAATTTGCTGGTGAACAGGAGAAATCCCATCACCTCCCAAAATTGCCTGAATGACTTTACCCGGTGAAAATGGCTGGCTTCCGAGGCAGGCACTGGTCAAAGCGATCCCGATGACAGAAAGGATCAGGATGGCGAAACGCATCCAGTGCCTTTTAATGTTGCCTGACTGATCTTGGATATTCACTTGGGATTATTTCAGGTGTTCATAATACTGAAAGGAAGTATCGGCCATGACCTCGGGATGGAAGATTTTTATGAGGTCGGAAAGCACCTCGTCCGCCCTGACAGTTCCCCGTTCCCAGAAGTTGTTGCCCCCGCTTTCCGTGATCTGGGAGGAATTGTTGAACACATTTTTGTTCTCGGCGGCCTTGAATTTCCCGAATCGCCTGTCGGCCGACACTAGCTGATCCATGCTCCTGTACCAACTGGGATTGATCCAGATGTCGGCGTCCGCCGAGCGAACGAAAACCCGCTCCAGGTCGAGGGGAATGCCTCCTGTTGTCGCGTCATCCGACCATGCGTATGTACCACCGGCATCATGAATGGCGGTTGCCATGTAGCTTTTTCCTCCCGGGACGTACCATGTCCCCGCATAAGGGGCTCCGCAGAAAACGGTTGGCTTGTCGGGAAGCTCTGCAACAAGCCCTTTTAGCCGTTCGTAATTTCCGGCAATTTCCTCAAACACGCGGTGGGCCAGCTTTTCCTTTCCGAGCAGCGCTCCGATGTACTTGATCCATTCGGCTCGAGCCAGCGGGTGTTGCTCCATCCAGGCGGAGCTCATGGCCACAGGTAATCCGGCCCGCTGCAATTGTGGATGCACGTCGAATGCGGATTCGCCCGAGGAAGTGGCTAGAATCAAGTCCGGCTGCAGCAGGATAACGTCTTCAACGTTGAGATTCTGCCCGTTGCTGACAACGGTCAGGTCCTTCGTTTCCATTCGCTTCCTGATGACGGGATGGCTGATTAGATCCTTGTCGGAGACTCCGACCAAGCGGTCCAGTGTGTCCAGCGCATCCATGAATCCGATAAAGGTGGTTGTCATGATGACGACTCTTTCAACCGGTGTGCGAACGATGGTTGTCCCCTTTGGCAAGTTGGGAACAGCCTGATCTTTTGGAATCAGTGCGTATTGGAAGCGTTCACCGGAGCCGCGGTGGATGTTCTTTACCGAAATCAACCGGTGGGTGGGGTAGTCCTCTATTTGGACGTTCTCAGCGTGGCCGAATTCCGTGGACGCCACCAAGGGTTGTGCCCATGCGAGGATGGCGCAGAGCAAAGCCAGGTGAACGGTATGGAAATTGGGAAGCATGAATGAAGCGAGTGCCTGCCGGTTTACGGCAGACACCCATTTTATGGTTAGAAATGGTAACGAAGTCCAACCTGAAGGTTGAATCCAGAGGAATTGAATCCACGAATTTCCTGGTAATCCTTGTCCAGAAGATTGTTCAGGTCGAGGGAGACCGTGACATCTTCTGACACCGCGTAGCGTAGCCCCGCATTGAGGGTGGCGTAGTCGGGCAGCTGTGTTGCGTCATTTCGCAAGTCAAAGCGCTTGCCCACGTAATTCACTGAGCCGCGAAGGGTGAGCTTGTTCTCCAGTGTCTGCCAGACTGCAATGAGATTGGCCATATGCCTTGGAACTCGCTCGCCGGTGGAGTCATCTCCGTATTCAGCGTCAGCGTATGTGTAGTTTGCCTTCAGTTTGAGGCCATTTGAGACATTCCAAAGGATGGAACTTTCCACGCCTTCGCTTTTGTATGATTCCTCGTTGAAATAGGTCCATCCATTCCAGCTGAAATTAATTTTGTCATCAATGTCATACCCGAAAATGGACACATCCCATATCAGGCGGTTTTCCAGCAAGGCCACCTCGATGCCGAGATCCCATCCTTCGCCTGTTTCCGCCATGAGATCCGGATTCCCATACACAGGATCCAGTGTCTGGAAAAATGTGGGAGCTTGGAAGGATGTTCCGTAAGAGGCATGAATTCTCGCTGATGTATCAGCCAGTTGGTAGCTTAAGGTCGTGCGCCATGTTTCGTGATCCCCGTATGTGGAATTGTCATCGTACCGCGCGCCCAGGGTCCAATGGAATCCCGGCAGCAATTCAGCTGAGTTGTCCACGAAAATGGAGGTTTCATTCCAGTCCGAAACGGAGGTTTCATTCTCTTCTTTTTCATGCTCGATGCCCGCTATGATCTTCCAGTTTTCGGACACGGCTATCACATTGCGCCATTCCGCCTTCCGTCGGTTTCCCTTGGTCGCGTAAGCACCACCTGAGTCGCTGTTGCTTTTGTTGTGCACCTTGGTATATCCGATATTCAGCTTTGCCTGCCATGATTCGGAAATCTCCACGTTGGCACCCACAGCAGCAAAAACCTGTTCCGACTCAGCCAGGCCTGTGGGATCAAGGTTGCCGGGGTACGATGAGTCATATTCCGATTCGGTATTAATGTAGTGAGCGGTTAGATACAGATTGGCTTTCTCGGTGATCTGGTAAGACGCCTTGCCCCTGAGGCTCGTGTTCTCGTATCCATCGTCTTCATCATCTGTGTCTTGCGAGGAAAACCCGTCGCTCTTGGAGTGATTTATCGTGGCGGAAGCGCTTAGGTTTCCTTTCTTCACGGCGCTATGCAATGAAGCGAGCCGGGTGTTCCAACTCCCGTAGCCAATCATGGCGTCTCCTTCGGTTCCGTCTTCCGCGAGTTCCCTGCTGGTGATTTCGATCACGCCCCCAAGCGCGCTGGCACCGTAGAGTGAGCTTTGGGGGCCCTTCAGGACCTCAATCCGCTCAATCGAGTTCGTGAACAGGAAACCGGGGTTGATCATGGTGCCATCGGCTGGATGGCTGACTTCGATGCCGTCCAGTAGCACAACCGGCCGGTTTTGGTTGAGTCCCCGGGTGGTCATGCCGAAGACGGCGCCGGGTCCGCCGTTGTTTCGCAGGCTGACCCCGGGAAGTTCCCTCAGGGAATCCAGCACATAGGGACTGGTGCCAAGCTCCAGGTCTTCCCGCTGAATGACGTTAACAACGCTGCCCACTTCAGATCTTGGGACAGCGTATCGGTTTGCCGTGACGACAAAGTCGTCGAGTTGATGGATTGCCTCCTCCTGAATTCGCGCAGCGAGGGGATTGCCGGAAAGGGCCAGGAAGCCCGATATGGCAAGCGTTATAGGCTTTATGATGGATTGTTTAGTATTTGTCATTTGTTGTTTGATCTTGCTCCTGCAGTCCGGTTGAACACCGGCAGCAGGGATCAAACATGAAGTCGCGCTTCCCTTTGGGCTGGCGACTTGCCTGTAGCAATCCAATACTGACTATGGCGTCCTGTTCGGGCGACAGGATCATCCGGATCAAGATCCCCGGATGGATAGTCTTTGCAGACCAGTGTTCGGACTTCAGGTACCGGGCGAGGCCCGTCCTGTTACCGTAGCGCGACTGTCGCCGAATTTCACGGCGTTTCCTGACTCTGCAAATGAGGGTTTGTTTAAGAACTCCTGGAGAGCGAGCCTCCCCGGGTTTGTTGAGGGAGAAAAAGAAGCGTGGCTGAGGCAAGCCAATTATGGCTGCCGCTTCTTCGAGGAGTTCTTATAAGGAAAATTAACCGGACTTATTCAAGTTCCTGTTCGCTGAGGGATTCACTTGGTTGCTTTGACCAACTTGGGAGTGATGAACGAAACGATGCTGGCCGATTGCGGACCAACGCCATGCCATGCATCTTCCGGGAACCGCAGCTGAACGTAGGCACAGGTGGGAACGTTCACGATGTGCCGGTCACCCATTTCATTACAGAAATCGGTCATGCCCGGATTGTGACCGATGATGACGACGTCATTCAATTGATCACTGAGTGAGCGAACCCATCTCAGCAAGTCCCGACTGCTGAATGTATAAAGATTTTGATCAAGTTCCCAGCGAATGTTGTGATCCGGTAGTGAGGCGGCGATACCCTCAATGGTGGATTGGGCCCGCTGGGCGGTGCTGCAAAAGACGTGTTCAAAGGAGCAACCCTCATTCAGGATCGGTTGTGCCATAATCCGGCAGGCCTTGTGACCGCGTGCGTTGAGCGGGCGGTCGGCATCGGACAAGAAGGATTCGGCCCAGCTGGATTTGGCATGCCGGATCAAATGGAGTGTTTTCATACCTGCACCTTACGGGAATGTTACCTGAATACCAGCCGGATCGAAACATGAAATGCGTTGCCTTGAGAGGGGATGTCACTATGATCGTTTCCAACAGTTCTTGAACGAAGCCCGATTATGAACCACCCGAAAGTTTTCTTTGGCCTCTCAGTGTTAATGTGCGTATCGGCAATGAGTGCCCAGACCCTTGAGGAGGCGGTTAACCTTTTCATGAGGAGCCCCAAGTGCAGCCGCTTTGAGCTTTCCCCTGATGGGAGTCATGTAGCCATGATCTACCATGAAAAGAACACCAATTACATTGCCACGTTCGATTTGATGACCCGTCAACAGCGGGCGGCCAAGGGCGTCTCTGGCCAGAATATCCGATCCTACCATTGGGTTGACGGTGATAACATTCTCCTGTCCGCGGACATCTGGAACATCTATTATCAAGGCATGTATGCCACGGATCAGGATCTCCGGCATTACAGGCTTTTGGGGGAACCGTATTTCGTAGACCAATTTGGTATTAATTTTTCACGGGATGCGCTTTACGTTTTGGATCCCTTGCCCAGCGTGCCGAATTTGGCCCTCCTTCGGGATGCGACCGACAACAAACGGTTTGCCAGTACTGTCTACTATGATTTTAGCCGCAACAGCTTGATCAGGCGTGAAAAGAACCGGGATAAAATTGTCGGGCACTGGTGCGACAACTCGGGAGTGATCCGGGTGATCCGGAAGCTGGGCAAACCGGGTAAATCGAACCTGTTCTACCGGTCCGGTGAAGATGCGTCATGGGAATCCTTGGATCTGCCAAGGAACCCGCACATCAAGGCCTACGACAGTGCCCAAAACAACCTGTTCATCGACTACATGGAGGGGGATGGGCGGCGGACATTCCAGATATTCAATATCAACAAGCAGGAACTGATTGGGAAACCCGTATCCCATCCGCAATTTGCCTGCTCTCCACGCGTCCTGAGGGACAAGCAATCCGGGGCGATCATCGGATTGCAATATGAACTCGATAAACCGAAGATATTCTACTTTGACAAAGGATACCGGGAAGCCCAGCAGGCCTTGCAGGAGCTGGCGCCAAATTCGGTTGTCCGGGTTTTGGGCAGTACGGTCACCGGTTCACTTTTGTTTGATGTGACATCGGACATCCTTCCGCAAACGGTATTTGAATTGAGCTCAACCGGGGACGTTAAGCTCAACCGGCTGATCAGTCGCTTTCCGTGGATAAAGAGGGAGGACTGCCAGAAAATGGAGCCGATCAAGTTTGAAGCCCGCGACGAGGAGACCATTCACGGCTATCTGACCCGCTCGCGAAGCAACCCGGATACGGCGGGCCCAACGGTTATGCTGATCCATGGGGGACCGAAAGTTCGCGACAGCTGGGGATTCAACTCCCTGGTCCAGTTTATCGCCTATCTTGGATACAATGTTATTCAGGTGAACTACAGAGGATCCAGTGGATTCAACCGCGGGTATTCAATTGGTAAATACACGAGAATATGCACCGCGTCGTTCGAGGATGTTGCGGATGCCGCCCGATGGGCGATTGAACAAGGCATTGCCGACCCGGACCGGATTGCCATCATGGGAGGCAGTTTCGGGGGCTATGCCGCTCTGGCTGGTGCCGCATTTGAGCCGGATCTTTACAAGGTGGCCATTGGTTATGCCGGAGTCTATCACTTTGACCGGCAGTTGAAGGAATATTACCGGGATGATAATGAAGTGCGCACATGGTTGACGCCAATGATCGGGGCTATTGAGAAATCCCCTGACCTTTACCAGGAGCTCTCGCCGGTGAACTACGCTGACCAGATCAAGGCGAAGGTGCTTTTACTGCACGGGGGAGCTGACAACATCGTCTCCTCAAAGCAAAGCAAGCTCATGGGAAAGGCATTGAAGGAAGCGGGTGTCGAGCACGAGATGCACATTTCCAGTTGGGGGGTTCATGGGTTCTACAATGAGACCTCACGTAAAAAGTTTGGCACGAGGGTAGGGCAGTTCCTGCTGGATAATCTTTGAGAAGGGATGTCTTTCGATCGAACGCTTCCTCTCAAAGAGCCCCCTGTGATTCAAGCCAACGGGGCCGCTGCCGAAGCCTACTGCACCCTCAGGGCGACCATGGGATCCAGCTTGGCAGCGCGGCGCGCGGGTAACCCG
>Ga0066377_10000020_pt1 | contig 43019 bp, 32 predicted proteins | sample Knorr_S23_td_Sur_FD_70946 | JGI IMG/M metagenome (GOLD analysis project Ga0066377, IMG submission 70946) | Marine microbial communities from Southern Atlantic Ocean transect - Knorr_S23_td_SurfaceB_ad_5m_LV_B | ecosystem: Environmental > Aquatic > Marine > Oceanic | place: Southern Atlantic...
GGTTGAGGAAAACAAGCCCTTCTGCGGTGTCGGCGCCCAGATTTCCCACATCATCCAGCGTGAGGCTTTCGATTTTCTGGACGCACCGGTCCACCGTATCAGCGCGGTTGACTGCCCGGCCATCTACAGCCCGCCAATTGAGAAGATTCAAATTCCCGACGCTGCGCTTGTCATGCGTGAGGTTAGAAACATACTACAAATAAAAGCTTAATTACACCAATCGTTCCATCTCCGGAGCACGCCCAATTAGATACAATGCCTGAAATCATCGAAATGCCCAAACTGAGCGATACCATGACCACTGGTACGCTCGTCCAATGGCTCAAGCAAGAGGGAGATGCAGTCTCCTCCGGGGATATGATTGCCGAGGTTGAAACCGACAAGGCGACCATGGAAGTCGAATGCTTTGAAGACGGTATTCTCCTGAAGCACTACATCAAGGCCGGCGACTCCCTTGAAGTAGGCGGTCCCATCTGCGCAATCGGTGAAGAGGGTGAAGAGGCCCCGGAAGTGGAAGTAACGACTGCAAAAGAACCCGTTCTGGCGGGTCCGGAAGTCGAGGAGCCCGAGGTTCCCGAAGAAGAACCGGCCGCCAAGGAGGAGCCTGCACCGGCGGCAACCCACGCCACGCCGGCAACCATCCCAGCCCTTGCCGTTTCCGGAGACGGATCACGGATCAAGGCGTCCCCGCTGGCACGAAAAGTTGCAGAGGAGCTCGGTATTGATATCTCCCGCGTTCCGGGATCCGGGCAGGGTGGACGAATCGTCAAATCGGACGTGGAAGATGCAGCCAAAAACCCGCAGGCGTTCTCCGCCCAAGCAGGAAGTGCGGGTCCATCCGTTTCCCTCGGACGCTTGGAAGAAAAGGTCGACAAGGTCAGCAACATGCGGGCCTCCATCGCCAAGGCCCTGGTCAAGTCAAAGACTGAAGCGCCCCACTTCTACCTCCAGAGCGAGGTGAACGCCGCGCCGCTGGCTGCCGCCCGCAAGGACCTCAACGATTTTCTGGCCGGACTCCCGGTCGAGGAAGGCGGCATCAAGTACACGGTCAATGATCTCATTCTTCGCGCCGCCGCCATGGCTGTCCGCATGGTTCCGGCCATGAATCGCTCATGGGAAGGTTCCACGATCCGCCAGCACGGTGCCGTGCACCTGGCGTTTGGTGTGGCAATCGATGATGGCTTGGTTACCCCGGTCATCCGGGACGCGGATTCAAAGTCCCTTCGACAAATCTCCCTTGAAGCCAAGGAACTGATTGGAAAGGCCCGTAACCGGAAATTGACCCCCGATGAAATGAGCGGCAGCACGCTCACAGTCACCAATTTGGGCATGTTCGGGATCACTGACTTCTACGGGATTATTAATCCAAACAACGCCGCCATCCTCAGTGTCGGGGCCACGATCAAGCAACCCGTTGTCGATGAGAATGATAACATTGCCATCGGATACCGGATGAAAGTCGGCCTCAGTGGTGATCACCGGGTCATCGACGGCGCTGTTGGCGCACAGTATCTCCAAGCCCTCGGCACTTTGCTGGAAAAACCGGCCATCCTCCTGGCCTAGCAATCCATCAACAGGAAGGGATCTGCAGGATCCATGTCCGGGAGCTTTCGGAATTTTCAGGCGAGGTTTCGTAAAAAAAGCCAGCCGCTGGGAATTAAGCTTGAAAGAAAGTGCCGTAATTTCATTTCTGACTGCGTCGTTAAGGATTAACGACGTGCCTGACTCAAAACCAAACTTACCTAATTCAAAAATATGCTACCCTTAGCGGCTATTAAATATATCTTTTATTCGGGAGTGCTGGTGATCTCCTTCTTTTTCGCCATCCGTTGCTTGTTTGCTCATGACTTGCGCCGGGAAGCTTGGCGGACCCAGATCAAGAGACGAGTCTACATCAGCCGAACCGGATTCAAACGCCTGACCATCGGCTTTGGATGGTTGTCTCTCTTCATCAGTTTATACGTTGCCTATTTCCTGATTCTTGATTTTGTAGATGCGTGATGGACGCATTGCGGAAGGAGTGGGAACAACGTCTACTTGAAGAATTACCCGCATGGGCAAAGTGTCTACAGGGTCGCACCCGAAACCCTGAGGACAGAGCCTTGCGGCTCAGTAGCAACAGGGTCTTCCCTGCTTGGGCCAAGCCCCTGATAAAGGGAAATCCGGAGACCATACGCGTTCTGGACATCGGGGCCGGCCCAATAACAGCCCTCGGTAACGTATGGGAGGGGCACACGGTTGAAATCACCCCTGTAGATCCCCTCGCGGAAGCTTACAACAGCCTCCTTGAACAAACCAGAATCGTACCACACACACAGACAATCTACGGGATGGGTGAGCATCTCGTGGAGCAGTTCGGGGAAAACGCATTTGACCTCGCCTATGCCTGCGAATCACTGGACCAAGCACTGGATCCGATCGAATGCTTCCGGCAAATCCTCTCCACCCTCAAGCCAGGTTGCTCGCTCGTCGCCTTCCACGAAGCCAACCAAGCTGAATTGAACCGCTATGAAGGCCCGTATCAGTGGAATTTCAGCATCCGGGAAAGCCGTCTACTTGTCTGGAATCACCAAGGGGATTATGATGTCATCGACAACTGTCCGGAGGCGGGGCACTACCACCTCGAGACAGAGGGAAGCTACATCAAGTTCACCCTGACAAAGCGTAGCTGATTCTAGCGCAACTCCTGTCCGGTCCGGGCGTCGAGAATCTTGAAATTCTCCACATGGTAGGCCGGATCGGCACGGAAACTGAGCTTGACCCCATAGGTTTCCTCGAATTCCAGCAACATGCGCTCGTCCTCGTGGCGAAGCCGCTCAAGGGCATGCGGATGGCAGAAGACCCGCAACCACATTTCCCCTTCCTCGGCACTGGTATTCGCCTTTAAGCGACGGATCACATTGGTCAGGCGGCGCTGAATCTCGACACTCATGGTTCGCGCACTCTTGACGCTCCCGCGACCCGTGCAATACGGGCAGGTGCTGTAGAGTCCACTGGAGACCGATTCCTTGTGTCGCTGGCGAGTCATTTGCATGATCCCAAGCTGGGAAATCTGCAGGACATGGCATTTGGCCTTATCCTTTTCCATTTCCCCTTTCATCTTCCGGAATACCGCCATGCGGTCCTTCCGGTTTTTCATATCGATGAAATCGAGAATGATCAGACCACCGATGTTGCGCAGGCGAATTTGCCGGGCGGCTTCTTCAGCGGCCTCAAGATTCACCTGAAGAATGAAACTGTTGTTGTCACCCTTCTGCTGCTTGTGGGATCCCGTATTCACGTCGATGGCCACCAGCGCTTCCGTCTCTTCGATGACAATTTCTCCTCCGCTGGGTAACGGAACCCGCCTCTGGAAGGTCTGCTCGATCTGTCGCTCAATGTTAAAGCGTTCGAAAATCGGAATGTTCTCATCGAAGATGGCAATCTTCCCGCCACTGCGTTTGCTCACCCGGCTGACCAGATCCAGCATGCGCTCCCCGGAGGCCTTTTCGTCCACCAGGACACGATCCACGTTCTCAGTCAGGAAGTCGCGAACTGTGCGCTCCAGAATGTCGGGCTCCTTGTAGAGGCAAGTTGGTTGCTTGGCGGCGTCGAGCCTGGCCTGAATCTCCTTCCACTGATTGAGGAGAATGGAGAGATCGCGAACAAAGTACGTCCAGCGCTTGCCCTCGCCGGCCGTGCGGATGATAACCCCCATGCCTTCAGGGATGGACAGGCGACGAAGAATCTCCTTCAGGCGCTTGCGCTCCTTGTCGTTCTCGATTTTGCGCGAGACTCCACACTGCCCGCCATAGGGCATCAGGACGAGAAAACGTCCCGGAAGGGCAATGTTCGTCGTTGTACGGGGTCCCTTCGAACCGATGGTGCTCTTGGTAATTTGAACAAGGATCTCTGACCCAATTGGATACAAATTGGGAATATCCTTGATGGTGATCTTGTCCTTTTTCTGCTTTTGCGCGGCAGAACGGGTATCCCGGACCATTTCGATGGTGCTGTCCGCTTGGGGAAGAATATCCCAGTAGTGCAGAAAGGCGTTCTTGGGCATGCCAATGTCTACAAAGGCAGCCTTCAAGCCCGGTTCCAGGTTCTGGATCTTGCCTTTGAAAATGGCCCCGACCAAACGGTCGTCTCCTACCCGCTCCAATTCGAATTTCTCCAGCACGCCCTCGTTGAGGACGGCCACACGCTTTTCCAGTGACTCCGAATTGATGATAATCTCCCGGTAAGGGGTTTTCTCATTCCGGATCTTGGCAGCCAGTTTTTGCAGAATCGGCCGTTGCCGGGCCCGTTCCTCCACTTCCTTTTTCAACTGCTCGGAATCAACCGACTCGCCCGGTTCGTCTACCGGTGGGTGCTTGAGCTCCGTTTCCTGTTCCTGCGTTAAGTTCTGTGCTTGATCGTCAAACGTTTCTGATGAGTTCATTATGTCCTGTGGACTCCTTATGGTGATGCGGTGGCGCGTCTTTCAGGGGTCCGCAAGACTGATACGCAATCAAGTTCAAACGGGAATCTGTCAGGGGGCGGTAAATCATGTGAATGCCCTCCTGTAGCGATGTACGCTTTGAATGATTCCCTGTAGAATGCAACAGCTCAAAATGAACGAGCCACCATAGCTTAGAAATGGGAGTGGAAGTCCTGTGATCGGCGTCATCCCAATGGTCATCCCGATGTTGATGAATACGTGTATGGTAAAAATTACCGTCACACCAACAGCGAGGAACATGCCAAACCGGTCCCGTGACATGCTTGCAATGCGAACCCCGTTTGCAAGCAACACAGTAAAGAGGCCAATAACGAACAATCCCCCTACGAATCCTTTTTCCTCTGCCAATACGGCAAAGATAAAATCATTATGCGCGACCGAACGTGGCAGGTACCCCAAGCGTGCCTGCAATCCTGATTGGAATCCCTTGCCGAGGAAGCCGCCTGTACCGACAGCCTGCTGGGCCTGATTGGAATTCCATGCGGACCCAGTTCCCCGGGGATCCACCACATCGGGTGCGATAAAAGTCATGATGCGCTCGCGTTGATAATCCCTCAATGGGACCCAGGATTCAACCTGGTATTTCCCACGGGCTTCGAGCGCGGTAAGCCCATTGTCGGAAAGGTAATGACTATACTGGAATAAATCGATGCTCAGTACTGTTCCAAGGCACAGCACCAGGCCGAAAACGGCCAGGAAGAATCGCTGGGACAATCTGGAAACATAGAGTAATGCGAGCATCGTGGGTGGAATTATCAAACAGGAACCTAGATCAGGCTGGGCAAAAATCAAGATCATTGGTATGGCAGCCACCACGAATACCTTCAAAAGGACCCAAATGCTCTGCCGAATGGTCCCCAATTCGGACCGGGCGAGGATGCTGGCGATAAAAATCAGGCTGCAAACCTTGGCCGCCTCGGAGGGTTGATAAGCCATTATGCCGAAATTGAGCCACCTTTGGGCCCCTTCGCGAGTCAGGCCCAGCGGGGAAAACAGGACTAACAGGAGCAACACAACGGCAGCGGCATAGAACCAGAAGGCGTTCTCCATATAGATTTTGTAGTCGATTCTGGAAAGGACGAGATAGACACCACTTCCCAGCGCCAACCAAACCATCTGCTTCATCCAGTAAGTGCCTCCGGCAAAGGCCTGGGCACTGTAAATGAAAAATATCCCGATGATGGACAAAGCCAGTATCACCATCGGTCCAATCCAATCAGTCCGCGTGTGCTGCGTGTTGGAAATGAGCCGCCGGGTCGTATCGAGCATTCTCCTTGTATCCAGTTTCTTCAATGCAGGAAAACTTTGTCGCTCTATTCCTGAGCAGGCAATAGCAATGTCCAAAGGCAGAGGCAATTTATCCCTTGTCATTGGGGACAGGCAATTTATCCCAACAGCATGCCTTCGATTGCCGACCAACTACTCATGGAAGCACGCACTCTTGCGAAAACCTGTGACAAGCTGAAATTCTCGGACAAGGTCTGGGCCGTCTATAACACATTCGGATATGCCCTTCCCGGATATGAATCCTACGTAAGGCGGTTTGGCACCAGCCGGAAACGGGTGATCTATCTTGGCATGAATCCGGGCCCATGGGGCATGGCGCAAACCGGAGTCCCTTTTGGAGAGATTCCCGCCGTCAGGGACTGGATGGGGTTACGGGCGCAAATCGGGAAACCGGATAAAGAACACCCAAAACGTCCCGTAGAGGGATTTGACTGCGGGCGATCGGAAGTTAGCGGACGCCGCCTGTGGGGGCTGTTCTCGGATGTGTTCACATCCCCGGAAGCCTTCTTTGCGGACGCCTTTGTCTTTAATTACTGTCCACTGGCCTTCCTGGTGGAGACCGGAGCCAACCTGACACCCGACAAGTTGAGCGCGGAGGAGAAACGGCCTCTGGAAGCCGCTTGCGACACGCATTTGCGGAAAGTCATCGAAATTCTTCAGCCGCAATTCGCAGTCGGAGTCGGAGGCTTTGCACGGAAATGCCTGGAGAGGCTGGCCATTACCGACTTGCAGATCGGCACCCTGCTTCATCCGAGCCCGGCCAGCCCGATTGCCAACCGGGATTGGCCGGAGCGCCCGCGAAACCAACTTGCCGAGATGGGACTTCTTCCCAGAAGCGATTTTGCGCGGCAGGAATTGACCCAATTGCATTCACACCCATGATGACTGAAGGAATGTCAATCAAGCCTGTCCGGAACAGGATTCTTGATACAACCACACCGAAAACATGCAGTACCTAATCGCTTTCGATAAATTCAAAGGGGCTATCAGCGCCAACATGGCAGTGGATCTCGGCACCGAGGCCGTTCAGGAGTCAGATCCTCACGCCCGGATCGAATGCCTGCCCCTGACCGATGGCGGGGAGGGTTTTGCCACCATCATCGCCCAGGCATTGGAAGGCGAGCTGTATGAAATTGAGGTTCCCGGTCCACGCTTTTCCCCCGTGAAGGGGTTGTTCTCATTGATTGATGCGCGGGCGATCCCAGAAGCAGCCATGCAACGGTTGCAACTGCCCGCCAGTTTGGAAAACCGGAAAATCGGATTTGTTGAAATGGCCTCCGCCAGCGGATACGAACTCTTGAAGAGTGAGGAACGGGATCCATGGGAGACAACAACCATCGGGACCGGCATGCTGATCAAGGCGGCCATCCAGACCGGTGCGTCTGCCATCGTCCTCGGGATTGGAGGCAGTGCCACGAACGACTGCGGGGCCGGCGCATTGGAAGCTCTCGGAGTGGAATTCTACGACCGGGAATTGAATGCTGTCACCAAGGTCACGCCATCGGATTTCAAGCGAATCAACACTATGGGATCAACATCCCATTTATCGAACTCATTCCCACCCGTACGGATCGCTTGCGACGTAACCAACCCCCTCATTGGCGAGTCCGGAGCAACCCACGTTTTTGGGCCCCAAAAAGGATTGAAAGAGGAGGATCTGGAAAAGATGGAGCGCACCATGCGCAAGATGGGATCGCGCATACTGGGATTGTTTGGCAAGCCCGTTGAGGAATGGGACACCCTGATGTCAGAACCCGGGTCCGGGGCAGCCGGGGGGATTGGATTCGCCCTGGTTCACGCATTGCCTGACAGCGCATTTGTAGAGGGATTTCCCCTTGTATCGGAATTGTTGGGGTTGAAAGAGAAATTTGAAAAAGCGGATATCATTCTGAGCGGAGAGGGCCGGCTGGACAAGAGCTCCCTTGAGGGGAAGGGCCCGGTGAGTTTAATTGACATGGCGGAAGAGGATCAGGAAGTCATCCTCTTGTGCGGCAGTGCCGACCAGTCAACAACGGACAAACTGACGGCGACCCATGGCAACCTGCAAATCATCGCCATTTCCAATCCAAAGTGGCCCATCAAGAAGGCTCTCAGCCAAACCGCCAAATCCCTGAAGAACGCAGTCAAGGAAGCCGTGTCCTCCTATTAAAGGGATCATGACGCATGAAGAGCACAATATGAAGAGGCAACGGCATGAGCGCATCGCCCGTGTCAAACGCCTGCTCAGACTGATGCCCCGCCGGGCCACGATGCACCGCTATCCTGTCCTGAAATGGTTTACCCGTTCCGCGCGGAAGCGGTCCTATTTGTGGTGTTTCCGGACAAAGGCCGTCATCCCGGCCATCTATGCGGGATGCATCCTCTCGCTCCTGCCAATTTACGGCATCCAATTGCCTTTGGCAGTGGCCTTCTCATTCTTGCTTCGAGCCAACCTGCCCATCCTGACCACCCTGCAGTTTATCACCAACCCCATCACGGTTGTCCCCGCCTATTATGCCGGGTACCAGATCGGCAAGGTGGTCCTCAACACCTTCGGGGTGGACGCCCCCATTCTCTCCATGGTGGAGATGAAGACCTTGGTGGAGGCAGCCCAGTCCGGGAACTGGGGAGACAACTTGAGATTCCTCTGGACCGTCTGGCTGGTCACCTCGTTGGGAGGGGTGATCATGGGAACTTCCCTCGGAGCAATCGCCACGGCCGCCTACCGTCTGGCCGCCTATGAAGTCACTGTCTTTAATGATAAGCTGAAAGCCCTTCAACAAAAGCGCAAGGAACACCATGATTGAAAGCTTCCTTCACCGGAGGGCATTCCTCAAACGCGCACTGATTGCCACCGCAGCCTGCCAATCCGCTCAATTCGGCCAACTCATGGCCGCCGCACCGGGCAATCCGAGAATTCTGCTCGGGATTGATGCGCTTGCCGGCAAGCAGTTTCAAGCGCTTCAAGGAAAGCGCATCGGGTTGCTCACCCACCCAGCGGGGGTCAATCGATATGGAACATCCACCATTGATGTGTTGAGGCAATCCCCGCGGGTCAATCTCGTTGCCCTGTTTGGTCCGGAACACGGTATCTATGGGGATGAAAAAGCCAACATTCCCGTCGCTGACCGAATTGACCCCAGAACCCGCCTGCCCGTTTTTTCCCTCTATGGGAAATACCGCCGTCCGACCAAGGACATGCTCGATCGCATCGATACCATGGTTGTCGACCTGCAGGACATCGGCGCCCGCAGCTACACTTATGTCAGTTGCATGCGCTACGTCATGGAGGAAGCCTTCCAGCACGGCAAGGAGGTGGTCGTCCTCGACCGGCCAAATCCGCTGGGCGGACTCAAGGTTGATGGCCCGCCGCTGGACAAGCAATGGATGAGCTATGTCGGGGCTTTCCAAGTTCCCTACGTCCATGGAATGACTATTGGCGAGCTGGCCAACATGGCCAAAAACAAGCCGGGTGTCCTGCAAATCCCCGACCGCGACAGGAAGCGAGGACGCCTCAATATCATCAAAATGTCCGGATGGAACCGCCGTATGATGTGGAACTCGACCGGACTGCAGTGGGTTCCCACTTCCCCGGCCATTCCGGATTTGTCAGCCGTGCTGGGCTATCCCATGACGGGCCTCGGTGCCCAACTCGGCCGCTTTACACACGGTTATGGAACCCGACTCCCTTTCAGGCTCCTCCAATTCCCACAAAAATCACCGGAAGAAATCTCGGCGGCCTTGAACGCACGAAACATCCCCGGTCTTGCCTTTCCCGTTATCCAGTTCCCCCACAGGGGAAAACAATGGCTCTCCACATATGTCAAAGTGACGGACTGGAATGCCCTCCACCCAACGGAACTTTCCCTGCATATGATGGCTCTCGCCTGCTTATGGAATCCCCAGAATCCATTCAAATCCGCCACTGATTCGCAAATGGGGCTATTCAACAAGCATGTCGGTGATGAACGGGTCCTGAATCTTCTCATTCAGCAAGGCAACCGCCTTCCCATTCAAGCCCTCCTCCACGATTGGAACGCTTATTGCAAGCGATTCAAGGCCGAGGCAGCACGATTTCACCTCTATTCAGCTTGATTCTTTGGATTCTAGGTTGACTTTAACCGCCAACTCCTACTTTTGTGCAATCAAGTGCAATTGTAGAGATGAACATCCGCCCCCTACCGACTCTCCTTTTCCTTCTCGCCTCGACGCTCTCGCAGGCTGAACCGACACTCGTCTGGTCAGACGAGTTTGATTACACGGGCTTACCGGATTCCTCCAAGTGGGGATACGATGTCGGTGGCCACGGTTGGGGCAACAATGAGCTCCAGTATTACACGGAGAACCGTTCCGAAAATGCCCGTGTCGAAAATGGTACCCTGATCATTGAAGCCCGTAAGGAAAATTATCTGGGCAAGAAATACACATCCGCACGCCTGGTGACCCGGAACAAGGGCGACTGGCTTTACGGCCGGTTTGAGATCCGGGCAAAACTCCCATACGGCAGGGGCACCTGGCCTGCCATCTGGATGTTGCCCACCGACTGGGTATACGGTGGCTGGCCGGACAGTGGAGAAATTGATATCATGGAACACGTGGGCTACGACATGCAGCGGGTCCACGGAACTATCCACACGAAGGATTTCAATCATTTGATCGGAACCCAGATTGGAACCAGTATTGTCGGTACGAATGTTGAAACGGAATTCCATGTCTACGCTCTGGAATGGCGTGAGGATCGTATCGATATTTTCATGGACGGGATCAAGTACTTCACCGTCTCGGATAATGGAACCGGTTTTGGTGCGTGGCCCTTTGATCAACGATTCCATCTGATTCTCAACATTGCCATCGGAGGCAACTGGGGAGGCATACAAGGAGTGGACGATTCAATCTTCCCACAAAGCATGGAAGTCGATTACGTCCGCGTTTACGATCTGGGTGAAGAGCCGCCAGCAACGGGTGCGGACATCCCCGGACGGATTCAGGCAGAGGACTTCGACGCCCAGTTTGGAGTCCAAACGGAATCCACCACTGATACAGGCGGTGGCCTGAATGTCGGATGGCTGGATGATGGCAACTACATGGATTTTATATTGAATTCACCAACAGCGGGACGGTACGCGGTCGATCTGCGGATTGCCAGTGCAGCGACCATCACGGGCAGCGTTACCGTCTCAGCGGACGAAAACTCCTTCACGTCACCGGATATAACGAGCACCGGCGGTTGGCAGAATTGGAAAACCATCCGGGCTGGCGAGATCGATCTCCCGACCGGGCCTGTCACCATGCGCCTGACGATCAACACCCCCGGTGTAGGTCAGGATGTGATGAACCTGAACTGGATGGACATTAGCCTGGTGAAGGCGGATCCACACGCTGACCCGGATGAGGACACCTTCATCAACCTGTTTGAGGAGGCCTTTGGACTGGATATGTTCACGGCAGATCCCCTTTCCAACTGGCCTTTGGGGATGCCGGTTCAAGCTTCCGGCAACGACCATATAAGCCTGACCTATCGCCGCATTGCCGGTGGGTCCGGAACGACGGGCGTCGACTACGTTGCAGGCGGATACCGATACGAGGTGGAAGTGTCAGGAACCCTGCAATCGGGTTCATGGCAATCCGGTTCCTCCCACGTCGTGGCTGTCGGCACTCCGGTTTCCAATGGAGACGGGACAGAGACTGTCACCGTCCGGGCCAAATCCAGTATCAGCAACGGAGGCAAATTCCTGCGTCTGGTCGTGACCGAAACGCCTTAAAGCTTTCCAGCTTTCTCCATCCGCTTACGCGCATGGGGATCAAGAATTCGCTTCCTCAAACGAAGCACCTTCGGGGTGGCTTCGACAAATTCGTCCGACTCAATGTACTCCAGCGCCCGCTCGAGAGAGAATTTGATGGGCGGTGCCAACTGGACGTTCTTGTCACTTCCGGAAGCACGGACATTGGTCAGTTGCTTGCCCTTGGTGGGATTCACCGGCAGGTCGATACGCTTCGGGCTTTCACCGACAATCATGCCCACATAGACATCATCCCCGGGACCGATGAACAATTTACCACGGTCTTCCAAGGTCATCAGGGTGTATCCAGTGGCGGCGCCTTGCTCCATGGAAACCAGCGTTCCCGTCTGACGGCTGACGATTTCCCCGGCCAACGGTTTGTAGGATTCGAACATGTGACTCATGACCCCGTGCCCACTGGTCATGTTGACCAGGTCGAATTCAAATCCGATGAGTCCGCGGGTCGGGATATTGGCCTCAATGGTGGTACGGCCCATGTGGGCGTGCATGCCTGTTACCTGCCCCTTGCGGGTGGCCAGATTCTTCATGATCCCGCCAACGTTGTCATCCGGAACATCAATCCAGACATTCTCGAAAGGCTCACACTTTTGCCCGTCGACTTCCTTTAAAATCACCTTCGGGCGGGAAACCAGCACTTCGTAGCCCTCACGCCGCATTTGTTCAACCAGTACGGCAATCTGCATGGCTCCCCGGGCTGATACCATGAACTGGGAACCCTCCCCGCCCTCGTCGACCTGGATCGAGATGTTGGTCTTGGTCTCGCGGACCAAGCGCTCCCGGATCTGCCGGGAAGTCACCTTCTTACCGTCTTGACCGGCAAAGGGACCATCATTGATGGCAAATTCCATTTGAATGGTCGGCGGGTCAATTTCCACGAACGGCAAAGGCTCCTGCTCATCACTGGCAACGATCGTTTCCCCAATGTCGACTTCCTCGAATCCGGCCAGACCGACAATATTACCGGGGACAGCCAAATGGGAATCCGATGTCTGCAAACCCGAGTACTCAAAAAGCTTGGTGATCTTCGCCGTTTCGCGTGTCCCGTCTTTGCGGATGATTTTCAACCGCTGACCGGCCTGCGCCTCGCCACTCAAAATCCGACCCACGGCGATTCGGCCCACGTAGTCATTCCAGTCAATATTGGAAACGAGCATTCGGAACGGGCCTTCCTCCACTTTAGGAGGATCAATGCGTTCCATGATCGTTTCAAACAAGGCCGTCATGTCCTTGCGGGGACCGTCAAGAGTAGTGTCCGCCCATCCGTTTTTCGCACTGGCGTAAATGAAGGGTGCATTGAACTGGTCATCGTCCGCTTCCAGATCAAGGAACAACTCCAGCACCTTGTCGTGGACGGCTTCTGGATCAGCATGCTCACGATCCACCTTGTTGATGACCACAATCGGTTTCAGATGCTGCTTAAGGGCTTTCATCAGGACGAAGCGCGTCTGCGCCTGCGGTCCCTCATAGGCGTCCACCAGCAGCAGCACACCATCCACCATCTTCATGACACGCTCCACTTCCGCACCGAAGTCGGCGTGTCCGGGCGTATCAACAATGTTGATCAAATCATCCTTCCAGTGAACGGACGTATTCTTCGCCTTGATCGTGATCCCCTTTTCCCGTTCCAGATCCATGGAATCCATCATCCGGTCTTCCACTTCCTGGTTTTCCCGGAAGAGGCCACCTGCTTTCAGCATTTCATCAACCAGGGTCGTTTTACCATGGTCAACGTGTGCGATGATGGCGATATTGCGGATGTTTTTTGGCTTCATAACTTAGTCCTTGGTTAAAGGCACTCAGTTCGCCTTTAATGAAAAGCAGAGGTTGCTAGGTGTTTATGGCATGCCTGTCACGTTAATTCGGTCTTAACCATATATTGCCGGTCCCCCGGTCCCCCCGGTAGGTCGGCGGCGCCTCCCAACCGTGGGCTGCCTGAGAAGAGTGAAAATACATTATACGCCCCCTCCCTTTGTCCCTTCACCTTCTCAATCTTTGCTATTCCCTTGCCATGGTAGTGGATTATTGAACTTCTGAATCAGGTGAAACCGCGAATCCAGATTACCCGGACAACCTTGCCGGATGGCGGAACGATGGCCCTTTACGAACATGATGGGGCCTACTCGATCAGCATGACGGGACAGGAGTTGATGCATTCCAAGGCCAGTGCCTCGGAATCCCTGCTGGGTGAGCTTGGTGTTGAGCATCTGAAGAAAGACACCCCTGGAAGGATCTTGATCGGTGGCATGGGGCTGGGATTCACCCTGCGCAGTGTGCTCGAATCGGCAGGCCCTGATGCGGTCGTCGAACTGGTGGAGCTGATTCCAGAAGTCATCGAATGGAACAAGATTCATCTGGCTGGGCTAAATGGCGATTGCCTCGATGATCCCCGCGTACAAGTCCGCATGGAAGATGTGAAGCATGTCATTCAGTCAGCGGAAGCGGGAACCTACGATAGTATCCTGCTGGATGTCGACAACGGCCCGGTGGCCATGGTCGCTTCGAGTAACAAATCCTTGTATGGGCAATCCGGAGTGAACGCCATCAAGCAAGCACTGGCTCCATCCGGGCGAGCCATTTTCTGGTCCGCTGGGCAGGACGACAAATTCGACCGCTTGCTTAAGCGATCAGGATTCAATGTTCGCGTAGTCCGGGCAAAAGTCCATGCAACGGCCAAGCGTGCAGCCTACTTCCTTTACATAGCGGAGATGTGAATCGCGGTCGTTCCGGAACATTGGGACCGTGGATCGACTACCCAAAATATGCCACACCTGATGCGAAGATGGGCTGGATCTTGTTGCCTGAAATGTTGATGCCCACGTGATCGCCGATGCGCTCGCTGTGCCCCATCTTACCGAATATGCGTCCGCATGGGCTAGTGACGCCCTCAATAGCATGCATGGACCCATTTGGATTTTCCGGGATGGCAAGGGTTGGTTTGCCGGAAGCATCAACATACTGTGTGGCAACCTGATCGGAGGCGAACAGGCCGGCGAGGACCTCCTCTTGACCAACGAAGCGTCCTTCCCCATGGGAAACCGGGATCATGTACTCCTTGCCCAGTTCACACTGTGCGAGCCATGGTGATTTCTTGGAAATGACCTTCGTCCGGACGTAACAGGAGACGTGTCGACCAAGGCTGTTGACGGTCAGGCTCGGATGGTCCGGCTGCATGGGTTGAATCTTCCCATATGGAAGAAGCCCCAGCTTCACCAGCGCCTGGAATCCATTACAGATTCCGAGAATCAGGCCATCCCGGTCCTTGTACAGCCTCCGTGTCGCTTCTGCCACCCGCTCATTGCGGAAAATGGAGGCAATGAACTTTCCGGATCCACCGGGCTCATCCCCGGCACTGAATCCACCCGCCAACATCAGGATCTGGCTCTGGTCGAGTTTTTCCTCAAGAGCATGCAGGCTGGCTTCAATCTCCGCGTGGTTGCGATTGCGGATGACCAGGATTTCCGGATCAGCACCCGCTTCCGCGAAAACGCGGGCCGTATCGTATTCACAGTTCGTGCCCGGGAACACCGGAATCAATACCTTTGGTCGGGCCGAGCGAGTGACGGACTTGCGGGTCTCGTGGGGCTCGAAGAGTTGGCTCAAGACGGGGGAGTCCGTCACTGAACTCTCTGTCGGGAAAACATCCTCCAACGGTGCTTCCCAGGCAGCTTTTAATTCTGCTACCGCGAGGGACTCCCCGTTGACCTCAATCGTTGATGAGTCGTTGGTTTGCCCAATCAGGGTTGCCGGAATGCCAGATGTATCCGCATCGGATTTCACCTCCAATACAAGGTCACCAAAATCGCATTTAAAGAGTCCTCCCGCATCAACTGTTCCCTCGAGGGAAAGGCCAATCCGATTGCCAAAACTCATTCGGCTGACGGCGGCAGCCAAGCCACCATCGCGGACAACGGAGGCGGAAATCACATCACCACGGGCGATGGCATCCGAAACCGCGGCATACGCCCTCTTTAAATCATCCCAAACGGGGAGGCCGTTTTCATCCCGGGGAATCGACATCCTGTACACCCGATTACCCGCTCTCTTGAACTCAGGTGAAATGACATTGCGAATGTCCAACGGGCAAACCGCGAAGGAGACAAGTGTCGGGGGAACGTCCATGTCCTTGAATGAGCCCGACATGGAATCCTTGCCACCAATGGCCGCCACACCCAGTTCCTTCTGGGCTAGCCAGGCACCCAGGAGGGCGGCGAATGGCTTGCCCCAGCGGGTGGGCTCGTCGCGCAAGCGCTCAAAGTATTCCTGCAGGGTCAGCCAGGTGTCATTCAAATTGCCACCGCTGGCAATCAACCGGGAAACGGACTCGACGACCGCGTACACCGCACCATGAAAAGGGCTCCAACTGGAAACCTCTGGTTGGAATCCGTAACTCATCAAGGTACCGGTATTCGTGCTGCCTTTCAACAAAGGCAGCTTGGCAGCCATGGCTTCCGTTGGTGTGGCACGGTCCTCCCCCCCAAAGGGATGCAGGACGGACCCCGCTCCAATCGTGCTGTCGAAGCGCTCGATGAGCCCCTTTTGTGAACAGACATTCAAGTCCGACAAGGTTTTGATCCACTCCTCCTTGAGATTGGTCACCTCCAGAACTTTGCCCAGCGGGTTATCCTCCGAAGGATGGGCAACATGGATCGTCGCCTGCTGGCGCACCCCATTGGTATCAAGAAATGCCCGGCTGATGTCGACAATCGTCTGCCCGCGCCAAGTCATGCGCAAACGCGCTTCTTTCGTCACGTCCGCCACTTTCACGGCATCAAGATTTTCCTTTTCGGAAGCGGCAATGAATGCCGGGAGGTCTTTCGGATCCAACACAACGGCCATTCGCTCCTGCGACTCCGAAAGGGCAATCTCCGTACCGTCCAGACCTTCGTATTTCAAAGGTACTGCATCCAGATTGATTTCCAGCCCGTCGGCCAGTTCACCGATGGCAACCGATACCCCACCCGCTCCAAAATCATTACAGCGCTTGATCATCCCGCTGACTTCCGGATCACGGAACAGGCGTTGCAGTTTGCGTTCCATCGGCGGATCGCCCTTTTGCACTTCGGCCGCGTTCTCCAAGGCTGTGTCCGTGTGGGCCTTCGAGGATCCAGTTGCCCCGCCAACGCCGTCACGTCCAGTGTGACCACCTACCAGGACAATCACGTCGCCCGGTTCGGGTGTACCCCGTACCACTTGCGAACGCGGTGCCGCGGCGATAACCGCCCCAATCTCCATGCGCTTGGCCACATATCCGGGATGGTAAACCTCATTCACCATGCCGGTCGCCAGGCCAATCTGGTTCCCGTAACTGCTGTATCCATGGGCCGCTTCAAGGGAGATTTTCCGCTGGGGAAGCTTGCCGGGTAAAGTTTCTTCAATCGGCTGGCGCGGATCACCGCATCCAGTCACCCGCATGGCCTGGTACACATAACTTCTACCGGAAAGCGGGTCACGGATGGCTCCTCCCAGACAGGTGGCTGCGCCACCAAAGGGCTCAATTTCAGTCGGGTGATTGTGGGTCTCGTTTTTAAACATGACCAGCCACTCTTCTTCCTTCCCGTCGATCTCAATCGGAACGACGATGCTGGCGGCATTCACTTCCTCGGACACTTCCAGCCCGTCCAGCCTGCCCGCCTTGCGAAGGGACTTCATCCCCATCAGGGCAATATCCATCAGGCAAACGGGACGGCTGTCCTGCTTGTCCCCGTAAACAGCCTCGCGGGCTTCATTGTAACTTGCCCATGCACCCTCAATGGCTGAAGCGAGGGGGCCGTCATCAATGTCAACCGATGTGATCTCGGTCAGGAAAGTCGTGTGACGGCAGTGATCGGACCAGTACGTGTCCAAGAGCTTGATTTCCGTCAGGCTGGGATCACGCTGTGCCTCCTCACGGAACCACTTTTGGCAGAAGGCCAAATCTTCCGTCGACATGGCCAGCCCAAGGCTGCCATGCAGGCTGTCCAGAAACGCCAGGTCGCCTGTGATGAATCCCTTGATGTTGGCTACCGGTGCCGGCTCAGGTACCGGATGGCGCAGGGTTTCCGGGCGGTCCAAGTTCGCTTCCCGGGAATCAACCGGATTGATCCGGTAAGCCTTCAGGCGGTCCAGTTCATCCCCGCTCACGTCCCCCTCAAGTATCAGGACCTCAGCGCAACGCACAACCGGGTCACAATCCGCCAAAAGTTTCAGGCACTGCTCAGCGGAGTCCGCCCGCTGGTCAAACTGTCCCGGCAGGTACTCGATCCCAAAAACCGGTTCACCGTCTTCCCATGGACGGCTCTCCCAGACAATCTCGACCGCAGGCTCCCCAAACAGGGACTGCTTGCTGCTTTCCCAGACCGCATCCGGAATCCCTTCCACGTCATAACGGAGCAGGTGGCGCACGCCACTCAGACCACTCATTCCCAGATCCCGCTTGATGTCCGCCAGCAGGGCGGAGGCTTCCTGACGGAATTCCGGACGTTTTTCCACGTACAATCGCCTGATCATGCATCTGAGATGAGCAAGCATTCCGCAGACTGCAACACTCAATGGACAGTAATTCCGACAAAAGAATTGCACAGGGGAAAAGTCTGCTCCACGTTCCTGTGAAAGTTATCCAGCGTCATTAATGAGTGAATTGATAAAGCACGAGTGTGGCATCGCCCTGATCCGGCTTAAAAAGCCCTTGGCCTACTATGCGGAAAAATATGGAACACCCCTTTACGGATTCCAGAAGTTGTTTCTCCTCATGGAAAAGCAACACAACCGCGGCCAAGACGGAGCAGGTATCGGATGCGTCAAATTGAACATGCCACATGGGCACTCCTTCATGCATCGGGAACGAGTCTTGAAGGAAAATTCCCTCGGTCCACTCTTCCGCCAGCAACTGAAGCAATACGACAAGAAGGTCGTCAAGGGGGTTATAATTCCGGAGTTCACTGAGACCGTACGGATGCATTTCGATTTTGGCGGGGAAATCCTCATGGGACACCTGCGGTATGGCACTTCCGGACAGTTCGCCGAAAGTTCCTGCCACCCCTACTTCCGACGCAGCAATTGGCCCACCCGGAACCTTATGGTCTGCGGGAATTTCAACATGACCAATACTGGCGAACTGAACCGGATCATGGTCAAGCGGGGACAGCACCCGATTTTTGATACCGATACCCAGACCATTCTGGAAGAAATCGGTTTTCATCTGGATGAGGCTCACACTTCCATCTACCACCGCATGCGCGATGAGGAACATATGGCCGGGCCGGAAATCCCGGATGTCATTTCCGATGAGCTGGATATCGTCCGCATCCTGCGCAAGGCCGCCCACGTGTGGGACGGGGGCTACTGCATCGCCGGCATGGTTGGAAACGGGGACAGCTTTGTCATGCGGGATCCTCATGGAATTCGCCCGGCACACTATTTCGAGGACGATGAAATCATTGCCTTCGCCTCCGAGCGGGTGCCCTTGATGACAGCGTTCAGCAAGGAGCGTGAGGCCATCAAGGAAGTTCCGCCGGGACATGTCGTGGCGATCAAGAACACTGGTGATGTCCGGGTTGAGGCATTTCACGATCCGGCTCCACGCACCTCCTGCACCTTCGAGCGGATCTACTTTTCACGTGGTAACGACCCGGAAATCTATCAGGAACGCAAGGCCATGGGTGAAGCCCTTTGCCCGAACATCCTCAAGGAAATTGACTACGACCTGACCAATTCCGTCTTTTCCTACATTCCGAACACAGCCGAAACCGCCAGCTATGGTCTTCTCCACGGATTGCGGCGTTACCGGCGCACAACGGTAAAGGACAGGATTCTCAAAGCACACAAGGACGGTTCCCTCGATGAGGCGCTGGTTGATGAACTGATTTTGGATAATTGGCCCCGGGCTGAAAAGATCGCCCACAAGGACATCAAGTTGAGGACATTCATCTCCAACGAGAAAGGCCGGAGCAAGCTGGTGTCCCACGTTTATGACATCACCTACGACGTGGTGAAACCAAAGGACAATCTGGTCGTGCTGGACGACTCCATCGTGCGCGGAACAACCTTGCGGGAGTCCATTATCAAGATCCTTTCCCGGACGAACCCGAGGAAGATCGTCATTGCCTCCACCGCTCCGCAGATCCGCTATCCCGATTGCTATGGAATCGACATGAGTGAGCTGGGCAAGTTCATCGCCTTCCAGGCAGCGATCAACCTCTTGAAGGAATCGGGTGCTCAACAGCGCATCGACGACACCTATCAGGCCTGCCTGAAGGAGATTATCAAGCCGAAGGAGGAGCAGGTGAATTGCGTGAAGGAAATCTACGCGCCGTTCACACCTGAGCAGATCTCCGCCAAGATCGCTGAAATGCTCTATCCAAAGAACATCCCCTGGGAAGGTGCACTCAGTATCATTTACCAAACGATTGAGGATCTCCACGAATCCACCCCGGAACACACGGGGGACTGGTACTTTACCGGCAACTACCCGACCCCGGGAGGCACCCAGGTCGTGAACCAAGCATTCATCCACTATTACGAAAACCGCACCGGTCGCAGCTACGATTTATAAAATGGCCAAGAAACAGAAAGCCTACGCGCAGGCGGGAGTCGATATCGCTCTCGCGGACAAGTTACTCGATCAGGTCAAACCACACCTGAAAAAAGCTTCCCGGCCGGAATCGCTTGGATCCATCGGCGGATTCGGCGGATTCTTTGACATCTCCAAGGTCAAGGCCAACCATCCAATCCTGGTCAGCAGCACAGACAGTGTCGGAACCAAGGTCACTGCGGCCAAGGTCACCGGCATTTACAAGAATCTGGGTGCGGACATCGTCAATCACTGTGCCAATGACATTGCCGTGTGTGGAGCGGAACCGCTCTACTTCATGGACTACTACGCCACAGGTGGACTGAACAAGAATTACGTCACCTTGATGAAGTCCCTGGCCAAGGCCTGCGTTGACGGAAACATTGCCCTCGTCGGGGGTGAGACAGCCGAACTGCCGGGCGTTTACACGGAAGGCGAATGTGACCTGGTGGGCTCCATCGTCGGTGTCGTTGACAAGCCTGACATTTTAACCGGTCAGGCAATAAAGCCGGGAGACGTCCTGGTCGGATTACAGTCCAGCGGTCTGCATACCAACGGATTCTCCCTTGCCCGGAAGATTCTCTTTAATGACCTCGAACTGAAGGGAGACGACCTCCTGCCCGGTTTCAAACAGAAAACAGGAAACGCGCTCATGCAGGCGCATGTCAACTACAGTGGCCTGATTCTGGAATCCCTGAAGAAGCTCAACAAAGGCAAACGGGCAGCCCAGCGCAGGGACAACCGCGTTTTCGGCTTTGCCCACATCACGGGAGGCGGATTCACAGGCAACATCCCGCGTATCCTTCCGGACAAATGTAATGCCATTGTCGATACAAGCGCATGGAAGCCTCTTCCCATTTTCCAAACAATCACCGCCGATGGACGAGTTGAGTTCGAGGAAGCCTACGAGGTCTTCAACATGGGTATCGGCCTCGTTGCGGTCATGTCAGCCGATGCAGTTGATGCGTTCATGAAACTGGCCAAAAAGCACAAGCACAAGGCAAGCGTCATTGGAGAAGTCGTCAAGGGATCGGGCGTCGTCGAACTTAAACAATAACACAATGGCTCAAAAATCCGCCTCAATTGAATTTCTCTACGGGTTGAACCCGGCGTTTGAATGCATACGGGCCGGACGGCGTGACATTCAGGAGGCGTTCGTCAATGAGAAGACGGCAACCAGTTCCCGGTTCCGTACCCTGGCACGCCTGCTGGAGGAGCGTGGTATCAAGCGCACCCTGACCGACAAGGGGCGGCTTCATCAGTTGTGCGGATCCAGCGAACACCAGAACGTTGTCCTGAAAGTTTCCAAGTATCCCTATGTCAGTAATGAAGTGTGCCTGACACATGACCGTGTCCTGTTGCTGGACAATGTTGAAGACCCGCACAACGTGGGGGCGATCCTGCGATCGGCGGAGGTATTTGGATTTCATCACATTCTGTTACCGACGAAGGGCGTGCCCGAGGTCTACCCTTCCGTATCCAAGGTTTCCGCCGGAGCGGTTGAGTTCCTGAATATTGCCCGTGATTGCAACGCGGCCACGTACTGCCAGAAAGCGATAGAGGCCGGTTATACAGTCGCCGCCCTGGAAGCAAAGGGCAACGTCGAGCTGGACGAGTTCGCCAAGGACGTCCCCACCCCACTACTGCTCGTCATCGGTGGAGAAGACCGCGGAGTCGGGCAGTTTATCCTGAATAATGCTTCCGCCGTGCTGGCGATTCCGCAAAGCGGGAAAATCAATTCCCTGAACGCGTCGGTGGCTGCGTCCCTGACACTGTACGCCTTGCGGAAATCCTAGCGCTCGAGGCGGGCCAGGGTGTTCTCAATCACCTTTTGAGAAACCTTTCCGTCAGTACCCAACTCTTGGGCGAAAACCTGCACTTTGTACTCTTCCAGCAACCAGCGCAGGGCCCGCTTATCCAGGGCGGGTGCCTTCAAGCTGACAAACCGGCGAATGTAATTGATAAGCGGCTTGGCCTTGTCGGCGTCCTTCGAGGGATTTTGCCGGGCCCGGTCAATTCGCCTGTTCAGGGCTTCAAGATATCGCGGGTAATGGTGCAGTTGCGACAAGTCCAATTGGCGGAGAAATTTCAGATGGATAAGGGCATCCATCTCCACCCTCCACGGTGATCCATCCTGAGTCTTTGCCAGGATCTTCTCTCGCCCATCCAGGATGGACTGAAGAAGATCCACATACCTGGGAACGAGCCCCCGCATTTGTTCCTTTGCCCGGTTGCAAATATCCTGCATCCGGGAGGGATCCAATGGCAAGACAGCATCACACCGTAAAAGGGATGCCTTCAACATCGACAGGGACTCATTTGCCAGGGTTTTCGAATTCATCAGAAAGGCAAACCCGAGACCCACTCGCTTTACCTCTTTCCCCAAATCGCGTTGCAACCAGCCAAAGTCTTTCCCGATTGCCTCTTCGCATAATTCCCGGAAACCGGTGCGCGTGGCCGACTCGGCACTGGCCTTGTCCGTAAAAAGCTTCAAGGAGACTCCGTCCTTTCCGGACTGCAAGCCGGGCCACGCTAACACAGGCAATCCGGCGATGTCCCCCAGCTTCACCTCGAGAGGCAACTCCGGCAAGGTATGCGGATGGACCCGTTTCAACTCGAACTTCCGGCACCCATCCTGCCAGATCTTCAGTTTGTCGCGACCTTCCCCCTTTTCAAAGGAGGCTCGGACCGCCTCATTGTACTGTTCACTGACTTTCTCCCAATCCCGTCCAGCCGCAACAGGGCGATCCTTCTGGTCGACCACCGTTACCCTGGGTTTCAAATACTCCGGAATGGCATCCGTTGCCCAGTCGGTTGGCCAAATACGCAGTCCACGCCGTTCTCCCAGCAGGCGAGTCAACTGCTCCACCAGGCTTCCCCTGTCAGGCGACACCTCTAGTGTGAGTTCCTGCACGACGTCCGCCATGGGGAAAAGTTGCTTGCGCGTATCCTTGGGCAATCCGCGCAACAGGTATTCGATACGCTGCTGGATATAGCCCGGCACTGCCCAGTCAATCATCGAGGCGTCGACGGATTCGAACTGCTCCACCGGGATCTTCAAGGTGGCCCCGTCATCCTCTTCCCCCGGTTTGTATGCGTAGGACAAGTCAAGGCGGATTCCGCTCATTTCTGCTGAATCAGGGAACTGTTCAATTCCTTCAGCGGCTCCCGTTTCCGGCAAAAGATCCTCATCAGAGGCAAAAAGGAAATCCGCCTTGCCGCCGTATTCATCCCGCAGAAAAGCCTTCAAATCGCCGAATGAACCGACATTCCGGATTTTGTCATTATAAAACTGATACAGCCTTTCCTCCAATGCCCACGTTCCGGACATGCGCAGGCGGGTCTGTCGGTCACGGATTTCCTTCAGCAATTCCTGGTTATGCTCATTGAATGGGATGCGGGCATGCAGGCGCCCTTCCACCAATGCTTCGCGGATGAATATCTCGGTCGCCATCTTGGGATTTATCCGCACATAGGCGGTGCGCTTCGTAGCGACCTCCAATCCGTAAAGCAAAATGCGTTCACGGGCCATGACCCGCTCTCCCTTTTCGTCGTAAACCGGATCCGTGTAGCGATGCGTCAATACATGGCTCCCCACGCGCAGTATCCATTGGGGGTCGATCCGGGCAACCGTCCGCGCATACAAGCGGGTGGTTTCCATGAACTCGCCTGCCAGGATCCATTTGGCGGACTTAAGTTTTGGCTGCTTGAGAACCGGCGCGCCCTTCGGCTGCTTCTTTTTGAACGGCACCTTGTGAAACAACCCGGATCCCGGAAATACCATGACCTTCCGGTTACGCGTCGCCCGGTATTGATTCACTTCCTCGTTTTGTGCCACGCCGGACAACAAGCCACTCAGCAAAGCACGATGCACCTGCTCGTACTCTGCCGGTTCACTATTGTCCCGGAACATCTTGATGTCACGCAATGTCCGCTCCAGTTGGGAGTGAATGTCCCGCCATTCGCGCATGCGCAGGTAGGACAAAAAGTGCGATTTGCAGAATTTGCGCAACTGGTTCTGGCTGAGGCGCTCCATCTCATCGTGATAGGCATTCCAGATATTCAACAGAGTCAGGAAATCGGAATCTTCATGGCGGAATTTTCGGTGCATTTCATCCGCTTCCTTGGCCACGTCCATGGGGCGCTCCCGCGGGTCCTGTATGCTCAGGCCGGAGGCAATTACCAGGACCTCCCGGACGCAGCCTTCGCGGTTTGCCTCCAACAACATCCGGCCAACAGTCGGATCAACCGGAAGATGGGACAACTTCTTGCCCAGAGGGGTCAAGTGCTGGCGATCATCCAGGGCACCCAATTGCATCAATAGATCATATCCAGCACGAATGGCACGTTCTCCGGGCGGATTGATAAACGGAAATGTCCTGATTTCGCCGATACGAAATGCGATCATCTTAAGGATCACATCCGCCAAGTTGCATCGTAAAATCTCCGGAGTGCCGTACTCCTGTCGGCCATTAAAATCCTGTTCGGAATACAGCCTAACACAAACCCCTTCGCTTAGCCGACCCGCCCGGCCCTTCCGCTGGTTGGCCGAACTCTGGGCAACTTTCTCGATGGGCAAGCGTCGTGTATGGGTTGCCGCGCTATAGCGGCTGATGCGGGCCAAGCCGCTGTCTACGACATAGCGTATTCCCGGAATCGTGATGGAGGTCTCCGCGATGTTCGTCGAAAGGATGATCTTGCGCATTCGGCTGGATCGAAAGATGCGGTCCTGCTCCTGAGCAGTCAGGCGGCCAAACAGGGGAAGGATTTCCACCCGGTTTGGTCCACGCTTTTCCAGCATGTCCCGGACCTCGCGGATATCCTTCTCTCCGGGCAGGAAGACCAGGATGTCCCCTTCCCTGTTCCAGTTGGTGATTTCCTCGATGGCTCGACAGACACCATCAACATAAGTCATGTCACCTGAATCCTCCAGCAACTCGTCAATGGGCGCGTAAACGGTCTCCACCGGGTACAGCCGCCCACTCACTTCGATGATCGGGGCATCATCAAAGGCTTCCGAAAAGGCTTTCGTGTCGATGGTGGCCGACGTGATGACCACCTTCAGGTCCTTGCGACGATCCATAAGGAGCTTAAGGTAGCCAAGAAGGAAATCGATGTTGAGACTGCGTTCGTGCGCCTCGTCGACGATGATCACGCTGTACTGCCGCAAGTCCGCATCGCCCTGGATCTCAGTCAGCAGCATGCCATCGGTCATGACCTTGATGAGCGTGTCCTGGCGCGTCTTGTCCGTAAAGCGGATCTTGGCCCCGACTTCCCGTCCCCACTCAACGCCCAATTCCTCGGCGATCCTCCGGGAAATTGACAAAGCCGCCACCCGACGTGGTTGCGTACAGGCAATCTTCCCTTTTTGAGCAAGGCCTGCCTCCAGACACATTTTTGGAATCTGTGTCGTCTTGCCCGATCCCGTCTCCCCGGCCAACACCACGACTTGGTTGTTTTTAATGAGATCCAGAATGGCTTCCCGGTGCGCCACAATGGGCAGGTCATCAGGATAACGGATTTTCAACTGGCGGAAATGAGCCATAAAGCAGATCACCCTAGAGACATTTCCCGCTCACAGGCAATGACACATAAAAGAGATTACAGGAGTTATGGATGACAACCCAGCACCTCGGTCACCGTCAGGCTAAGTCCGCTCTCTGTCTCATCCCACTCCACGTAGACACGCACGCTAGCCGAGCGCTTCTGGGAGAGCTCCCATCCGTACTTCTTGTAGGCGTCCGGAAAGAGGACCGTCTCCACCATGCCGGTTTCATCGGCAATGGTAACAAACTTCATCATTTCCCCCTTTGCTGTCCGGTGCAGGCGATGGCTGACCTGAATCCCGGCAATGCGCATTTCCCGTCCGACGTACTTGGGCAAATCACTGACCGGAATCGTGTTGTGCCGCTCCCCATTTCGCATCCACAGGGCCAACGGGTCCACTGTCACCGGATAACCCAGCAATTCAGATTCCTCTTCAGCCATCGACCGGGCGGCCATTGGCGAAAAGTCTTCCCCGGCGATTTGATCCGCGATCTCAAATAAATCACTTTCCCCGTTCCCCTGTTTGCCACGACCACGTTTCACCTGACCGGCCCGCCAGATTGCTTCATGCCGGTTGTCAAAAAACCCTCTCAAGGCCCCCACGCGGGCCAGCAACTCAGCATCTGCCGGATCCACCTGTGTTCTGAAAACAAAATCCGCCCAGCCCGTGAAACCCCGATTCTCCAGCGCTCGCTCCCATCGGCGCAGGAATCGCTCACTGAGCCCCTTCACCTGCCATAACGGAATATGTACCCTTCCATTGACGACCTCATAGCACGAACCCCGACGACTTACGTCGGGAAGCACAAAGACTCCGTCGTGTCGCAGGATTTCCATTACATAAACAATCGACCGGTAAAAGCCCCGTTGATTGTTCAGGACAGCTGCGAGAAAATGAACCGGCCAATGATATTTCAACCAACACCCTTGATAAGCCTCGATGGCGTACGCGGCTCCGTGAGCCTTGTTGAACATGAATCCGGAAAAGTCCCGCAACTCATCCCAGACCGTGGCAATTTCCTCCTCCGAGCGGCCCTTGCGCAAAGCACTGGCATGGAACACGGCCTCCAGTTCATCCATCGCCTCCCCGTCGGACTTCTTTATCAAAATCCGCCTGAGCAAATCCGCCGTCCCGAAATCCATTCCGGAGAAACGGTTTGCCACCAGCAGGATATGCTCCTCGTAGATCATTAATCCATAGCTGTCTTCCAGCACCTCCTGCAAAACCGGGTGGGCGTACTCCGGTTCTTCCAGACCAAGATAGCGCCGGGCAAACTTCGTTTTCTTGTCCTCATTGGCCGCACCCGGACGAATGACTGATACCGTTGCCACCAGACAATCAATATCCGCGCACCGGCACAACTTCAACAAGCTGGTCATCGCCGGGGATTCAATATGGAACACGCCCCTCGCCTCGCCTTTTTGTACCATACTGTAAATACGCTCATCCGAGTAATCCATGCCATCAAAGGGGGACGAGGGACTCGCCAGGTTGGAACAGCAATCCCGAATCACACTCAGCCCGGCTTGCCCAAGGAGATCCATCTTCAGCAGACCCATGTCCTCGATCGGGTCCATCGACATCTGCGTCATGGAAAACCCGCGGGCGCTGCCACCGACGGGCGTGAACTCAGTTATGGGGCGATCAGCAATCACCATTCCGCATGGATGCATCATGGGGTGACGGGGCAGGCCATGCAAGTCAACGGCGCGCTCAACCGCCTCCGTGAACCGTTCATCCTCCCAGACACCGCGCGCTTCCACATAGCCGTCCTTTCTGGTCAGGAACTTCTTCAATGAACCGTGTGGAAGGCGCTTGCTCCACGCGTGGGCCTCGTGTGCGGGCACGCCCATGGCCTTGGCCACTTCGGCCACGGAGGCCCTTCCCTTGAAGGTGGCAAAGCCCCCGATCATGGCCACTTTCTCCAACCCGTAATGATCATACAGCCATGCCATGATCTCCTCCCGCCTGTCCCACGGCAGATCCAAGTCGATATCCGGGAGCTTGCTGTACCGCATCCGTTCACGGTTCAGAAATCGTTCAAACCGGAGCCCGAACCGGAACGGACACACGTTGGCCACACCCAACGCATAGCAAATGAGGCTTCCCGCCGCACTTCCCCGGGCCAGGAGCGGAATGTTTCGGCGGGCACACTCATTGACCACTTCACTGAATACAAGAAAGTATCCCGCGTATCCAGTTTCCGATACAATTTTCAGTTCGCGATGCAGGCGTTCCAGCAACGCTTCACGGGTCGGCTTCTCCGGCCACGGATAAGCATCACCGTATCGCTCGACCACCCCGCGCAGGCAACGCCACGCCAGCAAACGGTCCTGCCGTTTCCGGTTGGTCAATTGAGTATCCCGGCCCCTCTCCTCAGCAATGAACGGATTGGGCAAATGCAGCTTCCCATAGGTGTAATCAAACTGGCAGGCCTCGATGAAACCACGGGTCGAGCGCAATACGCCCGGCACATTGGCAAAACGTTGGCGCAGCTGTCCCGCATTCAACAAACCGTAGTTCCCCTTTGGCAATTTGTCCGGGTGGGCCTGCCCGATCCGGGTCAAGGTTCCCATCGCCTGCAAGGTTTCCAGCAGGCGGGATCCGGCGGAAGTTCCATCATGACGGGCTCCCGACATCACGACCCAGCGCGACCAGCCTCGCCGGTTCCACTCACTGTAGACCCGCCGTTGCAACAGGCGCTGAGCATCATTGTACCAACCCAATTCCAACCACAGGTTTTCCCATTCACGGCTCAGCAAGTCCTCCCATGCGGTTCGCCACCGCGGATAGGCTCCGATCCTTCCGCCATAGACATGTTCCACCTGGATCGGACACGTTAGCCAGACGTGCTTCCGCGCCTCCGCTTGCAACCGCTCAAGGGATTCCATGTCCACTTCACCCGCCACCGCTTCGCTGGCCAACCGGCAAGCCGCCGCATAGCCAACCCCATCCCGCACAGTCACCTGCAACCAGCCGGGCACAAAGTCCCGCACCCGCAATCGGCAACCCAGCACCATCCGTAAACCTGCCCGGTCACATGCCTGGGAAAATTCCACCCCTCCGTAAAACCCTCCCATGTCCGCCAGCCCGGCATGCGTATAACCGCATTCACAGAGCCGATTGACAAGTCGTTCGACTGTCCATGCGGCCCCATAAAAGCTGTAGGCACTGAAATTCCCCAAACTGAACACATGGCCCACAATAGTATACGAATGTTCACTTATTCAAGTTAAACCAATTCCCTCACCTCACGAGCCCCCGGTTGGCCCACGGCCAACCGGCACTCCATCTCCGCAATTAGCCCCCGGTTGGGAGGCGCAGCCGACCTACCGGGGGGGTGCGGATCGGATCAAAACGAACCCCTAATTTCAGGCGATCGCCAAAATTGATATTTCTCCAGGACCCAAAATCATGAATACGTGTCTCACTCCTACTCAAACATTCTGATCCACGCAGTTTACTCAACAAAACGGCGACTGCCTTTGCTCACAGACAAAGCCGACCGCAATCAACTCCACTGTTACACCGGTGGTATTCTCCGTAAAAATGGAGCAATACCTCTTGGAATAAACGGTGTTGAAGATCACATTCATATTCTCATGTCCATTCATCCCGATCAATCTGTGGCGCAGGTAATTAAAGAGTCGAAACGTGCCAGTTCTATTTGGATAAAATCTCAAGGCACAAACTATTCTGGATTCAGCTGGCAACGGGGCTACGGTGCGTTCTCCGTCAGCGAAAGCATCAAAGACAAGGTCCGGAATTACATTGCACGACAAGAGGAACATCACCGCAGATTCACCTTTATGGAAGAATGGGAAGCCTTCATGAGAACGAACGGACTCCCATCGCAACAACCCCGACATTCGTCGGGGTAAGTGCCTCACAATACATCTACCCCCCGGTAGGCCTTCGGCCAACCGGGGGCTACAGGCACTCCATCTCCGCAACTAGCCCCCGGTTGGGAGGTGCAGCCGGATTAACCGGGAAAGGAATCGCTCCGGACCACGGAATCCTTCGGGTCAGGGATTTTGCCAGGGTAATCGAGCGTGTAGTGCAGTCCGCGACTCTCTTTCCGCTGCAGCCCGCACTCGATAATCATCCCGGCGATCTCGACCAGATTCCGCAACTCAAGCAACTGCGACTCGATTTTGAAGTTCCAATAATAGTCGTGGATTTCCTTGCGGAGGTGGTTGATTCGCGTCCGGGCGCGCTGCAGGCGTTTGGTCGTCCTGACAATACCGACATAATCCCACAAGGCCCGTTTCAATTCATCAAGATTATGGCTCAGGATCACGCGCTCGTCACTGTCCTGCAGGTTTCCGTCAACCCATTCTGGCAGATCCGACGGAACATCGGGTTTTGCGGAAAGGAACTGATCGACTTTCAAGGCACCCCGATGAGCCATGACCACGGCCTCCAGCAGGCTGTTGCTGGCCAGCCTGTTGGCTCCATGCAATCCCGTGCAGGCCACCTCCCCGCATGCATAGAGCCCTTCAACCCCAGTCTCCGCATCAAGATTGGTAGCAACACCACCACAGAGGTAATGCATTGCCGGAACAACCGGGATAGGCTCCTCGGCGATATTGATTCCAGCTTCCAAGCAGTGGTTGTAAATGTGAGGGAAGCGCTTCTGCAAAACCTCCTCGGGCTCATGGCTGATATCCAGCCAGACATGTCGCGCACCCGACTTTTTCATTTCACTGTCAATGGCACGGGCGACGATATCCCGCGGCGCGAGATCCTTCCGGGAATCGTAGCGTTCCATGAACGCCTCCCCTTTCAGGTTCCTTAAAATCGCTCCTTCCCCTCGGACGGCCTCACTGATCAAAAAACGATCCTCGGTGGTCGAGTAGAGGGCGGTCGGATGAAACTGGATCATCTCCATGTTGCGGATTTCCGCCCCGGCCCGAAAGGCCATGGCGATGCCATCTCCCGTGGCAATCCCCGGATTGGTCGTGTACAGGTACACCTGGCCAATTCCACCTGTGCAAAGCATGACTACCGGTGCCGTGAAAGTCATGACCTTCCGGGTTCGCGTATCATAGCCGTACAACCCATGGATCCGCGTCTCAGCCCCATTTGCATCGCCCACTTTCCGGTTGGTGATCAAGTCGATCGCATGGACATGCTCCAGCATGTCGATACGCTCATGCGTTTCGACCGCGTGCAACAAGGCATTCTCAATGGCCTTTCCGGTCAGGTCCTTGACGTGCAGGATCCGGCGTTTGGAATGCCCGCCTTCCTTATGCAATGACACCCGGCCATCTTCAAGATTGGAAAACGCCACCCCGATATCCACCAGTTCCTGAATCCGTGCCGGCGCATCTTCAACAATTGCCCGGACGACTGCTTCGCTACAAAGGCCATCCCCGGCATCCAGGGTATCTTTCACATGCAGTTCAAAATCATCGCTTTTCGAAGTAACCGCAGCAATTCCCCCTTGAGCATAATTGGTATTGCTCTCCGCCCGTTCCTTCTTGGTCAGTATGCAAACACGATGTCCCAGATCCGCCACCTTTCGGGCAAAGCTCAGGCCGGCGATTCCGCTCCCAACAACCAATACATCATATGTGTTTTGCATTTTCTTTCCGGGGTCAGGTAAAGAATCCCTATAACAAGATGTTGTCAATCAGACGAACCTCATCACACCAGATGGCCGCCATGACCAACGTCTTGCCGGGAATGATTTCAGCCCGCACAGGTCGCATGTTGTCGGGATCAACGGCCGCCACATAAATCACCCTCAAGCGCCTGACCTGTGAAATGTGGTGAGTGACCTCCGCAAGGATTCGGTCCACATTGGTGATGCCCGATTCAGCCAGTCGCTGGCCTTCCAGCAGGGCCTTGTAAAGAGTCGCCGCATCCTTTAGTTGAAAGTCATCCAGGTAAGCGTTGCGGGAATTGCAGGCCAAGCCGCTTTCCTCCCGCACGGTGTCCACCACAATGGTCTCAATCTGGAATCGCAATTCCCTGATCAGCTTTTTCAACACGGCGCATTTTTGCGGATCGCGCATCCCCAACACAAGGTGGGTCGGATTGACCAAATTAAATAAAAGGGCATGCATGGTACAGACACCGGTGAAGTAGTGCGGGCGGGATATCCCGCAGAGTCCCGCACTGACCTTGCTCTCCGCCACACTGAGGGAAAACCCTTTCGGGCACAGGTCCTTGTGGGACGGCCTGAACAGAAAATCCACGTTGTAGTGTTCACAGAATTCAGCATCACCGGAACTGTTTCGCGGGAATCGCTTGTAATCCTCATTCGGGCCAAATTCCAGCTGGTTAACGATCGCAGAAACCACCACCACATCGGCATTTTCCCTAGCCGCCTCAATTTGAGCAGCGTGACCGGCGTGGAGAGCGCCACTGGTTGAGACCAAGGCGATCCGCTTGTCCTTTTTCCGCAGGTCCATCACCCGTTCCTGCATTTTCTCCGGATCTTCTATTATCTGCATAGCTGTCTGCCTCCATCCTTATGCCAAGCCGGCCCTCTCACAAGGCTTTTTCAGGAATTCCTGCGGGAAAACGTATTTTGTCGCTTGTCTCAGGGACAATTACGTATTCCTTTCCCCAACATGGCCAATATCAACGAGAATTATCAGAAGCTGCAGGCTTCCTACTTGTTCAGTGACATCGCAAAGCGGGTGGCCGCCTTTTCGGATGCCAATCCCGACCAACAAATCATCAAGATGGGAATCGGTGATGTGACCGAACCGTTGCCGGAAGCCTGCCGACAGGCTTTCCATGATGCCATCGATGAAATGGGTACCCGTGAAGGCTTCCACGGATATGGCCCCGAGCAGGGCTACGCCTTTCTGCGGGAGGCCATTGCCGTCAACGAGTTCCAGTCCCGCGGATGCAACATCCAGGCTGATGAAGTGTTCGTCTCCGACGGTTCCAAGTGTGATTGCGGTAACATTCAGGAAATATTTTCCGTTGATTCAAAGGTGGCGATCCCCGACCCGGTATACCCCGTCTATGTGGACACCAATGTCATGGCAGGTCGGACCGGTATCAACACGGCAGGCCGTTATGACGGACTGGTGTACTTGGAATCGACGGCCGCCAACGGCTACGTCCCTTCGCCTCCGGAGGAAAAGGTAGACCTCGTTTATTTGTGTTTTCCCAACAACCCAACGGGTGCCTGTGCCACGCGAGATCAGCTTCAAGCATGGGTTGACTACGCGCGGGGCTGTGGCGCAATCATTCTCTTTGACGCCGCCTACGAGTCCTTTATCCGCGATCCTGAAATACCGCATTCCATTTTTGAACTGGAGGGGGCCACGGAATGCGCGATCGAATTCCGGTCTTTCTCAAAAAATGCCGGATTTACGGGCACACGGTGTGCCTACACGGTTGTGCCAAAGTCGGTGGCCGCTCAAGCCAGCGACGGCAGCCAGGTCAGCCTGCATCAACTGTGGAACCGCCGGCACACGACAAAGTTCAATGGAGTGGCTTATCCGGTACAAAAAGCGGCGGCGGCCATCTACACGGAGGCCGGAAAGGCGGAGGTCTCAAAGTTGACCAACTTCTACATGGAGAATGCCAATATCATTCTGAACACCATGAAGGATCTTGGATTCAACTGCGTGGGCGGTACCAACGCTCCCTATGTCTGGATCAAGACAGACACACCATCATGGGATCTCTTCGACAAGCTCCTCAATGAGGCGGCCATCGTATGCACCCCGGGTGCCGGATTCGGGACATGTGGTGAAAACCACTTCCGGTTGAGCGCGTTTAATTCGAGGGAAAATGTTCAGGAAGCAATGGACAGGATCCGTGACGCATTCACCGGTTAATCCCTCGGGATTCCGGGAATTGTTTCCTGACGGGTAAACAGGCGCTTCGGGCGAATCGGCTGCATCGTGCGGCGATCCGTCTCGTCGGTTGATTTCTGCATGGCTCTTGGGTTTATGCATAACAAGCCGGCCAAAGCCCCCAGCCACAGAAGGGCGTCCAGTGACTGGATCCAATGGCTCCCGATGTCCATGAACAGGACATGGTAAAGGATGTTGATCAGGTACGGCAGAATCAACACGGTCGCCAGCGATTTCCGATCAGCAAGACCGATCATCCATCCTACCACACCGCCCATGAAAAGCACGCGGTAGAACCACCTGTAGACTTCTCCAACGATCTTGTTGTATACGTAAACCTGTCGATTGGACCGACGTTCTTGAACAAGAACAAGCTGCCCTGTATCACGCATCAGACGGGTCAAGCTGTCGCCCACAGCCGTCGCCCGTTTCGGGGATTTGAACCGGGTATCGAGGGAAAAATCGGAAACCAAAGGATGCCCGGAATAGGTTTCGATGTTTGGAAGGAACAGCCCCCAGATGGAAAGGCGGCCCCACGCCATCACCATGGCACGGGCAGGCAAGGCCTCCGCTGACTTGTCAGCCAATCCGGGGAAGGCGGACATGGCTGGTCCGTCAAACTGGTATCCGTTATTGGCCCGCTCCCGGATGACTGCCTCGTAGGTTTCCCCTGTGCCGAGGCAACTCACTTCAAACATTCCGGTGGTAAAGGGCGCACTGGCCTTGCGTTCGCGTGACGAACAGAGGTTTTCAAACGGGGATCCAAGCACCTGAAGAAACAAAGCCGCTAGAAGGACAACACCCACGGGTATCGAGACTTGTCCCACTGAGTGCCAAATCGCATTGAGTTTCCAAAAGCGGGCACCCCGGGTAATGACTCCCCAGAGGATTGTCCCTGAGAGCAAGCCCAGCGGAAGAACAAAGAGCAGAAAACCGGAGGCCGAAATGGTGATGGCCCATAGAACCGAACACCCGAAGGCAACAAAGCCCATCCACCTTTGCCAGCCCTCCCGTTGCCAGAGGAACAAAAACACCGCAATGGACAAAATCCATGAACTGGCGATCAAAGACTCCACTCCGATATGGGTACTCGTCCATACAGCAGGTGGAGAGATCAGTGCCAATAACAAGATCGGCCCCAGAATTAAGGCCCGTACAAGCCGTATCATGGCAAAACCCAGGAGCCCCAGGCAGAGACAAAACAACCATGCCTGCGATTCGGCCACCGCGGACATGTTCCAGTCGGCAGACGAGGCGACTTTCCCAAGGAAATATGCGTATCCGGAACGGGCCTGTATCGAGCTCTCAGCCACTCCCCCGTTTTGCAGGAGGATCGCCTGCTCAACGAACGCATCACTTTCCCCGGGTTCAAATTCCGGCATGGAGTGCCCCACCAGGTGAGTATGGACGAAACTTCCGACAACCGCAAAGATCAGGAGGATAACGCATTCATAAAGGGGGGTGGATTTCCGGTAAGCCTGAACACGATCCGGGAATTGGGCGAAAGTGAGGACGGCAAAAAACAGGACAAATGCGACCACGATATACCCAAAAGTCGCTTTGCTGACCGCCAGCAACCAGGCATATGCAGTCGGATCCGGCATCTCGACGGGCAGGGCCAATCGTCCCCCGGGCTCGGCGAACAGCCGCACCCCATCGGCCATTTTCTGGATGCGGACACCTTCCCCTGATAAAGGTACGTCTGTCAGCGTTAGAACGGCATTGTCCTTTTCCGGCAACAAACGAATCACTTCCACTTTTTTCAGCACCAATCCACCAGTACTTCCATCCGGAAAGATCATGACCAAATCATACGACGGACGGGGCGGCAACTCGGTCGCATATTTCCGGAAATACCCAGCCTGATCACCAATCGGAACAAGGGGAAGTACAGAACCATCCTGGGAATACTCGATTAAAACGTTCTCTTCCGTATTGGATCCGAGGGTCAGTTCCAATGGATGATTGGAAGCATCCCACCAGGGCATGATGAAAACCATGAGGAAAGCATAAACCAAAAGAACGCATGCCCCATAGGTGAAGTACAGACGGTTGTGGATCGTTCTTTTTCGGGGATTTTCCATGAAGGGATGATAAACCCTCACGATAAATCCCATAATCCTTCTGGCAATCGAAGAATTACCCGGAAATCACCCTAGATTAAAGGTTTGCAAAAACTGTAAACTAGCCGACCCGCCTACTATTGCGTATGGGGTCCTTACCTACTCGCTCGCTTCCCGCTTAACAGCCTTCATCCCAGCATACAGCCCAAGCGCTCCCATGATCAGGAGGGCACCACCAATGAAGAGCCCGTTAGCCGAGAAAGCGGCCATCATCATGACCACGGGGGCGACAACGACCGCCACGACTGAAAAGACAAGCAACCATCTGACCATTTTCGCATATTCCATATCGTCGACTCCTGAATCAATTCACTGATGCTTAAAACTCAGTGTACTTAAGCGAATTCCCCTTCGCCTTCTCCACCGGATACTTCTCCGCATTCTTTTTCACCTTGGCGGCCACCGCCTCGGATATGTCAATGCCCGTCATGTTGGCGAATTCCAGTAGGTACAAGAGGATGTCTGCCACTTCATCAGCTACTTCTTCCTTCCGGGCAGTCTCCTCTGAAGCTTCAAGCGTGTCCCACAGGAAATGCTCCATGAGCTCTGCAGCCTCCGCAGCCAGTGCCATGGAAAGATTCTTCGGGGAATGGAAACGTTCCCAGTCCCGCTCACGGACAAATCCCTGAACGGCGTCCTTCAATTCCTGGATCGAGGTGGCCCGATCCCCTTTGGGCTCAATTCCTGGCATTGTTTAACTATCCGAAGATTCAGACACCTTTTTGGAATCCTCATCCTCCTCCGGTACTTCCCGCTCTTCCGGTTTTTCCTCTACCTTGGATACGACCTCTGCAGGGGCTTCAGCCACTGCCTCGGCGGGGGTTGCCTCAGCCACCACAGCCGGTTCCTCTTCCGGTTCCTCGGCGGGGGCTTGCTCAACAGGCGCAACTTCAGCCACGTCCTTCTCAGTGGAAACCCCTTCCTCGGGTGCGGCTTCTTTCAAGTTAGTTTCTTCTGCCGCCGGTGCTTTGGTGTCTACATCTTCAGTCACAGCTTTTTCGACAAGGGCCTTTTGCTTCTCCAGATGCCGAATTTCATCCTCTCGGATTGGCGGAACAAATAACCTGCCATCACTGTACTCGGTCACGTAGCCTTGAGACACGAGATAATGCAGATCGTTTTTGAGCCCCTTGACGGCTTCGGAATCCTCTGCCGGTGACGGCTCCTTGGATTCGCCATCCTCCCTGGCCTCAGGGGCGACTTCTCCCAGGTATTCATTGGGGAGATTCTTTGCCGGGAAATTCGGGTGCGCTTCGAGAAAGTCCACCAGACTCTGCAAATTGTCAGCCAGAACCTCGTCAGGCTTACGGAAATGCCGCTTCACCGCACATACGTAGGAAACGCCCTTGGAGCCCTTCTTGTAGACCGCAAAATGCATTCGGCGCAGGCGACCACGCAAATGGTTTGCCGTGTCCAGGGGGAAGCGGTTCTGCCCTTCCAACAGGTACTCGACGGATCGCCGGACAGGGCTTCCCGGATTCAGCAAGGCCAGTGCCTTGCCAGAAAAGCGGGCAGAGTAAGCAGGTCGCACGAGCTTTTCCTTGGCCTGGGTGACCAGGAACAGCCGGGCGTCCTCCTGGCTGTCAAAGGATTGCTCCGGATTCTCTTTCGAGGTGTACCGTGACTGCGTTTTCATTTTCGTCAGCCATGCCTGAATGTCCTCTTCCTCACGGGTGCTCTCCACTCGCTGCTCGAATTTCGCATAAGGAACATGGCTCAGCTTGGCTGCGTGGTGCTCACGACACATCGCCTGATAGCGATGGTAATTCGGAGGGCCCAGCAGCTCGCCAGTCATGCCACACTTGTGAACCATCTGGAATGAACCTGAGGGAGCTTCCACCTCCACGGTTTCGACTGTGAAGAATTCATCCATGTAATGCCGGAAGGTATGGGCCAGCGCTTCCTCTTCACTCTGGAACGGGAGCCCGTCGGGAACACAAGCCCACAGGGTTGCCGGTTCGCCTTCCTTGTGTGAGGGATCGCGGGCAACACATACCCAGCGATCCGGTTTCTCCAGAATCAACCGGGCAATTTCAAATAACTCAAAGGTCCGACAGGAGGTCTTGATCGCCTGCGACAGGACCTTGAAAGGCTCCTCTTCCGGATAAAAGTCGACTGCCAGGATGGGCTGAAAGGGTTCAGCCGGCGCATGACGATCACGCCGCTCACGGGTACCGTGGCCACCCGAACGATCCCGTTCCGGACGCGCACGCTTGCGTGGTGCACCTCCCCGGCGATCCTGCCGCGGGCCACGCGGGCCCTTCGGACGGTCATCAAAAGCTTCTTTAGGTAAGCGGGTTCGGGGCTTTTTCCCACTCACCCAATCCGGGCCCAGTGAGAAAGAAGAAAGGCCGCTCAAGTCCAGGTTATCCTTGTCAGCCTTGGGTGTTTGGTCGAGTGAATCGTCTGCCATAGCAATACGGTGCGAGAGGCCGTATTCACAGCGATTAAAGCCTTTAGGTCAAGCACACTTAGGGAATCACCCCCATCCAGTCAGTCCAGTCACATTTTCCCAAAAAAACCTTGCACTCACCCGCTCCCTTTCCATCGTCCTTTTCTTCCTCGATTAATTTTGCTCAGGTGGTGGAATTGGTAGACACGCACGCTTGAGGGGCGTGTGCCGAAAGGTGTATGGGTTCAAGTCCCATCCTGAGCACCATTTTCCCTCCCCGCCGTGCGGGAGTCAGAGGATAGCCCCTCCCGTTTATCGCCTTCGTGAACGCGGTCAGTCCTTCCGGACCAACAACTCCACGCTCACTTCGATCGCCTTGCGGATAAACTTGTTTTTGGTGGCTCCAATCAACCCGCTGTTTTGATAATTCACATCAAAGTCATGGCGGTTGAATGAAAACTCTCCGGACAGCTTCACCTGATTGTCGCCAGCGTCCTCGACATTCACCGGAATCGTGAACGCCTTTGAGATGCCCCGAATGGTGATGGTTCCATGAAGCTGACCGTCCTTGAACTCATCCATCGTGAATTCAGCGGTCGGATACTCACTGACGAAAAAGAAATCCTCACTACGCAGGTGGCCCATCAGCTTGTCCCGTTTATTGCCGGATATGTCCGTAACATCGATGCTATCCATATCGATGACAACGGAAAGGGAATCAATTGTCCCATCCGCTCCAATTGAAACCTCAAATGACTTCGGTGATAGAAGCCCCTCATGGGATTTGATCGGCGTGGATCCCTTCCATTCAATTCGATATTCAAGCAACTCAAATTTGGCCGCTGAAAGGGATGAGGTTGCCAGGGTGGCAATGGAGCAAATACAGATAGGGGACAAGGCCCTGATCAGAAAGTGTGGTATTTTCATGTTGTGCAGGAGATTGGGCTGGGAGGTTTATTCCTCCACCGCAAACAGGAACTTATCACAAAAGCCGCATCTGCGCTTCTTTAGTGATCACTTTTTTTCTGCTGAGGAAAATTGAATCGGGGATTCGGGGAAGGAGTCCGGGCAGATTTAATCAGTGCATCCAGTTTCTCGACAATCTCCGGATGGTCTTTCGCCACGTTTTTCGATTCACCCGGATCATTCGAGAGATCGTAGAGTTCCAAAGGGGAATTGGCATCGACTGAGACCTTGTATCGCACCCCTTTCCACTTTCCATTACGAATGGCCACACGCCCTTTCAATTCATGGAATTCCCAATACAAGTAATCGTGCTCGGCCTGCTCCTTTTGCAAGAGTTCTGGAAGGAATGAAATACCGTCCACGCTCTCGGGGACCGGTTGTCCGGCGATCTCCGCCATCGTCGGCATGACGTCCCAGAACGCGGAAACGTGATCGCTGATGGATCCCGGCTCAATCTTCCCTTTCCACCATGCAATCATTGGCACACGGACACCTCCTTCATAGAGATCGCGCTTGTGGCCACGGAGTGGGCCATTCGAATCAAAATATTCCGGGTCGTGTCCAGCCTCCCTGTGTGGGCCGTTGTCCGATGTGAAAATGATCAGGGTGTTCTCCGACAAGTTCAACGCTTCCAGCTTGTCCATCAATTCACCCACATCGTCATCGATGATGTTCATCATGGCGGCAAAGGCGGCATGCGCTTCCGGTTGTGAGGCATAGGGTCCCTTGCGAAAGCGTGGGCCCCCGTCGACTCCCTTGTAGGACTTTTCCGGGAGGAACTTCCCACGATATCGTTCCATGTAATTTTCCGGAGCCAGCATTTCCGCATGCGGTTGTATTAATGCATAGTACAAGAAGAACGGCCGGTTCTGGTTTTCCTCGATCCACGAAAGGACCTCCTGCTGGATAAAGTCCGGAGCGTAATCGCCCGTCTCATGACCGAAATTGTTCCACAGCAGGTCTCGCTGGTTGTCGTTCCACAGGTAATAGGGATAGTAGTGATGGGCATGCCGTTGGCAGTTGTATCCATAAAACCGGTCAAAGCCCATCTTTAGCGGTTCACTGGCGGTACCCGGGGCACCCAGCCCCCACTTGCCAAACACCCCGGTCGTGTAGCCAGCCTGTTTCATCATATGAGCCATGGTAAATGTATCGGCTGGCATAGGCTGCTGTCCTTCCGGCAGGTACTCTGCATTGCCACGAATTGGAGCGTTTCCGACATGCAAGCCCGTCATCAATGAACACCGCGCGGGTGCGCACACGGTGCTTCCGGAGTAGTGCTGGGAAAACCGCATTCCCTCCCTTGCCAGGCGGTCGATATTCGGCGTCTGGAAATGCGTTTGCCCATAGATACTCAAATCTCCATAGCCGAGATCATCGGCCAGGATATAAATGATGTTGGGGCTGGATGATGCCCATCCGAATTGGGCAAGGCAGAGGAGGAGCAGGCAGGAGTACTTCGTCATCACAGCTTATTCAATCATTCATATGAAGAAGGCGTCCATTCATAAATGAGTTGGTATTTAACAAAAATGTCCGATACAGGATCACATATGATTGAGGACTTGATTGTCTGAACATAAACTCTTCCCATTAACGATGATTAACTGAATTCACCCCCATGACCTTCGTGCAATGAAAAACCTGTCCCTGCCTTTATATTCCCTTGTCGCACTCCTGCTCAGCATCGAATTTGCCGGCGCCCATGCCGAGTTGAAGAATGAGGTGCTCCACCTCGAGGAATACCGCCGTCCGACAGCCAGACGCATCCTGCAGATTCCTGACATCGATGGGTTCCAGACTCTTAAATGCGACTTGCACATGCACACCGTTTTTTCTGACGGGCTGGTCTGGCCCACCCTTCGTATCGAGGAGGCATGGGAAGAGGGTCTGGATGCCATATCCATCACCGATCATGTGGAATACCAGCCTCACAAGCGAGATATCCCCTCTAATCACAACCGGGCTTATCAAGTGGCGAGAAAAAAGGCCGGTGAGGCAAACATCATCCTCATCAAGGGAAGCGAACTGACGCGCGCAACTCCGCCCGGGCACTTCAATGCCATCTTCAACGGGGACGCCTCGGTCTATCCTGAAGACAATGAGAAGAACAACCTCGAACGGGACAAGCTGGCCATCGCCTTGGCGGCCGACCAGGGCTCATTCATCTTCTGGAACCATCCCGGCTGGAAAGCGGACACAATTGAAGGCTCCTACGAGTGGCTCCCCTTTGTGGATGACCTCCTCAGGGAAGGCAAATTGCACGGTATCGAGGTGGTCAACAGTTTCTATTTCTATCCAAAGGCACTCGACTGGGCGCTTGAGCATGACCTGACGATCCTCGGAACTTCAGATATCCACCACTTCATTTCCAGCAAGTATGACATGGAACGCGGTGCCACCCGCTCCATGTCCCTCATCTTTGCCAAGGACCGCTCAGCTGAGGGAATTCGGGAAGCCCTTGAGGCCGGGCGCTCGGTTGCCTGGTCGACGAAGCTTCTGGCAGGCAAGGAAAAGTGGGTTCGGGCTTTGTATGAGGCTTCGGTTTCCGTTGCGCCGGTTCACGAAACCAACAAAAAGGGCACTACCTACCGGACAATCTCCAACACCAGCGATCTCCATTTCGTCCTGAAACGGGCAGATGAGAAACTCGAAGGCTGGCCTGAACAGATTGACCTGCTCCCGCAGTCGAGTCAGATCCTGGCAATCAAACCCGCCAGTGAAAATGGCTCGGCTCAATACACCGTCACCAACGCCTATATTGGGGGAAGCGAAACCCTGGTTGTGGAGTTGCCCTGAATGGGATAATCAGGCAAACCGGTTCTCCAGAACCACGTCTTCATAAGGCAGCTGTCCAGGCTTCGGCCAAGCGGGCTGAGTCCCTTTGCCAACCGCAACCATGAAGCTGATCAGGTGATTGCCGGGCAAATTGATCAACTGCCCGACCTTTTCAAAATCGAAGCCGTCCATCGGGCAGGAATCATAACCCATGGCCTTTGCCGCCAGCATCAGGGATTGTCCGGCCATGCCGCATGATCGCATGCATTCGTCACGCTGGACCTGCTCATTGCCATTATAATAACCTCCGATAGCAGGGACCAGAAAGTCCTGAACAGGTTGCGGGGCCTCCTTCCAGTAGCGTTCAGGGGATTCCTTCCATGCATCCAAATTGGCGCACAGAATGACCAGCAGTGAGGCATCCGTGACTTGCGCCTGGTCCCATGCCAGCGCGCGGATCTGCTTGCGCATTTCCGGATCCCGCACAACCACAAACCGCCAATGCTGAATATTGAAGGCGGTTGGCGACTGCATCGCCAAATCGAGGAGTTCGCGCTCCTCCTGCTCGGTCATCTGATGTTCCGGATCATAGTGCTTTATAGACCGGCGTTCTCGAATAGCTGTCTTGGTTTCCATAAACCTGAAAAGACACGATTCATACGGAATCGCAAGCCCATGAATAAATGTGGAAAGCTGAATTTATAAATTCAGGCAGGATAAAAGAGTCTGAGAAAAGCCGCCACAAGGTGCCGACAAGAGTAATAAGCAATAAATCGAACGCTAAAGATCATGAAATTCACTACCATTATATACCACACCCTCTCACTAGCTGCCCTGACTCTTCTGTTCCCATCAGCCCAGGCTGCCACGGTAACCATCGACTTCGTTGACGAAGACCAATTCGACGGAACCGACATCATGGGCTCCTGGGATATTTCCGGCGCGGCGTACGGAGGTGTCAGTGGCCTGACCATCACAACCTTGGCATTTACCGACTATCCGGGACACACCGGAGCCACATGGAATATCACCGCAAAGGGTGCCGGCGGCCCCAACAGTATCAAAACCGATGAGCTGGCCGATGGAGACGGAGGAAGCGTTTTCGATCCCGAGGAGGAAGAATGGACCTTCGCGGTAAACCAGGACATAGCAACATGGGATGGCATCCTTTTGAGCGGATTCACTGGAACCGATCAGTTTTTCATCAGCTCCACGGATTGGATCGGCTTATCCGTCACACCCGGATCACCTGATGTGAGCTTTTCATCGGTCTCAGGGACCCTGCTCA
>Ga0066377_10000021_pt1 | contig 41948 bp, 64 predicted proteins | sample Knorr_S23_td_Sur_FD_70946 | JGI IMG/M metagenome (GOLD analysis project Ga0066377, IMG submission 70946) | Marine microbial communities from Southern Atlantic Ocean transect - Knorr_S23_td_SurfaceB_ad_5m_LV_B | ecosystem: Environmental > Aquatic > Marine > Oceanic | place: Southern Atlantic...
TTGTGTATCATTTTCTTTACTAACACCAAGTACCATTGCACTAGGATATAAACATTCTGGATATCTCAAAGGGTCTTCATTTACAATCAACAAATCAGTATCTAAGTTTACAATTTTATCACTTACGTTTGTTAGCGGACTTGTTAGTCTGCCCTCATGCCCTGCATAACTTGTAAGAAGTATAATTAGTTTATTGTGTTCTTTGTCTGACTTTTTCCAACACATAGTAAAGTCTTTACTTACATTTTCAAAAAGTTCTTCATTGTATGTGTATACAACATCTTTGTATGCGTCCCAACTACCTGTGTTGGCTCTACGCAGATAAGTGTCTACTACATCTTTTTTATATATTTTAGTATAGATATCGGAACTTGATAATGACTCTAAGTCTTTTATCTTTTCATACACTAGTGTTTCATGTAAAAAGAAAAGGTCAGCTTCATTATTGAGGTCAATGTCCATACCACATACGTGTATTATCATTTAATATCCGCCTTCATTTTCTTTGGCATGTTCATAGAATGGTGCAAGTTTGAAATCTTGTGTTATCCTGCCTCTACGTTTACTTCCTGGATCTGGTATACCACCTTCGTTATCAGTATCCCAATTAGTTATTTTAACCCATCTTCCTCTGTTTAATAGTTTGTTACCTTCTCGTAGTGGAAATAAAATACTGTTCTTTTCACTGAACTTATTGTAGTAAGGTACACCGTGAAAGCTCCAAATATAGTCCTCTGAGACATTAAACTGGTCTGCACATAGTTTGACTAGACCATCTAATTTTATGTTACCATCTTTGTCTTTTTGGTATCTTCCAAGTTGACCAACATTTTTAATTCTCATCATTACATTTCTAATCTTTTCTTTATCGATAAGTTCTTTCAATCTTGCTGGCGCTTCATAATTAATCTCTGGAATAATAATAGTGCCAGTGTTTAAATTCATTTTTCTATCAACTATATTACGTAGTGCTTTTAATTTCTTTTTTGCACAACGCATTTCATCGATTTGTTCATACCAATCGTCATCATCTACACCATTCAAACTTAAAGTTACACTACGCAGTCCTGCTTGAATTAGCGAGTCTAAGTATTTTGCATGTGATAATCTCAAACCATTTGTGACTAATGTACAAGCGTGTTTTCTTCCGTTTGTTCTGCCTTCATTGTAAACTGCACGAATAAATTCTGCACATTGAGGTGCGACAGTTGGTTCTGCACCAATGATACGTATAAACGCTCTGCCTCCTAATCTACTCATAAAGTCTTTAAACTTATCTAAGTCCATATCAGGTGGTTCTCTGTTAGGTATGTAACAGTTCTTACAAGTCATGTTACATTTGTGAGTAATATCTGCACAAATATCCACAAAGGTGTTGTCTTCTGGTTCTGTTATTGCATAGTTAAAAAGTTTTACTGTCATTCATTCGCCTTAATAAATACTGTATAGACGTATTTATCGTCTCAGGAATAGCACAAATGTTAGAGCATTTATATAAGTTTAACTACGATATTGATAGACAGCAATTAGTGAAAGAACATGACTTGATGAGTTCAAGTGATGAGACATCCTTACATACTGTCAATACAGAATTGTTAGAAAAAGTAAATGCTGGTAGAGATACAGGAGAAGATATATTTCCTACATATCATGATTTAAAAGATAAAAAGCAATGGGACAATATGAATACTTTAAAAGTTAGGTCGTTTGATGAGTATCAATTTCAGACTGATTATCCAGAGATGAAAAGACTGACAAATGATTTTGGTAATATTATAGGAAGTAAAGACATAACACCTTTCTTTGTATTGCAAGAAAAAGACTCAGATTTTCCATTTCATATAGATATGGGATTTCAATGTGCTATAAATATAATTATTAAAGGTGGGAACACCCCTATACTCTTTAGAGAAAATGATAATATACATGAGTATAATTATGAAAATGCATTGTTAAACATATGTAATATATTTCATAGTGTTCCTGTACAACAAGACGTAAATCGTATGTTACTAAAATTTAGAATAAAAGATGTATCATATTCAGATGCATCAAAAAGAATGATGGAGTACTTTGGTGAGTAATTCAATATACAATATAGATTTTGATATAAACAAAGAAATGCTCATTGAAGAAAGTAAAGTTTGTGATTATGTTCCTATCAATCGTGTAACTCTGAGGCGTGTAAAGATGGGAAGTTATGCAGAAACAAAAGGTAAGAAATTTTCTGATTTCTTAAATGAAGAGGATAAAGACTGGTGGTTAAAACAAGATACATGGCAGTCTAGTATGAACGCTGATGCTGAAATGTTATTTAAGATGCCAGAGACAACAAGAATTCTTGCTTACTTTAAAAGCAAACTACAGACAGAGAATATTGAAGCAAACTTCTTCACTCAGAAACAAGGAACAAGCGTAAAGATGCATGTAGATGTTGGCACACCATGTGCTATAAATTTTATTATCAAAGGTGAAGAAACTCCTATCATATTTGAAGATGAAGGAACTTTCTTTTATAAAACTGCATTGCTAAATGTAAGTAAAAAACATATGGTACCAGAACAAGAAACAACTGATAGAATGCTTTTCAAGTTAAGAATATTAGACTTAAACTTTGATGAAGCAAAGGAAAGACTATGCTAAACAAAAGTCAAACATTTATATTATTACATCATATATCTTTGATTGTAGGTATAGCTATATATGGCTTTCAGTGGCAGTGGGCTATTGTAGTGTTTCTGTTTGGTATGTTATGGGCTTGGCTAGTTGGACATAACATTATTCATTATTACTTTTCTCATGGAAAATACAAAGACAGTTTAAAAAGTTACTTCTATACTTTTCTTTCTTTAACATCTGGATTAGGTTCACCAATATCTTTCAGTGCATCACACAGACAACATCACAAATATTCAGATACAGAAAAGGATCCTCACTCTCCACATCATATAGGCTGGAAACGTGTTTACTTTCTGAATTGGGAACCACAAAATATAACACCTAGACTGATTGCAGATTTTGCCAGAAGTAAGTTTCAAAAATGGGTACATAGACACTGGTACAAGCTACATATAGCAATAGTATTAGTAATTGCAATTATAGACTTAAGACTGCTATTCTTTGCTTTGTCTCCGGGTGTTTTGTATAGTTTTCATAGTGCAAGTCTCACAAATACACTTTCTCATATTGGGGGAGTACACAGAAACGTTCAGTTCCTTAAGCCTCTTGCTTGGTGGGGCTGGAATCACGCAGACCATCATAATTACAAATAACTATTGACTATCAGCATGTAATAATGTATAATGGTAGAATAACTGGAGTAGAAGCCATGGCTGAAATGTTAAGACACTCAAACGTCAAAGAGAGATTAGAAAGACTTAGAAAGTTAAGTGGTAAGGTCGAACATCTTAGACGTTTTCATAGTGACTTTGAAAACAAAGAATTTTTAAACTGGACATGTGTTTCTCATGAAAATATCAACTACGAAAAAGTTATGATAGAAGGTGCTGGACATATAACACAGTTAGTAGATTGGTGTAACAGTCATTTACAAGACCATTATGTTGCGTATCAAGGTAAGTTTTATTTTAAGAATGATAATGATGCCGCATACTTTACAATGTATTGGAAATAGTGTATAATAAAAGAATGAAAGTACAAACTGATATAGATATTGATGTTATCGATAGAGATAGTGTGTTAACACATTTTCGACACATAACAGCAAGTATAAAAAAGAAGAATGAATATACAAAACATAACAGTGGTGTATATCTTCAACCTATTCCATATGATCCAGTCAGTGGTCTTGCAAGTATCGAATACAAAGAAGCAGAAGAACGAGGATACTTTAAGTTAGATTTTCTTAATAACAGTTTGTATGAAGGCGTAAAAGATGAAAAGCATTTAGATGAACTTATTGCAAAAGAACCTATTTGGGATTTACTACAACATGCAGATGTAGTTAAAAATCTTGCACATGTTCATAATCATTTAGATGTTTTAAAAGTCATGAAGCCTCAAAGTATTGAAGAATTAGCAGAAGTACTAGCAGTAATTCGACCTGCTAAGAGACATTTGCTTAATGAAAGTAAAGAAACTATCAGTAAAGAAGTATGGAAGAAACCAGAAGATGATAGTTATTTCTTTAAGAAAGCACATGCGATTGCATATGCAGTTAGTATTGTAGTTCAGCTTAATCTATTTTGCGAACAAGTTGAACAGAACGCCTCTTGATACGTTTCTGAATAATATTTGATAAACTAGTTGCAGGTCCCCAAAGCACCTCAGTGTCTTTAGAGTTCATATTTAAAATCCAATTTTTATATTGACTTATTTGATTGCCAAGAAATAGATTTATAGGCATAAGTCTATTTGATTCCCACCACCATTGCTCACCAAGTTCTATGAATTTCTTTCTTAGTTCAGGTGTTGGTATTGCTTCAAAATTGTACATTGAAGTTATTACTTGGTCAGAGTTTATTATAATACCTAGATGCTCAGTAAACTCTTTTTTGTTCCCGTATCTCACGTATGAGAAGAACGGATAATTATCTTGCATCCATTGTTGTTTTTCATTGTCCATCGTTGTATTTATTCTCGCCAACTCCAGTCGTCCCAAAGGGCATCTTGATTATTCCAAATGTCTGTCACTTTTTCTAAAAATTCAAAATATTCTTTTGGAGGATTTGGTAAATTATTTAATATGCTATATAGTTTGTACCATTTCATGTATATTGCTGTTGGTTTTAATTTAAAAAAATCATGTATTTTGTTATTAATCACATCATTGTGAGATAATATATTACTATTACTTATCTTGAAAATTTCTGTTAGTTCTTTGTTTCTTCCTAATCTGAACATAACTCCCCTTACCAAAGCGTTGCGGCTACCGTCATGCAAACGATTTTTTACACTATCAAAGTACATAGACCAAGCCATGTCTTCTATTGTTGTATTAAAAATCCAATACACATCATTCCATTTGTGTCCAAATAATGTATCTAAGTATTTGTCTCGCTCATTGAAAATATCTTTTGCTCTATGTAGGTCATCATGGAGCAAATCATATGGATCATGGGTCACTTGTATATCTATATTTGAATTTAATATCTCACTATCAAATTCTTTGTGTTTAGTTTGTAACTTATATTCACGATTTATATAATGTTGCCAATTATTGTATAATTTTACATTATTTTCGTTTCTTTCTTTTGAGGAATAAGGCCATCTTAGAAGGTTCAATAAAACTGATATATCTTGATTTGGTATTACTTGCCCGTTTGATTCAATAGAAAACAGCCATTTGTCATCCAACATTAGTCTGTTTTCTTTTATATGTAAATTGTGTTCAGGATTTTTTAATATCCATAAACAACTTCTTACAAAATCTCCACCAGTACATCCTTCATAGTTTATAAGAACCTTTTCCATAATACTATTTAGATAAATACATATATGATAAACTTCAATATGTATCAGTATGAAAGAGATATTGAAATTGCTTGTGTCGATGGTGACAACACAAGCACTATGACAAGTTACCTGGGGAATATGCCAATGTATGATGGAACACATAAATTACATAAGGGTATAGATAATACTCTTAGATTTAAAATAAAAGACACAGATAGAAAGCCTATCGATTTAACAAACAAAACTATTATATGGAAAATGTATGATAGAGAATCAAGAGAAAACGTACTATTCAAATACCTTACTGTCACCAACGCATCCAAAGGTATGGCATCACTTACAATTCAAACGGCTGATACAATCATGCTTCCTCAGGGATTTTATCAGTTTGCAATGTACACTGTAGAAAATGGCGTAGAACAAATCATATACACTGATACGTATGATAATGCCAAAGGTGCAATCGAAGTAATTGATGATGTTTACCCAGAGTTTGAACCATCGCAAGTATGCGAAAATTTCTTTAATGATGGTACTTACTTTATTTCTACTGCATTTAATGGATCTGGTGAAACATCAAAATCTAAATCAGTTCACACTATTGCTATGTATTTTGACAACTTCACAGGCACAGTTGAGATACAAGGTGACTTAAGTGACCAACCAAGTAGTTCTCATAGTGACTGGTTTTTGTTATCACCTGAGTTGTTTTCTAATCCAACAATCACTATCAATAATGAGACAGGTGTACAAGCATTTGTTCTTAAAGCAAATGTAAACTGGATCAGAGTAAGATACACTGCGACAAGTGGTTCTATCAAAAAAGTCCTACTAAGAAACTAATATTACACTTGACTTTCGGGCTGTAGTTTGCTATTATACTACTATGGACCTTCAACAAGTAATATATACACATATACCTGGTAAGAATAAACAATCAAGTGGTGGTTGGACTAGTTTCAACTGTCCTTGTTGTGTCGAGGAAGGCGAACCTCGTTTAGACACCAGAATGCGTGGGGGTATTCGAAGTGACGGTGATTCCATATCATACCACTGTTTTAACTGTGGATTCACTGCAAGTCACCGAAATGGCAGAATACTTAACAAGAAGTTTTTAAAACTCATGCGTAATCTTAATGTTTCTGAAAGTGATATAAAGCGTTTACAGTTAGAAGCTATCCGTCAGAAAGAATTGTCTGAAGGTCCATCCCTATTCATTTCAAAGACACAAGTTACTAGGATACCTAGTTATCCTGATTGTGAATTGCCAGAAGGTGCAGAAGATTTAGAAGTTATCTTAGCAAAAGATAATCCACCAGAAGGAGCCATCTTTGCAACAAAGTATTTGATAGACAGAGGAGTATTTGACCATATTGATAATGCGTATTGGTCTCCTCATATGAATTTTAAGAATAGAGTTATATTTCCTTTCTATCAAGGTGATAGAATAGTTGGTTACACTGCACGTGATATTACAGGTAAGTCTGCATCAAAGTATATTACAAAGTCACCAAAAAAGTTTCTACATAATGCAGATAAGATTAAGACAAGTCATAAATACTTAATCGTATGTGAAGGTATAATAGATGCTATTGCATTGGATTGTATTGCGATTACAAGTAATGAGGCTTCACAAGACCAAGTTGATTATATCAATCAATTTAAAGGAGAGGTGATTGTTTGTCCCGACAGAGACAAAGCTGGAGAGAAGTTAATCAAACAAGCACAAGAAAATGGTTGGAGTGTATCTTTCCCAATGTGGGAAGATGATATAAAAGATGCCGCAGATGCAATTCAACGTTATGGCAAACTATATACTCTCAAAAGTATTATAGATGCACGTATAAGTAATAACACTAAGATTAGTGTAAAAATGAGAATAGGATAAAATAAAACATGAAAAACGATAAACCAATTATTCCACTACCAAAAGAACAACCCAAGCCACCGGCACCCCCACCCCCTCCGATGCCTCCGGCACCGCCTAAACAACCAGGTGAATATAGTAAAGATAATGGTATTCTTTTCATGGATAAAGAATTCAATCAAGACAACTGTATGCCTTTGGTAAAGATGATTATCGAATATAATCTTATGCCAAAAGATAAAGCACCAGAAGTTATTCACTTGTATATCAATTCACCAGGTGGTTTCGTAGACAGTTGTATGCATTTAATTGATACAATCAAACAATCACGTATTCCAGTTCATACATATGGTATGGGTTCTATCGCAAGTTGTGGAGTTATGTTGATGATGTCTGGCGTAAAAGGTCATCGTTATCTTACACAAAACACTGCGGTTATGTCACATGAGTTCTCAGGTGGTACAAAAGGACAATATCATGATATGGTAGAAAGCCGTAAACACATGGATTGGACTAACGAAAAACTAATGGAACATTATATCAAATGCACAGGTAAAACGAAAACATATATTCGTAAGCATCTGTTAGCACCAAAAACAGACCATTGGTTAACTCCAGAAGAAGCTATCAAACACGGTATCGCTGATAAATTAATTACGACTTACTAACAGTTTTCTATTGACTCTTGCAAACAAATTTGCTATTATAACAGTAATAACTGTAACATATAGGTGAGTCTATGAAGATTATAGCTGGTAACAGTAACAGAGATTTAGCAGAAAAGATTGCTGAACACTGTTTTACTGATATTGTTCCGTCTGACATTAAAACTTTTGCAGATGGCGAATGTAGTGTAGAATTTTTTGATAACATCAGAGGTGAAGATGTTTTCATCATACAGAGTACAAGTTCACCAGTAAATGATAACTTAATGGAAATGATGGTTATGATTGATGCGGCTAAACGTAGTTCAGCCAAACGTATCACTGCCGTCATTCCTTATTTTGGTTATGCAAGACAGGATCGTAAGAGTGCAAGTCGTACTCCTATTACTGCAAAACTTGTTGCTAACCTTATCACTAAGTCAGGTGCAGATAGAATCTTAACAATGGATTTACATGCTGGACAAATTCAAGGCTTTTTTGATATACCTGTTGATGATTTAACAAGTAGATTAGTATTTGCAAGAGATATCAAACGTCAAATCAATGTAGATGAAGAACCGATTGTATTTGTTTCTCCAGATGCTGGTGGCACAGTAAGAGCAAGAAAGTTTGCTGACATGTATCATGCCAATTATGCTATCGTTGACAAACGTAGACCAGAAGCTGGTAAGGCAGAAGTTATGAATCTAATTGGTGATGTTAAAGGCAAACATGCAATTCTTGTAGATGATATTGTAGATAGTGGCGGAACTCTTTGCAATGCGGCACAGGCAATTTTAGATGCTGGTGCGTTAAGTGTTAGAGCATATATTACACATGGTGTTCTAAGCGGTGAAGCATGTAAGAAAGTTGAAAAGAGTGCATTAGAAGAATTGGTTATCACAGACAGTATTGAATTTAAATGTCCTAATGATTGTAAAAAGACAAGAACAGTTTCAGTTTGCGGTTTGTTAGGCGAAGCAATCAGACGAGTTAATAATGAAGAAAGTGTTAGTAGTCTGTTTAAAGCGAAAGTACATTAATGTCAAGAAAAAGATTAGATAAAAGTTTACATTGGACAACTTTTTATAGTGAGAAGTTGTTACTTGCAGTTATTGGTGCATTAACAATGTTTGCCGCAGGCATGGATGTTTACGAAATGGTAATCAATATGCGTGTAGAACTAGGTGACTTATTCTTGTTATTCATCTATGCAGAGATTGTAGGTATGGTAGGAGCATTTTATATCAGTAACAGAATACCTGTTACACTGCCTATCATCATTGCAATGACGGCACTTTGTAGATTAATTGTATTGCATAGTAAAGACAGTGAACCTTGGATGCTCTTTGCAGAAGCAGGTGCTATTGCTATATTGGCAGGAGCCGCTTATGTTATGAGTCTAAAAGATAAACTTAGTCTTGAAAAGAAAGCAATCAGAAAGGAATAAATGACAGTACAAAAATATTTTGGAAAAACCAATAGCGAGTTATATGATAATTGGGATAACTATCATGAAGAAATAATCAATGGTAGTGAATGGCGTTGTCATAAAAATGCCGCAGAATGGATCATGAACACAGTTGACGAAGCAGATCCAATCGCAGACTTGGGTGCAGGTAATGGTGAGATAGGATATGAATTAGAACAAAACGCTCACTATGGCAAGGGACCTTACATTATTGATGCATATGATATGAATCAAAAAATGTTAGATAGATTTATTACAGAAAGTTATAGAAGTAAAACATTACATAATATTTACGATGGCCCTATGCCTACACAATACAAATACATTGTAGGTACAGGAGTATTCACACTAGACCATATAGATGCTAAAGCATCAAAGAATTTAGCAGATAGTCTTACAGAAGATGGATTGCTATTTGCTCCAATGCCATATTCATATCATAATAATTATTTAGAAACAGGCGGCTGGTTTGAACAAAAAGATTTAGAAATTTATATTGTAGGAAAACCATACAAGAGTATAGTAATTGATGGTCAACAAGAATATCATAGAGATATAATTTTAAAAAGAAAATGAGTTGACAATCATACAAAGAGAGAGTAAAATATATAAATGTCCGATGTAAAAGATTATAGTTCAGATTTACAAAAACTATTTGTACAATTCATGCTATCAGATCCAGAGTTATACTCTAGGGTTCGTAGCATTGTAAAGCCTAGTTACTTTGATAGAAGTGTAAGAAAAGTAGTTGATTTATTGGTTGAGCATTCAGAAGAATACTCAACTATTCCTACTCCTGAAATTATCAAAGCACAAACAGGACAAGAGATTGAAAAAGTAGATAACATCGAACAACATACAGATTGGTTTATTGATGAATTTGAAACTTTTTGTAGACATAAAGCAATCGAAAAAGCAATCATTGATAGTGCAGACTTACTTGAAACTGGTAAGTATGGTGAAGTAGAAACTAGAATTAAAGATGCAGTTCAGATTGGACTTGCACGTTCTTTAGGTACAGACTACTTTGCTGATCCTAGAGCAAGACTTGAAAAATTAAAAGATAATAACGGACAGATATCTACAGGCTGGAAAGCACTAGATGATAAACTCTATGGCGGTATTAATCGTGGTGAGATATCAATCTTTGCAGGTGGTTCTGGTGCAGGTAAATCCTTGTTCATGCAAAACATGAGTTTGAATTGGGCAGAACTTGGAATGAATGTTGTTTACTTTACTCTTGAACTTTCAGAAGAATTATCAAGTATGCGTATGGACGCAATGCTTACAGATAGAAGTACTAAAAGAATTTTTAAAGAATTAGATGATGTTGAATTAGCAGTTAAGACTAAAGGTAAAAAGTCTGGTATGTTGAGAGTGAAATATCTTCCATCAGGCTCTACAGTTAATGACTTACGTTCATATCTAAAAGAATTACAAATACAAACAGGCAAAAAAGTAGATTGTATGTGTATCGATTATCTTGATTTGTTGATGCCTGCAACAAAGAAAGTTCCAGCTGGCGACTTGTTTATCAAAGACAAATATGTTACAGAAGAAATTCGTAACTTTGCAATGGAAACAGAGACAGTTATGGTAACTGCATCACAGTTAAACAGAAGTGCAGTTGAAGAAATTGAGTTTGACCATTCACATATTGCAGGTGGTATCTCAAAAATTCAAACTGCGGACAATGTTATTGGTATTTTCACAAGTCAAGCAATGCGTGAACGTGGACAATATCAGTTACAATTACTTAAAACTCGTTCATCAAGTGGTGTAGGAAGTAAGATTAATCTGTTATTTGATAGAGATAGTTTGAAGATTACAGATGATAATTCAGAAGGATTTGACGATGGTGATGGCGCACAGATATCATCTACGTTAAATATCATGGATAATTTAAGAAAAAAGACTACAGTAGTCGCAGAAACCCAAGAAAAATCCGAAGAACAGACAGACGTTGCGAAGAATTTAAGAGCAATGTTGAAGACCAAGACACGTTCTCCTTTTGACGAAAACTGATAAATACAGTAGAACGGAGAAATACCAATGGATAAACCTAGAAAAAGTCTCTTTGAAGAACTAAACTCTTTAGCGTATTCTAATGAACGTGAAAGATTTGTAGAACAAAAAGGCGAAAATCTAATTTCTGGTGCTATCAATCTTATTGAATTCATCAATCGTGAATTCGATGAAGATGTTGCGTTAGATTTACAGAAACGACTTGTTAATAGCATTCGTTCTGGTGATATTAGAAAGTTTAAACGTGGTATAAACAGTGTCAAGGCTAAGAAGTAATGGATTTTGAAAAACAGTTACAACAATTAAAGATACTAGCAGGCATATATAAACCATATGCACCTGAGGAAACTCAGCAAGAAAACATATCTTATACTGGAACTGAAAAATCTAAACTCCAAAAGAAGCATAATATACAACCTGGCACAGACGAATGGTTTAGACTTTGGTTTGCTAAGCCTCATCTAACTGGCGAAAGACCTATTGGGGACAAGAAATGAAAATAAAAGATATTTTAGGTAAAGGCAGACAGCGTAGATTTAGAGGTCCAAGAAAACCAAGACAGAAACAAGTTGGCTTTCATAAAAAGATGAAAGGCTTGTTAGATTCAGATTTACAAGAAGAAGATAAGAATACACACTTAGACCATGCAGAAGAACTTGTGTTCATGCAAGGTTCTGAAGGTATAAAAAGAGTAGTAGGTACGTTTACTAAACTACTAAACACACTAGATGGTCAAGGTGGCGGTGACGCAATCACTACGAAATGGGACGGATCACCGGCTGTGTTTGCTGGAACAGATCCAGAAGATGGTAAATTCTTTGTAGGTACTAAAGGTGTATTTGCAAAAACACCAAAACTAAACAAATCTCCAGAAGATATTGAAACAAATCATCCTGATACTACAAACAAAGGTGAAGAAGTAAGCAAAGCAGGTTTACGTAGTAAATTAAATTCATCACTAGAACATTTAAAAGATTTAGGTATTGAAGGTGTATTACAAGGCGACTTGTTATTCACTAAAGGTGATTTGAAACAAGTTAATATTGAGGGTAAACCTCATATTGCATTTAAACCAAATACAATCACTTATGTTGTTCCTACTGATAGCAAAACAGCAAAAGAAATGATGGCGGCTGATATCGGTATTGTGTTTCATACAAGTTATGAAGGCAATAGCATGGAAGAAATGAAAGCAACATTTGGTTTTGATAGTAGCAAACTAAGACCTTCTAAAAATGTTTGGTTTACTGATGCAAGAATTAAAGATGTAACAGGACAAGTACAGTTATCTAAAGAGAACAGTGCTAAAATTCGTTCAGCAATTAAAGAATTAAGTTCAATGTCAGTTGATGCTAATACATTTAAAGCATTAAATCAAAAGATTGGTGGTATTGAATTAGTAAATGCTATTAAGGCACATGCTAATGCACCAATTCGTTCAGGACAGGCATTAGAACAAGACGCAGATAAGTTTGCACAAGACTTTTTAACTTCACTAGAAGCAAAGTTTGATGATGCAGTAGCAAAATTAAAAACAGGCCCAGAAGGAAAAGCAGGTCAGGCAAAACTAGCGGCTAAATCAGAAGTTTCAGAAATTATAAATAATAATAAGACACAAATCGCAGATATGTATCGTGCATATCTAAAAACTGAGGCAGTTAAAATGATGTTTCAGAAAAAGATGAGAAACATAAAAGCGATTGATAGTTTTATTGAACAGCCAGACGGTTCATTTAAAGTAACAGACCCAGAAGGCTTTGTTATTGTTGACCATATTGGTAGAGCAATGAAGATTGTAGATAGATTAGAGTTTAGTGCGGCAAATTTCGCACCGAGAGATTAACATGTTAAGTAAGAAATGCAAATTACACCTAGAAGAAGTCGGCGAAACACGTTGGCAACATTTTAAACATGCTATGTGGGTATCATGGCAATTAGAAAAAGCCGCTTATGCATGTTTTCTTCATGCATTTGCACCAAGATGGTTTCAATCTTATGCAAGTAATAAGTGTAAAGAAGTTTTAGATTCAAGGAACAGAAGATGAGCGAGTTAAAGTTAATTAATACACTTACAGAAAGCAGATTATTCAGAACGAAACAGAATATGAATAGTCTTAATGTTTCAGATGCAGGTGAACTAGCATTTGCTTATCTAATGCAGTTAAACATGTTTAATAAAGATTATGAATTTGCTCCATTGGCAAAAGAATATGCTAACAGAACGATAGCATATCGTAACTTTGATTACTTTAGAACAAGTGGAACTGACTTATACGCAACACTACATCGTTTAATGGGCAAAGGTATAGACTACACTGACCCAAGAGATAGTATTGCTATTCAAAGAATTAATTTAAAGAAACAAGACTTGTTAAGATACTTAGGACATATAGGTGCAGGTAAATCAGACGCAGGTTTTGAACAAAGAATGTTATTAAGATTTCAACGTGACTTAAATGTACAAGATGGTATGTTGAAATCAATGAGAAGACTTATAGGTGATTGGGATAATCTAAATCAGAATCAAAAAGCACTGGTTACTACAAGAATGATGCAATATACACGTGCAAAAGCAATGCGTAGTGAGTTAATGCCAGCGTTAAAATCATTCCAAAAGCGTGGAAATTACATGTATAAAGACACAAAATCGACAAAATCTGTAGTAAAAAGCATTTGGGACAAACCAATCACTAAAGTAGCGGCATTTGGAGCCGCGGCCGTCGCCGCAAACAAGGCTGGTAAGTTTTTAGGCAAAACTTCTTACCAAAGTGGCGAAAGAAACAAGGGAAGAGACTTATCTCCAAGATATAAGAAGTCCTCGTAACACCCGTTTTTTAGCAAAAAATGATAAATAAAAGCATAGAGCAATAAAAATATGCTCAAGTAAATTCTATTTAGGAGAACTAAAATGGCAAAAGTACATGAATCATATGACGCAGGTCAGTTTTTAACAGGTAACTTAAATCACTTCACAGTTACAAAAACTGGTATGGCGGCAAGCGACATGAAAGCAATCGTAGAAACAACTGGCACACGTGCTACAGTAGTACTATTAGGTGCTATCGATGGTAACGATGTTAGAATCGCAGTAGAAAACAACGGCGCATGGGATGCCGCTGGTTTAGACGCGGCTCTAGGTGCTGATTTCACAGTGGCTGATTTCGCATACTAATTTTTACCCCCTGGACGTAAGTCCAACCCCACACTTTGCGTGTATTAAAAGGCTCACTTTATAGTGGGCCTTTTTTTATTATAAATACTTTTCACAGATAAATACATATATAATTAAAATATTGGAGAAAACAATATGGCAAAGATACATGGTGCCGCTAGTGCAGGAGAGACTTTAGGCGGTAATATAAATTTTTATACATTGTATGTCACTGGTTTAGATATCACGGCAACAGGAAATGTAGCAGACCAAACACAGCAAAACTTTGATGACTGTGTAAATTTAATTTCACTAGTAGCACAACCGATTATCATGAATAATCCAATCGGTGTCAATCTAGGAGGTCTAGCACCATCACTAACAGGTGCAGGATTTTTATTTAAATTTGCAGTAGAGCATGGTAGAGTTTTCGAAAGAAACGGTGACACAGTATCAGTTCTAAAAGAATTGTTTGAAGGCATCACAATCGATGGTGTAACGCTATCACATCCAGCTAACATTGAATTTGTAATGTCTGACTTGTTGTAATAATTGAGTTTATCATGGATTGGGAAACACTGATAAACGAAAGAGTACAAACAACAACATGGGACATGAACAGACAAGTATCCAAAGATGTTGTTGAAGAAATAATGTCTGAGGTACACAAACGTTCTTCCTCAAAACAAAACTTAGTTCGATATAACATACATATATTTGATTGGTCAGATACAGAATTTAGAAATCATTTTAATGAATTTTGTATCAGAGAACCATACAAAACACCAGTAGAATATAATACTCAAGTTTTAGCACCTTATTTGATAATTTTTACAAGAAGAAATGTATACTGGAATAGAGAAGGTGATCCTTCAACATTAGGACACCCAGAGACAGACTTTGAAACACAAGTCTATAATACACATTTTACTAGTTCTATGGAAACAGGGATAGCATCAGCTAATATAATTCTATCAGCAAAAGCAAAAGGATTAGACACAGGGTATTGTCAGTGTTTTAACTGGAATTATGAACACGTTAATGCTATCACAGAAAAGCTAGAAGTAGATAATATCAAAGATATTTACTTGTCTTTGGGTCTTGGATATGGTTCATCGTTAAAAAGAACACTTAATTTACATACAAACCAATGGTTCAATACATTTGCTCATGTTGGAAAAATGTGGGAAATAGAGCGTAAACCAGAGAAAGATGAATATATTAAGTTTAGATAGTATATAAAATTTCTGATTATAAATGATAAATACAAACAATGGGACCAGACTTCCCAAGTAGGAGTATATCATGTCAGAAATTGACACAAAACTAGCACAGCTAGAAACAGAAAGTTTAGAAACTCATGTTGCAGTTGCACATGAACGTTTTAAAAATTTAGATACAAGCATCAATAGACTAGAAGGTCTTATTGAAAAAAATGCCGCTGAAACAAAAGAAGGGCTATCCGAACTTAAAAAGATTATTATCTGGGCAAGTTCTACTTTGTTTGCAACAATGCTATTGGCGTTGTTGACAACTGTTTTTGGAGGCTTAAAATAATGCAGTTGTCCGAAGTATATGATGACGTATTTGAAGCGAAACTTGTTTATGCTCGTAAGGGCAAACAAATTGTGCGTAAATATCGTTGTGGTAGCGGAAGACTAAAAGGTAAAACTGTTTCTAATCCAAGCAACTGTTTTAAACCAGTTGATATTAAGAAAAGATTTACTCTTGCTAGAACAAAAGCCAAAATGGGTGCAAGATTGGCACGTAAGTCAAAAATGACAAGACGTATGAACCCAGCAAGTAAAAGATTAAAAACTTTGAATAGACGATGAGGGTAATAACATGGAACTAAAAAAAGATATTATTGAATCAATGAACGAAGATATTTCTAACAAGATTGCCGACATTGCAGATTTAGTTGGTGAGAAAGAAGAAGTTGTCAGAGACAGATTAAAAACTTTGAACTTCCGTGATTACATCGAACTATCAAAAGCAGTTAAAGAAGTAGAAATGGAAAGAGCAAGAGAAATATTAGGTCTTGGTCTTGAAGAAACAAAGTATCATTACGATGGAAAACTTGTACACATTTCTAAAGAAGAATTTAGCAAAGTAAGTGACGATTATAAAAATTCTACACCAGGCGAAGAACGTATGGTTATTCTAGATCCTGAGTCGGGTGCTACGATTTCAGTACCAGTTAAAATCACTAACGAAGAAGTTGAAGAAGAAGTAAACGAAGACGAAAAACAAATCGCGGCAGATATTAAAGATTATGTTGACGACCACAAAAAACATTTTGATGCATATCCAATGGATGTGGAAGTTGATGATAAAGTTTATAGTTACGATGAGTATTGGAAAATTTTAGATAAGTATTATCCAGTAAACGAATACAATACAGGCGGAACAATGTCTCCAGGCGAGATGAGAGCATCTCAACAGGGTCAAGCGATGGCTCAGTCACAAGGTGATAATAATCCTCAAAACAAAACTAAAAAAGCACAAGCAATGATGCGTTTAGGTAAAAAGAATTTAGGGGGTGCAACTGCACAACAGGCCGCAGATGCACTTGACAAAGCTGGACAAGGAAAACCACTAACACCAATTCAACGTAAAGCAATGGCGCAACAAGCGGCATCAGTTGACCAGTTAGCGGCAGATCCTAAGACAGCAACACAGTTTAGAAACTTGTTAAACAAATTGAACAATAAGGGGTAATAGATGAGATTAACAGAAGTTTTAGGCGGCATTTATGTAATGATTACTGAGGAAGAAAACGACTTAGTTGTTAAATACTTCTCAGAAAATGAATACGTAAATGAAACTCAATTATCAGAAAGAGAACATGTAATCGCTGATAGATTGACACACAAAGGAGTTCTTATGCCTACCCTAAGAGGCTATAGAACAGTATAACGGAGGACAATATGACTGGACCAAGTAGAGAAGATGTAGGTGCAATGGCAAACATACTCAAAGCAATGAGCGGAGATAAGAGTGGTTTGCGTGAATCTGCACAGTCTTCTAATACACAGGGAGGGGAAGTAGACTTATCACCTGGAGTAAAACAGGCTGATATCAAAGCAATGGAAAATATCATGAGAAACTTTTCTAGTGCAACATCAAACGTTGCTAAAAAAGTTTCAACCACGCTGAATGAAGCTACAAAAAAAACCGAAAAAGGTGTTGATGTAGGTTTTTATTCAGTAATCAAAACAGAAGATGGTGCGTATGATATATTAGATAGTAGAACAAAAGACACATTATTTGAAGGATTGCGTATGTATAAATCTGCATATGTAATTGTAACTCATTTAAATGAAGGTAAAAAGATTAATTCAGATGAGATTACTAAAATTATTTCAGCAAATGCAGTGTTTGAAAGAAACTATTATGATGCTTTACAGTACAAATATTCATATAAAGTAGCTAAAAAACGTCAAGATTATGGAAAAATGGATATAGCAGAAGCTAGATTTAGTAGATCCAAAGCAGAGGCGGATAAAGCAAAAGATAAAATATACGATATATTCGAAGAAGTACAATCCAAAAAAACACGAATTTAATCCAAAAAGATAAATACATAATATAACTATTATGTAATGGGGCAAATACCATGAGAAGTACAAACTTTTTTAAAACAGATACTATATCAGTATCATCACGTTTAAATGACTATCTAAAGTCAAATTTTGGCTATGCAGTTGAAGGCGACTTAGATTCATTACGTGAGGCTAAAGCAAACTTAGAAGCGAAAAAGCGTGACATGACTCCTGACTATCAAAGTAAGGATTATGTTGAAACTATGCTTATGCTAGAAACTGTCAAATCTTTGCTAAAAGTTCACGGTGAACAAGAAATAGCAGAAGGTGGCAAACACAAGTATGTTTCAGACGCACAACGTAAAGCAGTTCATGCCAAGAAAGCCGAAGAAACAAAGGAACCAAAGATGAAAAAAGAAGAATCTAAAATCGAAGAAAAAGCAGTCGAGGCTCCTAAAGAAGAAAATTTAGAAGAATCACTTTTAGACCAGTTGAATAAACTATTAGAAGGTGATGCGGCTGAGGCTGAAATTACAATGGCGGCACGTGGCATCGTAGATGAACTACAAGACGTTGTTGAAAAATTAGGTAAAATTCAAAACGACCAGTTAGGTCCACTAGCAGATGAAATGGCTTACACACATGGGCCAGAGCAGGCAGAAACATTTAAATCTTCTGTTGACCAAGCGATTGCAGGTCTATTAGACTCTGCACGTTCAACGAAAGATGCAGTTAACAATGCGGCTCTAGTTCTTTCAGGTGAAGCACCGGCAGGTGATATGGAACCAGCAACAGCAGAAGTTGGCGGTGACATGCAAGACGATATGGAAGATGATATCGCGGCAGACCTAGGCGGCGATGAAGCATCATCTGGCGAAGTTGATGAACCACTTGGCCGTTCGAAAAGAGACTAATTATGAAGGTTGCTAGTCTTTTAAATGAAGACAAGAACTATCAAGCACAACTACGCAATGACTTAAATGCGTATCTTGTTCGCTTGAAAGCAAATGATATTGGTTCCGTTGGCACTGATATGATGGTTGACGAATTAACTAAAATGGGTTACAGTGTAACTCCAGAAAGTTTAGTTGATATGTTAGCTAACAGCAAATACATAAGCAAAGTTACTGTAGACACTATTGACTTAAAAGGCGCCCCACCTAGTAAAGGTCAAGATGCAGATAAAGACAAAGAGAAGATTAGTAAACTAGCAGTGAAAACTGCACAGAAGAGGATAAAGTAATGCCATTAATTGTAAAAGGAAATACAAACATTGTATCTAAACATGATGCTCAAAAAAAGGCCGTTGATACGTCTGAAAAAGCAAAAGAAAATGGTCTAGAGAAATTATCAGATTCACAAAAAGAAATTCGTCAAGAAATTCTAAATGCAAAAAGACACCGTGAGTTTATGCTTAGAGTTCAAAAACAAAAAGCAAAATCTAAAGAACATCAAAAAGAAGTTGAAAAAGTATTAGCAACACCAGAAGTTGTAGTAGAAGCAAGAGCCGAAAAAGCTAAAGTTGTCGAAGCAACAAAATCTGTGGCTTTGGGTGATAGACCAGTGTTTGAATCAATGACTAAAAAAGAATTAGACATTTGGGCAGAAGAAAACTTAGGTATGGCGCTAGACCGTAGAAAAACTAAGTCTGCAATGATTGAAGAAATCGAAAAGAATCTCTAATTAGCTATTGCAATCTATAATAAAGTGTAGTATACTAATACTATGCTAACAGAACGCTATAATTACCAACCCCTAGAAAGAGTCAGTATAGAAGGAAGTAGACACTATCAAACTCCTAATGGCGAACCATTGCCAAGTGTCACAACTGTACTAGACGCATTAAAAGACAAAACATCATTATATGAATGGAGAAAAAGAGTAGGCGATGAAGAAGCAAATCGCATTACTAAATTAGCCACTGGTATTGGTACACAAGTACACTTACACATTGAAAAGTATATTCTTGAAGAAGATAGACCAGGTGGTACAAATCTCATTCATCAGATGTCTAAAGAATTATCAGATATTGTTATTGAAAAGGGTCTCTCAAATGTAGATGAAGTTTGGGGTACAGAAGTTCCTCTGTACTATCCCGGATTATATGCAGGTACGACAGATTGTGTCGGAGTATGGAAAGGTAAGCCTGCTATCATCGACTTTAAGACTACTCGTAAACCAAAGAAACGTGAATGGATTGATGATTACTTTTTACAAGGTGCCGCTTATTCAGCCGCACATAATGAATTACATGGAACAGATATTAAGACTATTGTGATTATGATGATTGGCTGGGATGCCGAAGCAGACAATTTAGGCAATTATCAAGAATTTGTTGTAGAAAAAGATGAATTTGACAAGTATAGTCTTGCGTGGGCAGGCAAGGTTAAAGAGTATTTTGATAAATACATGTAAGTAATTAGGAGTTTTACATGTCCACAACCAATGTTAAAATATTATTAAGACGCGGCTTTAGAAAAGATATTAGTGCCGGTACTCTTGAAACTGGAGAAATGGGTTTTACGACCGATACTAACCAATTATACGTTGGTATTGACCCAGCTATTAACGAAGTACAATTTGATCCTTTTGCAAACGCACAAGCAGTAGTTCAATCTTGGTTAAACTCAGAAGATAACCCAGAGCCAGGACTTACTATCGATGAAGATTTAGTTATTAGAAATGTAACAGATGTTGATGGATTGATGGACGCCATGAACTTCTTTGCACAGATAGTTACATTTGATACAACTACACAGACATTTACTCCCGGAGATACTTTAACTCAAGAATATAATAAAAATTTAAATGGTACATTTGAAACAAGAACTACCGCAGAAATAGTATCAGCGACAGTAGGAGCATCAAGTACCGAAGTAACACTTAAGATAAATGAAACTCAGCCTGCTTTAAGAAAAGAAGAAGATTTTTCAGTAGTATTAACTAATACGAATACAGGTGGGACTGCTTTAAGTAATGTAACAGTAACAGATACGAAACTAAAAGACAAATGGCATTCGCCAATCTCTATAGATGTTGATAACGGTGTTGATGCAGTTTATCAATTAACTTTAGCAAATAGTGATTATTCATATACTTTCAATGAAACAACTAAAGAAGGTACAATTAATTTTACAACACCTATTGCAGACGGACAAACTACTACAGAACAAGTAGGTTCTACAGAAACTATAACGGCAGATGGAGCAGAAACACAATTTAATCTTTTAAGTTTTCCTGCAACTGCACCTACAAGTATAGAAATTTCAGATGCAAATGGTAATGTCTTAACATCACCAGCAGATTATGAAATATACGACCAAAGTCATCCAAACTATAATGGAACAGTTGAAGAAATTAAATTCGTTACAGCGCCAACAGTTGACATAACAGTTTCATATAAGGAAAATGTAACTGGTGACCAGAACGATTTAATTGAATCTCTAACAGTTAACTTCTCTGATGATGATAACTTTTATTTTAGAATAGTTGATGCAACAGATACAGTAACAGATTTATCTTCTATGCCAGTTTCTAATATTACTGGTGGATCAGAATTTGGCGTAAGTCAATACGCAGTTCCTAGAACGAATGTTGAAGTAGTAACAGAAAACACTTTCAATCAAATGTTTGCAGACCAGCATCTTACAATTTTTGATGTAACTGATGGCAAACGTTCAAGTCTTTTTAGAAAATCAATAGCAGGAACAAGCGGTAACTTTTTAAGTTATGAAAAAAATGAATGCACAACGTTTTTTGTTGACTATTCATTAAAGCAATCAGATACAACAAATACTTTTGTTCGTGTTGGTACTCTTAAAGTTATTAATGGTGTACCTCAAGGTATAAGCAAGATTAAGATTACAGATGATAATACAGAAATTTGGCAAGATTTAAATTCAGATACTATTGCTGATACTGATGAATTTTCAAATATAGAATTTCAGTCAAAAATTGAAGATGTTATAAGAGTAAGTTCAACTACAATCGCAGATGTAAAAGAATGGCTTGCTCCATCAGATGTAACAGAAACTTTTAATGCGTTAGCAGGAGATACTGTATTCACAATAGCACAAACTTTAGATGTCAATGGTTACGGAATAGATAGTGTTGTTGTAGATGGTACTGTATATAATGAAACTACAGATTGGACAGTATCAGGACAAGATATTACTTTTACAAATCCAACTATGGCTGGTGGTGAAGTAATAGAAGTTAAATTAGTACACTCTCTAATATCTCCTAATAAACCTTATGCATTAGCATATGCACAAGGATTAATTAAGATTGATGATGAAGCAGGTGCTACTGGAAATGTTATTATAAGACACAAACTTCCTGTATGGGATAATGCTACTATTGTTACAGAAATGACAAACGATGTTGCTTTTACCCCAACTGCTACGTCTATTGAAGGCAATAATATTTTAATTTATTATACACAAGATGCCGGATATAATTCAGAGATAAGCTATACTGTTAAAAGATGGACGATGTAAATGCGTGACAAAGCTACTTTGCTTTATGAGTGGCGACAACTTAGACTAGAACTACAAAAAGAATTCTCTCAAAAGCAACTACAAAATATAATGGATTGGTTTGAAAAACTAGATCCAAGCCCTCACGGCTTCAATTTTGATGATATTACTACTTGGCCAGATATCTGGGAATATATAAATGAAGGATATTATACAAGAAGTGGTAACGGATTAGGCTGTCTTTATACTTTACATCATTCAGTTCCAGAAAAAGATAATCAATTATGGCTAGTGCATGATATGTATTACGGCGATATGTATCTAGTAGTTTATTCTGAAGGCTATATCTTAAATAGAGCAAATGGTAAGATATGTGAATATGATGAAGTCAATAAAAAAGACTTGGATATTCTTAAAAAGTATGATATAAATGAAGTTATTTCCACACTCAAATACAGGAAATAAATACATATATAATTAACTATATAAATACGGGAAGAAAGATGTTACAAAGCAAAAAAAGATACGATAAAGACGATATTGTTACACTTGTACTAACAGGTGGACAAGAATTGTTAGGTAAGTTTGTAGAAGAAAGTGGAGATTATTTTATTATTAGAAAACCACTAACATTAGTATATGGTCAGCAAATTTCATTTCAACCATTTACTGTTACTGGAGATAGTGAAGGCGAAGTTGTTTTACACCGTGATAAAATAGTTTCAGTTTTACAAACAAACAAAGAAACAACAAAAGCATATACCGCCGCAACAAGTGGTATTATTGCACCAGAGAAAAAAGGATTGATTACATAATGCCTTTAACTGCTAGAACTACAGATGCTACAACAAATCACCCACCTTGTGGTCCAGGACAATGTGCCGCAGGTTCTCACAATGTATTTGTGAATGGGTTACCTGCATTCAGAGTTACAGATATGGATACACCTCATGGTATACCTCAAGGTGATCCTCTTGTTTGTGTACCTCATACTACACCATTATCACAAGGCTCTCATAACGTATTCGTAAATGGGTTGCCTTTAGGTAGAATTGGTGATGCATTTACTTGTGGTATTAAAGTTGCTAGTGGTTCACCAAATGTAATCACAAACGGATAAGACAATGGCAAGTGAAGCAGAATTAGAACGATTATATCAGGAGTTTGTATTAAGAGGCGGAGGAGCATTTACTCTTTCTAACGTTAATACTACACCTGCACAATATTATAATACTGTTTCAGGAAATGCACTTACACCTTCTCAACAAGCATTCTTACAATCACAACAAGAACAGTTTAATAGACAATCTGCTTTATCAACTATTGCAAGTGAGTTAGCTGGTAATAACTTTTCAAATCCATACACTGCACGGGCAGATACGAGTATAGGGCTTATTCAAAGTTTTGCAAATAATCCAACATTGACAAATGTTGCGGCATTAGCCAGTGCATTTGGTTCATTCAGTGCAACAGATAAAGGTTTAATATTTGCAGGTGTTCTAGCGGCAACTGGTGTTGATTTAGAAAATCTAATTAAAATAGGAACGATAGCAGGTTTAGGTATTGCTATGTTCAATAGTTTAAAAAATCACACTGCTGGTCAAATGTCAAACTTGCCACAAACATTATCAGATGCAAGTTCTCTTGCAGGAATGAATGCACAATTTGGAGAACAAAGAGATAGTTGTTCATTCTTCAATGAAATTTTAGGAATACTCAGTGGTGCGTTTGATGGCACTATGGATTTTATCGATGGAGTTTTTAACAAGTTAGGATCGTTATTAAATCAAACAGGAGTATCTGGTGTTATAGATTCTATAACAAATGCTATAAGTGGTGCTGGAGGTGTTATTGGTGATATAATAAATGCGATTACAAATGTTATAGGTTCAGTATCTAATGCAATAAGTGGTGCGTTAGGTGAGATTGGTGGTTTAGTAGGAAAAGTAATAAATGCAATAGCAGATATTTCAAATCAAATTGCAAACGAGGCATCAAAATTATTAAATCTTGCGGCAGAATTAGCAAGTAAGGCACTAGCGTTAGCAATGGCGGCCGCGGCATTAGACCCATGTCAGATGGCAGTTATTCTTAATACTGGTAGTCAGGATATGAAGAATGCAGTAAATCAATTAAATACACCTTTAAGTCAAGCACCAGATATACCTACACAAGTAGACACAAGAGCGGATGCTGATACAGTTATAAAAACTATGGATCAAGCAAAACAAGAAGCATCACAATCTTTTGGAGTTCCTCAATCACCATTTACAAATACAGGAAAAACTCATCAACCGTTAGATGCATATCTGCATAATTTATTTACAGAGATTACAGGAATATTTGGAGATACTTTTGAAGCAGTAAAGAATGCAGTTGGCGGAACTTCAATTACACCTATAGCAAATACTGGTTCTACGATATCATCTTCAAATGCACCACCAACACAATCTCCTACAACTATATCAAGTGATGCATGGAGATTATGGCAATCAACATATTCAAATCAATTATTGGGATTAAAAAGAGATATTAAATCTCTTAAATTAACAATAACAGATGCAATCGCAAATAAGAATTTCTCTACAGAAGAACTTAAAAAACAATCTGTAATCTTGGCAGACCAATTGTCAACAAACGAAACACTTGTATCACAAGAATTAAAAAAAGCAAACTCACAGTTGGTGTATAAATCTGAAGGTAATAAATTCAGAATACAAACTAGAGAAGATGAAAAAATGGCTTTATACAATTCAACAGTTGGTCCTTCAACTGATAGGCTAATTAAAAGAGTTACAAAAGAACTTACTTCTACTAGAGTACAATGGAACTCTATAGACCAAAATGTTCGTTAATTGATAAATACATATATGCGTGTTGAAGAAATTATAAAATCAGTAGAAGAAGGCGTCAACGACCCTCATATATTTAAAGCCGTGTTTATGGCAGGCGGACCTGGTTCCGGCAAGTCTTTTGTTGCCAAAAAAATGTTGAGAGGAACAGGGTTAAAGATGGTAAACTCAGATGAAGTTTTCGAACTTATCATGAATAAAGATAATTTACCTTTAGACCCTGATACTATTGCAAGTCCAGACGGACAATCAAGACGAGATAATGCAAAAGTTTTAACAAAAAAACGTGAAAGCATCTATATAGATGGAAGATTAGGACTAGTAATTGACGGTACTGGTAAAGACGTAATGAAGATAGGCAAGACACAAGAACGTCTTCAACAGATGGGTTATGATACGATGATGTTATTTGTAAACACAAGTTTAGAAGTAGCACAACAAAGAAATACAAAAAGAGACAGAAGCATTCCTTCAGATATGGTAACGAACATGTGGAAACAAGTTCAAGATAATATCATGAAATTTCAGCAAATGTTTGGAGCTCCAAATTTCTTTGTAGTTGATAACTCAGGCGGACTAGAAGATCCTGAAAGAAAAGAAAACTTTGATAGAGTTGAAAAAGCTATTGATAAGTTTTTAATTTCTCCACCAAGCAAACGTCAAGCAAAGGCTTGGATCGCTTCCAATAAAAAAGGTTGACTTTCACTAACGGATATTGTATCATAATACAAATACATAGGTGAAAAAGTGGATTTACAAAAACAATTCGAACAATATAGAAAACCATTTGATTTAGAAAAAATCAGAGAAACACATGTGCATTATTGCACACCATGTTATGGTGGTCAGATTACAGAACCATTCTTTCGTTCTTGGTCTAAAGCACACATGACTTTTACAAAGTACGGTATTCCTTATTCAGTAACAACATCAGCAAATGAATCTCTTGTTTCAAGAGCAAGATGCCATATGGTTGCTTACATGATGGCTAATCCAAAAGCAACACACTTAATGTTTATTGATGCTGATATCAATTTCAACTGCCAAGACATTTTACATATGCTACAACATGATAAAGATATTATTGTTGGTGCATATCCAAAGAAAGATTTAGATTGGCGTGAACTTGAAAGAAAAATCAAACAAGGAAAGCAAAGAACAGTTGATGAACTAAAAGCACTTGGTTCAAAGTATGCATTGAATTTTGATTGGTATGTTAATCCAGAGACTAATGGTAGAGAGATACAAAATAAAGACGGATTGATTAAACTAAAAGATGCGGCAACAGGTTTTATGCTTATCAAACGTGAAGCAATTTTAAAAATGATTGATGCATATCCTGAATTGTATTTTAATAACGATTTAGATTTACCAGAAGAAGAAGAAAAATGGACATATCTTTTGTTTGATGTTATGCATGAAGAAGAAACAAAAAGATATCTTTCAGAAGATTATGCATTTTGTCGTAGATGGCAAAAAATAGGCGGCGAGGTTTGGTTAGACCCACTTGTTGAATTGGATCACGTTGGTCACTTCACATTCAATGGTGATATTAAGAAATTGTTTCTTACAACAAATGATCCTAATGCACCATCAAATAATGAACTTGAAAACTTTAAAAAAGATTAGTTTCCGTTAATGAAATCTAATTCTTCATCTGTGTAAGGCCACATAATTTATTTCCTCTTTTCGTTTACCTTTTTTGTCGAGGATGCCTCTTCCGGCATCATCTGAAATTATAATAGTAGTTGCTAAAAAGACTGCCAAAATTCTAACGAACTTAGGCAACCTCCTGGTTACACATTAAGCGTTTTGCTTCTTTATAGTAACCTTGTCTTGCTAATTCACTAGCCGCTCTCATACGACCAATATGTTCAAACCATGATACTAATCTTTTAACCATTACACCCAACCTTTCAAATTTTTGTTAGTTAAAATTCTTTGTCTACGTTCTAGGTCAACTAAATCGTGTGATTCTGCTAACCAGTCATGTTCTACTTGTGCTTGTGTTTTTGGTCTGATTGCTTTCCATATTCTTTTTAATAAATTCATTATCTGTTTCCTGTTTTCTCAAATTCTTTGTACATTCTAGGTCCCGCACCTGTTCTTAGCATATGCTCATATGCATACTGCCAGTCATTTCTATATTCTGTTTTGGCCCATAATTCAAAGTCTTTTTCTTTGGTGCTCTTAGCCGCAAAGACATTGATAAGGCCGCTGAAAAAGTTCAACGTCATTGTTATCTCCGATATTAATATGTAGATGCTTAAGGACAGCAATACCCCGGTCTCTCCCGGCGCCGCTCTTGTAAGGCATGGGTTATGCCACGGTCTTTCCCAGTCGCCAATACAACGAAGACTTTGTGGAAGCCCTGCTTTTGTATCAATCTTATTTATATAAATATACATGAAAAAACCGCTGATTTACAGTGTTTTTTCGACAATCCCGATATGTCCAGAATGCAAGGCTACTTGCATGGCTCTATATCATTACTGCATAACAGAAAGCTATTGATTTCTTATTCTAAATATGTTATTATAGATATAACTAAATCATCAAGGAGATATAATGTCAACTGTACTATGTGCAAAATATAATAAAGAATTGCCAGCGTTAGACAAGGCACCGTTTCCAGGACCTGCAGGACAAGAGATTTTAGAAAAAGTATCTGCACAAGCATGGAACGATTGGATGAATTTCCAAACTATTTTGATAAATGAGAATAGATTAAATCTAATGGATGAAAAAGCAAGAGAATTCTTAGCAGAGAAACGTAATAAGTATTTCTTTGAACCCGGAGAATTGGATCTACCTGAACAATTTGTAGATCCTAATGTGCCAAAGTTAGGATAATAAATGTTAAAAATAAAAAGTGTGAGTGACTTTTATCCAGTGTGGGAATTATCAGGATTTGAAACTTCTGAATTGAATATATCTTTTCCTGAAAAGCGAGAAAAAGAAGCACGTTTACCTATCAATAAGAAAAGAATACCTGTACCATTACCAGAAGAAGAAACTGATTTTTGTAGAAAATGGCAAAAGTCAACTTCAAAGATAGTAGATTATTTGCGTAGTGAAAAATGTGTTAAAGATTGTCCAGAGGTACACGGAATGTGGCCTAATGGATTTCGTAGACTTATATGGGACGAACCTCATAAGTGTGTGAGTATTGTAAAAGATTCAGCAGGATTTTTTATGCACCCACATATTGATAATAGAGAAGTTATAGGAGTATTGATTGTAAATCTACATGATAATCCAAAAGGCACAGGCACTAAATTTGTTAATAATCCATATGAGGAAAAAGAAGAAGTAGTATGGTATGAAGGACCTACTAAAAAAGATACTGGTATATTTTTTCTAAACAACTGGAACACATGGCATAAGATTGAAAATCATACAGGCAAAACAAGATATATCGCATATGAAACATTGCATATGAGTCAACTACTGAGGAGATAATGGAGTTACATACAAAGATACATATTGAAGGACATTCATTGAATGCAAATGGTACTTTGAAAGGTGCCAGTGTATTTGATTATGCAGATGTTACGGCATTCTCTATTATTAATGATAAGTTTACAAGATTTCATAAGCATATAGGAGTTGTAACAAGTAGTGCAAAATGTAAGTTTTTAGCACCTATACTTGGTTATGGTTTTATTGAATGCTATGCGGAAATTGTAGATTGTACACCTGCAAGAATAACAGTAAAAACTTTGATTAAATACAGAGAAAGAAAAGGCCTAGAATGGTATGATGCATTTGAAGGAACTTTTTATTTTACATGTATTGACAGAGAGACAAGAAAAGTGTATAAACTATCAAAAGAGGAAATGGATGAAATTAAAAAGTAAGATTCTAGTTACTGGCGGAGCAGGATATATTGGCACAGAATTAGTTTCGCAGTTATTGAATTCGGGATATCAAGTTACTGTTTTAGATAAAAAAGAAAACCCATTTGATGAAAAAGTAAAATATATACAAGGAGATTTACAAAATCCTGCTCGTTGTGTAATGGCATGTGCCGGTCAAGAGTTTGTTATTCATTTAGCGGCAAAGCCTAGAATACCAGAAAGTTTTATAAATCCAGATGAATATTTTGATAACAACGTGACAGGAACAAGAAATATACTAACAGCCGCAAGTGCAGTAGGTATTAGAAAGTTTGTATTTGCAAGTAGTAGTTCAATATATGGAAATAGTCCAACACCACATAAACCATATAATAAACCTGATCCATTAAACTATTATGCGATGACTAAGTTATTTGGAGAACATATGTGTAGGCAATACAAGAACATGTTTAGTTTGAATTATAATATATTAAGATTCTTTACAGTTTATTCAGAAAATCAACCTAACTCAAATACTGGCGGATTGATGATTGGTAAATTTGCTAGATTGGCTAAAGAAGGTAAAGCATTGACAGTACATGGTGATGGAGAATTCAAAAGAGATTATATACACGTAACAGATGTAGCAAAGGCTTGTATAGCATCAATAGAGTCACGTGTAAAGAATGAAATATTTAATGTTGGAACAGGTACTAACATATCTGTCAATGATGTAGTAAAAATTATTAAAGAATTTAAACCTGATGTTCAGGTAATAAATGAAGAAAATCCTAGAGGATATGCTAGAGATACATTAGCAGATATATCAAAAGCAAAGAAACTACTAGGTTGGTCACCAGAAATTAATCAAAAAGAAGGAATAGAACTAACATTTAGAAAGCTACTGACATGAACATACCATATAAGAAATTAGACGAAAAAATTAAAGAACTAAACTCTACTAGAGTATTTAAGAAAGTCACTCCTAAAGGTGATTTGTCTTGGTATGTAAAGTGGGCGTCAAGCGCCTTAATTCTTATTGCAGTTGCATTTAGAAGCGTAGGAGTACATGAATGGGATATGTGGTTTAGCTTTGTAGGAACATTAGGTTGGTTCTGGGTAGGTATGCTTTGGCACGATAGAGCATTGATTATGTTAAATGCAACATTATCAACTTTATTGTTTATGGGATTACTAAAGTTATACTTTGTATAGGAAGGATATGATGAAATACGAACTTATTGAAGAAAATGATCCAAGACTAAAACAAAAATGTGAACCTCATGTCATAACTGATAAGACACAAGAATTAGTTTATGATATGATTGTTACTATGCAAGAGTATGATGGCATAGGTCTAGCGGCACCACAAGTTGGAGTAATGGAAAGAGTATTTGTAATAGGACATAAAGATACTGGATTTGTTGTTTGTATAAATCCAAGTTGGGAAGCAACACAAGACGCAGAAGAAGAAAACTTCAAAGAAGGGTGTTTGAGTTTTCCATTGCTAGAAATGAGTGTTAGAAGATACAATAAAGTACTTTGCACGTTCACAAACTTAAAAGGCGAAACACAAACTAAACTATTTACTGGTGTTTGGGCTCAAGCAATACAACATGAGAATGACCATTTAGAAGGTATTACTTTTGATGAAAGAGTATCAGAAAGTACATTAAGTAGAGCAAAAGCATTACGTAGAGAAAAAGTAAAAAGAATAAAGAAGCGACAGAAAGAAAAATGAACTTTTCAGAATACACATTATTAAGTGTAGGAGATAGTTTTGCTTTTGGTCAAGGAACAATAGAACACTATCATGCCAACCATGGATTAAAATCTGACCATACAGATGCCATAAGACAAGAATGGAAAACTAAATGTAATTCTCATTCTTATGTTAAGCACGTAGAAAAAGAATTAAATTTCAAACAATCAGTAAATCTTGCACTACCAGGGTGCAGTGACGAACTATCATTAATAAATGCAGAAGCCTGGTTAAATAAAAATCCGAAAGAAAAAGTATTTCTACTTTTTAGTCTTACAGACCCACAAAGACAAATATTCTTTGATAAAGAAAAGCAACTAGATTTTCTCAATACGTTTAAGTATACTAGTGATAAAAATTTAGATTACTATTATGGAATATTAAACAATGATATTAGTTTAACTTTTAAGACTTATCAATTTAGAAAAGCATTAAAAAGATTTATTGATAGTAGTAATTTAAAACATTACATCTTTTCACCTCGTGATAATATGGATGAAAGAATAGTTAAAAGAAGAAAATATTGGAACAAAACAATAGATGAAGGTATTGACCATTGGAACAAACTTGGTTTAGCCGATGATTTTAAAAACTGGTTAAATAATATTGAAGATGAAAAAACATTAGGCAAAGATTATCTAACTATTAATAAACTATTATCAGAAAAACAAGAAATAACAATCTTTGATTGGCTTAAAAACACTTGTAATCCCTTATCTTCTTATGATGATGCACATTATAATACAGAAGCCCACATCAAAATATCACAACTGATATCCGCCCAAATTCAGCAAAATAACGCATAAATACTAGTAGGACAGAATAAACACTGTTCGAAAGGAGATTACTATGATTAAATGGATTAAGAAAAGAATGAACGAAAGAACATCATGGGATGGTGCCATGCTTATGGGACTAGGTCTGATGATATTGTTCTTTGCACCACTGGCAAAAATAGCGGCAGGCGTTGCTATCGTTTACGGTGCATGGACAATCTGGAAATCAGAGTAATAAAGAATTGGGTATGACACCCGAATTCAGGAAAGAAGCGTACCGACGTTTCTGGCTTGTTAAAGGACATTTGGCGTGTCATACATGGAGCGAAGAGGACATAGTATCTATGTACGATTCATATTTTAGAAGATTATGGAATAATGAGTCTGGGTGCTTAGATATATATGAAGAAGGATTTGAAGAAGCATATGAGGCCTTAACGTGGACGAAAAACGAACACCAAGATTAATTCTTTTATCTGAGTTCTTAGACCAGAATAAAAGAAAAGAAGATGAAATAGCTTTCTACGAGAAAGAACTAAAAAAGATAGAAGAAAAACTTTATTGGTTGCGTAGAGAAAAAGATTTAACAGAAACGATTATCAATATCATATCACAAGAAAAAGTAGTTGACATTAGAGAAGAAATGGAAAAGAAACTACTATCAGATAAAGCAGAAGAATAATGGATCATTTAAGAAAATATATAGGTTTATATCTAACGGTATTGCTATTGCCTTTTATGTTTGGATATGGTGTAAGTGAAGACCACCCAATATGGGTTTGGTGGATAGCATTTGGATTAGTAATATTAAAAACTCCTCCTTACAATATCAGTGACCGTTTTTGGGATGCATATACAAGATTAATAGATTGGATATTGATACCTTTAAAAAAGTCAGTACCTAAATGGCCATGGTGGTTAAGAGCATTAGTGGCATTAGGTCTATTATACTTTTTAGAAGAAGTATTACTATCATCAATCGGTTATACTATATTACCTTGGAGAATGGATTTTAGCTAATAGGGGTTGACTCGCAATACAACCTATGCTATAATACCAGAATATTATGCTCGATTCGAGTGTAGTATTGACTAACAACTAAGGAGGATGTTATGAATATGAAAACATCAATTATTGGACTGCTGGCCGCAGTCTTTTTTTCTGCATCAGCGATGGCAGAAGATACAAGTGTATCAAATGATATTTCTTGGGCTTTGACACTAGAACGTCAAACAGAAGCAAACGCTAATACAGGCGAACTAATGGGAACAATGGAAGTCGTAGGACTTGATGTTTCAGCAGGTGGGTTATGGAACATTGACAAGTCAGGTGAAGACTTTATCGACTTGAACAAAACAATGTTAAACTTTAGCCACTCTCTTTCAGACCAAGCTACAGTGTATTTAAATAATGATTTTGACACTGATTGGGAAAGAACTGAGTCAACAGTAGGCTTAAAAATCACATTTTAAGTATTGACAAAAACACCCCTATAGTGTATAAATATAGATGTTAACGTTGAAGCGAGTTCAACGCTAGACAGGACCTGGGGGCAGTACCCAGCAGGTCCACCATAAATACATTGTTAGTTTGCGATAGTGTGTTTATGATGGGCCTGAACTAGGATCGACTGGTAGTCAATAGGCAAGTGGAGTTAACCGAGTGACTTCGTTATTGGTCAAAAACTATAAATGCAAACGATAATTTTGCAAATGAAGATTTAGCCTTAGCGGCGTAATCATTCGGGGTTGGCAACTGACCTGGCAACAGAACTAGTTGCTTTTTTATTTAGGTGATAAATGACATATGTAGTAACACAGGATTGTATAAAATGTAAGTACACTGATTGTGTTGAGGTTTGTCCAGTAGATTGTTTTTACGAAGGCGACAACATGCTTGTTATCAATCCAGATGAATGTATTGATTGTGGAGTATGTGAACCTGAATGTCCAGCAGATGCTATCTTACCTGATACTTCCCCAAAATTCACACAAAGACTATACGATATCAATAAGAAATGGTCACAAGAATGGCCAGTTATCACAGACAAGCAAGATCCTTTGCCTAATGCAGATGCACTAAATCCAGCAATGGGATATGCAGAGGACAAGACAAACTTGTTAGATGATTATGATTGATTATGGAGATATAGTACCCCCAAAAAGATTTGATTTAGAAACGTATGAAGATTTTATATATGTATCTAATATACTAGATGAATATATAGGATGTAAAACGTATGTTATTGAAACAACGTTAGAACAAATAAACAAAGAATTTTTTAAAAAAAATTACAAGACAGAAATAGAAGATATCATAATAGAACTTTTCAGTAAGTCTAATCAAGTTATCAGTAATCAACCAGGCTTAACTCACAGAGATTTAGAAAAGATAAACAGTTTTGATGTTTTGTATCACAGTATAAAACAAAATGGTATAAAATATCCATTAAGTATAAATTATTTTCAAACAGGTTTATGGGGAGCCCATCCTGGAAATACTCGTTTGATGTTTGAAGGTTATTACAAAGAAAAAGTTTTAGCAGTAGTCAGTGATTATAAAGGAACAATACAACAAGATTATCCAAATATAAAATTTATGAAACCAAATGAAACTAGTTTTGATGTATCAGAATTACATGTTGTTTTAAATAATACAAAATTTGGTGGACCTAATAGTATCAGTAGACCAGCACAAAACAAAAAAATAAATTACAAAGAACTTACTGATGGTCCAGAGAAAACATTAGCAGATCCTACATTATATAATCCACCAAGAACATATAGGTTAAATAACAATAAAGTTTATGTTGACGATAAACTAATATTAATTAAAGATAATACATGGAGGTTTTCAAATGATTGAGTTACTTAGTTATGAGAAAATGAATACACATACATTTGATTGTTGGACATTTGAGAATGTTGTATCAAATGAAGTATTGAAACAAGTTATATGGGATGGTGATATATTTCATTGGGGAGTAATTGAAGGAATGCGTACTGATAAAAATTATCGTATTTGGATGAACAAATATGCATCTTCTTCATTTCAGCATATATGTAAAACATTTAATGATTCGACTACAAAAAGACTGTTTGGTGACATTGTAGGATGCGATTATTCACAATGTAGAACTAGAATAGAATTATGCAAAGACGAAAAAGGAAGTTGGTTACATAATCACTTTGACGATAAAGCAAAGTTATTCACTTTGCAGTTGTATTTGAGTGATAGTGACGTATCTACTTCTTTTAATAATTCAACTACAGGTGCAAAGAATGGATCAGGTTGGTTTTTTAAAAATACAGGTTCAGAACTGCATGGTCTTCCAAAATTAAACAAAAGAAGAATTAGTATTATTGTAAATTATGTTGATGATACTTGGAGAGATAGTAGCGTACTAGTATGACCTATAAAGATAGCGACCAAAGAACCAAAGACTATTTAGGTAAGTTTACCAAAGACAAGGTAATACAGAATTTGGTAGGAACGGATAAACCTCTGATATTGGATATTGGTGGAAATATAGGACAATCAGTACATAGATTAAAAGAAGTATGGGAAGATTGTACTATTCATTCTATTGAACCACTTCCAGAAGCATTCAAAAGACTTCATATGTGTCAAGCATTGTTTAGTAATGTAACTGCACACAATATAGCATTAGGTTCACGTAATGGTAAGCAAGACTTTTATGTTAGTGAACATCAACCCATGTTGAGTAGTTTATACAAACTAAACAAGAATAGTAGTGATAGTATAGCTATAAACAAGCCAGAGAACGCCCACAAAGACTTTCTTAAGTCTAAGACAATAAAAGTACACGTAAGAACACTAGATACGTTTGCTAGACAGAATCGAATAGATTCGGTTGATATTATCAAAATGGATGCTCAAGGATCAGAACCAGACATATTAGAACATGGTAAAGATACTCTAAAGAACACAAAGATTATACTCACAGAGTTGTCATTCTATGACTTATACACAAAGAAGTGCAGTTTCTACGATATAGAGAAAACCCTGATTCCCTTGGGTTTTGAATTATACGATATTGCTCATGTCAGTAAAAACCCAATGAATGGACGTACAGATTGGGCTGATGTAATTTATTTCAAAAAAAATTAAAAAAAAGTGAAAAAAGGTGTTGACAAACCGAATCAAATTTGCTATATTAGTAACATAAGCATAAAACAATTTAGCGGTTGTTTTATTGTAGTGCAAGGAAGAGGGTCTTACCAGAGGCTCGAACTTGACTAGTTAGGGGTGGTACCCAGGCTTAAAGTCTAGCGACCGAAAGTCACATCGCTCTACCGAGCGGAACTAGGTTCCCTGGATTCAGAATGGTATCTGTGTCGAGGGGTTGGGGGTGTAACCAAGTCCCTCCTACTTTGCTTATATTCTAGGTTATATCATATCATATAACCATTAAAGGGCAGTTAGCAAACCATATTTTACTCACTTTCATTTCATTTTGCTAACTGTCTTTTTTATTTTCTAAGCATTTTTATCTAAAGCAGAAATCATTCTAGTCATACCGATTCCTCCACCAACTCTCGGGAAGAAATCAAATTCTAAGAATTTTTCTAATTCAGCTTCTACACGTTCTTTAGAGAATAGTTTGTATAGTAATTCTGAGTATTCGCCATTTGTAATTGTGTGAAAAGTATCTCTCATCATTTCTACATCACATGAACGTTCGGCAGAACCTATTGTTTCCATTCCACCTAAGATAACATCTATCTTCTTACTTGTAGCACCACCTTCGTGTCTACTCATGTTCCAGAACGGAGATGTCATTTCAGGAAAATCAGTAATCATAGTTGAACCGAATTCTTCAAACATCTTAGTTTCATGTTCAGCTTCCATTTCAGTCATTGGATCTAGACCAAAATGTTTCTGCCAATCTGCATATGTTCTTTCTTCTGGTTTAGGGAATTCTAAGTATTCACATAATTCGTATTCCATCTTTTTTAAATCATCGTACCCGCCTGGCATTTCAAATTCAAACATTGGGAATATAATGTCGTGTCTACCTGGAATAGCATTTGGCTCTTGTCTGTAGGACGTGGAGACACAAAAAAAGCCCTTTGCATCGGGCTTAGAGAGTAATTCGTGTTCTAACCACATTTGGCCTGTTTGGGGAAGAGGCCAGACTTGGCCTGCATAATTGTATGTTGCTACATTGAACGGATCTTCACAAGCCGCTAATATAGATAATCTGTTTTGAGTATGAACTTCTTCAAACCCTTTATCCAAAAAAAATGACCTTAAAAGGCCAACTGTTTTTGTAAATTTTGTAGGTGATATGAGTTGCGTCATTTTCTTTTTTCCTTTCTGTTATCCAAAAAAAAATAATAGCCAAAAAAAAATTTGGTATTCGTTTTTGATGTTGTTTTTATTTATCATTTTTATTTCAAAAGTTATCAACAATTCAATTAAAAAGTGTATTGATTTCATATCTTTTTTATGTTACATTTATAAATATGATTGTAACAATAACGTTACTGCCAGGCACAAGTCGAGCCTGGTCTAACTTTGTGAGCAACGTGGTAAAGACGTTAAGCAGAAGGAGATAAAAAATGGACGCACTCACTCTATGGATGGCAGTTGGCTTCTTATTTGCCGGCTATGCCGTTATCGCAAACGATTCAGTACAAACTCTTGGTACATGGATTGCATCAAACAACGAAAAATTTAATTGGAAGATTATGTGGGGAGCCGCTAGTGCGGTATTGTTATATACTCTTTGGTATGGCTGGTATGCAAATGCTGGTGACATTAGTTATGGACGACTAAACAAAATTCCTTTTCAGGAAATTGAATGGTATCATGCAATGGCACCTGCCTTATTATTAGTCTTAACACGAATAGGTGTACCTGTCAGTACATCTTTTTTAGTGTTAAGTGCATTCGCTAGTACATTTGTATTAGAGAAGATGCTTATAAAATCTATGATGGGATATGCAGTTGCGGCTGTGGCGGCATATGCAATTTGGATTGTTGTAAGTAAAATACTAGATGAAGCAAAACCAGTTAAAGAAGAACATAAAAAATATTGGCGTATTGGTCAATGGGTAACAACAGGCTTTTTATGGTTCACTTGGTTATCACATGACATGGCAAACATTGCCGTGTTCTTACCTAGACAAATTCCTTGGGATTTGATGATAATGATTTCAGTTGTGTTTGTCGCTGGCCTGGCATTTATGTTTAGAGAAGGCGGTGGTAAGATTCAAAAGATTGTTTTAGAAAAACATAATACACGTTATGTACGTTCTGCTACAATCATTGACGCAGTTTATTGGTTGATACTTTGGTTCTTTAAAGAACTGAATGATATTCCAATGTCAACAACTTGGGTGTTCGTTGGTTTACTATGTGGTCGTGAACTTGCTATGGCAACAATTACTGGTAAAGAAAAGTTTAGAACTGTATTCCCACTAGTAACAAAAGACTTTATCAAAATGATGATTGGTCTTGGTGCAAGTGTGGCAGTTGTTCTTGCAATTCACTATGTAATTGTACCCAACGGATTACACTAAAAAGATAAATAATTACATAAGAAAAAACTAATACTAGACGTAATGGATATTTAAAAAAGGTATAAGTTTGTCGGACACTGCATTTCATTCCGATAATCAATGTAATGAATTTTGGAGACCCACTCGTAAGAGTGGGTTTTCCATTTACAAATAAAAAAACATATATGATAAATACATATATGCGTTATTCAGATATCATAGAAGGCAAACTTACAAGAGGGGATCTTTTAAAGGATCGTCAAAGGTTAGCCAACTTTATTAAAAAATATGAAACAGGTCAACCATTTGTAGCAGTAGGTGGTGATACTCCTACGATTAAATTAAAAAAAGATGATGAAGTTTTAAAGGATTTAAAACAAGGTGTTTTTCCTGCATCATTTGAAACAGTAGATGGTAAAATAATAAGACTTTCAGGCTTAGAAAAAACAGGTGAGTTTGGAGGCAAAGGATCTGGATTTTCAACACGTGATGAAGACGCCGCACTTGGCAGTATCAATCAAATGTTTGCAAAATTAAAAGGCAACAAATCAGAAATACCTTTAGTTATAGGTAATAGAACAGTTAACGTTGCTAAGTTTGTTACAACATCTGGAACACCTAAATCTGATTTTCATGCAGTGGATGCCTCAGGTAATGAAGTAGCTTGGGTATCTCATAAAAAAGGTTCTAAAGCAAAAGATTTTGGACAATGGGGTGGGGTATCAGATAAAGAACTTGCTATTGTTTATAAACATTCACCAGAAATTAAAGATGAAGTAGATTCATTTGTACAAGCACTTAGAAAGTTATCACCAAATGAACAATTTCCTAAAGGAACAACTTTTGCTAGAAAGTTAAAAGATGGCAGACTACGTGGTATAGCAGTTTATGGTGTTGGTTGGGGCGGAAAGCCAGGGCCTCAGAACGTAGATTTAGTACTACAAGGCGATCCACAGTTTGATGGTAATCGTTTAATTGCTACAGGTTCTGCACACTCAAATAAAGAAAGACTTGAAGGTGAATTTGAACCAGTATTAATGGCTAGATATTCAAGTGATAGAAACAATTTTGGTATTAAAGGCGCACGTGTAGGAGTTTATCCTGCAGGCGGTAGAAAAGTAACCAAATATATTTAAAAATCCCTGATGATTATATTCTAAGTTTACAGATTATAAATACTTACATGGCTGAAATCAAAATAGAAAGATTAGTAGCAGAAGTATTTGGTGGCTGTAATTACGAGTGTCAAATGTGTCCTCAAGGCGAAGGAGGCAGAGACAAAGAGTTTTTAAAGCAGATGCCTTTTGACCTTTTTGAAAACATACTTGATGATGCCAAACAATACGGTGAAGGTATAGTAGTAAATCTTGATGGTTCAGGCGAAGCAACACTCAATAAAAACTTTCCAAAATATGTAGAAGCGGTAGCTAAACGTGGGTTTAAGCCATTGGTGTACACAAATGGTCTTTTAGTTAAAGGAGACTATATGCGTAAAATATTTGATAGTGGTTTATATTTGTGTAGATTTTCTGATATAGGATATAATCGTGAGAAATATAAAGAATGGATGCGTATGGATGCTTTTGATACTATCATCAAACATGCACGTGAGGCAAAGAACTATGTAGAACAACAAGGTTACAACGCAGTTGTATCAAGTTATCATCTTATTTTAGATAACAATCAAATAGATTATGAAATAGAAGAATACAAAAAGAACTTTATCGAACCTGCAGGCACAGAAGCAGAAATATGGAAAATGCATAACTGGAGTGGTAATTTAGATTTTGAACAACGTAATGGAGAAGTATCAACATGTGGTAGACCTTTTGCTCCTGACTTTACTGTAAGAGCAGGAGGTATTGGAAAACATTATGGTGCAGTTACCCCTTGTTGTCAAACTATGGGACCACCAAATGAAATACCAAGTGTACTAGGTCATATGGATACGCAAACAATCGAAGAAGTTATTAATGGTGAAGGTTATCAAAATTTAAGAAAAGCACATAAGACAGGTGATTGGAGTTTAGCACCTTATTGTAAAGAGTGTGATTTTAGAATTCAGGATCCAGAAGTTTTAATATGGACAAATAATCCAAGTCATGTAAAAAAAGAAAACATGAGAGCAACAACATTTAACTTGGATGACTACAAATGAAAAAATATACTGTAGACAATATTTCAAATTTATCTAATATATTTTGTGATGTTATTAAAAAACATAAAATTAAACCTTATTATGTAAAATGTACAAAAGGAGAACTAACTAAAGTCTTATCTATAGAATATGATTTATTATATCCTTTCAATTCAATGATGTGGTCATGGAGAAATGCATTAGAATTAGACAAAGCACGAATATATTTTAATATAGATGATCCAAATGCACAAGTAGGTACTATAACAAAAAGATTTGACTTTGCTGATAACTATACCACTGAAACACTTTTAAAACATGAATGGGCCGTAAAGTTATATGATTTTATAGAAGAAGACATAAAAGAATATATAACTCCTTTCACATTAAGATACAACAAAGAATCAATGGGTGGGATAGAACTACATCCTGGAGCAGTTAGGAGAGCGTTTCTGTGGGGATTACCTGATACAACCATTATTAAATTGCTTATTTGTGATAGAGGTAATGCAAAAGAAAAGAAAGTAATAACTGCATTTAAAGAAAAAGCAATATCTTTATCAGATAAAAATCCAGAAGAAATAAACAATATACTTGAGGTTAGTACTAAGTATGACCAAAAAGCAGAGACAGGTATTAGATTTATGCAGAAAGAAAAAGTAGTAGAAATATATCAATCATTTCCAGAAATGACTAAAAAGAAGCTATATCGTATTAAATATTCAAAAACGCACATAATTGTAGATAACAAAATAGTTGCATACTTCAAAAAACCAGGGATTTGGGTAACAAATAATGGTGAAAATAGTATATAAAAACTTGACATTTCCAGCAAAATAGCGTATAATATTCATATTAAACATGAGAAAGGTACATGAAATGAAAAAACTAATTGTAATGATTACTGGTGCAGTAATGCTATTCTCAAGTGTAGCAATGGCAAATGCACATCACAAGAACAAAACTATGAGAGTACAAGCAGAAGTAACTTCAAGTACTCCTATTACACAACAGGTTGTACAGAAAGTTCCTGAACAACAGTGCGGTATTGTTGATGTTCCAATTTACTCACAAGGTAGTGCAAGTACAGGTGATGTATTAGCAGGTGCTATTATCGGTGGTGTTATTGGTAATCAGTTTGGTAAAGGTAAAGGCAATGATGCGGCAACTGTATTAGGTGCTATCATTGGTGCTGATACAGCCAATAAAAAGAATGGTAACAAAACTATTGTTGGTTACAAGCAAGTACAACAATGTAATACAATCTATATTGAAACAGTTGCAGATAAAATTGTAGGTTATCAATCTACATTTAAAACATCTGAAGGCGAAGTATACACGTTTCAAACTAAGTCTCAATGGGCTGTTGGAACTATTGTATTCTTAAACAAGACAGTTTCCCTAAACTAATCACATTATTCTCCTTCGTAAGTAGATAAATACGTATGAGGTCTGCTAT
>Ga0066377_10000022_pt1 | contig 41698 bp, 31 predicted proteins | sample Knorr_S23_td_Sur_FD_70946 | JGI IMG/M metagenome (GOLD analysis project Ga0066377, IMG submission 70946) | Marine microbial communities from Southern Atlantic Ocean transect - Knorr_S23_td_SurfaceB_ad_5m_LV_B | ecosystem: Environmental > Aquatic > Marine > Oceanic | place: Southern Atlantic...
TCCACCGTCAGGTTCTGGTCGAATTCAATCAGATCGTTGAGCATCTTGACCCGGAACCGGGTAATTTGGTCGAGAAAATCAGCGTAAGGTCCCTTCTCATCGTCGATGACTTCAGGAAGAGCAAAATGCATATTGTCATCTTCCAGCAGGGATTCGGTTGTCCGAACCAGGCGGACCTGCTCCTTTTTCTCCTCCTTATCGATGCGCATGGAGGTGAATGCCTCGTCCACGATGTCAACATCCAGGCCGTATTCCCGCAAGGCATCACATTGTTCCAGGATGTAACCGATTTGCCGCGGATCAATGATCCCGAGTCCGTCAACATCCCAGTGGATGGGGTCGGAGACTTCACTTGCCCACCAGTTCATGTCTTCACCAATTCGGGCAAGGCACCATTCGAGTTTTTTCGAGCTTTTGCGCATAGGAAATCAGATATTATGGAAAAAAAATTTCGGGAGGAGAATCAGATGTGAAAAGCCGATGAAGGAAACGGGGTTCTTGTCAATCCCGATTCATCAACTGGGGAAGAAACTGGTCAGCCTACATCCACGAACTCTGGCGTGGGGACAATGCCTTGGCGATGGTTTTGGCGACGAAGGGACCCCTGTAGACCATGCCTGTATAGAGTTGGACGAGGCTGGCACCGTTGTCCATCATGGCCCCAGCCGACTGGGCATCGTGAATTCCGCCAACCCCGATGATGGGCAACTTGCCGGAGGTGGTCCTGCTGATATACTTGACGACTTCCAGGGAGCGCTTGTGCAGGGGCAATCCACTCAATCCGCCCGGTTCCTTGACGTTGGAAAACTTCCCCGTCCGGCCGATGGTCGTGTTGGTGGCAACGATCCCGGCATATTCCCACTGCTCAAGACATCCCAGAATATGATCGATTTCCGGATAGCTCAAATCGGGGGCAATTTTCAAAAGAATAGGCGTTGGCTCCGTCCCGAGTTTCTTCGCCCGGTTACGATTGCTGTTGGCCAACTCTCCCAGAAGCGTGTCCAAATAAGCTTCTTTTTGCAGCTCTCTCAGGTCCTTGGTGTTCGGGCTGCTGACGTTAATGGTGATGTAGTCAGCATATTCCGCCAACAGGGCAAATGAGGAAAGATAATCATTAACCGCCTGGTCCAGCGGGACGATTTTGCTTTTCCCGATATTGATTCCAAGCGGAACCCTTGATTTGTGTTTGCCGAGGTTCGCTTTCAGCCGGGCTGCGACGGCTTCCGCCCCGTCATTGTTGAATCCCATTCGGTTGATGATGGCCCCCGATTCAGGATAACGAAAGACACGCGGGCGCTCATTCCCGGGTTGCTGCAGGTGGGTGATCGTCCCGATCTCAACATGTCCGAATCCCAAGGCCGGGGCGGCCCGGAAAAAACGGCCGTTTTTATCCATTCCGGCAGCGAGGCCGACCGCATTGGGGAAAGTCAGCCCGAAGGCCTCAACAGGCTGGTCGTACTTGACCAGGTTTGCTGCTTCCATCCACCGGCAGACCGGGCTGAACCGACCAAGCAGGTCCAAGGCAGTCACGCCCATATCATGGGCTTTTTCCGGATCGGTGCGAAAGAGAATAGGACGGAGAACTTTTTCGTAATAGAAACCCATTGGTCTGAAAGAGGTTATTTCTCCCACTCGAGGGCACCTTTTTTCATCTCGTATACCAAGCCGGCTACCAGCAGCAGGATGAAAAAGAGAACCGGGATCAGGATCGGCAAATTCTGGGAAAGAAAATCCCGATAGACAAGCACCCAGGGGATGAGAAATACGATCTCGATGTCGAACAGGATGAAAAGCATGGCGGTCAGGTAGAATTTTACGCTGAACCGCGCAGCCCGTTTTCCCTCCGGAGGCAATCCGCATTCGTATGCGGAGTCCTTGAAACGATTTCGCGGGCCACGTTGTCCCATTAGTTGGCTGACAATCAAGACGCCAGCTCCGATTGCCAGAGCCAGAAACACCTGTATCAGTACCGGAAGATAATCCGACAATTCCATGATTCAACTCAGGAAAGCCTCCTAATCCCTATCGGCAAGGCAAATTCGCCCAAAGCTTGGTTAATCAATCGAAATAACCCGGGTTTCGGTGGGAATACCTCTACCCAGCCCCAGCTGTATGGAATACAAGACGAATTCAGGCACCTCCGGAAGCTGGGCAAAACCGTTTTCCATACGGGCTTGGTTCATGATCTGGACGAGGTTTGCGTCCATGATGACAGGATCGACCGACATCCACATCTCGGGAATACTTCCGGTGTAGTTCGCATTGTAACCCGGACCTGCTATGTACTGGTATTGCTCCAGACTGATGAGGTTCAGTGCCCATGTTGCCTTCAGCTCCGGGATAGCGGCAATCTCCGCCACCGCCACCGGGGCATTGGCAGGACTGTTGAAAAAGCGGGTCGCATTGCTGATATTCCACAGGGTGGCGTTCACGAGTGCACCGCTCATCCCGGTTGCCGGGTGGTGGCTGGCACAGGGCATGTTTATCCAAAAGTCCACATCAAGGAGAAGGTTGCTCGGCAGATAGCTTTTTCGAGCCTCTTCCGGATCAAGGAGAAGGGTGGGCCGGAGCAGTTCCCTCCCCAGAGGGCTGGTGTATTCCTTGGGCAATGGGCTTTCATAGAACCACGTTGGGGCCTGCACTTCCCCGGAATCAATCGGATAAATGCGGACATGGTCAAAATAGGCCCCGCGATCCTCCATTTGGCTGAGTGGGGGGAGGTACCCCGCATCCCTGAGCAACTCTGCCCGGGCATCCACCAGGCAAATGTTGTCCAAGGAAAAGCCTCTGCCGAGCAAATACTCGACAACCGCCCGAACCATGGCTTTGGGCGTGTGCAGCCCCGCACCTGAGTTCGTGTAGATTTTCAGGGCGACCTTGCCGGTGCTTCCGGGTGCAAGGGCTTTTCCGGTTGCCTGCTCGAATTGCCCCAGCATGGCCTTGGTCTTTTCAGTGTAGGTCTGATCGGAGAAATCCGCCAACGCGCTTTTCCAGATGAGTCCGTTGAAAGGTCTGGCTTGTTCAGCCTCGAAATCCCAGAAGGCCCTGTTATTGGCGGAAGCCAATTGAGAGAGCAAAGTCATTGCTATTAAATGCCAAAGGGGTTTCATTTCTTTCCATTGGGTGTAAAATGGGAACTTTGTCCAATATGAAACGAGCATGATACGATTAGCTTGGAAACAAATCCTGACCTTAGGGTTCATCTTTTTTATTCTTTTCTCGGGTTGCGCCAAGCGCGAGGCCACGATTGAGGAGCGCATCACGCAGGCGGAAGAACTGTTGAACGTGGGCCAGATTGATGGTGCCATCCTTCTGTTGGAAAACGCACTTGAGCAGGATCCAAGGCGGGTCGACGTCATGGAACCGCTGGCATTCGCCTATGCGGCCAACCAAGACCCGATGCTTGCTGCGATGACCTTCATGCGCATTGCCGAACTGGTGTCGGATCAACCTGAGTACCTGATTTATGCGGCCGAATCGCTTATTGAAGCAGGGGATGCCACGGGTGCGGTTGAACCCTACCGGGACTATCTGCTGGCCCGGCCTTCAGACCGGGCCGTCTGGGGAATTCTTGCGAAAATGCATAAGGAGGCAGGCCGCCTGGGCGAGTCTCTCGAAGCGTATTTGGCTTCCGAACAACTGGAATCAAGCGCCGCAACCCAGATCGAAATAGGAAACCTGTATTTGCAGTCACAGAACCTTGCCCAAGCGCAATCCTGGTTTGCCCGTGCACTGGAAGGGGATTCGGATTACAGGGATGACGCCCTGCTGGGATTACTGGAAACCGCTATTCGTTCCAAGCGCTTCACGGAAGCGGATGCCCTGATGAAACAACTGGATGCGGAATATCCGGGCCGCCTTGAGCAAAGCCCGCTGGATTCCGTCAGGGATCAGTTGGCTGAGTGGACCCGTCGTCGGGAGGCAGCCAAAGCAGCACTTGCCGCACTGGAGGCAAAACGCGAGGAAGAGCGGCAATCACAGGAAGTGGAAGAAGTCCCTGCCCGTGCGCAGGAGACAGAGGAACCGCCTTCAGGGGACGTTGTTGCGCTGGTGGGGCCAGAGGCCCCCGCCGTGGAACAAACACCTGAGGGGCCACAGGTAGAGCCTTCCCTGAAAACCGCGCAGCCAAGGCCCGTAAGCCAATTGGATCTTGCTCGCCAAAACAGGGAATCGGGACAGGTCGATGAAGCCATTCGCTTGTTCAAGCAAGCGCTGATTGAAAATGACAACCAGCCCGGGGTCTGGGCCGAGCTAAGCGAGCTTTACCTGCAGACAGGTCGCGACCGCTGGGCCCAAGCCACCGCAAGTGAGGCGGTGCGACGGGATCCGGAAAACCCCCAACTGATTTTGCAGTTTTTGCGAGCGGCGGAAAAAACAATGGATGTGAACCGTCTGGTTCGTGAGATGGAGAGCATCTACCGGAAGTTCCCGAGTGAGCCGGATATCCTGTTGGCCATTGGACGGATTTTCTCTGATCAGGGGAACAGGCGAAATGCCTTGATCCTGTATGGGAAGTTTTTGGAGTTCGCTCCGATGGATCATCCCGAGAGGCCAGGAGTGCAGGCGGAGGTCGAATTCCTTGGGGAATGAGTTCCTAGAGTTCACTATCCGGAAGTAGAAAATGCCGTTTTTTTCAGAAGAGACCCTTCAGGCCGTACGATCGATTCCCTTGTATGAGATTGTTCGTCCGGTCGTTGAGTTGTCCCGTTCGGGCAAGAATTGGCGGGGGCTTAGTCCATTCAGTAATGAGAAAACGCCTTCATTCTTTGTCCTGACCGAGCGGAATTATTTTAAATGCCACTCGAGCGGATTGGCGGGGGACGGAATCAGCTTCATCCAGGAAACGGAAAAACTCACCTTTTCAGAAGCCATTGAGGCTTTGGCTGAGCGCTTCAATGTTCCCATAAAATATGCCAGTGGAGCTGAGCCTGATCGCGAGGCGCGGAGCCTGAGGCAAGCTCTGCTGGATATCCATGAATACGCGCGCGAGTATTTCCACAAGGTATTCATGTCGGACCATCCCGTTTCCGAGGAGATCAGGCGCTACTGGTTAGAGGAGCGGGGGTTTACCTTGGAACTGGCGGAGACCTACAGCATTGGATTCTCCCCTCCCAAGAGCCGCAAATTGCTCGATATTCTATTGGAGAAGAAATTCAGCACCGAGGCGCTGGCAAAAAGCGGACTGTTTCATGTCGGGCGCCAGCCCGATAATCCGGACAGCTGGTTTTTTGTATTCCGGGGCCGCCTCATGGTCCCCATCCGGGATTTGCAGGGCCATGTGGTCGCCTTCACGGCCCGGCAACTGGATCAGACCCCGAGAGATCACGGGTCATGGAAAGCCAAGTATATCAATTCCCCGGAAACCCCGATTTTCAAGAAAAGCCAGTTGCTGTTCAATTTGGACAGGGCAAAGGAGTTTGTCGGGAAGCGTAATCGCCTGCTTTTAGTGGAGGGACAACTGGATGCCTTGCGGTGTCATGAGGTCGGACTGGAAGAGGCGGCGGCTCCCCAGGGAACTTCAATCACAGAGGAGCAATTGGCCTTGGTGAAGCGCTACACGGATCGACTGGATGTTCTTTTGGACAGCGATGCCGCTGGTGCCAAGGCTGTCATGCGATTGATTCCGTTGGCCTTTAAAACCGGTTTGGAGGTTCACGTCTTGTCTCTCCCGGAGGGTTTGGATCCTGATGACTTCTTGCGCCGCAACGGAAGCGAGGGCCTTGAATCCCTTGTCGTGCAATCCGGTATGATGTTTGCCGGAAAGGCCCTCCTGCAAGGGGATTCGCCGTCACCCGAGCAACGGTTCAAGGCCTTGAACACCTTGTTTGATATGTTGTCGTCCTGCTCCAGCGCCGTTGTCCGTGAAGGGTATTTCCAGGAAGCGGTTGAAGCAACGGGTGCACCAATGGCTGCTGCCAAGGCAGATTTCGACCGGTTTTTTGAGGAAAGGGGTTCGGCCGACCGTGTTCCCGTGTACCCTTTGCCGCGAAATCCTGAAACAAATTCATCCGAAACATTGACAAACTTGGAAGGCGACTTAATTTGGGCCATCCTTAAGAATGTGGAGTGGGCCGATTCTCTTGCGCAGGTTATTGACCATCAATGGATTAGAATCCAAAATATCGAAGGCAAGTTGCTGTCCCGCATTCTGGCACAAACGACAGTTGATCATATCGAAAATTCCGGGGACATCTATTTCCTTATGGAAAACGACGAGGAACGGGCTTGCTTGGCTCGTTACGAAACCGATGACAGGCCGGAAAGAGATATGGACACTTTCGTTAATGAGACCCTTGCATCACTGGTACGCCGGTTTTGCCGGGATCGAGTCGAATATCTCAACAAGGAAATTTCCAACCAAGGCCACCGTCAAAGTTCAGCTAACAACATTCTCGATTTTATGAAGGAGCGTCGTGAGCTTATTCTTTTTATGCAGAATGGACCCTTTCCCACGGCAATTCTGTCCGCTGAATCCCAAAACGAGTAGCCAATCCCATCATGCCAGCAAAAAAAACATCCGCTAAAAAACCTACTGTCGCCAAAAAGGCGCCGGTGAAAAAGGCCAAAACCAAGAAAGTCGCCAAGAAGGCACCGGTGAAGAAAACCCCGACCAAGAAAGTCGCCAAAAAGGCTGTTGCGAAGAAAACCGCGATCAAGAAGGCCGCCGCGAAGAAGGCCGCACCGAAAAAGGCCGTTGTTAAAAAGGCAGCGGCCAGGAAAGCTCCTGCGAAAAAGACCGCTGCGAAAAAGACCGCTAAAAAGAAGACGGAAAAGACCGCCGAAGAGGCAAAAGCGGCGATCAAGAAAGCACTCAAGGCAGTCAAGGCGAAGCGGAAGGCAGCCAAGGAGTCCGGTGAAGATCAGGTTGACACCCCTGTGGGTGATAAGCAGGGGGATGTGAATGATCGCATCCGGTCACTGATCCGTCAGTCAAAGGAACAGGGATATCTCACTTACAAGGACATCAATGATCAGCTCCCGGAAACGGTGGATTCGCCGGCCGAGATTGAGAATGTCATCACGATCCTTGAGAATCTCGACATCGACATTATCGATTCGGAGGAAGTGGAGCTCTACAAGCAACGCTTGGAAGAAACCACGGAAGAGGAAGTCCGAACGGCCCAATCGGACATTCTTGATGACCCTGTCCGGATGTACTTGAAGCAAATGGGACAGGTGCCCCTACTGACTCGCGAGGAGGAAGTCGCGATTTCCAAACGCATTGAGGAAGCAGAAATGCGTGCCATGGACACCCTGTTCTCAATCGCCTTTACCAAGGGATTCCAGAGGGAGTTGGCCCAGAAGTTGATCGACCGGGATGAACGCTTTGACCGCGTTGTCCTGGACAAGAAAATCGAGAGCCGTGAGCAGTATTTCAAGTTGATCCCGCGTCTGATCGAGCAGATCGACGGCATCGAAGTGAAGTTGGATGAGGCCTGGGTGGCCAAGGAAACCGGCAAGAACAAGGCCGAAAGGGAAAAGGCTGAGACCCGCTACAAGAAATATGAAGCGGAGTTGAAACCCATTTTCCGCAAATTCTGTTTCAAGCTGAAAGTGTTTGAGGAGTATCTCGAAACACTGGAGCCCATGATCCGGGAAATCCACAACGTGGTGGAGAACAAGGATCTGGCCGAGCAAGCAAAAACCCGGCGCGGGCGGGCCATCGACTTGGACAAGGTGAATCGCCGCATTGAGGAGATGCGCAAGCAATTGCGAGTCTATCCGATTGAATTCCTGGATATCCTGAAGGAGGTCCGCAAGGGAATGCGGATGGCGCACCGGGCAAAAACTGAGATGGTTGAAGCCAACCTCCGATTGGTTATTTCCATTGCCAAGAAATACACCAACCGTGGCTTGAGTTTTCTCGACCTGATTCAGGAAGGCAATATGGGCCTGATGAAGGCGGTTGAAAAGTTCGAATACCGTCGTGGATACAAGTTCAGTACCTATGCAACTTGGTGGATCCGGCAGGCCATCACCCGTTCCATCGCGGACCAGGCGCGAACCATTCGAATCCCGGTCCATATGATCGAGACTCTGAACAAGGTCATGCAGGTTCAAAAGCAATTGCTGCAGGAGCTTGGTCATGAACCGACTGCGGAGGAAGTCGCCGATGAAATGGATCTGCCCGTGGAACGTGTTCAACAAATCATGAAAATGGCCCAGCAGCCAATTTCTCTGCAGAGCCCCGTAGGAGACAGTGATGACACCAATTTCGGGGATTTCATTGAGGACAAGGGTGCCGACAATCCTTACGACATGACAGCCTATTCCCTGCTTCGGGAAAAGATTATGGATGTTCTCGACTCTTTGACGGATCGCGAGCGGAGAGTGTTGAGCCTGCGGTTCGGACTCGTCGATGGATACAGCCGCACCCTTGAAGAAGTCGGGCGCCAGTTCAATGTCACTCGGGAACGAATTCGCCAGATCGAGGCGAAAGCACTGCGGAAAATGCGTCACCCCACGCGAATTCGCCAGCTACACGGATTCTTTGAGCCTGAGCACGTCAAGAATCAGTTGGAGCCCAATCCCTAAATACACCCAATTTCAGGGGAGTCACGAAGGCTGCCCTTTCCATTCCTAATTTAATGGCAAAAAAAAGCCCCGACCTTGGTCGGGGCTTTTGCGTTAAAGTCTTTAAGAAGCCGCTTTATTTGATTTCACGGTGAAGCGTATGGCGCTTCAAGCTCGGGTTGTACTTCTTCTTTTCGACCCGGCCCTGTTGGAGCTTCTTGTTGCGTGTAGACATGTAGCGCGAGACGGGTTTGCCCGCTTCACGTGCTTCAGTGCATTCCAGAATGATATGTTCTCTTGGCATCAGAAAAATAGGTTAAACGGGGAAACCTGCTGGTTTTTACCAACGGTGCAAGTCTGAAATGTTGGAAAACCCCGAAAATCAGGAATTCATCGCGGGAGCCTCGCCTTCTGTCTCGTCAATATGCCCGAGGGAGCTACCGCCCACAACCTGGACTTTTCCGTATATTTCCTTGGTGATTTTTGTCACCACATCCGGATTCTCCATCAAGTATTGCTTGGCCGCTTCACGGCCTTGTCCAACCAGGCTTCCATCATAAGAGATCCATGAACCCTTCTTTTCCAGGATCTTGTGCTCCAGACCAAGATCCAGTACCGAACCCGTCCGGGAAATCCCCTCATTGTACATGATATCGAATTCACACTCGGTAAAAGGTGGGGCTACCTTGTTCTTGACCACCTTCAAGCGTGTGCGGTTGCCCTTGACAGCCCCGGAGGTGTCCTTGATGGCCCCGATTCTCCGGATGTCCATCCGGATGGAGGCAAAAAACTTGAGGGCGCGTCCCCCGGGTTGTGTCTCCGGATTGCCGAACATTACCCCGATTTTTTCCCGGATTTGATTGGTGAAGAGGCAAACACACTGGGTGCGATTAATGGCGGCGGTCAACCGGCGCATGGCCTGGCTCATCATGCGGGCCTGCAGGCCGACAGTGCTGTCGCCAAACTGGCCATCCAATTCGTTTTTGGACACGAGAGCGGCGACCGAATCAATGACGATGATGTCGATAGCCCCGCTGCGGATCAGGGTCTCGGTAATATTGAGGGCGTCTTCCCCGCTTTCGGGTTGAGCCACCATCAAATTGTCAACGTCCACGCCGACCACCCGTGCGTAGCGTGGATCCAATGCATGCTCGACATCAATGAAGACGGCATTTCCGCCGGCCCGCTGGGCCTGGGCAATCAGGGCCAGGCAGAGGGTCGTTTTCCCCGAAGACTCCGGGCCGTAAATTTCAGCTATTCGGCCACGGGGTAGGCCACCGACCCCGAGGGCGAGATCAATCGAGGGGCATCCGGTCGGAATGACAGCGACTTCCGATTTCTTGGATTCGCCGAGACGCATGATTGCGCCATCCCCGAATTGCTTGTTGATGGCTGAAAGTGCCAGATCAAGGGCTTTGGTACCCTGTGGTGCTTTGCTTGATGATTTACTTGCCATGATTTTGCCTAAATTGGAATGCTTTAACGTTTATGACAACTTGAGAGCATAACAATTTTCAGGCAAGAAAAATGTGATAATATGTTCACATGAATGCATGAACACGTCTCTCCCTGTTGGAAGGGCTGATTTCATCGGGTTTGACCGGCTTTCGGGTGACAACTGAAAGTATTTATTCCCAATTGAAAGATTGGTCTTGCCTGAACAAGTGGGTGGGGGCTTATTTCCTTTTTCAATGCCCAAGAGACAGGACATTGAAACCATCCTCATCATCGGATCCGGACCAATCATCATTGGTCAGGCCTGTGAGTTCGATTATAGTGGCACGCAAGCATGCAAGGCATTGCGTGAAGAAGGCTATCGAGTGGTGCTGGTGAACAGCAACCCTGCCACTATTATGACCGATCCGGATTTTGCGGATGTGACGTACATAGAGCCTCTGAATACGGAGATTCTTGAGAAGATAATCGCAGCCGAAAAGCCGGACGCGCTGTTGCCCACCCTCGGTGGACAGACGGCGCTGAACTTGGCGGTTTCCCTGCACGAGCAAGGAATCCTGGAGAAGTATGGGGTCGAGATGATCGGTGCCCGCTACGATGCCATTCAAAAGGGGGAAGACCGGGAACTGTTCAAGGAAGCGATGATCAAGATCGGGTTGGACGTTGCCATCAGCCGGATCGTGCACAGCCTCGAAGAGGCGAAGGCGGCCATGGATGAGGTGGGAGCCTTTCCGCTGATTATCCGTCCCAGTTTTACGCTTGGTGGAACCGGTGGAGGCGTTGCTTACAACCGTGAGGACTTTGAGGAAATCTGCCAGCAAGGGTTGGAGGCATCCCCGACGACTGAAATCATGATCGAGGAGTGCCTGACCGGCTGGAAGGAATACGAAATGGAAGTGATGCGCGACCACAAGGATCAGTGTGTGGTCATTTGCTCCATTGAGAATTTTGACCCGATGGGCGTTCATACGGGTGACTCCATCACGGTTGCTCCGGCGATGACGCTGACCGACAAGGAATACCAACTCATGCGGGACGCCTCCTTTGCTTGCATCCGGGAGGTGGGTGTCGAGACCGGCGGATCGAATATCCAATTCTCGGTCAATCCGGAGAACGGTCGCATGGTGGTGATTGAAATGAATCCGCGGGTGAGCCGATCCTCGGCATTGGCCAGTAAAGCTACCGGATTCCCGATTGCCAAGATTGCCGCCAAGTTGGCGGTTGGGTACACCCTGGACGAATTGCAAAACGACATCACTCGCGAAACGCCGGCCTGTTTTGAGCCGACGATCGACTACGTGGTGACGAAAATCCCGCGTTTCACCTTTGAAAAATTCCCCAACACGGATGACACCCTGACGTCTTCAATGAAGTCTGTGGGTGAAGCGATGGCCATTGGTCGCACGTTCAAGGAGTCTTTCCAAAAAGCGCTCCGTTCACTCGAGGTTGGTTCGCTTGGTCTTGGTGGGGGCGGCAAGTGGGGTAACGACGAGGTCACGGACATTGACGCCATCAAGGCTGGGCTGGCCCGCCCGACCTGCTTGCGCACCTATTATGTGCGGTTTGCCCTGCGTGCCGGGATGACCATTGATGAGATTTTCTCCCTGAGTGCCATCGACCGTTGGTTCCTTCAACAGTTGAAGGAGATTGTCGAAATGGAGGGGACTCTGGAATCCGAAGGGAAATCCCTGTCGTTGCCGGTTCTCCGGTTGGCCAAGGAGTATGGATTTACCGATTCGCAAATTTCCAACCTGACCGGAATTGAAAAAAAATCGGTCAAGGAGCTTCGTGAAAAGAACGGCATGGGAACCGTTTTCCGCCTGGTGGATACCTGCGCGGCTGAGTTCGAAGCAAAGACCCCCTACTATTATTCCAGCTACGGTGATGAAAACGAAATCATTCCGAGTGACCGTAAGAAGATCATGATCCTGGGAGGCGGCCCCAACCGCATCGGGCAGGGGATCGAATTCGATTACTGTTGTGTGCACGCCAGCTTCGCCTTGAGCGAGGACGGGTATGAAACAGTCATGGTCAACAGCAACCCGGAAACCGTTTCAACCGATTACGATACGTCGGATCGACTGTATTTTGAGCCCCTGACACTGGATGACGTCCTGGAAGTGTATCATCAGGAGAATTGCCAGGGGGCAATCGTCCAGTTTGGCGGTCAAACACCCCTGAATCTGGCCACGGAGCTCAAGAAGCATGGGGTCAACATCATCGGTACCGATCCGGAAAGGATTGATGCCGCTGAAGACCGGGAGATTTTCAAGGAAATCCTGAACAAGCTGGGCTTGAAGCAGCCGGTCAACGGCATCGCCTATGATGAGTCCACCGCCTTCGAGGAGGCTGACCGAATTGGGTTCCCGATCCTGTTGCGGCCGAGTTTCGTTCTGGGCGGGCGAGGCATGTTCATCATTTACAGCAAGGAGGACATGAAGAAGGTTGTCCGGGAGGTCTTTGATGTGGCGCCCGGCAAACCCGTTCTTCTGGACAAGTTCCTTGAGGATGCCATCGAGCTGGATGTGGACGCCATCAGCGATGGCAAGACAACCGTCATCGGAGGCATGCTCGAGCACATTGAATTTGCCGGTGTGCACTCCGGGGATGCTGCAATGGTCTTGCCACCCCATACGCTGGGTCGCCAGATGCTCAACCAGGTACGCGAGGCCACCTATGCCCTGGCAAAGGAGCTGAACGTCGTGGGCCTGATGAATATCCAGTATGCGATCAAGGATGATGACTTGTACATTCTGGAGGTGAACCCGCGGGCCAGCCGTACTGTTCCCTTTGTTTCCAAGGCGATTGGGATTCCGCTGGCCAAGTACGCTTCGCTGGTCATGGCAGGCAAATCCCTTGAGGAACTCGGTTTCACGGAGGAAATCATCCCCGACTTCTGGGCAGTCAAGGAATCCGTTTTCCCGTTCGTTCGGTTCCCCGGTTCCCCGATCACCCTGAGCCCGGAAATGCGTTCCACCGGGGAGGTCATGGGACTTGATGACGACCTCGGCATGGCGTTCGCCAAAACGCATATGGCGGTTGGTCCAGCCTTGCCCCGGGAAGGGAATATTTTCCTTTCCGTCAAGGACAGTGACAAGGCATTGGCGGTTGATATCGCCCGTCGGTTTATCGCGCTTGGATTCACAATATACTCCACTTCAGGGACTCACCGTCATTTGACAGAGAACCATGTTCCGGTGAAGTCCGTCCACAAGATCAATGAAGGGCGCCCAAACGTGGTAGACATGGTCAAAAACCGTGAGTTGGACATGATTATCAATACTCCTTCGGGTATGGTTCCGCGACATGACGAGAACGTCATCCGAACGGAGGCGATCAAGCATGCTATTCCGATCATGACAACGCTTTCAGGAGCACGGGCTGCCGTTCTTGCCTTGCATTCCATGAACCAGCATGATTTGAAGGTGTTCCCTCTACAGCACTATCGCAACCGCATCCATTCCAAGGGCGCTTAATATCAATGGCTTGATGAGTCCCAGCCAATCCAGTCATGTCACCTTGATCGCCCTTTTGCATGGGCCCGATCAGCCGGGCCTGGTGGCCCGTGCGGCCAACTGGATCTATTCGCGCCAAGGGAACATCCTGCATGCGGACCAGCATCGGGATGATGAATCGGGCATATTTTTCCAGAGGATCGAGTGGGTCCCAAGTGGATCCCCCGATGAGGAAGCCGGCGCCTTTTCAATGTTTGCTTCGGAAATCGGCATGCAGGTTTCCGTGGCCCGGTCGGATGAGACGTCGCGCGTGGCCTTGTTTGTATCGAAGATCGAGCACTGCTTTGTTGATTTCCTTGCCCGGTGGAAAATGGGCGAATTCCCATGCGAGCTGGCCTGTGTGATTTCCAATCACAATGAACTTGCTCCCATTACTGAATATTATGGGGTGCCGTTTCATCACGTGCCCGTTACGGGGGAGGCGAAGGAGTCCGCCGAGCAGAAGCAATTGTCATTGCTTTCTGACTACAAAATCAACCTGGTCGTCATGGCGCGTTACATGCAGGTGCTTTCGGAGCGCTTCCTTGAAACGTGCGGATGCCCTGTCATCAATATTCATCACAGTTTCCTGCCGGCCTTTGCCGGGGCGCGCCCGTATCATCAGGCGCACTCGCGCGGGGTCAAGTTGATCGGGGCAACTGCCCATTACGCAACGGCAGTCCTGGATGACGGGCCAATCATCCAGCAGGATGTGTCCCCGGTAAACCACCGGCATGACGTGCGTGACCTGATACGCAAGGGGCGCGACCTTGAGAAGAGTGTCCTGGCGCAGGCCGTGCGCTGGCATTTGGAACACCGCGTTCTCGTTTACGGGAACAAGACGGTTGTCTTCGACTGAGGCGCCCGGATCTGGCTTCTAGTAGGCCTTGGAGAAGACGACCCGCTGGGCGCTTGGCTTGCCCGTGAAAATACAGGTGCCTGCTTCAGGCGTATCGATAAAAGGAATACACCGGACGGTGACCTTCAATTCCTTCTGAAGCTTGTCTTCCCACTCGGGATCCCCGCAGAAGTGGGCCCACGCGAATCCTCCGTGGTCGGCGTCATCCGCCTTGCCGAAAAATTCGCGGAATTCCTTTTCAGAGTTGATTTCACGGGAATTGGATTCACGAAAATCCTTCGCCCGCTTGAGTAGACCGGCCTGCATGGACTCCAGCAACTCGATCACGCCTCCGACGAAGTCTTCCCGGCTCATGGAGGATTTTTCGCCCGTATCCCGGCGACCGACGAAAACCGATCCTGATTGCAAATCCCGGGGTCCGATTTCGACCCGTAGCGGGATGCCTTTCTTGATCCATTGCCACATCTTCTCCCCGCCACGGATGTCGCGGTCGTCAATCTCGACCTCCAGTCGCTGACCATCCATCCACGTCTGGTCATGCAGTTCCTTTTTCAGGGACAGGCAGGCTTCCATGACCGGGCCGCGGTGTTCGTCTTTCGGTATGACGGGGAGGATCACGATTTGCGATGGGGCGAGCCGCGGTGGCAGGATGAGTCCATCATCATCGCTGTGGGTCATGACCAGGCCGCCGATCAGGCGGGTGGAGACCCCCCAGGAGGTGGTCCAGGCAAACTTGCGTTCACCCTTCTCATCAAGGAACTGGATATTACTGGCCTTGGCAAAATTTTGCCCGAGGAAGTGGGAGGTGCCTGCCTGCAGTGCCTTCCGGTCCTGCATCATGGCCTCGATACAGAGTGTGGAAACCGCTCCGGGGAACCGCTCCCCTTCAGTCTTTTCCCCCTTGAGGACAGGCATCGCCATGTAGTTTTCGGCAAAATCGGCATAGACATCCAGCATCTGGCGAGTCTCATCCCATGCTTCCTGTTCGGTGGCATGAGCGGTATGGCCTTCCTGCCAGAGGAACTCAGCGGTCCTTAGGAAGAGGCGGGTGCGCATTTCCCAGCGAACCACATTTGCCCACTGGTTGATGAGGATGGGCAGGTCCCGGTAGCTCTGAACCCACTTTGAGTAGAGTTCACCGATGATGGTTTCCGATGTGGGCCGGACAATCAGGGGTTCCTCGAGAGGTGAGGCCGGGTGGAGCTTTCCGTCTTCCCCGAGTTCCAGCCGGGAGTGGGTGACGACCGCGCACTCCTTGGCAAAGCCTTCCACATGCTGTGCTTCCTTTTCGAGATAGCTTTTCGGGATGAACAGGGGAAAATAGGCGTTCTTGTGGCCGGTATCCTTGAACATGCGGTCGAGTACGCGCTGCATGTTCTCCCATAACATGTATCCCCACGGCTTGATGACCATGCACCCGCGCACGGGTGAATTTTCGGCCAGTTCGGCTGCGCGGATGACTTGCTGATACCATTCCGGATAGTTTTCCGCCCGGGTGGGTTGGATAGCTGTACGTTTGGATGCTTTGCCCATACAGGAATACATGATAGCTTTATCGGCAGGCTCAAGCTTTTGTCTTCTCCGTGAGGCAGATATCCCATGGCTTGACTAAATTTGAAGCTTGCAGGAAATTGATTCCCCCAGAGGGTGATATGCCACTCAATTGATTCCCTTTCTATTTGATTATGAGAATGTTTCGATCTTTTCTACTCCGCCTCGGGCTCATCTTGTCGATTACGGCAGTCATTTGCCTGATCTTGATGACTGCCACATTGGGCATACAGGGGTTGTCCGAGGGGGCCGCCTACTGCGGTACGATACTGTTGTTGGTATTCACCTGGTTTGTCGTAAACTGGTACATGGTGAGAAAGATTGATCCGGAATTGTCGCTTGAGGTTGCGCGTATGGTACTGCCGGCCGGCATGATCCTGAGTATACTTCTGAGTTCCACCTTGGCCATGTACCTGGCGGATATGATCCCCGGGGAAGAGGGCAAGGAGCATTACATTCTACCGTTCGTCGGATTCGGAATCACCGCTTATTTGTTTGTCCGCTGTTTTGATTTGAAATGGCTCCGCCCTGAGGAGGAAATTGCCCTGCTGGAGCGGGTCGACAGGGATTAAGCCCTGTTTTGGAGTACCCGGGACCACCATGTCGGGAATAATCGTAAAGCTTCCAGACTCGGTGGCGAACCAGATTGCCGCCGGCGAAGTGGTGGAGCGTCCGGTTGCGGTGGTCAAGGAACTGGTGGAAAACGCCTTGGATGCCGGGGCAAGGTCCATTGAGATACAATTTGAAAAGGGCGGGAAGTCCCTGATCCGGGTCCTTGATGATGGTGTCGGCATGAGTGCCGGGGACGCAGTCATTGCCTTGCAACGCCACGCCACCAGCAAGATTCGTGATGTGGCGGACATCCTTTGCATAGGAAGCTTCGGCTTTCGTGGGGAAGCGCTACCCAGTATAGCCAGCGTTTCCAAATTCACCTTGCGGACGCGTCAGAAGGACGCACCGGAAGGCGTTGAGATCCGTGTTGACGGTGGCAAGGAGCCCGTCGTGGGGGCTTGCGGCATGTCTCCGGGGACGGAAGTCACGGTAGCGAACCTGTTTAATTCGGTGCCGGCCCGGCGCAAATTCATGAAGACGGACCGGACCGAATCCGCGCATATCCTGCAAATGTGCCGCCTGATCGCAGTGGCGCATCCCGAGGTTGGATTCAGTTTGATCGAGGATGGACACGAAGTCTTCAACACGCCGGTTTGTCCGGACAGGACCCAACGGATCAGGGAGATTTTTGGCAAACGCCGGGCTGAGGATTTGATACCCCTTGAATTTGAGCGGGATGGCCTGCGTATCCATGGGTTGATCGGGCGTCCCGGGGTGGGGCGAAGCACCCGTGCGGAGATGATTACTTATGTTAATCTGCGGCCGGTCGACAGTCGCTTGCTGAATTATGCCCTGATCGAAAGCTACCATCGCTATTTGCCGCGGGGCCGCTACCCGGTTGCCTTTCTGTTTGTCGAATTGCCGGCCGGGGATGTTGATGTGAACGTCCACCCAACCAAACGGGAGGTGCGATTCCGGGCTGAGCCACTGGTCCGCGGGGTTGTCATGACGGCCTTGACCGATCGCCTCGGTGATGTTTCCCGTCAATCCCTGCGGCATGCGGAACCCGTGGTTCCGGATCCAGTGGAGAAGGACGGATCAAACCAGCCCGCAATCCCAAAACCATTCGTTGTCCCATCACAGCCGGTCGAAAAGAAGCCTTTTCCCGAAATCCGGGACAAGCCATACCGTCCTCCAGAGCCATTGAGGGAGCCGGCATCGAGTACAACCAAGGGCAGGGAAGAGGTTCAGCCGGCCAAATCCATTTGGCGTTACTGTGGTGTGTACCGTAATCAAGTTGGCCTGTTCGAGAGCCCGGACGGGCTTGTCCTGCTGAATGCCAAGGCGGCTCGTGAGCGAATCCTGTTTGAGAAGATCGAGCAATCACTTGAAGGAGAGGTGATCCCGCGGCAACCTCTGCTGATTCCGCCCATGCTGGAGTTATCTCCACTGGATGCGACCCTCCTTGGGGACCAGATCGATTTCTTTGGCAAGATGGGATTTGAAGTCGAACCGTTTGGCCGGCATTTGTTCCGCATCCGTGAAGTTCCGGCATGGGTTGAAAGTTCCCAGGCGGAGAACCTTGTTGAGGAACTGATCGATAAAATCCGTGACAGGGGTATCCGGACGAACGAGTTGCAACCCGCACGAAGTGTGGTGGCTCGAATGATCGCCATCCGGGAGGCCCGCGGATTCCGCATATCAGGAACGGATGAGTGGGAATCCCTGGCCGAATCCCTGCTCAAATGCGACAACCCGCTTCTGGATGCCCGCGGACGACCCGCTTTTGTGGAAATGCGCCACGGGGAGCTGTCGAGAAAGCTGATGCTGGATGGATTGCCGGGTGACCTAGAGCGCCTTGATGGCCCCAGTTAGGATCTCTATTGCCTGATCGAGGTCACCCTCGTCATGGGCAGTTGAGATGAAGCAGGTTTCGAACGCGCTCGGGGGAAGGTAGACGCCATCGGCAAGCACCTTACTGAAGAGGTTCTTGAAGCGCCCTGTGTCCGAATTCATGACTTCGGTGAAGTTCGTCACCGGTTTTTCGGAGAAGAAGAATGCGAACATGGAGCCGACTTGCGGAACCTGCAGAGGCAGTCCCCTTTCCTTCGCTGCCTCCAGCAGGGCATCACGCATGCGTTCCCCCATGGCATCCAGGCGCTTGTAAGGATCCAGCTCGACGAGCATCTCCAATGCGGCAATGCCCGCTGCCATGGCAAGGGGATTGCCCGAGAGAGTGCCCGCCTGATAGACCGGACCAACCGGTGCCAAATGCTGCATCAGATCGCGTTTGCCTCCGAATGCTCCCACCGGCAAGCCCCCACCGATGATTTTCCCCATGGCAGTGAGGTCCGGGGTGATGCCCGTACGCTCCTGCACTCCACCCTTGGCCAAGCGGAAGCCGGTCATCACTTCATCGAATATCAGGACCGACCCATACTGGGTACAAATATCACGCAGTTTTTGCAGGTATCCATCTTTGGGCAGAATCAATCCGCAGTTGGCCGGAAATGGCTCAACGATGATTCCGGCAATCTGATCTCCTTCAGCCTGGAAGAGTTCCTCCAGCGCTTCCACGTCATTGTACTCGAGAACACGGGTCTCCCCGGCGAAGGCCGGTGGAATGCCCGCTGAGTCTGGATTGCCGTGAGTGACGGCCCCAGAGCCCGCCTTTACCAGAAGTGAGTCCACGTGTCCGTGATAGCAACCGGCAAACTTGACGATCAGGTTCCTTTGCGTCGCGCCCCGGGCCAACCGGATGGCGCTCATGGTCGCCTCCGTTCCGGAATTGCAGAAGCGCACCTGTTCCAGCGAGGGAACCATGCCCACAACCAGCTCGGCCAGTGTCACTTCATAGGGATTTGGCGTCCCGAAGCTGGTGCCCTTTTCCAAGGCAAGGGCAATGGCTTCCCTGACGCGTGGGGGATTGTGCCCGTGAATGGCCGGGCCCCATGTGCAGACAAAGTCAATCAGTTCCTGGTCGTCGGCTGTTGTCAGGCGACTGCCTTGGGCGGCCTTGGTGAAAAACGGGGTGCCACCCACCGAGCGGAATGCACGGACGGGGGAATTGACTCCACCGGGAATCAGTTGCGAGGCCTTTTTAAATAAATCTTGGGATATGCTCATTCCCACCTAGGAAGGATTCTCTTCCCTAAATGGCAATTCCGAATGCGCCCGATGGCATTGAATTCCCGGCAAAGGCTTCAATTACGGGATGGACCGGTACTGGATGGTATCGACAACCCTGTTCCCGGCCAGCACGTTTGAGACAACCACCACATGGGACCGGCTTTCCACCCAGCCCCGGCTTTTCAGTTGTGCAAACGCCTCCTGGACGGTATCTTCCGGGTCATTCGCAAAATCCATCTGGAACGGTTCAACACCCCAGTACATGAGCAGGTTTTGAAAAACATCGGGCATGTCCGTGAAGGCGAAAATTGGCGACTTCCTTGGCCGGAGTGCACTGAGGGTCCGGGCCAAGTACCCGCTTCGGGTGAAAACCATAATGACGCTGTTCGGCAGCTCATCGCTCAAGTACATGGCCGATTTCAGCATCAATGCCTTGGGGGATTTCAACGCGAAGGTGTCATTGCTCCTGCGGTCGCTCTGCGCCTCGACTGAGTCGATGATCCGGTTCATGACCTCCACGCACTCCACCGGATACTTGCCCACCGTGGTTTCCCCCGAGAGCATGACACAGTCCGCCTGCTCAAAAACCGCATTGGCGATATCCGTCACTTCCGCCCGTGTCGGCAGCGGATTCGTAATCATCGATTCAAGCATGTGGGTGGCGACGATAACCGGCTTTCCCAATCGTTGGCAGGTTCTGACTGCACGCCTCTGCACCAGAGGAAGCGTTTCAAATGGAATCTCAATTCCGAGATCCCCGCGGGCCACCATCAGGCCATCGGATGCCTTGACGATGTCCTCCAGATTGCTGATTGCGGACTGGTCCTCAATCTTGGCGATAATTTTTGCCTTCGAACCCCGCTCTTCTATGAATCGCCTCAGGATATCCAGGTCATCCGGACTGCGGACAAAACTGAGGGCAAAGAAATCAATCTCGTTCTCTATACCAATTTCAATGTCCTCCCGGTCCTTGGCCGTCAATGCCGGCAGATTGACATGCACGCCCGGCAAGTTGATGTGCCGCCGGCTTCCCAATGTGCCGCCAATGCGCACGGTGCAGCGGATGTGCGTTTCCGTCACTTTATCGACCCTGAGGCGTATCAATCCACTGTCTACGAGGATGGTGTCGCCCTCAGTGACATCGTTGGCCAGGCTTGGGTAATTGACGCGGACTCCGCAAATGCCGGTGCGCACAGGCTCGCGTTCACGTTCAAGAAAGAAATCGAATTGCTGGTCACGCTCCAGTTCAAACGGCTCATCCAAGGGTCCGGTCCGGATTTCCGGGCCCTTGACGTCCATCATCAGGGCCACTTTCCGGCCAACATTTTCACTCGCTGCCCGGATATTCAGGATGGCTTCCCGTGTCCAATCGTGGTCGGCGTGCGCCATGTTGAACCGGCAAACGTCGACCCCGCTGGAAAAAAGGTCGCTGAGCATTTGCACGCTGTTCGTTGCCGGTCCGATCGTGAAAACGATCTTCGTATGTCGGTAAGGAAGGGCATTCATCCGGACAATACTCAGGATAAAATTTTCAAGGTACAATGGGAAAATTACGTAGATCCGTATTTCTTTGTCACCATTCGGTGAGCGGAGGCAACTTATGTGAGCCAGGCCTGAAAATCGTTGACAGAGACCGGCGCCGGGCACTTTTTTGGGGGCAGCCCAAGTAACACGCGCTTTTACTGCAACAAATGTTTGAAACGGAATCGAATTCGCAATTGCCCCAGCACAGGGTGCTCGTCCTGAACCGGAACTGGCAGGCGGTGAATATTGTTGGTGTGAAGCGTGCATTCAGTTTGCTGTGGCAGGATCATGCGCGAGTTATCAACACGCGATCCGGGGACTTTTCCCCCATGGATGCGGGGGAGTGGATTCACTTTTCGGGGGAATTGGAAGGCTCTGCCAGCGATGCCTGCATTCACACAATTCGGCTGAAGATTCTGGTGCCCCGGGTCCTCTTGCTGAGGGATTACGACCGTTTACCGGTTAGCGAAATCAAGTTCAGCCGGGAGAATGTTTTTATTCGGGATCACTACACTTGCCAGTACACGGGCAAACGCTGCAAAGCTGAGGACCTGACTCTCGATCATGTGATTCCACGCGAGCGGGGAGGACGGACCAGTTGGGAGAACATCGTCACGTGCCGCCGAGACATCAATTCCCGCAAGGCGAATCGGCTGCCACATGAGGCGGGACTGACCTTGATCCGCAAGCCTGCGCCACCAAAGTGGAGGCCCTTTTCCGCTGTGGTGGCCTCGTCACAGGTTGAGCGTGACTGGGAGCATTTTCTACCGATGGGGCGGAGTTCCGCTTGAGGGAAAACCCTTGCGGGTCAGTTCCCCATCAAGGGCAGGCTGATTTTCATTGTAGTGCCTTCGGGACTACTTGATTCGACCTCAACGGATCCGTTGTGTGATTTCAGGATCCTCTTGACGATTGAAAGACCAAGACCCGTTCCGTCCGGACGGCCCGTGAGGAAGGAGTCGAAAATGGAATCGTGGAGGTCGGGATCAATTCCGTTGCCAGTGTCATTAATTCGGATGGTGGCGACTCCAGAACCGTTCAGCATTTCCTGTGTCGTGGAAACATGGATACACCCTCCATCCGGCATCGCCTGTGTGGCATTGATTAGCAGATTCAGGATGGCCTGCTGGATTTGGCCCTTGTGGACATCCACCCACAAGGGGGAAGGAGACTTCGGATGGTACAACAGGTCCACTTTCGATTGCTTCAACTTGAGGCGAACCAGATGAAGAGTATCCTCGATCAATTGATCCAAGTCGTAGCGTGAATGCATTTCCTGCTGGGACTTTCCGAAACTGAGGACCCGCGAGACGATGGACTCCAGTTGTTCCAGCTTCTCCCGGATCACCCTGACATCCTTGTTTCGCAAATCGTCCTTGGGGAAATCCAGCGCGAGGCTTTCAAACAGCAGTTGGATGACCGTCAATGGGTTACGGATCTCGTGTGCAATCTCCGCAGACAGCAGGCCGAGCGTGGTCAGGCGTTCGGACCGCCTCAGCAAGTCCTCGCTCTGGAAGATGCGTTCATAGAGCTCCGCATTGGTGATGGCGGTAGCGCCCAGGCTGGCCAGTGTTTCAAAGAGACGTTTTTCCGCGTCACTGAACCGATGAGGCTGATCGGTATAAACATTGAGGACCCCGATGGGTTCGCCCTCGAACTGAACCGGACAGGACAACATCGAAATCAGGCCCTCCGTACGGATAAGCGTTTGAAAATGGTGCTCCTCGATTTTCATGAGATCCTGGATCTCGATTGTCTTGCACCTGCTGAATGCCGTGCCGATTGAGGAGTCGGCTATGGGGATTGTTTCCTCTATCCCGGCGGCGACCCCGCTTGACGCTCTCAAGGTCAGGGAATCGCTTTCCTTGTCATGAAGGAAAATCGCACATAGCTTGCAAGTGATCAGTTCACTTGAGCGGGATGTGATGATTTGCAGGATTTCATCGAGTTGTCGTTTTGCCACGATTGACTGGGCAATATCGATCAAAGCCTCCAGTTGGTCAGCGGTCTGCCTGAGTTTTTGAATCAGCCAGAGCCGGCTGAGCACGCGGGACGCCTCAGCGGCCATCAGGACCATGACTTTCTCATCCTGATCGGAGAAGGCATTGGCAGAGGAGCTGTCGACATTCATGACGCCGATGACGGAGTCGTTTTCAGACTTCATGGGAACCGCCATCTCCGAAAGAATGCTGGGATCGACCTCGACGTATCTTGGATCTTCCCGGACATTGCCGAGATTCAGGGATTTCCCGTGGTAGGCCACCCAACCGGTTACCCCCACGCCGACCTTCAACTCCATCTTTGAAAGGTTGCGTGAAAATCCCCTTTGCACTTCCACCGAGAGGCAATTCCTGTCCGGATTGATCAATTCAATGGCTGCGGATTCAGCCGGGAGGACATTCAAGATTTCATCAATGATTATTTCGAGAGCTTCGCGGGTGTCCTCGGTATTGTTGACGACTCTTGAAATACGGTATAGGGCGTCGATCGCCAGGTGATCTGCTTTCTTGTTCATGGCATGGATCCGTAATCGGATCAGGAACCCGCAGGTTGCACGGAACCGTGTACCACCTCAAGCAGTTTGGCTTTCAACTCAACCAGATCCTGGGCATTGTTCTCATCCCGGTCCGGCTGGCTGGGCTCTATGTAAAATGTATCCACAGCCACGCGTTTTTCCGTGGAAATCCTGGCAAAGGTGATGTCGTACCCGTGTTTCGATATGGTCCGGGACAGTTTGTACAAGAGGCCCAGTTCATCATTCGCTTCCACTTCGATGATAGTCCGCTTCAAGGACATTTCGTGGTAGACGTCCACCCGAACCGGAATCGGTGTGGGCAGTGTGACGTTGGTCCGGACATAGGTGGGCTGCTTGAACTGGTCGGCCAAGGCACTGATATCGGGAAGCAGGTTCTTTCCCCGAATCAAGGCATCTTCAAGATGCTGCTTGAAGGAAGTCAGTGTTTTCGGGTTCTCCACCACCCCGCCCCCGGGCTCGGATACGTAGAATGTGTCAATCGTGATATGGTCGGACCGCGACAGAGCCTTTGAGCTGACAATGGAAAGCCCGGCCAGCGTCAGGGCACCGGCCAGCTTGTAGAACAGGCCGGCCCTGTCCCATGTGACTACATGGACAACGGTCAGTCCGAGGTGGACATCATTTTCCCACTCTACCACCGGTACCAGGGATCCAAGGGAATCCGCGGTGGAAATATTCTCCAACAGCTTGTGAATCATCTGCAGGTGGAGAAGAATCTCCTTTTCATCATGGTAACTGAAATACCTGTCGGGAAGCAGATTGAAATGTGCTTCAACCTCTTCGGTGGAAAGGTTGCTGGCCACTTTCAAGACTTGTTGCGGGGAAATCATCGGAATAGCGGGTGGGGTGTGCGACGGGTGCTGAAAATAACCGAGAGTGGTTTTATAGAGGCTCTGATGCAGACCGTCCTTGTATCCGTTCCAAAGACTGCGGGAGGTTCCCCGTGCGTCGCAATAGGTGAGGACATACAGATACCGGAGGCAGTCAGTGCTGCCAACCAGTTCTGCGAACATCTTACCAGTACGGGGATCATCAAGGTCGTACCGCTGCCAGATTCGTGCCATTTTCAGATGATTTTCAATCAGGAACAGAACTTTTTTTCGGGCTTTTTCAACGATCTGGAGCCGATCGAGGATGGGTTTAGCCAGTCGGACCCCGATTTCGGCGTGATTTTCGATGGATTCCCCCTTGCCGATATCGTGCAGCAGCAAAATGAGATAGAGCAGGCCTGGCAACTCGGTCTCTTCGAGGGCCTTGCGGTATTTGCGGGTTACTTCCGGTTCCTCCCCGGAGAAAATGTTGTCCAGTTCACGGATGGTTTTCAACACGTGTTCATCGGCCGAATAACGGTGATAATATTCATGCTGGACAAGGCAGTGAAGGTCTGCCCACTCCGGAATGAACCGGGGCAGGACCCCCGTCACGTTCATCAGGTTCAATACAGGATAAACGTTCCCCTTTGATTGGAGAATTGACCGGAAGGAGCGGTTTGCCTCTTTGGAATTGACCACTTTGGCGTCAATGAGGTCACGGTTTTCCACAACCAGGCGTTCCAAATCGAAATCGATTTCAAGATCCCTGGACTGCAGGTGCCTGAAGATCCGGATCAAGCGGAGAGGATCCTCTTTGAAGACAGAGGGACTTTCTGCCATCAGGATACCATCCTGAGCGGTAAATCCGTCAAATCGCTCGGGCTTACCCATCTGCCTTGAGCGAATAACGGAAGCAAAGGGAACGCTGGTTTGAGCGTTCAGGGAAAGCCGCTTTTCCAAGTAGCAGGACAGGTGGTAAATTTTGTAGGTGGCGGAGTAGTAGTCCCGCATGAAAGCTTCCACCCGGGCAAACACGTCTTCATCCTTGTATCCGAGCTCCCATGCCACGCATGGTTGCTTTTCAATATCCAGCAAGTCGGTGGCACGCTTGTTTTGGAAATGGACCTCGTTGCGGACGCGGAGCAGGAAATCATAAGCATCGCGGAGCCCGGTCACTTCATTTTGGGTCAGCATTTGCAACTTCACCAAGTGGTCCATGTCCTTTCCGTTGTACTGCAGGCGGGTCATCCAGAGCATGTTCTGGTAGTCCCGGAGGCCCCCGACCCCGTTTTTGATCTCGGGTTCCTGCAGGAACACCGTTCCCCCAAACTTGGATCGGCGGGCATTCTGGTCTTTAAGGCGATCACGCAGGTAAGCTTCCACATCGTCCTTGCGAATGAAACGGCTGTATTCGTTGTGAAACTTTTTATACAGCTTCTCGTCGCCTGAAATCCGCCTGGCCTCCAGCATGGCATTCTTGCTTTGCTCGTCCCCGTCGGCCTCTTCCAGGGCTTCCTTGATGGTACGGGTGCTGTGTCCGACTTTCAAATTCAAATCCCATAGCAGGTATAGGATCGTGTCATTGAAGATCCGTTGCATTTCAGGAAACTGGGGTGAGCGGACCTTGTTTGGATAAAGGAACATCAGGTCAATGTCACTGTACGGACAAAGCTCTGCCCGTCCGTAACCGCCCAAAGCCAGCAGCGTGACCGGACAACACAGGCTGCCGAGTTTGTCCGTCACCCGTTGGCAGGCAATCTGGTACAGATGGCCAATCAGAACGTCCATGGCGATTGACCGGCACCGCACGACCGCCAATCCGCTTCCGCCAACGCGATGGAATCCGTTGATGCGGGCATGTGACTCCTCCATGTATTCCTTGAACCTGCGCAGCAGTTCACCACCGTCACCGGATGATGCGTCCAAGCCGACGCGCTCAGCCAATTGCCGCATTTCCTCATGGAATTCCTCTGCTCTGGGTAGGGTCTGTACCACGGAATAAGGACTATGGGCACCGGTCCAAGGAATGCAAGAAGCGGTTGCTGGTTCGGAAAAATGATAATTTTAGGTTTGAAACCCAAGATACGGTTGGGAATAGTTCATTGTATGAAGCTGAGCTTGAAAGTCGAATATGCATGCCAGGTGCTGGCCCAGCTGGGCTACACGGTGAATTCGCCCGAATTGCCGCATATCGATGATTTGGCTGGGGCCGAATCCATCCCGTCGAATTACCTGGTCCAGATTCTGAACGAACTCCGGACGGCCGGCCTCATTAACAGTAAACGCGGCAAGCAGGGTGGATACGCTTTGGCCAGAAAGCCTTCTGAAATCAGCCTTTACGACATCGTCAAGGCAGTTGAAGGGGAGGTACTGGCCCACAGTTCGGCTGGGGATGGGGCATCATCCAAGAAGACATCCCAGATCTGGGGCAAGGTGGCCATCGATTTCGAGAACTTGCTCAAGTCCCATACGGTGGAAGACTGCATGAGCAGTGCGTCAGAGGACATGTGGTACATTTGATCCGCTCGCTAGAGCAGGAAGATGGACCCGAGCAACAGGAAAACAAAGAATCCGCCCGTGTCGGTGACGAAGGTCAGCAGGATGGACGACACTTGCGCCGGATCCTGATTCAATTTCAGCAGCAGAAGAGGAATCAGCGTTCCCGTGAGGCAACCGATGGCGAGATTGATGATCATCGCGGCAAGGACGATGACCGACAGCTTGATGGGGCCGCCAAAAAAGGCGACCATGACTGCGGCCAAAAGCCCGATGAGGAGCCCGTTGATCAATCCGATGGCAGCTTGACGGAAGAGAATGTTGCGGGAGTCACCTTCCTTGACTTGTCCCAGGGCAATGGAGCGGATCGTGATGGCGAGTGACTGTTGTCCGCTGTTTCCGCCGACACCGGCAATAATGGGCATGATGGCGGCGAGCAGGGGGAGCGCTTGAATCTGGTCGACGAAGAGCTTGACGACCATGGCGGCAATGAACGCGGTGGCCAAATTGACGGCCAACCAGGGTTGGCGCCTGCGGATACTGAACAGGATGTCGTCATGGATATCCTCGTCACCGCCCGCACCGGCGAGCTTTTGCATATCCTCGGTGGCTTCTTCCTGGATGACGTCGAGGACATCATCGTGGGTGATGACCCCCAGGAGGGTGCCTTCCGCATCCACGACGGCGATATCCGGCAGGTTGTATTCCGCCATCAGCAGGGCGACCTGTTCCTTGTCCATTTCCGGCGTGCAGACCCCGTTGATATCGGTCCGCATGATGGCGCTGATTTTCTGGTTGGGGCTGGATTGAATCAGTTTCCTCAGGGAGACGATGCCTTTCAACTGGTGCTTGCGATTGACGACGTAAACGTAATGGAGGTCCTCGTGTTTGTCCGCGAACTCCCGGATCACGGCGATGGCTTCGTCCACGGTCATGTCGACATGAGCGGTATCCACCTCGGTGGTCATGATGCCGCCGGCGGTATCCGGATCAAAGGCGAGGAGCGTTTCGATGTTGGACCGGGATTCGCCCTCCAGACTGGACATGAGCTTGTCGCGGACTTCCGGTTCAAGCTCGGCCACGACGTCCGCCGCATCATCCGGTTCAAAGTCATCGAGAATCCGGACCGCCCTGGGGAAGCGCATTTCCGTCAGTACCTCAGCTGCGTCCTCACCATCCATTTCCGAAAGGACTTCGGCGGCCCGCTCGGTGGAAAGCTGCCGCAGGACATCGCGCCGGTCCTCCACGTCGAGCCGCTCGAGGAACTGGCCGACGGAGAACGCGGAGGTGGCGCCGAGCCTGACGGCGTTGAGGTTGGCCAGCTCTTCGCGGGGCCACTCCATCAACTCCTCATGGGAGTAGGAAAGCTCGTTGCGTTCGGATGTTCCTTCCATGTTTACTACGGGATGGTTCGTGGAGAGTGTTTAGGATTGGGGGAGATCGGTCAAAAGGAATTCGCAGAAAGGTTCAATCGTCAGCGTAGGCCCGGGGAGCGGGTACTTTGTAAAAGGTGAAATCAGGCAGGCTGACTGCGGTCAGCGTGTTCCCGTACACACAGCCCGTGTCGAGGCCGGTGGCCCGGGCGTGGAGAATCGGGTGCTCCCGCGGGGTGTGCCCGTAGAAGACATGCTTTTTACCTGTCCAGTAGTCCGCCCAAGGACGGCCGATCACCCCTTGCGAGCGCTTGAATGGATGTCCCCGGTGATCGATAACCTGAACAAATGTGACGTCAGAAGGGGCCTGTTCCTTCCATTTGCGGTTTGGAAGGAATCCTCCATGAACAACCAGCGCCTTCAGGGAGGGTATGTTGAAGACATGCGGCCATGTGCTGATCCATTCCCAATCACTTTTCCCGAGGACCTTGTAAGTTCTCCGGCTATGGCGCTTGAGCTGGGACCGCTCACCTCCCTTCCATGCTTTGAGCAGCCGCTTTTCATGATTTCCGAGAACGGAACGGATTCCCATCTCGCGGGCAAACTCGAGGGTGCCCCTGCTGTCGGGTCCCCGGTTGATCATGTCACCGACAGTCAGGATGCGGTCCTTTTTCTTGGGATGAAACTGTTGGATGATGGATTGCAGTTCATCGAGGCAACCATGGATGTCCCCGATGACCAGGGTTCTGCCTTGGCATTCCGGCAGCTTCTCAATCCTTAGTTTGGCCATGCGGACTATGGATACCAGAGCCCGGAGGAATGGAAATGCTAAAGTTGTGGCGGGAAAGGATAGGGGTTGAATTTTCAAGTGGATGCGCCATACAAACCTGACATGGATATTGCCATCAGGTCAGTTGCAGAAATTTCCGGAGTATCCGGAGAGCCGTTTACTCCGGGAGACAGGGTATGGAGCTTCCTTTACCAGACTTCGGACGGGCAAATTGACCGGATGGATTGCCTGTCCGCGGAGCGTGAAGGATTGTCCCTTGAGGGGGGCGTAATTTGTTCATGGGAGCATCGAATCAAGGAAAAGCAGGCTTCCGAGGCGGACGAACGGCGGGCCGCCCTTCAATCAGCTGACGAGGTTTTCCTGAGTCTTTTTGAGGAACTTGAGGGCAGTGAAGATTCCATGGTGGATGAAGCCCGGGATCGCTTGAAGTTTTTTCTCGCGCTTCAATTGGAACGCAAGCGGGTCTTGAAGCCGCTTGGGAATCGCCGGTTCCGGCACATGCCCACCAAACGGGAGATCTTGGTCCCCGACCTGGAGATCAGCCCGGAATTGCTGGTTCAGTTTCAGCAGGAAATTGAGTTGATGAGTGGCGGGACCGTTTGATCAGAACAGGCTGACCTCCACATCAAAGGCCTGCTGCTCACCCGGTGCGACCCAATGCAGGCCCTTGCCGTGTTCAGCCGCGTTGGGGGGACCCATCCACGGCTCGACGCAATAAAAGGGAGCTGTCTCGGATTCGGACCATGTGACCAGTGAATGGTTCTTTTGCGGGACGGGATCGTTGCCGATGATCAGGTGCACGTCCTCTTCTCCGCCTTTTGGACCAAATGAAATGCGGTTGCGACGCAGTTCCCAGTGGATGCGTTCAAGGAGCTTGATATCGGCGAGATTGTGGCAGGTCTCCCGGTCCTTTTCCATGATGAGCTTTCCCTCCGGACTGGGATAGGCGCATTTGCGTGAATCCATGTGCAGTTGGTAATCGGACCGGTTTGCCCCAGTGTGCCATGGCACGTTAAAATAAAAATGATGACCGGCTGACCATGGGATGCGTTCGTTCCCGAGGTTGGTCAGGATCAGGCTAACCGAGAAGGCCAGTTCCTCAAACCTGTATCGAACAGCGAACGTGTAGTCGTAAGGATAGGCTTCCATAGCTTCCCCATCCGGTTCAAGAACGGCGGTTAGCGCATTGTCGGATCTCTCGGCAATCCGGAACCTGCCCTGTCGGGCAAACCCGTGAATGGGCATCGTTCGCCTTACACCGCGGGGATCGCGCCACGCGTGGAGAACCCCGCGGTCGTAGCTTCTTCCGCTGAAGGGAAAAAGGATGGGATTGCCGCCACGGATCTTGGCAAAGGGAGTCTCCCCACGGTCCTCCGGCCAGTAAAGCACCTCACGATCACCGGAAAAAGTCGACAGCGTCCATTTCATCAAGCGGCAACCCATGGCCGGGGAAATCACGTACTGCGAAGAGCCAACTGCAAAAGTCTCTGTCGGGATTTTTTCAGGAACCAAATCTTCAGGCATTCCTGAATCGTATGAAAAAGTTCCGGGAAGGGAAGTGCGAACCGTTTTCCGGTTTATAAAAGAAGGCAGGCGGCCTACCCCTAAGCCGCCTGCCATTATTTTCTATTTCACTACTCCTTATATGTTACCCCAAAACTCCCTTACGGGAAATTCAGTATGCGTGTACTAATCGAAATCTTTTTTCGGAGCGCAAGTCCAAAATTCGTAATTATTCAAAAATTATTCGAATTCACATTTCTGTAACAATTCAAAGGGGCTCAAGGAGCTTTTTCCCTGGTTGCTCCAAAGGAACCGTCCCGCATTTCAACAAGGAACGGCATTCCTTCGGGGACATTGGCGGCATCACTGACAACCTGTTGCCCGTCCCGGATGATGGCGTATCCCCTGTTCAGGGTGGCCTGGTGGCTGTTGTTCTTCAATCGCAGCGTGAGTTGGCGCAAGTGTTCCCGGCTGTGTTGCAGATAGGTTTCGGGTTTCAAGGAACTGAATCGCTGGGTGAGGAGAGCCAGGGCTTGTTTCTGGTCCTTCACCGAGAGATCGAGAATCTGGCCAAGGCGTCCCCGCAGGTCATCCAGCCTGAGTTGGGCCTGGTCGAGACGGTTTCTCGGATGCTGATGACGCAGACCAACGGTTGCCATCGAAAGGCGGTAACCGGCTTTCTCCAGATGGCGATCCACAGCTGAGTGAAACCGGTCTCCGAGGGCGGAAGTTCTGTCCACAAAAGCCTGCCGCGCACTGGTGATCCATTCAGCGGCGGCGGATGGGGTCTCCGCCCGGAAATCGGCGACGAAGTCACTCAGGGTAAAGTCAATTTCGTGACCGACCGCCGAGATGACCGGTATGCGGGAGGCTACCACCGCCCGGGCGACTTGTTCCTCATTGAATGGCCACAAATCTTCAAGGCTGCCACCGCCGCGCCCGATCACCAGCAGTTCACACAGCTGATGTTGATTGGCCAATTCAATGCAGCGGGTGATTTCCCCCGCTGCCAAATCACCTTGTACTCGAGCTGGCAGGACAATCAACTTCCCGGACCAGTTTCTTCGTTTAAGAATGGAAACAAAATCCCTCAGGGCGGCTCCGGTTTCGGAGGTCACGAACCCGATCGTGGAGGCCAGCTTCGGCAGCGCCTGCTTGCGGGATTGTTCAAACAAGCCTTCTGCAGCCAGCTTGGCTTTCAATTCCTCAAAGGCCCGTTGCAGGCGCCCGATGCCATCCTCCTCAATTGTCCTGAAAATGATCTGGTAGTTTCCCCGTGGTTCATAAACGGCGACACGCCCGGTTCCGACAATCTGCAGGCCATCCTTTAATCGGACTTTCAAACGGGCGGCATCCCCGCGGAAGCAGACACAGGAAATGGAGGCCCCGCTGTCCTTCATGGTAAAGTAGATGTGGCCGGACTGCTGTTGCCTCAGGTTGCTGATCTCCCCGCGGAGGGAGACAACCGGAAATTCGGATTCCAGCAAGGTCTTGATCCGGCGGGTCAACTCGGTGACCGTGAGGCAACTGTTGTCATTCACTTGTTTCACGATCGGAGAAACGCTTCCTCAGGTAGTCGGCAAGCAGGTTCAGAAGGAGAAAGGCAAACAGGGCCACCAGGATGTAACCCAGCCCGCCGGATAAAATGGATTCGCCGACCAGCATCATGGCCAGGCCAATGGATCCCTGCACCAGCATGGACAGTCCGAGATAGTTGCGCCAGCGGGCATGCCCTAGGGCCAGCAGGTAGTTTTGCAGGGCAAAGGGGACGGGGGACAGGCGCGTGGCCAGGACAATCTTCCACTCGTTGGTCGGCTGGATTTTGGGAATGGAAAGATGACGATGACGAATCACCCATTCGATGGCCGGGTGAAGCACGCTCCTGGCCAGCAAATTGGTCAGGGTCATGTTCAGGGTCACCGCGATCCATGCGCCCAGGATCCCCATAACCGGATGAGCGCCGCCCAATACCGGAATGGCGGTCAGGTAAAACAAGGTCAGTGGAAACCCGATGGCCGGAAGGAGGGCAAAGGCAATGAAATAGAGCAGGGGAGGAACCGTGTTCAGGAAGGATTCCACCTCGGAACGGATTTGATCCGGAGGGGGCAGCTCGATCCAGTACTTGAATACCAGCACGCCCGCAGCGATGGCCAATGCCACGAGGCCAATTACGCCGATGATGGCGATCTTGCGGTGTGAGCTCTTTTGCATCTTCCATTGGAAAGTGGCTTTGCCAAATCCGGAAAGCAAGCTTTTGAAATACGCCCCGCAGACTGTCCTTGGGGTTGCCAGATGGCGGGAATTTTGTATGCAGGATCTTGTGAATCCCGATATCAGTGTGGTTGTTCCGGTATACGACGAGGTTGAGAGCCTGGACGAGTTGGCCAGCCGGTTAAAGCCGGTCCTTCAGGAAGCCTGCGAGAGCGATTTTGAAATCCTCTTCATTGATGATGGAAGCCGGGACGGTTCGTGGGAGAAGATCCGCCAACTTCACGAGGGGGATCCGGTCCACGTCAGGGCAATCCGGCATCGGCGCAATTTTGGCAAGGCCGCGGCCCTGGCCAACGGGTTCGAAATGGCCCGTGGGAGTATCATCGTCACCATGGATGCCGACCTGCAGGACCAGCCGGAGGAAATCCCTAACTTTCTCAAGGCCATCAACGAGGGAGCTGACCTGGTTTCCGGATGGAAGCGTCATCGCAACGACCCCATCGACAAGACCTTCCCCTCCCGCGTGTTCAATTTCCTTGTCCGGATTACCAGTGGCCTGAAGCTGCATGACATCAATTGCGGATTCAAGGCCTACCGGGCTGAGGTGGCCAAGGGGCTCAAGCTCTACGGCGAGATGCACCGGTTTATTCCCATTCTGGCCCATGCCGACGGGTACACGACAAAGGAAATTCCCGTGCAACACAGGGCCCGCACGCATGGGCATTCAAAGTATGGGGCCAAAAGACTGGTCAAGGGGTTGCTGGATCTTCTGACAGCCGTTGTGCTTACGCGCTATTTGCGCCGCCCTGCACATTTTTTTGGAGGCATCGGTCTCCTTGTCGGTGTAGTGGGATTGGGAATACTGACCTACCTTTCCGCCGGCTGGTTCCTGGGATACAAGGGTATCGGAACCCGCCCGCTGTTTTTCCTCGGCATCCTAAGCACATTGCTGTCGGCCCAGTTGATTTCACTCGGACTGGTGGCGGAACTGGTTCTTTTGAGAACCCACCATACCGATCGCATTAAAGACCTGGTTGAAACGATACCTCCCAAATGAAGGTAATGGCAAAGGGCCTTGGCAGGAGCCGAATATCCACTGATTCCGGGAAGGGCTAACGTGAATACAAACGATTCCAACAGTGTTGAGCCCAAAAGAAGGACAAGGTGGCTAGCCATTCGAATTGTGGTCCTGATTGTGCTGACCGGAGGCTTTACCGCCTATTTTATACGGCATCGTGAACTGTTGCCTGATTGGGAGTTAATTCGCTGGAACTATTTTTATTGGATAATTTTCCTTTCCGTTATCGCCAATTTAGCTGCCTCCATGGCTTATCAAGCGCTTGTTCGGCATTTGCACCCCTCTCTTCGCCGGAAGGAGATCATCCGGATATTTATCATAGGTCGTACCCTGAACTTGATAAGCCCGCAAGCCGGCACTCTTTATTCAGCGATCTCCATGAAAGCGGGCGGGTACAGTTATACCAAATATTCAGCCACCATGGCGGCCAGCCTTTGGATGGATATTACCTTGGCCGCGGCGGCAGCAATTGCCGCACTCAGTTTCGTCCAAAATTCCCACCATGCCGATACCTTGTTCCTCGTCTTTTGTTCAGTGCTTTTACTGAGCCTTCTTGCTGGCATTGTATTGCTTAAAGGACACAGGCACAGACTACTGGAGCATTTTGTTTTTTCGCGTGGCCGCATCGGACAACGATTATCCGAGCTCACCGAAATGTTGAACGGGATTATAAGAAATACCCGCCTTTGTCTGGTATTCTCGCTTTGGTCGCTGGCGAACGCACTCGTCCATGGATTGAGGCTTTATGTGTGCTTTGCCATGTTGCAGGCGGTAATCAACTGGCCTTATGCACTGGCTTGCACGGTCCTGGTAAAAGCGAGTAACACGATTTCCATAACTCCGGGCAATTTCGGGATTGTCGAGGGCATCGTTGGTTTGATGGGCTCTCAAATCGGAATCAGCTTGGGAGTCGCTGTTTTGGCCGGCCTTGTCTATCGGCTCGGTTCGTACATTGCACTCTTCCTTATGAGCCTGTTCTTGAATTTCCTAAAAGCCTAATTTTTCCAAGCGTGATATGAATTTAATTTACGGATCCAATTCCCCAGATGCCGTTGAGAGACTGACCCAAACTGCAGAGAGAAGGTATCCGGATAGCTCCAGATTGGATTGGGGTCGTCCGGAGCCCTTTATTGAGGCGATTAGAAAGACTTCCAGCGATCCAGTTGGCCTCTATCAAGAGGATTCAGTCTCGGTGGCAATAATTGGGCTAATCAATCATGGACCTTCAGGCCTGTCCCAAACCGCGGAACGAGATGCCCAATGTGCGTTTGATGAATTTAGCAGGCATGATCTTCAGGGGTTGGGCAATTTGCAGGGCCAATTCCTTGTGGCTGTGAGTGACAGTGCTAACCACAGGTTGATTCTTTATCCTGATCCAAGTGGTTTAAGGACGGCGTATTATCATCAAAATGATGAAACGGTACGTTTTTCCACCAACCTTGGAACATTGGCTGAAGCTCTTGCTGGGGACATTGAAATAAACGAAGCCCACGAGAACTTCTTTTTGTCACACGGGTTTTTCCCGTTTAACGGAACGATGTTCGACCGAATCCAACTGATACCGCCTCAGCACGCTTTGATCGTTGATCAGGATGGCTTGCGATTGCAAAAGATCGTGAAGGCTAATGCCCAACCCCCAACCAATGACCTCAATCACGATGTTAATTCAATGGATGAGGATGCAATCATTGAATACATCGACCAAGCCTTTCAAAAGGCGATAACGGATCAGTTGTCTCCGGACAAAAAAGTAGGGGTCTTGTTGGGCGGATTTGATTCTGCGCTTGTCGCTGCGTATCTGGCTAAAGCTGGAAAGGAAGTTCACACATACTCATTCTATTATGAAGATTCCCGGTATAACCAGGCCCATACCGATACGGTAGCTGATCACATAGGATCAACTCACCACTGGATTCCAGTTAATGCCAAAACGATAGCGGATGGTATTCGGACATTCGACCGCTACTTCAATTCCCCGACAAATTGGTTGAACTATGTCATTCAGACGGAGGCAGTCTGTCGCATGATCAGAGAAGATGGCATCCGGCACGTCTATTCAGGTGACGGTTGTGATGCAGCCTTTCTAGGCTACCCTCGAGTCCATACGACCAGCGTTCTGTTCAACCGCCTTGGACGGTGGCCCAAGGGCCTGGTCCATTTTTTGACAAGGGTTCTCGATTCCGCCGTCCTGGAGAACACCGTTGGGCGGTCATATACGGTGCTATTGCACCTAATAAGGACGTTGGGAAGAGATATGCCTGAACGCGGTTTTTTAACCTTCCGGATTTTCGATGGAAACTCAGTGCGGCACCTGAAAGCCCCTAATTATCAATCTGCGGAAACAAGTGATGAGGCCCTGCTGACACGAATAGCAGCGCCACTGAAGGGAAAGTCTCCTGACCGTATTGCTTATGGCGGAAAAGGTTTTCTTTCCCCGAATCGATCAAAAATGATCGGAAGCTCTGACAGTACGGGTGTTGTTATCCAGGCGCCTTACCTCAACCCGGATTTCAAATCCCTGGCAACCAGCCTCCCGGATGAACTGTGCCGGCCAAAAGGATCCAGTGATGCCAAGGAAACTGGAAAGTACATATTAATGCGCATGGCCGAAAAGAAGGGCTACCTGCCTCGTGAAGCAATTTATCAAAAGAAGTTCGCAGCCGTGGACGCACCCGTTGATAAATGGCTGAAATGCGATTTTCGTGATGAAGGCATGCAGTTTCTCAAGGACTTGCCATTTCCGCCCAACCAAAACTTCTGCGAAGCCCTGTTCGAGGAGAAATTGATTGAAAAACTGCACCGTAAATTTGTCGCCTCCGACAGCATTACAACACACGGACTATCCCTGTTGCTGACCTATTCCAGGTTTACCCGGTTTCTCCATCAATAAGGGCTTCCACCCGTTCAAGGTTATTCCGGCTCCCTTCCTGTATTTCTGGAATATGCTCGTGCAACTTTGCTCGTACGCTTTCCCGCTCCTTTACCAGGCGGGAAAGAGAGGCATCGATCAAGCTGGGACTCATCGCCTCGATGTGCATCACATGCTCCCCGCACTCCAGTTGCGTCATAATGCCAGGCGTTTTGTGACTGTAGGAAATCGCTACAGTTGGGACAAAACTACTTAAAGCAGCGATGTTGGCATGCATCCGCGCACCAAAAAACAAATCACAGTGCCGTATCATCCCCTTAATCTGACCGGGTGTAAGGTCTTCTTCAATTAATCCCGATGGAGATTGCATTAACTTGGCAACTTTTCGACAGGCCTCCCGGTCATCACGATCCTTGCCTGGCCCAGTAACATGGGCAAAGAAAATTACACGACCCCGGTACTTGCTTGCCCATCTATCCAAAGCCTGGGCAATCAAGCCCCAGAATTCAACCTGATGTGCCACCGGACACCTTTTCCTGAAGTGCTTTTCAATAAGGAAACTCAGGGAAACGCCCAAAACGGGCCCGTTTCTGGAATGATCAAGAACATCGACTATCCTGCCCCTTCCACGGTCAGAATCCAAGGGTTTCATAATAAATGCCATGTCCCCCGTCAGTCCCAGCCGTCTCGGGGCCACCCCGATCGATTCAAGGTAGTCCATTGTCACCTGGTCCCTCACCGTAACGGCACCCGCGTGATTCAAAATGTATTTTGCCAGGGATTCCGTGTAGCGGAACGGACCGATGGATTGGGCGCAGAGGAATACCTTTCGGCCCATCGCGTTGGCCAGTAAGATGGGCAGGAAGTGCGAAATCGCCAAGTGAACCCCGTAATCCTCCGTCAGCATGTCACCACTCAAATCAATGACTAAATCCGCTTCGGCGTAACGGCGCATCTCCTCATCGAGCAAGAATGCCTTCCAACGGCATTTTTTCCAGAGCCAAGCGCAGGCACACTGAACGAATCCGTACAGCAAGTTACGGCGATGGCATTTAATGACCCGGTAAGGCTCATAGAACGGCTTGTCCTTTTCCGGAAAGGGAGCCGAAATAGTAATCTCACAATCCTCGTAACGCCTCTTCAGCTCATCAGCAGTTGTTAACTGCATAGCTGCGTCACCTTTATTGAAGTGACAGTAGGTTCCTGTTAGAACAAAGCGATGGGGCATAGTTTAGGTTTTCCTGAGTAGAAAGTATTGACTGGGAAATATTGGCAGCAAGAAGCGCAAAACATAGCTTGGCAAAAATCGGCCGAAACGCACCTCTCCAAAGTAACGATCGGGGTTGGCAGCCAAACGCACGGAAAGAAGCTCAACGCTGAATCCGCACCTTTCGAAAAGAGGCTTCATTTCGTGATATCTCAATACCAAATCATTTCCAACGTGTCCCTCCATGATTGGGGAACTGCGGTTGGGCGTGCCCAAGTAGCCGATACCATTTGTTCGAAGAATCCGATGCATTTCCAACAAGTGAGTCTCCTGCTCGGGAATGTGCTCGATAACATGGTGGGAAAGCGCGATATCAAAAGAATCATCATCGAAGGGAAGCTTGGCGGATGAAACGTGTTGGAAATGGAAATTAGAATTTGTTGTTTTTCGCTGGTCATTCACGTCAACGCCCACCACCTCGTTTTCCGAGGCAAAGTGTTCGCTGATCATCCCATTGCCACACCCGATATCCAGGATGTGGTATCCCGAAACCCGGTTCTGCAGGGCTTCTTGCAGGAATACTTCAATCATGCTTGCCTTTCGGCTTCGATCCAAGCGTACGACCGGTCCCCTGGTGGAGAAAATACCTTTGTGAGTGTTGGCAGGCATGAAAAATTACTCTTTAACTATCGTAATTCCTGATTTTCCTGGATAGTAAGATAGCCAAAATTTTGCAGCAAGTACCGATTTGGAAAACATGACGGAGATAGAGCTTTGGCAGGATGAGCTTGAGTCACTCGATGCAGCAGAGCGCATCGTTTGGGCCTGTCAGCGCCATAACGGTAATGTCATTGCAACCTCCAGCTTCGGAATCCAGTCCGCCGTATGCCTGCATCTGGTTAGTAAAATCGATACATCCATTCCGATTGTATTCATAGACACCGGCTACCTGTTCCAGGAAACCTATCGATACGCATCAGAGCTTAAAAAACTCTTGAATCTCGACATACGCTACTATTGTCCCGAAATCACCCCCGCGCACATGGAGGCTTTACATGGAAGGCTTTGGGAGTCTGGTTCCGAGGCCCTCGAACGCTATTTGAAACACTGTAAAGTCGAACCCATGAAGCGAGCAATCGCGGATATCCAGCCAAGTGTCTGGATAGCGGGACTTCGCCGTTTGCAATCGGATTCACGTGAGAATCGACCTGTTATTGAGGAGCAAAATGGAATTCTGAAACTCTATCCGATAATAGATTGGGATGATGCTCAAACTTCCGCATATTTGGATGACAATTTGCTTCCCCGCCACCCGCTGGAAGATGAGGGCTTCGTGTCAGTTGGGGATTGGCACAGTACATCGAAGTTGCAATCAGGCATGAGACCTCAGGACACCCGGTTTGGGGGAGAAAAGCGTGAGTGTGGACTGCACGAAAATCAAAAATCGTCAGAGGGGCCGTGAGTAAAAGACTGAATATTGCCATTGTCGGGCCGTTCTCCCCATATCCAGGAGGTATTGCCAATCATTCCACCCGACTGGCGGAAGCCTTGGAATCTGAGCATGATGTTCATCGGGAGGCATTTTCCAATCCCTTCCCAAAACTGCTCTATCCTGGCAAGCATCCGGGAAGCTTGAGGAATTCTCAGCATCTCCTTCCTCATGCAAGATATGACCTGACGTACATATTTCCCGGTTCATGGCCCAAGGTTTTGGGCAGGCTTGTCAGGGAAAACCCTGATGTGGTCATTATTCCCTGGTGGACGTTTTTCTACGCGCTTCACTATCGCTGGCTAACCGGGAGGCTCAGGAAACGAGGCATACGGATCATCTTCATGTGTCACAATCTTTTCGACCATGAATCAGCATCCTGGAAAAAGGCGTTCTGCCGTTTCGGTCTGAAGCATGCAGAGTCCCTGGTTTTCCACTCGGGAGAGGAAGCATCGCTGGCCAAAGGGTTTCTCTCCGCCATTCCCTCCTTGGTTCGTCCGCATCCTGTTTATGACCACCTCCCTCCCTCCAGTGCTTCACCTCCAAAGGGCAGGATACACCTTCTCTTTTTTGGATTTGTTCGGCCATACAAAGGCTTGGATGATCTCATTCTGGCCATTGAGCGGATAGGGAATCCGAAATTGCATCTGACGATTGCCGGGGACTGGTGGAAGGGGCAGGACGCGTTGCACGCACGCTGTCGCAGGCTTGCAGAGGAGGGGATCGTGACCTTGCTGGATCGCTACGTCGAAGACGGGGAGGCGGCCGAGCTTTTCTCCAGCAGTCATGCGGTTGTGCTGCCCTATCGACGCGCTACCAATAGTGGTGTTTTAGCACATGCCATCCAGGCTGAAAAACCCGTTATTGCATCGAACTCGGGTGGCATTCCCCTGGCCGTGAAAGATGGCAAGACAGGATATCTTTTCTCTCCTGGAAATGTGGAAGAATTGGTTGAGGCGATTGAAAAGCTGTGTGCCGATATTGATTCAGATCGGGATTTTGTTCCTGATATCCGTTCTATTGCGGGAGGAATGAGTTGGGAGACTTTTGCCCGCGACCTGGCTGGCTTCATCGCTGACAATGACCGATAAAGGAAGGCTCGCTCAGCAGGTCGGTAGTGTGGCTAGCGCAGTTTCTTGATGACGGCGATCGGGATGCCGCCGCGTTCAATCTGGTAAACGACTTGTCCTTCCGCATACAAGTCGGAGCGCAGGTAGGTATTGGCTAAATAGTAGTCCGCTTCCTCAAAGCTGTCGACCAGTTGGAAGCCCTCCGGAACGAAGGCGCGGGCGGAATCCAGCGCGCCCGAAATGCGGACCTTGACGGTAGAGCCATCCTTCCCGGGCGTAGCCACGGCGGGGAGGGCTTCCAGCAGGTGCTTGGAGGAGGTGCACCAGTATTCACTCTCATAGCGGTTTGGAATGGTGGTCCGGTCGCCGGCGAGAAAATTGAAGGAGACATACTGGTAAGGGTGCATCTGCTTAAGGGATTGGATTTGCATCACCACGCATATGCCAAAGACCGTTCCGGGAATCCAAATCAGTTTAATATTCCTCCTGAACAGGTATGCATGCATCCAGTCCATGGCATTGGCCATAATGACAACCAATGGGGGAACGGCAAACAGCATGTGCCGCATGCCATCATGCAAGGCCGGGTGCGTGACAAGGATGTAGATCCATGGGAACAATCCGGTCACGAGGAACAGGATTTTCATGACAAATGGATGGGGCCGTTTCCTTTTATTTCGCCGGAAGGATGAGCCGAGTGCGATGGCCCCTCCGACTAGCAAGACCAGCATCCAGACCGGGGTTGAGAGCATGAAGAATCCGTGGGCATAGGTGATCGGTCCCTCTGAAGCATCCATGAGCTGTCCCCCGTAAAGGAGCGGCATTTTTGCCGCGGATGAATGCAACTGGGTAGCGACATCCGGCAAGCTGGAAAACAGCTGCATTTGCGCACGCGGAAAAAACAGCAGGACGGTGATGAACGCAGCCAGGCCGGCCAGGCAAACCGAAATCCCAAGGTATCGGATCATCTGCCAGGGGGCGCGCTTGCCGGCGTCATCCTGATAGTAGCGAAAGGCAGATGCCAAAGCCCATGTGCCTGCGCAAAATCCGATCAGGACGAGTCCCGGTACCCGGCTTGCCCCGGCGGCGCCGATGGCCATCCCGCACAGGATGACATGAAGCCAGGGAACCCGCTTCCTCGCAGCAAGCTTGCCAGCGATGGACAATAAGCAGGCGAGTCCGAGCG
>Ga0066377_10000023_pt1 | contig 38025 bp, 35 predicted proteins | sample Knorr_S23_td_Sur_FD_70946 | JGI IMG/M metagenome (GOLD analysis project Ga0066377, IMG submission 70946) | Marine microbial communities from Southern Atlantic Ocean transect - Knorr_S23_td_SurfaceB_ad_5m_LV_B | ecosystem: Environmental > Aquatic > Marine > Oceanic | place: Southern Atlantic...
GAGCCGTTGTCTTCGCCATTCTCCTTGCGCGCGCGAACAGCCTCCTTGTGTTGGTGTTCGTACTTATGGGCCAGTTTCTGAAAACTCCCGGCCATAAAAGTATGAATAATGGCACAGAGAAAAATCAGCGAGGCCACCAGATTGAAGGGCGTTTCCTTGATCCGGTGCATGAGGATGGCCCCGATCGACTCAATGCCCTCAGCCTTCTCAGCCGCTTCGTAGTCCGCCAAGCTCATCGGCAACACAGTGGTGTCTTCGGAGGGGCCATGGCCACCACCGGCAGCAAACAATCCCAGAGGAGCCAGAATGGCCAATAAGAAGATGATTTGTCTGATATTTCTCATAATGACTTATTCAATATTTTGAATTTGTTCCCTGATTCTCTCGATTTCGTTCTTGGCCTCGATCACATGCCGACTGACCTCAATATTGTTCGCCTTGGAACCAATGGTGTTAAATTCGCGGTTCACTTCCTGCAACAGGAATTCCAGCTTCCGCCCAATTGGTTCGTTGGTTGCCATACACTCCAAAAATTGCGCCAAATGGCTGTCCAGACGCGTCACTTCTTCCGCGATGTCACATCGATCCGAAAAAATGGCTATCTCTTTCAAAACCCGCTCATCTGAAAGTTCCAGATCCAGGCCGGCCTGCTTCAAGCGTTGCAACAGGATTTCACGGTAGCGGTCCACGGTGCCCGCGGAGTGCGCTTTAATTTCCGAGAGCCCTTGGGCCAAATTGTTCAATCGCTTTTCAAGATCAGCTCCCAGAGCCGCCCCTTCCGTCTCCCGCATCGCAACCAAATTCGAGACCGCTTCACCGACCACCGCCATCAATGCCGGTTCAACTGAATCGGCATCCGGTAAAAGCATGTCGACCTTGTTCAATGCCGCCAATTTGACCAAGGTGTCCGCGGTGGGCACCCACTCCACTCCATTGTCCTTGGCGGATTGCTGCAGCCGTTTCAGAGATGATGCCAGACCGGCTTCATCCCAATGAAAACCCGCCTCTTCAGCACCCGGGGATGCTTGAATCTGGATATGAAGCTTGCCCCGATTGACCCCCTGGCGGGCAGCAGCCTGAATCACGCGTTCCAGAGATTGCCACTCCCTTGGCAACGAAACCGAGATCTCAAGGTTTCGCCGGTTCACTGAACTGATTTCAACAGTGAGATCAGCCCCACTAAATACCGTCTGCGCACGGCCAAATCCGGTCATTGAGTAGATCATTGGTTTTCCTCCTTCAGCAAGCGCTCAACCTCGGTCACGTCCTTGTCTCCCCGACCACTCAAGTTGACACATAAAATCTCTGAAGGCTTCATTTCCGGAGCGCGCTTGATCGCATAGGCGATGGCATGGGTGCTTTCCAAGGCCGGAAGGATTCCCTCTGTATGGCAAAGGAACTTGAATGCACTGAGAACATCCTCGTCCTTGATGTATGCATAATCAATGCGGTCCAAATCCCTGTAGTAAGCATGCTCCGGACCTACCGCCGCGTAGTCCAATCCTGCTGACACGGAGTGCGTGGCCTCAATCTGTCCATCCTCGTCCTGCAAAATGTAGGTTTTGCAACCTTGGAGAACTCCCATTTTGCCACCTTGGAAGCGGGCTGCGTGCTCGCCCGGAAGGATGTCCCTGCCCCCGGCTTCCACTCCAGTCAGGCGGACGTCCGGTTCCTCGAGAAAATCGAAAAAGAATCCGATGGCGTTGCTGCCACCCCCAACACAGGCCACCATCTCATTCGGAAGGCGTCCTTCCAACTCAAGAATCTGACGCCGGGTTTCCTCACCGATTATCTTGTGAAAGTCTCTGACCATCATCGGGAACGGGTGAGCGCCAAGCGCAGATCCCAGTATGTAATGTGTTTTCCCGGAACTGGCCACCCAATCCCGCATGGCCTCATTGACAGCGTCCTTCAAGGTGCGCTGACCACTGGTTACCGCCCTGACCTCCGCCCCGCACAAGCGCATCCGGAATACATTCAGGGCTTGTCGGCGCATATCCTCCTCGCCCATGTAGATGACGCACTCCAAGCCGAATTTGGCGCATACGGTGGCGGTGGCCACGCCGTGTTGTCCGGCACCGGTTTCCGCAATAATCCTGGTCTTCCCGAGGCGCTGGGCCAAGAGCACCTGGCCAAGTACATTGTTGATCTTGTGAGCCCCTGTGTGCAGGAGGTCCTCACGCTTCAAGTAGATCCTGGCCCCGCCCAGTTCACGGGTCATGTTCTCGGCAAAATACAGTCCGGTTGGCCGCCCGGCATAAACCGCCAAATAATGGGACAACTGCTCACGGAAAGACTCATCGTCGCGGGCCTCGAAATAGGCCTTTTCCAAATCCTGCAAGCAGGTCATCAAGGTTTCCGGCACATAACAACCCCCGAAAGGGCCGAAATGACCAGTGGAATCGGGCATGGCGAGCTTGTTTATGTCCTGAGTACTCATTGAAATCAGAGAATTGGAAACTGAAGGCAGGGTTAGAGCAAATGCCACGGATGTTGACAATCAAAACCGTCCGATTCCAGTGGATTCATCAAAGATGCTTGGCTATGACCACTGTAAAATCGTCCGACTGATCCTCTAACCCGGAAAACAAGGCCACCCTGTCCAGAATGCCTTTGCAGATATCGTCCGCGCTTCTCATGTGCAGGCTGCGAATCACTTCCGACAGGCGGACATTGCCAAACTCAATATTCTCGCTGTTGACCACTTCGGTCACACCGTCCGTGTACAACGCCAGAATATCCCCTTTCTCAAATTTTATCACGGAGTCCTTGACCGCCTGCTTGAAGATATCGTCGGGCACCATCCCCAGTGCCATGCCTTCAGTGGACAGGAAGTCTGCCCGGGGTTCGCCATTGCCTCCATGAATCAGAATCGGCAATTCATGTCCTCCTCGGGCAAAAATCAGTTCATTGGCATTCAAATCAACAATCGCGTAAGTGAGCGTGACAAACATTTCCGCCCGCATTTCACCCAACATGACTTCGTTTAATTCCCGCAGCACCATGGCGGGCGACTCAATGTTCTGTGCCATATGGCGAAGATTGCTTTGACAGATGGCCATCAGCAGGCTTGCCGCAATCCCCTTCCCCGAGACGTCGGCAATGGCGACCCCGACCCTGTCCGGACCGAGTCCAAAAACATCGTAAAGATCCCCCCCCACTTTTTGTGCCGCTTGATAGATGCTGGCCATTTGCAACTCAGGAACCTGCGGAAAGGATTTCGGTAAAAGCATGCTCTGGATTTCATGAGCCAACCCAAGATCCGCATCCAACTGGTTTTTCTCAATCTGAGTGGCCATCAGGTCCAAATTGTGAATCGCCAGTCCGGCCTGCTCCGCCAAGCCAACAGCAAGGGAAAAATCCGAATGACCAAAAGACCCACCGTCGGATGGATTGACAATCGCCAGCACACCCAGGTTGATCCCCCGAAAACTGATCGGGACAACAATGACACTTCTGACCTCCAGAGCTGGATCCTCATGCTTTATTATCCTGGGGTCGTCCAAGGCATTCTCGATCAAGATGCCTTTGCCTGTCCGGGCGGCGCTACCAACAAGCCCTTCACCCACTTTGAACACTTCCGCCTTGAGGACTTGCTCCACAAACTTGGAACGCGTGCTGATCTTTGACCGGACGCTCTCCGGCAAAGGCCTGTGCGGAGGGAACAAGCCTTCCACAGCGACCCCTCGAAGCTGGTCATCCTTGCGCTCAAATATGCAAGCGCTCAGCGCACCCGTGCTGAGGATGGCCGCATGGACCACTCTTTCCAACAGCTCTTTTCTTTCAATCCCTTCACCGATGGCCTCCACCATGTTGTGAACGAAATCAAAGACGATGGCCTTCTCCTGTTCGAGCATTTGCATCTGCTCGTCCAGGCGCACGTTTTCTCGCCGGGCAAGCCACGCCAGAAACAATCCTCCCAATGCTCCCAGCGCCAAGCCTATGCAGAACACCAGCAGCATAATGAATCCCCTCCTACTTGCCTTCCACCTGGTTTTTCAGGAAGGCAATGACGTCCTGAAACTTGGTCTTGTTGGATTCGTCTATGCTGACCAAATTCTCATGAGCCTTCAATACCAAGCGGGCATTTTCCACCTCGGACAGCTTTTTCTCGCTAATGATTTGATCAAAGGATTCCGAAGCAGGACCGGCCTGCCCGGCATCACCCGAATCGACTGCCAGCAGGCGGTGCAAGCCAAGGTTCTCAATCAACTCAAGATTGCGCTCGCTTAATCGGCAAAGAACGACGGAGCCCCTGGGATCCGATTTCATTAAGCCTATTCCCAAGCCTGCCAGAATTCCCAGGAAGGTACTGTCCATACCGGTGCACTTTTCAAAATCAATGACAAAGCGGGATTTCCCGTGCTTGACCAACCGGTCAAACAAGTCCTTCACCGGTGCACTGTTCAGGAAAGACGCCTTACCCAACACCTTGACGACGACCGGATCATCGTAGGGGTTGACAAGGAACTGTGGTTCTTCCTTTGGCATGGGAACAGTGTTCGGCCGGACGTTATAAATACTAGGCGTTGTCCTTTAATAGACTCCTTAAAACGTATGGAAGAATCCCGCCATGTCGATAATATTCGACCTCAATGCCAGTGTCGATGCGGACCTTCAGCTGTGTTGTAGTGGTTTCACCACTCGCCTTGACGATCTCCAAGTCGACCAGTTGACCGGGTTTCAAGTCATCATCAATCCCCTTCAAATTGAATGTCTCGGAACCATCCAGTCCAAGTGTATCAGCATTTTCACCTCCCGTGAACTCCAGGGGAAGTACTCCCATGCCGATCAGGTTGGAACGATGAATGCGCTCGAAACTCTTGGCCACGACAGCCTTCACCCCAAGCAGGTTTGTTCCCTTGGCGGCCCAGTCCCGGCTGGATCCCATTCCGTAATCGACTCCCCCAAAAACGATCAGCGGGGTTTTACGCTCCTTGTAGGACTGGCAGGCGTCAAAAATCGGCACGATCTCACCCTCGGGCTGCAATTTGGTGTATCCGCCTTCCTTGCCATCCGCCATGCGGTTCTTGATGCGGACATTGGCGAAGGTTCCGCGGGTCATGATCCTGTCATTACCGCGTCGGGATCCAAATGAATTGAAGTTTTTCTTCTCGACCCCGTTTTGCTGCAGGAACAACCCCGCCGGCCCTTCCGGCAGAATAGCTCCGGCAGGCGAAATATGGTCAGTCGTGACCGAATCCCCAAGGAGAGCCAAAGGCCGCATGCCTTCGAACGAATTGATGGTGCCGGCCTCCATGCCAAAATCCTCGAAGAATGGTGGCAACTGGATGTAGGTGCTTTCTTCCTTCCATTCGTAAAGGCTTCCGGTTGATGACTGGACATCTGTCCATTCCGGATTGGCATTGAGGATATCACTATACTGGTCTGTGAACATCTTCGGACGAATGCCGCTGGCGACCGCCTCAGCGATCTCCGAATGGCTTGGCCAGATGTCTTTAAGATAGACATCCTGACCGTCTGAATCCTGCCCGATCGGATCCGTTTCCAGATTTATGTCGACCCGTCCGGCAAGGGCGTATGCCACAACCAGCGGAGGGGACATGAGGAAGTTAGCCTTGACCGCACTATGGACGCGGGCCTCGAAGTTCCGGTTCCCGCTCAAAACGGACGCGGTAACGAGGTTGTTCTCCTCGATGGCCTTCTCCACCTCGGGATCAAGGGGACCACTGTTTCCAATACAAGTCGTGCAACCATATCCAACCAGGTTGAATCCGAGTTGGTCCAGGTAGGACTGCAGACCTGTCGCATTGAGATACTCCGTGACAACACGCGATCCAGGAGCAAGGGAAGTCTTTACAAGGGAATTTACGGACAAGCCCCGCTCAACCGCTTTTTTGGCCAGTAGACCCGCACCGATCATAACAGACGGATTGGATGTATTGGTACAGGATGTGATGGCCGCGATGACCACCGATCCGTGTCCCATGTCCGTGTCCTTTACGCCGGCACTCGCCTCCCGTTGATCCGCGGCAATTCCGAATCCGCCATCGGACACGCTTTTGCCCATCAACTCATTGAAGGAATCCTTGAGAACCGGTACATCAATTCGATCCTGCGGACGCTTTGGACCGGCAACCGAGGGAACAATGCTGGCCAAGTCAAGATGGATGACCTTGGTGTAATCCACTTCCCCTTCCTGCGGGATACCAAACATGCCCTGCTCAGTGTAGTAGTCTCTCACCAACTCGACATTTTCCTCAGAGCGACCAGACATCCGCATGTATTCCAGTGTCTTTTCGTCAATTGGGAAGAAGCCCATTGTCGCCCCATACTCAGGAGCCATGTTGGCAATGGTAGCGCGGTCCGTCAGGGAGAGACTGGCCGTACCTTCACCGAAAAACTCGACAAATTTCCCAACAACCTGTTCTTCACGAAGCATTTGCGTAATGCGCAAGGTAAGGTCCGTGGCCGTCACACCCTCCTTCAGGACACCGGTCAGGTTCACGCCGATGACTTCGGGCGTCTGGAAGGCAATCGGCTGGCCAAGCATTCCGGCTTCCGCCTCAATGCCGCCAACACCCCATCCGACGATGCCAATACCATTGATCATGGTCGTGTGGGAATCCGTTCCAACCAGCGTGTCCGGGTAGTAAACCCCGTCCTTTTCAAAAACGACCTTGGCCAGATACTCCAGGTTGACCTGGTGGACGATGCCAATAGCCGGCGGGACCACGGAAAAGGTTTCGAAGGCCTGCTGGCCCCACTTCAAGAACTCGTAACGTTCCCGGTTACGCTCAAATTCGATCTTCAGGTTGTCGGCAAACGCACTGGCACTTCCTGCCCGGTCCACTTGGACGGAGTGGTCCACCACCAGATCAACCGGTACCAGCGGTTCAATCAGGGCCGGATCACCGTTTACGGACTTTACCGCATCACGCATCGCAGCCAAATCCACCAGTAAGGGAACACCTGTAAAATCCTGCAGGACAATCCGACTGACCACAAAGGGGATCTCCTTCGATCCGGGATTCTGTGGGTCATAGGCGGCCAGGGCCTCCACGTCTTCCTTTGTGACGCGCTTTCCGTCGCAATTCCGGAGAATTGACTCAAGGACCACTCGGACACTCACCGGAAGCCGCGATATTTTCCCGTAACCCTTTTCCTCAAGGGCCGGCAGGCTGTATATCTCGCCTGAACGAAAGCTTTTTCTTACAGAGAACGGATCGTTTTCAACACTCATAATCAAATCTAGTGGAAGGGAAACTAAAAGAAAGCAGACAGTCCCTTGTCTACTCTAATTCTAACTAAATTACCTCGATCGCCTGGTTCAGGCGAATGAAGCCTCTTTCCGGGTGAGGCCGGGCCACACCGCACATGCCGGGTCAAATGGACCGCTTGATTAACGCAGGGCTGCCTTGACCTGATCGAAATCAGGCAACTGTCGAGCATCATCGGAAGAGGAACTGAAAAGGATCGTCCCATCGACATCGATGACAAATGCGCTGCGCTTGGCCACGCCCCGATAGCCGATGAAGTCGTCACTGAGGACATCGTAGGCCTGGCAAACTTCACGGTTGTAGTCGGACAAGAGCGGAAAACCGATACCAGCAGTGCGCTGGAATGCCTCGAGCGCAAAGGGAAGGTCCGTACTGATACCGTAGACCACGGCGTCTAATTCCGCATACTGGTCAAGCCCGCCAGTAACCGAACAGAGCTCGTCCTCGCAGATACTGGAGAAAGCTGCCGGGAAGAACAGCAGGACGGTTTTCTTTTTTCCGAGGTGGTCGGAAAGGGACACATCGGTGAATCCGTCGGCGGTCCTTAGTTTAAGTGTGAACGCAGGTGCTTTTGTGTTTACTGGTATTGCCATGTTAGAAATCGATTAAATCTTCGTGAAAGGAAGTCAATCCAGAGGTTGCCTTGTGCGCATCCTGTATACACTTTCTCAACAATGGCCTTCCCATCACATAATCAAAGCAATCCGATTGTACCACCGGTGATCATGAATTTGTTGATCGCCAACGGCATGATGTTCTTTTTTCAGCAGTTTTTCCAGGGGAAAATCTCCATGATGCTGATCAAGTTCCTTGCCCTCTGGCCAGCTGGGGTGGAAACCTGGCTCAACCAGCACCCCTACTTCCCTTACGCCGCATCCGTCAGCACCTTCATGCCATGGCAGTTGGTCACGTACGGATTCATGCATGGAAATTTCATGCACATCTTTTTCAACATGCTGGCCTTGTGGATGTTCGGCCGTGAAATTGAACTGCGGTGGGGCTCCGCCCGTTTTGCATTCTACTATTTTTTCTGCGTGGCCGGTGCGGGCCTCATGCAACTGGCCGTCGGCACCTACTCACTCGACGGGACAGGCCCTTATCCGACAATCGGCGCCTCTGGAGGAACCTATGGCATATTGCTGGCATTCGGCATGCTTTTTCCCTATCGGCGGATTTTACTGCTATTTCCACCGATTCCGATGGAAGCTCGCTATTTCGTCATATTTTTCGGTGGGCTGGAGCTCCTGTCCGGGATCACGGGCCTCAACACAGGCATTGCCCACTTCGCCCACCTTGGAGGGATGCTATTCGGATTCCTGCTCATCCTGTTCTGGAGAGGAAAGCTTCCCATCAAGCCAAAACGCCAGATGTACTGGTGATGCCTCAGTGATTGATTCAAGGCCCCTGAAACACCTTAGGCTCGCGACCTCCGGCTCAGATATGCCTTGAGTCGTCTTCGTCCTTCTTAGTGTAGCCGCTCTCCTGGCGCTCGTGATTGACCTTGTTCTTTTTCACATAGGCGGCGTACACATCGTCAGCGGACATGCCGAGGACTTGAGCCAGTGACACAAGAAAATGAAACAGGTCGACGACTTCGACCTTGGCGTTCTGCTCATCGAAATCCTGATACTTGGCCCACCACTTCCACGGAACAGAATCCGTCAACTCGGCCAATTCCTGTTGCATCGCCCGGGTGTAATTCAAAACCCACTCGGTTTTCCGGGCCTCATCCAGCCCTTCCAACTCAACCCCAATGCGGCGGTTCAGGTCTGCTTGCATGGTGAAAATCTCTGCCAATTTATCCATGCCACAGTGATGTGAAGATCTCTCCCAAAGCGCAAGTCCGGAGTCACCTAACCTTTTATCTTGCTGATAGCGGAAGTTTTGGCCTTCAATCCGTTCAGAAACGGTCAATTTATGCCACATTTTGAGAATTTAGATAAATACGAAGGTAAAAACCCGCGGTCCGGGAAGCGAGAGATCGTGCCGATTGCCCCGCATTCAACGCAGGCATCCGATTACCGGCCCAGAAAAGGCCAGTCTTCCAAGCGGGCAAAACGGGAGGGATTGCCCGAGTTCAAGAATATTGAAATAGAGCCCATTTCGGTTGAACAAATGGAAAAGGAGTTCAAAGCTGCCGGCAGAATGCAAAAAAGGTCTCGTCGGAGGGGGCAAAGGAAATCCCTCTGGAAGCGATTGAAGGCATTCCTCGTATCCCTGTTCGGGAAAAAGAAGTCCACTGCCACGGGCGGCCAGAACCGAAACAGGAACCGCCGACGGGGCGGGCCTAACCGGACAAAGGGCAACAGGCCCGACCAGCAAAAAAACCAGCAAGGTCAAGGCGGTAACCGGAATCAAAGACGCTCCGGAAAAAACCGCTCACGCGGGAACAAGGCACAGGGCCAAGGCAAGTCGCAGGGCCAAAAGGAGGCCCAAGGTGACAGAAAGCCCCGGAAATCCTCTCAGCAGAAAAATCCTCATCAAGAGAACCGTGGCCAATCAGGTGACACCACACCCACTGGTGATAAGGATCAATCAACCCGGCGAAAAAGGAATCGCCGTAACCGGAACCGGTCCCGAAACCCTGGGCAAAAAGGCGATTCCGGAAATAGCGCAACACAATAGGATCTGAGGCATGGACGTTTTCAAGATCGAAGGGGGATGCCCACTCAGCGGTACGGTTGAAGCTGGTGGGGCCAAAAACGCCGCCCTGCCAATTTTTGCCGCGACCCTGCTGACAGGTGGCGTATGCCGTATAAATGGCGTTCCTGACCTGACCGACATCCGGTTCATGGCCAAGATACTCCGTTATCTCGGGGCTCGTGTCGAACAATGTGGTCCTCACACGTGGGAGGTCGAGGCAAAGGATGTTCATCATCAGGCACCCTACGAGCTGGTGCGACAAATGCGCGCTTCCATCTGCCTCCTGGGCCCCCTCGTGGGCCGCTTGAGGAAGGCTGAAGTCTCCCTTCCCGGGGGCTGTGTGATTGGTCCGCGGCCCATCGATCTCCATTTGAAGGGGCTTGCCCGGCTGGGATGCAAGATCGACATCCGAAAGGGATACGTGGAGGTCGATGGTTCAGGACTTTGCGGGGACTACCTTTATCTGGGGGGTCGCCATGGCTCCACGGTGACCGGCACCGCAAACATGATCATGGCCGCGGTCCTGGCGCCGGGAACCACGCGTATCGAAAGTGCGGCCTGTGAGCCGGAAGTGGTCGACCTCTGCCAAATGCTGGTCAAAATGGGGGCCAAAATCGAGGGGGTTGGCAGTCACTATCTGAAGATCGAGGGCGTCCAGGAGTTGCATGGCTGTGAACATACGGTTGTTCCGGACAGGATTGAAGCTGGGACGCTGCTCATAGCGGGCGCCATGACACAGAGCGAAGTCACCGTGCAAAACGTAATTCCCGGACATATGCGAGCGCTGTTAGATGCATTGGAGGGAGCCGGACTACCCTTTGAGTGCCAACCGGACCAGCGCCAGATTACGGTTTTCAAGCAGGATGCCCCCTTGAAGCCAGTGGAAATCATCACGCTCCCCCACCCGGGCTTCCCGACTGACCTGCAAGCTCAAATGCTGGCCCTGATGGCCATCACTCCCGGGCTTAGCTTTATTACCGAGCGCGTCTATCCAAACCGTTTCATGCATGTTCCAGAACTTTTACGCATGGGGGCCCAGGTTTCGATGGAGGGTGCTTCCGCAGTCATCAACGGTGGTGGCCGCCTCTACGGTGCCCCGGTAATGGCTTCCGACTTGCGGGCCAGCGCAGCCCTTGTTCTCGCTGGCTTGGCAGCTGAAGGAACCACATGGATCCAGCGCATCTATCATTTGGATCGCGGATACGAACAATTGGAAATCAAACTGAACCGGCTGGGGGCCTCCGTGGAGCGCCTTTCACAAGATGCCCTGCCGAGCGACTTGATCGAGGAAGGCTGACATGCCAGACGAACCCACCGGAACCGATTTCATCACCCAAGCACTGACTCGGGACGATACGCGGGATGCCGCCCTGCGACCTGTTTCCTTTGATGATTTCCGGGGGCAACCCAAGACTGTTGAGCGGCTCATGATCATGACCGGGGCTGCCCGCAAGCGAGACGACGTGGTCAGCCACATTCTCTTGAGCGGCCCTCCCGGACTCGGGAAGACCACCCTTGCCCACATTGTCGGACATGTCATGGAACGCCGGGTTCACATCACCGCTGGCCCTGTTATTGAGCGCCCGGGTGACCTTGCAGGCATGCTGACCAACCTTGAGGAAGGAGATATTCTTTTCATTGATGAGATTCACCGTGTTCCAAAGACGGTGGAGGAGTTTCTATACAGTGCCATGGAGGACTACCGGATCGACATCATGATCGACCAAGGTCCCAACGCCCGCTCGGTTCGCCTTGATCTGCCCAGGTTCACCCTGATCGGGGCAACCACTCGCATGGGTTTGTTAACCGCTCCCCTGCGTAGCCGGTTCACCCTGCAATCGCGACTGGATTACTATTCCCGGGAGGACCTAGACCGGATTGTCAAACGCAGTTGCTCGTTGCTTGAGGTTCCTGTGAAGGACGATGGCGCCCGGGAAATAGCCAGCCGTGCCCGTGGCACCCCGCGGATCGTCAACAATCTCATTCACTTCGTCCGGGATTATGCTGAGGAGCGGGCGGATGGTGTCATCACACGCGATGTGGCCGATGCCGCCCTTGCCCTGCTGGAGATTGACAACCGCGGGCTGGATGAAATGGACAAACGCATCCTCAATGTCATGGCCAACCACTACAAGGGCGGGCCAGTCGGACTGGGAACGATCGCAGTTGCCGTAGGCGAAGAGCAGCAGACCCTTGAGGAAGTGCATGAACCCTACCTGATTCAGGAAGGATATCTGCAACGCACCCCACAGGGCCGGATCCTGACCCTGAAGGGCTGGGAGGTCACGGGTACCAAGCCGGGGGATGGAGAACAACTGGACCTCCTTCAATAAGCTGACCAATGACGGATTCCGGAAGCGAACAGGCACCTCTCCTGCGGATCAGGGATTTGTCCATCCGGATCGGAAATCCTCAGGTCGAGGCCGTCAAAGGCATTTCTTTTGATATCCGCCCCGGTGAAGTTGTTGGGCTCGCCGGGGAAAGCGGAAGTGGCAAATCCGTCAGTGCGATGGCCCTCACCCGGTTGTTGCCAAAAGCGGCTCGCCCGCGGGTTTCCGGTGCCGTTTCCCTAACCGGGGAATCCGGAAACCTGTTGCAACTTGGCGGAGCCCGCTTGCGAAAAATTCGCTCCAGCCGCATTGCCTACGTATTTCAAGAACCCTCCTCCAGTTTTAATCCGGCCTACTCCATACGCAATCACTTGCAGGAGATCCTCAACGGGGCCGGCATTCGCAAGGCCGAGCGGGATGGAGCCATCCGCAATGCCTTTGAGCAAGTCGGTATCACGCCCACAGAGGATCATCTGCAGTCCTACCCCGGCGACTTCAGCGGGGGCATGCTTCAGCGAATGGCCATTGCATGTGCACTGGCCCCAAAGCCCGATTTGCTCATCGCAGACGAACCCAGCACGGCCTTGGACACAACCTCACAGAAACGGATCGTGGACTTGTTGCAGGCTTTGAACAAACAAGCCGGCATGGCCATCCTTTTCATCTCCCACGATTTGGCATTATTGAAACAGATTGCCGGCCGCTTGCTGGTCATGCAGGACGGGGAGATCGTTGAGGAAGGGACCGCCGGGAAGATACTCTATCAACCTGCACATCCCTACACGCGGAGGCTTGTCGCGGCTATTCCCAAGCTCCAGATCGAGAATATGGAGGCCTTACGCCCAAAGGATCAATGAATTGCCTTGCGATCATCAAGCGATGATCAGATAATCATTCTTAAAGGAATTCGGAACATGGATAAGAAAAATACACTCATCGCGACACTGATCATTTTGGCAATTTTAGGATTCGCCTTGTTTTTCCTGAATCAAATGCGGCTTTCTGAAAAAGAAAACATCATGGCTGAACAAGCCAATGAGTTTGAAAAGCAACAGGAAATTCTGTTGTTGGCACAGAGGGAAATGCAGGCACAAAAGGAGGAAAACACCAGGTTGGCCAAACAGGCTGAGGAAGCTCGCCGGATGGCTGAAGCCCAAGCGGAAAAGGAACGTATGGAACGCCAGCGCTTGGTGGACGAATTGAATGCGCGTTTGCAAGCTGAGGCCGCTGAGCGCAAGGCAGCTGAAAAAGCACAACTTGCTCTCGCTGAAAAAATGAAGGCGCTCGAAGCAGCGCAACTTGAAGCACAGGCCGCACTAGCGGCGCTGGAAGCATCCAGCGCGGTGGGCGCAATCGATGAAACAGCCGGATTAAAGGCTAAGATTGAAGCTCAGAAACAATCCCTGGCGGCCCTCTCCCAGGAGAATCAGGCACTCAAGGAAAAAACTGAGCTGCTGGAAAGCCGCCAGATCGCCACCGAGGAGGCCATCGTGAAAGCCGGCGGCCGGATTGATCTCCCCTATCCGGAAATCCGTTCTCCCAATATCCGGCGCAGGGAAGCTATTTATTTCAAGGAGCGGGTTCTGGGAAATCCAGGCGGTTGATTCACAAAGGCTGGAAATCATCCCGGATTCCTGGCCACCCAGAAACGGCAGTCGTCCGAAAACTGCTGAGTCGCCGCGGATTCCTTGGCAATAGCCGAGCGAAGGCTGTCCCACTCACACTTCCAGCCCGTTGCCTGCAGATCCTCCCGCACTTCCTCAGGAGCCGGGACATGGATGAAGAGCATTCCATGCTCCGTTTTCTCCCAACGGTCCCCGAATTCGAGCAATTCAGCCTTTTGTTGACCCTTGTTCCACCGCTTTTGCTCTTCCTTCCAGAAATTCCGATGCCGTGGGTTTTGCCGATCGTGAGTGGTGAAGACAAGGGCTCCTCCAGGACGGACAACACGCCGGATCTCTTTCAACGCTTTTAACCGCTCAGCCCGTCCTGGGATTTGCATCAGCCCGTTAAATCCGAAAATCGCCCCATCGTAGAGATCATCCTCGAATTTCAACTGGGTTGCATCCCCCTGGCGAAAATAAACGGACAACTCCAGCACGCGGGCAATGTGCCGTGCTTCCTTGACCATCTCCGTGGACAGCTCGATTCCCATGACATGCGGGAACCCAATTTCCGCCAAACCAATGGCGATTCGGCCCGTTCCCGTGCCGAGTTCGAGTATCCTGTCATCTTTTTCAAAGACCCGCTCAAAGACCATCTCCTCTGAAATCCAAAGCCCAATACTGGCGGTAGCCCGGCGATAATGCTCCACAACCCCCGGGTCTTCATAATAGGCCTTTACTGTCCCGCTATCGATTTTCCCCTGGTCCATCAGGCTATCGTTCCTTCCCCATCAGGATATTCCGGTTGGCAATTGAAATTCCACTTAGCATGGCCCCCACTATGCCAAGAAATCCTTGGTCTGTACCGGCAATAAAAAGATTCCTCCACGCCGTCTGGCCGTTCTTGGCCTTTTCCGGTGATCCGTAGACCGCTCCCCCAAACCGTGAAGTGTATTTCTCAATGGTCCGGGGGGTGAACATGTCCCGGTAAACGGTCCGGGATTCCACATTCTCCACTTTCATACCGGGTAGAAACCGCAACGCACTTGAGACGATCCGCGGAAACCACTCCTCTTTTTCACGACGATAGGTCTCCTCATCGATCCCGGTCCAGTAATCGTGACTGGCAATGCCGGTAATGCGCAGGATCCCCTCCTGGAGGACCTGATTCCCGGGGTACTGGTAGTTGTTAGGGATACAAATGACCCCGCTTCGCAAATCAAACGGCTGCTTTGCCTGTTCGTAATGAAAGCGTTCGCTGTCGTTGAAAAAGACAATCGTCTCGTCACAACCCATGGCTGCCGGCTCCTCGGAAAGAAAGCTGATGGTTTCCCCGAAGCTCAGGCGACCCACATTGCACCGGATCGTCTCCGCATGGCGATCCGCACCGCAAAGGACCTCCGTTTCCGGCAAGCCAGCGGTTGAAATGATTTGCCGCGCGGTCAACAGTTCCCCGTTTTCCAACTCAACACCCTTGGCCTCCGAACCGTCCGTCAGGATCCGCTTTACCGCACAACGCATTTTCCGCACACCCCCAAGTGAGCGATATCGGTCCAGAAGCGCGCGAATGATCACCCGGACGCCCTCCAGCGGACGGGAAAAGCCTTCTTCAAAAATCGCCTTCCAGAGGGTGACAAATTGATCGAAATCCATGTCCCGCTCACGGGCACTGCCGTAATACATGAGTGGGCAAAACAGCATGTCCTGCAAAATCGGGTTGGCGACTATTCCCGATACGATCTTGCGGGCAGACGTCACTTTTCCCTCAAGGTTTAGCGCATCGTGCTCCAAAACCAGCTTCCTCAAGGCCCGGAATGCATCAATGTCACGCGGAAATTCGCGGGCGACCTCAGATTCCAGCACCTCAAATTCGTTGGTAAACTTAAGATTTGACCCGGGGAAGGCAATCCGGCTGCTGTTTTGGGGGCATAGCTTAAAGGCATCCCACGGGAGCCGCAACTGGCGCAACAGGGTGCCCAACGGGGTTCCGCGACCGCGCTCAACGAAATTCGTCACTGCGTGCAGCCCAACATCAAACTTTCTCCCCCCCTGGAAATAAAAGCTGTTCAGACCACCCGGAGCGTTATGCTTTTCCAGAATGACCACCCGTTTGCCAAACATGGCAAGGCGGATTCCAGCCGCAAGGCCGGCCATTCCGCAACCAATGATGATGGTGTCAAACGTGCTGTCGCCCTTGGAAACTTCCATTTTGGGACCGGTCGAGGGCGACGGCGGACTCAGGCTCCCGCGCCCGCAAACTTCGGAGTCAGGTAATCTGCACAGCTGTCCAGGCTGGCCAACTGCTGGTAATCCTCCTCAGGAACTTCGATTCCGTGCTTTTTACGGAGTTCCATGACAATATCGAGGAAATCCATCGAATCCAGATCGAGTTGTTCACGCAGGCGGACGTCCGACTGGACATTGCTTAAATCCTCATCAGGAGCAATTTCGGAGATAATCTCCAGAACTACTTTCTTTATATCTTCCTTAGTCATATTGGCGGGGTTGTAGAAAAATCGGCCTATTCTGCAAACTTTTTAATAATCAAGCACGAATTTATCCCAAGCATCCCAAAGCTATTGTTCAAGATCGTATTCACTTCCGGGCGTGATTCGGGCTCATTGATGACAAGATTCGGCAAGGCACATTCCGGATCCAAATCATCCACATTAATCGTCGGGTGGACTATTCCATCCTCGAAGGCGGGCAGATTTCCGGCCAATTCCAGTGCACCGGCAGCCCCCATGGCATGGCCAATGTAGCTCTTCGTGTTGTTAATCCGCGTATCCGGGCAGGATTCGCTGGGGAAAACCTCCCGAATCGCCTTGCACTCCTGAATATCACCCTGCGGGGTCGAAGTGGCGTGCGTGTTGACGATGTGAATGTCGCTCGGTGACAATCCAGCCTTTTTCAAGGCTGCAAACATGCATTCCTTCTGGCGCTCGCTGTTTGGCAAAACCGCATCGGTGGCATCGGAATTGATGTGATACCCAACGATTTCCCCGTAGATCTTGGCTCCCCGGGTCTGGGCGTCCTCAAGGCGCTCCAACGTGTAAACGGCTCCGCCTTCACTAACCACAATCCCGTTTCTGGAGGAATCAAAAGGCCGACTGGCCTTAGTTGGATCCTCATGCTGGCCAAGTGCACCCTGGCTCTTGAAACTGGCGAATATGCCGAATGTGTTGGTTGATTCGGAGACCCCGCCGGCAAGCGCAAGGTCCACCTCCCCCAGCTTCAGCATATAGTATCCCTGGATCAATCCTGCATTGCCCGCGGCACACGCTGCCCCAATTGTGTAGTGAGGACCGTGAATTCCGAGATTCAGGGTCACTTCACCGGCTGGGTTGTTGGCCACGGTCCGGGGATTGTGATGATGCGACCAGAAGCGCACATCGTAATCGTATTGGGAAATATTATAAACTTCGTTTTCCGTTTCCACGTTTCCGTGCTCGGTTGTGCCGATGTACACCCCGACACGGCTGGTGTCGACCCCGTCCCAATCGATCCCGGAATCCTTCACCGCTTCCCGGCTGCAATAAATGGCAATACTGCCAGCTCTTGTGCTATTTCGCAGTTCCCGCCGAGTCTGGTACTTTTTTGTATCATAATCGCACACCCCGGCGTGGACCTCGCCAATGTACCGCATGTCGATGTTTTTCACATTGCTGACACCGTCCAGCAGGCTCTGCCGGAACTCCTTGAGGGAATTCCCGTTGGGTGCAGTAAGCCCGATCCCGGTTATGACAATTCGACTGGATTCCTTGCTATTCATCAGAAAATACGAGACCGAGACGGATTCCAGGTCAAGTTAGTCAGATAGTTTCAAGAACCATGATCGAACCTGTCAATGCAAAGGCACCATGGAGGCGGGACTTTGGGATCGGACAGCCGCGCGGAAGATTGCCCGCCAGCAGGTAAATTCCAATGTCCGAGACGCTCCATTTGATACTAGTGGAGCGGCGATTCCCTTTTTCCGGACCATTTCGGCATCCTGTCCGGACCAGCTGGCAACCAAAAAACCGAATTGGAGGTAACCGTAAAACAACTACAGGTTAGCCGACCTTGCCCTGCTTGCTGCGAGCTTTCAGCTGTTCCAACTGGGGTTTGATCTTGTTGTCGTAATATTCGGGTTCAATGCCGTGGGAAACCGTCAACCCGAGATGATTGCGCATGAAATCCTCAATCGTCTGCCAACCTTCGTCAGGAAGATTAACTTTCTTGGTGTAGGCGCAGATCGTCAGGACACTTTCAAGTGAATGAATATGCGAACTGGCTTTGAGTATTCGTTCGGCCACCCTCAGACGGATTTCCAACTCAAGCCGGTCAAGTGGCTTGGTCAGGAAATCATCCACGCCCGTTTCCATGGCCTTGAAGTAATTCTCCCGCTGGCCAATGTTGGCTGTCAGCAAAATAACATAAGTGTAATCCGACAGATCGTTCTCCCGGATTTTGCGGACCAACTCCAGACCATCCATGTTCGGCATCAGCCAATCGGTGATGATGAGCCTGCACGGCTGTGCCTTGTAAGCTTCCCACGCTTCCTGCCCATCCACAGCAACGGTCACGACATGCCCGAGCTCCTCGAGAATGTTCACGAGCAACTTTCTGGAGATAAAGTCGTCTTCAGCGATTAAGATATCCATTGGGCAAGCGTCTAGAGTAAAACATCCAACAATATCGGGAACTGCTCTGCAACTCAAATCCTGTAAGGTATTACGATGGTCAACGTAGGTAATAATACCCACAGCCACTGTTTGTTGCGATTGTGAAACGCGGTGTGGCTTGCCACCGGGAATGGTTTCCCTAAACGAATATGTAATGAGAGCGGTCATACAGCGGGTGCATAAAGCACAGGTCATGGTGGAGCAAAAAGTTGTCGGTGAAATCGGCCGTGGTCTGCTTGTTTTTCTTGGCATTGAAAAATCCGATACAGGAACGGACCTGACATGGCTGGTGGACAAGATTCCCGGCATCCGTTGTTTTGAGGACGAGCATGGCAAAATGAACAAAAGCCTCATGGACATCGGCGGGGATGTCATGGTCATCAGCCAGTTCACCCTGTATGGCAGTTTGCGCAAGGGAACCCGCCCTTCATTCAACAAGGCTGCCGACCCAAAACAGGCCATACCGCTGTATGAAGCGTTTGTGGCCCGCCTGGAGAATAAAACCGGACGCCCGGTGGCCACCGGCGTGTTCGGGGCGGAAATGCACATCCCGGCCGACAACGATGGCCCCGTGACGCTCGTCCTTGATACCCGGAACAAGGACTTTTAGATAATCCGGATTTTCCTGTTTGTCCTCCCCGCGAATTTGCTTCTACTGGGGACCCATGACAAATCGGTTTTACGGCACGTTCGACAATGAACACCTCCCCGGCAAGCGACCGGAGAACGATCATCGATCACCGTTTCAGATCGACCGTGACCGGGTCCTTTTCTCGTCGGCGTTCCGGCAATTGCAATCGAAGACACAGGTTTTTCAATCGGGCGAATACGATTTCTATCGAACGCGACTGACCCACACCATTGAGGTGGCACGAATCGCCCGTTCCATCGCTGAATACTTGAACGGAACCAGCGACCGTCTCAAATCAGACTTCTATATTGACCCTGACCTGGTGGAGGCGGTGGGTCTTGCCCATGATCTGGGACATCCCCCATTCGGGCACATCGGGGAGCGTAAACTCAACGAATTGATGGCGGCGCATGGTGGATTCGAGGGCAATGCCCAAACTTTACGCATCCTGACTCGCCTGATCTACGCTCGACCAGACCGGCCATCGGGAATGAAGCCCACCCGGGCCTTCCTGGATGGCATTCTGAAATACAAGGCCCTTCATGCCGAATGTTGCTCGGCTGACTCACCTGAAACCCAGTACCCCGACAATCATTTCCTTTACGACGACCAGGTGGATGTTCGTTCATTCGTGTTCCCGGACAACGTTCTAAACGGCTGGTCAACCGAGCAACTCAACTCATTAAAAAGCATCGAGTGCCAGATCATGGATTGGGCAGACGACACGGCCTACTCCCTGCATGACATCGTGGACGGCATCAAGGCAGGTTTCATCACCCCGGACAGCCTGTATGCATGGAGCGAGCTTCAGGATGACCTGACAAGCTACCAAATCCAGACACTGGACGACCTGACCAGTGAGATACGCACCGGAGGATATGAGCCCCGAACCAGCTTGCGCATTGGGGAATTCATTCAAGCCTGCCGACTGGTCCCGCAGGATTCCATTCTCGCCGACTGCACCAACCGGCACAGGTTCAGGCTGGCCATTGATGAAAAAGTCCACGAAGTCTGCTCCCTTCACAAGCGGATTGCGTTTGATCTGATCTTCAAATCAGCACCGCTCCAGCAAATCGAGTTCAAGGGAGGCTACCTTCTGACCCGGCTCTTCGATGCTTATCAGGAGCACATTCTCGGCGATCATCCAAAACCCCTTCGCATATTGCCGGATCCAATCAACCAATGGATCAAGAACGCTGATACGCATGAAGAGAAAAAGCGCCTCCTATGCGACCACCTGTCATCCTTGACAGACGGACAGGCAATCCGGGCATACAAACGCCTTTTTGAACCCGGCTTCGGCACTCTGATGGATCTGTATTGATCCAATCGGTCGAATTCTTCAAGAAACTGGATAACCTAACACATCGCATAAGGACGCCATGCTTGTATTGTTGTTAATTTCGATTGCCTTTTTTTACCTGGCCTACCGGTTGTTCGGAAACTTCATGGACAAACGTTGCGGCGTGGATCCCCTGCGCGAGACCCCCGCCCACCAACTCAAGGACGGCGTGGACTACGTCCCCACGCGAGCTTCCATTCTTTTCGGGCACCACTTTTCCTCCATTGCGGGCGCCGGACCCATTGTCGGGCCCATTCTTGCTGCCATGTACTTTGGTTGGGGACCGACCTGGATATGGATATTAATTGGAGCCGCTTTCGTCGGAGGAATCCACGATTATGGGGCGGCCTTCATATCCACCCAGACCGGAGGAAAGTCCATCGCCGAGGCCATGCGATCCATAGTAGGACAAAAAACGGGCCGCCTCTTTGCCCTGTTCGTCCTCTTTGCCCTGATTTACGTCATTATCGTCTTCCTTGACCTGACGGCCACCACCTTTGCCAAGACTCCGGAAGTCGCCACGGCCTCCACCTGGTTCATCGCGGTGGCCATCGTCTTCGGGGTTTTCCTGAGCCGCTCCGGATTATCGTTTCTGACCAAGATCGCCATTTTTGTCCCCCTCACCTACGCCGGGCTGGCAATCGGACACTTTTTCCCTGCGCCGGAAATGTCGACCAACATGTGGGCTATCCTGATCATCCTTTATTGCTTCGTGGCCGCCATTCTCCCCGTACAAGTGCTTCTTCAGCCCCGGGATTTCCTGTCCTCCACATTCCTTTACATCCTCATGCTGGCCGGAATTCTAGGCGTCTTCTTCTCGGATGCGGTCATGCAAATTGAACTCTTCACGGAGTGGAACCACCCGCAGGCGGGATCCCTCATTCCAATTCTTTTCATTACAGTGGCTTGTGGCGCTTGCAGCGGATTTCACAGTATTGTCAGCAGCGGCACAACTTCCAAGCAACTGTCCACCGAGACGGACATCCGGAAGGTCAACTACGGGGGCATGCTGGTCGAGGGCGTTCTGGCTGTCTTCGCCCTCGGCACCGTCGCCATCCTTTCTGAAGCAGATCGAACAACGGCCGGGACTCCCGTCGCCATCTTTGCCGCTGGGGCGGGCAAGTTCATGGGCTCGCTCGGAATTCCTAATGAGCTGGCATCCGAATTCAGCCTACTCGCCGTCAGCACGTTTCTCCTGACCACCCTTGATACCTGTACCAGGCTCAGCCGCTTCATACTGGAGGAGTTCCTCCAGATGCGATCACAGGCAACCCGGTGGCTCGGCACAGCCGCCGTCCTCCTCATCCCGGCCCTGGCCGTCTTCCAGACCATTGGCGGCCAACCAGCATGGAAAGCCGTTTGGCCACTGTTTGGCGCGACAAATCAACTCATGGCCGCCATGGCCCTCCTCACATTCCTCGTTTTCCTGAAAAACAAGCGTATCAAGTATGGGTTTGTCATTCCCGCCGCCACCGTGATGGTGGTCATGCCCCTGGTCGCCCTGGCCCTCATGTCATACAATTTTGGTCCCTTCTCCCTCATTGGCGGAATTTCTCTCGTCATGCTAATTCTGGGAGGGTTTGTTACCACCATGTCGATCCGTTTTGTTGTAAAATCCGCCTGATAAATCATTTTTTCCACTCTTAACTTTACTTTCTTACCTAATTTACCCTATTTAAAAAACCAACGATGAGCAATCTGGACACAGAGCAGGACAAACAGAAGCCTTTGCACAAGAATGAAGGCCTGAAAGAGAGCAGCCAATACCTGCGTGGGACGCTGGCTGAATCACTGGCGGATCCCTTGCGCGGAGACGTGAGCGAAGAGGACGCCCAGTTGACGAAATTCCACGGGATCTACCTGCAGGACGACCGTGATCTTCGAGCGGAACGGCGGAAGCAGAAACTGGACAAAGCATACAGTTTCATGTTGCGGGTGCGGGTCCCCGGTGGCGTGACGACCCCTGAGCAATGGCTGCAGATGGACAAGCTGGCCGACAGCTACGGAAATGGCACACTCAAGCTGACAACCCGCCAGGCTTACCAACTGCACGGCGTCCTGAAAACGAATTTAAAGAAGACCGTTCAGGAAATCGATGCGGTCATGATGGATACACTGGCGGCTTGCGGGGACGTGAACCGCAACGTCATGTGTAACCCAAACCCATGGGCCAGCGAAGTGCATCCTGAGGTACTGAAACTTTCCCAGGACCTTTCGGAGCATCTGACTCCGGCCACGCGGGCCTACCATGAAATCTGGCTGGATGAGGAATGCGTTGCCGGGGGGGAAGAAGAAGTCGAGCCCATCTACGGGAAAACCTACCTGCCGCGAAAATTCAAGATTGTCGTCGCGGTCCCGCCCAGCAATGACGTCGACATATTCGCCCACGACCTCGGATTCATTGCCATCGTCGACCAAGGGAAGATTGTCGGATACAATGTAACAGTTGGCGGAGGTATGGGGATGTCCCACAACAAGGCGGAAACGCACCCTCGCCTGGCTGACGTCATGGGATTCTGCCTGCCAGAACAAGTCATTGATGTCGCTGAGAAAGTGGTAACGGTCCAACGCGACTACGGCGATCGCACGAATCGCGCGCACGCCCGCTTGAAGTACACCATCAAGGATCGCGGAATTGAATGGTTCCGGGGGGAAGTGGAAAAGCGCTTGGGCTTCATGCTGGAAGAACCCCGCTCCTTCAAGTTTGAGGATACCGGCGATCGATATGGCTGGGTCAAGGGATTCGATGAGAAGTGGCACCTCACCCTCTTCATTCAAAACGGCCGGGTGAAGGACTATCCGGATTTGCCGGTTAAAACCGCTTTGCGTGAAATTGCCAAAGTCCACAAGGGGGATTTTCGACTCACCTGTAATCAGAATTTGATCATCGGTGGAATCGCCGAATCCGAAAAGGCGGCCATTGAACAACTCATAGAGCAACACGGTCTGGCCGGCGGATTGAAAAGCAGCGGATTGCGTCTCAATTCCATGGCCTGCGTGGCGCTTCCAACATGCGGACTGTCATTAGCCGAATCTGAACGTTATTTGCCGGACCTGGTGTCGGAACTCGAGGAAGTTACCGAGTCGGCCGGGCTTCGCGATGACGCCATCGTCATTCGCATGACCGGTTGCCCCAATGGGTGCGCCCGACCCTATCTGGGCGAGATTGGATTGGTTGGCAAGGCACCGGGAAAATACAATATCTATTTGGGCGCAGGATTTGATGGCGCCCGCCTGAACCGGCTCTACAAAGTTTCTGTCAAGGCAGAGGACATTCGCACCGAGTTGGAACCCCTCATTCAGGCATATGCCAGGGAGCGGGAATCCGGTGAGCGTTTTGGTGACTTTTGTGTGCGGACCGGTGTGGTCACCCCCTACGAAGTCGGATCGAATTTCCACGAACCGATGGTCAGTTGAGCGGTGCCTGGACCGGATGAACTGGTGTTTGTCTACGGAACCCTCAAGCGTGGGGGTGAGTATCACCAGATCATGGTGGACGCCGGCGCGCGTTTGATGGGCACGGGAAGACTCCTGCAAAGGTATCCGCTTCTGCTCGCCCGGTACCCTTGCCTGATCGACGTGCCCGGCTCCGGGTTCAAGGTCAGTGGAGAGGTTTACAGCATTCCAGATCCATCCGGCTGGCGAGGCTTGGATTGGCTGGAGGGTCACCCGGATGAGTACCTGAGGCGAGTTGAGCCGGTACAGGTGAATGATGAAATTCACCAGGCATGGACCTATTTCTTCCTCGATCCGGACAGCCTGCCACAGGGATTGATCCCAGTGGAGGAATTCCCCATCCCGGCCACATAAGAATTGTACTCCAGCGGGTCACACCACCCCATGGGACAACATCGCTTCGGCCACCCGCAGGAATCCACCGATGTTTGCTCCATCCACATAGTTGCCGGGCTTGCTGAACTTCCGGGCGTAGTGAACACACGTTCCATGGATGTTTGACATGGTCTCCCGGAGCCGGTCATCCACTTCCTTGAAAGTCCAAGTGGACAGGGCTGCATTCTGTTGCATCTCCAGAGCGGAAACCGCAACCCCACCCGCATTGGCGGCCTTGCCCGGCCCAAAGAGAATACCTTTATCAAGAAACAACTGAACCGCCTCGGGCGTCGAGGGCATGTTGGCGCCCTCGCTAATGGCAAAACACCCGTTCTCCATAAGTGAATGGGCATCTTCCCCGTTCAGTTCATTCTGAGTGGCACATGGCAAAGCCACATCACAGGGAATCTCCCAGATCCGCGCTTCCCCAGCCGGTTGAAATTTCGCTAGCGGACACCGCTCCGCATACGTCTGGATACGACCCCGCTCAATTTCCTTGATTTCCCTCAACTGGTCAAAATCCAATCCGGTTGGCTGATAGACAACGCCCCCGGAGTCCGAACACGCGACGACGGTCGCTCCAAGATCCATCAATTTGCGAATCGCATAAAGGGCCACATTGCCCGACCCGGATACGATTGCTCGCTTCCCTTTCAAGGATTCCCCCTTTGTCTTCAACATTTCATCAAGGAAATAAACCGCACCGAAACCGGTCGCTTCTTTCCTGACCAGGGAACCGCCCCATGCTGTATCCTTTCCCGTTATCACCCCCAGGTCATACTTGTTGGTTAACCGCTTGTATTGACCAAACAAATACCCGATTTCCCGGCTACCAACTCCGATATCTCCAGCCGGCACGTCCTCACTCGGACCGATGTGGCGGTAAAGTTCGGTCATGAAGGATTGGCAGAAACGCATCACCTCCCGCTCAGATTTTCCTTTGGGATCAAAGTCACTGCCACCCTTGCCTCCCCCAATCGAGAGCCCGGTCAGGCTGTTTTTGAAAATCTGCTCAAACCCGAGAAACTTGATGACCCCCAGATTGACGGTCGGGTGAAAGCGTAAACCACCCTTGTACGGACCCAATGCACTGTTGAACTTCACCCGGAACCCGCGGTTTACTTGAACATTGCCATGATCGTCCTGCCAAATAACCCGAAAGATGAGCTGGCGCTCCGGTTCACAAACCCGCTGAAGCAGGTTGTTTTCCTCGATCTGCGGGTAGGCATCAAGGATGGGCGCAAGGGAATTCAGGACTTCATCAACTGCCTGTAAAAACACGGGCTCGCTGTGATTGCGGGCATGAACCCATTTCACTGCTTCTTGGATAGCTTGTGGGATTGCACTCATGAAGGCAGATTAACAAATCGGGGCGCTTTGGCAATCGCCAAGCACGTTCTTCAATCACGAATTGCAGATTCGCAAAATGCTGTTATAAATACTCCCAAATGGATCCATTCCTCCTCAATGAAATCATGCACAATGTGACTTCCGGTGTGACGGTCGCCGATGCGACCAAGCCTGAGATGCCGCTGATTTTCATTAACAGGGGGTTCGAGATCGTGACCGGATACAAGCGTGAAGAAGTTCTGGGAGAGAACTGTCGCTTTCTCCAAGGAGATTTAAACGACCAGCCGGGATTGACTGTATTGAGAATGGCCTTGGCCAGGAAAGAGGCCTGCGTCGTTCGGTTAAAGAATTTCAAGAAGGATGGAACGCTGTTCCACAATGAACTGCACATTTCGCCGGTTCACGACACCACGGGCACCGTAACCCATTTTGTCGGGATACAACATGATGTCAGCGAGCAAGTCCGAACGCGGGAGGCCCTTGAGGAAAGCCAATTGCTTCTCAAGAAATCGCTGGAAAAGGAAAAGGAACTCAACGAGATCAAATCCGCATTCATTTCGATGATCAGCCACGAGTTCCGGACACCAATGACCGGAATTAAAACCTCTTCGGCCCTGCTCAAACGATATGGTCACCTTTTTGAAGAAGAAAAGCTTCACCGCCATTACAACAACATTGAAACCTCGCTGACCCGCATGGACCGACTGGTCGATGATGTCTTGTTCTTCAGTCGGGCTGAGGCCGGGAAATTGGAGATCCACAGGAAGCCGGTTCATCTAAACACCTATTTCGAGGGCATCCAGGAACGCATGAACCACGAGTTTGGGAACCGCACCATCAACTATCATTTCAGCCTGCTTCCTGATACGGAGGGAACCTACATGCTGGATGAGCATCTGCTCGATCACATCCTGCATAACCTCATCGGTAACGCCCTGAAATATTCAACAGAAACCATGCCCGTCGATGTGTTCATAGACGATCAGGCGGATGAGCTGAAAATAACAATCAAAGACAAGGGCATTGGTATTCCCATGGTTGACCAATCGCAGTTGTTTGAACCCTTTCACCGGGCGAGAAATGTCGAGGCCAGAAAAGGTACCGGACTCGGCCTGAATATCGCCAAACGGGCCGCTGGTCTGATGGACGGGGGTATCACATTCATGTCCGCCGAATCGGTCGGATCCACATTCGTAGTCAACCTGCCCAAGATCGGCGCAACACAATCCTGACCAATGAAAAACATCCTGATACTTGAAGATGATGAAAATGTCCGTGTACCCCTCGAAGATCTCTTGAGTGCGGAAGGGTTCAATGTCCTGACGGCCCCCGACGGCAAACAAGGGCTGGCCATTGCCAAAAAGGAAGATCCGGATTTGATCGTATCCGACATCATGATGCCCGAAATGAATGGCTACCAGGTCTTCGAGGCGTTGCAGGCGGATCCCCTGACCGCTGTCATTCCCTTTATTTTCCTGACCGCCAAGACCGACCCCTCCGACATTCGCGAGGGGCTGGGACTTGGGGCCGACGACTACATCACAAAACCCTTTGAGCCTGAGGATCTGGTCCAATCCATTCGCACCCGACTGGAAAAGTATCAAAGGATCTCAGATGCCGCCCTGACTGCGGAAAGCAATGAAAACTTGGACTACATCTACATCAAGGACGGAGAAAGTTGTTGGTTCGTGGAGTATGAGAAGATACGCCTGCTGGAATCGGACGAAAATTACATCCGGGTGTGCTTTGAAGATGAAAAGCCTCTGGTGAACAAGAGCCTGAACTACCTGGCGGAAAAACTTCCCCGGAAGTACTTTTTCCGGGCTAACCGGAAGCAGATCATCAATCTGAAGTGGATACGCAACATCCAGCCCTGGTTCAATGGCGGGTTGCTGGTGACCCTGCGGGACGGCACCAAGGTCCAGATGTCCCGGAGAGCCGCTCAGGAGTTTCGCTCCATCATGAGCCTTTAGGGAAGGTTCCGTTCTCCGGGCAATAAAAAAGGAGGGCCAGCGGCCCCCCTTGGAAAAGAAACGTGCAACGCTGATCAGCCTTCCACTTTGTGGAGATGGACATCCCTTTGCGGGAAAGGAATGGAGACTCCATTTGCATCAAACGCCTTCTTGATGGCTTCATGGGTGTCAAGATAGACACCCCAGTAGTCCTCTGACTTGCACCATGGGCGAACGTTGAAATTGACGCTGCTGTCGGCTAGCTCACTAACGGCAATCGCCGGAGCGGGGTCCTTCAGGACGCGCTCATCACTGTCCAGCACTTCAGCCATGATGGATCGCGCCTTGTCAATGTCATCACCGTAGCCAATTCCGAATACCATGTCCACTCGACGGACGTCGTGCGCATTGTAGTTAACAATATGCCCTCCCATGATCTGCGAATTCGGGACAATGATACCCTTGTTGTCCGGCGTATGCAGGTGCGTGACGAGAATCCCTATTTCATCAATGACTCCCACGATGCCCCCGGCCTCGACGAAATCGCCAATCTTGAATGGACGGAACATGATGATCAAGACACCGCTGGCGAAATTGGACAGGGACCCCTGCAAAGCCAAACCGACGGCCAAGCCTGCGGCACCCAATATGGCCACGAAGGATGTCGTTTGAATGCCCAGTTTCTGGATCGCCGCGATGATTATGATAATCATCAAGAGATAGTAGACAATGTTGGATACAAATCCGATCAGGACCGGGTCGACCTTGCTCTTGGTCATGCCTTTTTTCACTAGACCACGGACGATTTTGGCCACCCACTTACCAATGATGAAAATGGCTAGCGCAAATACAACCTTTAGGCCGTAATCGCTCACAATGGCAATGATTGCGTCAATTTGCTCTTTATCCATATATAATTTCCTCAGGTTAAGGTTACGGTTTCAAATTCGCCTTATTTCCAATTCAGGATCAGGCGGGTAAAGTAGGATGTATCGAGTTTTTCACGACCTGCACTGGGGCTACTGTTGTACTGGTTGCTCAGTCCGAAGCGGAGAACCCACGCATCCGAGGTTCCCAGAGGCACATCGATACCGGACTCATGCTCGACCAGGAAGTCACCCAGGTCGTCGATACTTGGAACATAACTGAGGTGCGTGACAAGCTTTCCCCAATCGGCAAACTGCCAATTGTAATCCAAGGCCAGGTCCAGCCCGGGGAAGCCCTCGTCCGTCAGGTCATCATCTGAATAAGCTTCAAACCGGTAGCTGATACCGGCACTGCCTTCCAGCATCATGCGGTCCTCCTCAATAAAACGGCGGGTAATGCCGGCGGCGGTGGTTGATCGAAAATCGATGCCCTCGAAGGAATCCCGCTCAATCTCCTCACGGACAAACCAGCCCCATTTGCCTGAGAAAAAATTGGTGTACTTGATACCGCCCTTTTGTTCGTCCTCTGAACGGACCCCATCGGTTTCCTTGTATTTGTAGCTCGCATACATGAGGAGGCGATCATCCGGACCTTCCAGTTTTGCCTCAAAGTGCAAAGCGGATCCGAAATTCTCCGAATTACCATCGCTGCCGCTGATGTCGACACCGGCGGTATAACTCCATTTACGCATCTTGCCGGCCAACTCCGCCTCATTAGCGACTTGAATGGGATCTCTCGATCCTGGTTGCCAAGCAGACTTGACGGAAGAAATGCCTGTCCGGACAGCCCCACTGGAGGAAGCAACCGTCATTTTGCCATCCGGGCCAGTGACAATGGAGCCCTGAAACACTTCACCGGTTTCGGTGCGCACGGCGATGGCGTCCTCACTGTCCAAGGCGGCAACTTGTGCTTGGGGGATTTCCAAGACACCAGCAAAGCCAGTTTTAAAATGATAAACCCCGTCATGAACCTTTTCCAAGCTACCCTTGATCATGGAACCATCGGTCAGGCTGAGTGTGGCGGCGTGTCCACTCGTCGCAAACAAGGCAACTGCCGCAAGTGTGTATCGAATATTGTCTATCAGTGTCGTTTTCATTGCGCTTCAAACCATAGGGTCAATCACTCAGAATGCGAGCCGATTCGTAATTTTAAGCCTCGAGTCATACTCTGTACCTACCTGACACGGATGGTATCGAAGTCTTGCCAATCGTGGGAGGAGACAATAAAAGTTGGCTGGTTTCGGAACCGCAGGTATGGAAATCTCGGCACAATCCTTTAAAGCACTTCCCAGTAATTTGATTGAACGGGGCTTCAACTACGGGAAATCCGACCTTCGTCATGATGCCATGGCCGGTTTGACGGTGGCCGTCATGGGCGTTCCTCAAGCCATGGCCTATGCACTGATTGCCGGATTGCCTCCTGTGTACGGGCTCTACACATCAATTGTGGCCTGTATTGTGGCCGCTCTCAGTGGGAGCTCCAACCATCTTGTAACAGGTCCCACCAATGCCCTGTGCATGGTCATCCTGAGCCTGACAGCCCACCTTCCAACGAAGTACGGAGTCAGCCTGATTGAAATCGTTTTCCTGCTGACCCTGATGACCGGGCTCATCCAAATGGCCTTCGGGTTTCTCAAAATGGGCGGGATCGTGCGCTATGTGTCGAATTCGGTGGTGGTCGGTTTCACCGCTGGAGCTGGCATATTGATTGCCATTAACCAGCTGAAGAACGTTCTTGGAGTAAAATTGGAGGTCCATGCTGAGCGTTTTCATGAGGTGTTCATGGCCACCATAGCCATGATCCCTGAAGCCAATCTACGGGCGGTGGGAATTGGCGTCCTGACCATAGCGGTGGTCATCGTGCTCAAGAAGATCAGCGGGAAGCTGCCGGGTGCCCTTATTGCGGTGATCGCCGCCGGGCTCCTTTCCTTTGCCATGGGCTGGCATAATCCGGAACTCGGCAGCGGAAAAGTGGAGATTGTCCGGGACATTCAACCCATCACGGGAACCCTGAACCGTTTGCACCTACCCGAGTTGGTGGCCCATCCCAATTACGAACTGACCCGTGAACTGGGTGCCGGGGCACTGGCACTGGCCTTGCTGGGGCTGATCGAGGCGGCCTCGATTGCCCGCGCGGTGGCCTCCTCCTCCGGGCAGCGGCTTAATTTCACACGGGAATTCATTGGACAGGGTGCCGGAAACGTCGTCGGCAGCTTCTTCTCATGCTTTGCCGGGTCCGGATCCTTTACCCGCACAGCAGTGTGCTACCAGTCCGGTGGGCGCACCCGCATGGCCGCCGTCTTTTCAGCTGTTTGGACAGCCTTGACGGTCCTTCTGCTGGCGGATCTGGCCAACTTCATTCCGAAAGCCAGTTTGGCGGGGCTGCTGATCGTCATCGCCTACTCCATGATCGAAAAGGAGCGGCTCAAGCTGACCTGGCGATCCGGGGCCAACTCCCGACTCGTGCTGGGCGGTACCCTCGCCTCCACCCTGATCCTTCCTCTGGAGTATGCCATTTTCGTAGGAGTTTTCCTGTCCATTGTGCTCCTCCTGCGGGTGACTGGCAGCACCGACCTCACGCAGTTGGTCCAGGCCCCGGACTCCGGGTTTGAGGAAATCCCCTTCAACCGGGCCGCCCCGTCTGAGGTCGTGACCGTCAACATGGAAGGTGATCTTTACTTCGCCGCTGTGGAGGATCTGGATTACGAACTGGTCCGTTGCCTGACCCCGAAAACACGCGTCGTGGTGCTGCGCATGAAGCGCCTGAGAGCGGTGGGAAGCACGGCCATGGCCATCCTGGCGCATTATTACGAGTTGCTGAGCAGCCGGGGCATCTACCTCGTTGTCTGTGGGATTGAGGAACAGCTCATCAAGGTCATGACCGGCTCTGGGTTGAGACAGCAAATCGGCGAGCAGAACATCTTTTATGCGGACAACAAGTTGTTCCAATCAACAGAACTGGCCCTGGCACGGGCATGGAGTATCGTGGAAATGGAGCGCCGGCGGGAAAAGCCAGTTGCTGAAATACCGCGCCAAGCAACAGCCTTGCCAAATGCCGACACGGTGATGACCCGGAAATGCGTCCGTTTCGGCAACCAGCACCAGTTAAGGGAAGCTGTCTGGCTGATGTCACAAATGTATAGGCGGATAAAAAGCTTCACCGCCCGCCCACTCTTCCTGCAAGACATGGAAGGCCGGTTGGCCGGGGAACTGCAGACGCGAACCATTTTGTCGGAAATGGCGGGACATCTCCCACCGGACAAGCTTCCGGATGACGAATCGGTCGGAAGCCATCTGGCCAAATCGTTCAGCAAACCCATCTCGCAGATGGCTGAGACACAACTGCCGGTTGTCAGCTCATCTGGTAACCTTCTCGAAATCATCCGGACCTCCGTCCGGAGTACGTCCTGCGTGGTCGCCGTCTGCGACGAGGAAAAACGCATTCTGGGCATTATTGATGAGGGGCAAATGATTCGCGCCCTCGGCAAAGTCCTGAATCTCCACGACACAACTGGGGAATCTCAAAACGGAAATCCCGAAATTGAGGAGGTGGGCAATGAATAACAATTCAAGCGGCCGCACCCTGCTCAAGGACATTATGCTGAGGCGTTATCTGCGACTGGGCGAATCCCACACGCTTCATGAAGTCATGGGCTTCCTGATCGACAAGCACTTTGAAAAGGATGGTCTCCCGTTCCTCGTGGTAATCGGCACTGAGGGTGAATTTGTCGGAATGCTGGAAGCAAAGGCTGTTCTGGCCGCCTTGTTGGAGGGAGTCCAGGAGGACCCCGATGCAGAGAAGTCACTGCTCCAGTCCGCCCCGGTCAATCTGAACAAGACCGTTGGGCATATCATGAACCGGAACATTCCTTCACTCCCCCCGGAGGCGACCCTCGACGAGGCATTCCGGTGTATCCGCAACTCTAATACAGAAGCAATCACCGTCATCGACAACGGACGCGTAGTGGGGATTATTTCAGCAAGGATCCTCTTCGAACAGGCTTCCACCCTCACCGTCGGCGCATTGACAGGAGGGGTCATCCCCCCTGCACAAGGCTAAATCGAAGAGCCGGCCTCCACTGTCGCTGCGTCCTCCGCAATGCCCCCTCCACTTTTCGCTTCTTGCCGAAACAGGAGGTATATGGCGACCCGGACCATCAAGGTAAAAATCAGGAACCCCGTTCCGAAAATCGCACAGGCAACCCTCAATTCAGCCATACTGGGCGTGTAGGCATATATCTGACCGAGCGTGTCGGGCGTATATCCGGGTATGATCAGGGCGATCCCTTTTTCCACGTAGACGGAAACATAAATCAGGAAAGCCCCGATATTCATGGTAATGAAATTTTTTCGGGTGGCCGGAATCAGGAAAATGAGAAAGGCCACCACCGAAAAGATCAGGGAGAGCCAACCGTAGACGGCAATCGGAGAAGGTTTTCCATCAAGACCAAAGAACAGGTATTCGTAATGAACCAGATGATGCGTGTTTGAATAGTATTCCTTGAAGATTTCCGCTCCAAAAAGGAACAGGTTGAACCCCATCGCATAGGCCATTAATTCAGCAATCTTGTGAATGGCATCATCCTTGATCTCAAAGGGCGAAATCTTGCGCAGGACCTGGAACAGGATCAACAGGACGGCCGGACCTGAACACAAGGCGGAGGCGAGAAAGCGGGGAGCCAGAATAGAGGCATTCCAATAAGGACGGCTCGCCATTCCGCTGTAGAGAAATGCCGTAACAGTGTGAATCCCAACCGCTAGGGGAATGGAAAGAATCACCAATGGGATCACGATCCGGGGATTGTAATGCTTCCCCTGATAGGCTGACCACAGGAGGTAGACGACAACGACCACATTGACCATCAAGTAAGCGTTGAGGACGAGGGCATCCCACGCCATTAGCGACGACGGAAAATTCGGATCCCCTATTCCGGGAATCATGTGCCACAAGCGCTCAGGACGCCCCATGTCGACCAAAACAAAAAGCAAACACATCACAATGGCCGCAACGGCGAGCAGCTCCCCGAAGACCACAACCTCCTTGATCGGTTTCCAATTGTACACATAAGCCGGAATCACCAGCATGACCGCGGAAGCCGCCACCCCGACAAGGAACGTGAAGTTGCCAATGTAATAACCCCACGAAACTGAATCACGCATGTGTGTGACGATCAGCCCGTCGGTGAATTGGGAGGCATAGGAAAAGAGCCCCTGTATTATGCAAGCCAAGAGGAACAGCACCCACAAGTAGTAGGCCAAGCTGCCTTTGAAGATAATTTGGAATATAACTTTCATGTGCGGAAGTTCCTTGTCAGGTGGAGAAGTAATAGAAGAACTTCGGCTGTGTATTCAGCTCTTCCTTCAGGATGTAAATCCGGTGGTTCTTTAGGATGTAATTGATCTCGCTTTTTGGATCCAACAAGTTGCCAAACTTGCGGGCCCCAACAGGGCACACTTCCACGCAGGCCGGGTACCGCCCCTTTCTTGCCCGCTGCATGCAGAATGTGCACTTCTCGACAACACCTTGGGGCCGCGGGCGGTTGCCGAGGTATTCGGTTTCCGGGTTCAGTTGCTCGGACGCAAGGTTCGGTTTGGTCCAGTTGAAGTGGCGCGCTCCGTACGGGCAGGCCGTTACGCAACATCGGCAACCAACACACCATTCATAGTCGATCACGACGATTCCATCCGGATCCTTCCACGTCGCGTTTACCGGACAGGACTTCACGCAGGCCGGATTCTCGCACTGCTGACATTGCACCGGAAAGTAGAATTTATCCTCTCTTGGAACTTCTTCCGCATCGTAGTAAGCGTCAGCATGCCGCAGATCTATTCCATGCTTATTATCCATCTCCAGCACTTGGATCCATTGAATCTGGGGATCCCGTGATTGGTTGTTTTCCTCCACGCAGGCGTATACGCACCGGCGACAGCCAATGCAGCGGGACACATCCAGAGCGTAGCCGAAAAGCACGCCGTCCTGTGCAGGCGTCGCACTCACATTCACTTCCCGGTTGTAGCGCTTCGAGTAACGCCTTTCCCATCTGGCCAGGGTCTCCGCCAGTTTCTCAGGTGACATGCGCTTGAAATGCGTGTGAAAAAATGTGCTCAGTGAGTCAGCATCGCGCTGGCATCCTGTAGCGGTGTAGGTGGCTGCAAGGGCAAAGAGCGATTTGATCACGTCTCGCCGCTTGACTGAATGGGGATCGGTATCGGAGCGTTCTTTCATCGGATTTCCTCCTGTCGTACGGGGGGTGGCATCGGGGCGACCGGCTTGAATGCGGGAGAGTGAGGGTCATGACAATGGGCACAAAGGAGGTATTCCTTGCGGCCCGACCAGGACCCGGTCCTTCGGCCATGGTCCCCTGCCTTCCAGTCGTTCATCTGCTGGGCATGGCACTGCCCACAAAGCCTGTAGGATTCCTCGAAGGCAATCAGCCGGCCGTCGGCCAGGTGAAGCTTATCCCGGTCTTTTGCGTCATGGCAGTCCAAGCACCATCGGCTTTCATTCGCATGATTGAAATCCACGGTGTCATGAAAATCCACTACACGCGGGTCCGTATCGATATCGTCTTCCGGATTGTGGCAATCCGAACAGGGGAAAACACCGTCCGAAAAAGGCGGAGGCGCAACAGCGATCAGTTCTTCCTGCTCCACAGTAGCCGGTTCGGTGTTATCAGCCATCTCCGGGGGAGCGCTGGCCAGAAGTACCACGGTGACTGGAAGACACAGGAACAGGCTTCCTTTATGCAATAGTTTCATGGGCTCGTTTGGTTTTGGGTTCCAGGGATTCAAGCAATGTTTTGACTTTCACCTGACGGTCGGCATACTCTGCCGCATGTGCAAAAAAATCAGCCTTATACTCCCCCTCATTGGAATGCTTGCCCTTCCGGTGCTTGCCAACGCAGACGGACAGGAACTCTACATGAAGCACTGCAAGAAGTGCCATGGCGAGACGGGCGCAGGAGACACTCCAATGGGGAAGAAATTCGCCGTGGCGGACTACACGACGGCCGAGGCACAATCGGCCATAACGGATGAGGCCGTTGCCAAGGCGATCAAGGACGGTGTCGTCAACGACCAGGGCAAGAAGGTCATGATGGCGTTCGGAAAGAAGCTTTCCGATGAAGAGGTTGGCCAGATCGTCGCTTACTTCAGGACCCTGAAATAGAACCGACGAATCACCTCCGGCCAGTTTGACTGCGCCGGCCAAGCTCATTTGCCCATCCTCATGTCCCTTGTCTTCCTGCGCTTTGAGCGGATGATGGAAAAGACCAGGGAAACAACCACCATGATGCTTCCCAGTACCAGGAAGGTTATGATCCTGTAATGGCTCTCCAGGCGGGCTGTCCCGATGACGATGGCGTAGAGCGCCGTAAGTAAAAGCATCCAGTGTCCCATCCAGCGGTACTTGCGATTACCGAAAAAGAGGAACAGCCCGTAGTAGAAGAGTGCCAGTCCCGTCCAAGCGACCGCCACGAACATCTCCGGAACCATGTAGTACAATGCGTATGGAAACACCAGGAAGGCGATCACCAGATAGGTGTTCCGCATTAACTCGGTCTGTAATGCGAGCCGCTCTTTTTGCCAGTTGAGGATCCGTGCGCTGACAAGCGCCACAATCCCGAATCCGATACTCATGCCCTGCTCCACTTCCGACACGCCCATGTAGCCAAGGATGATCCCGATAAAGATCAGGCTGTTGGCGACAATGATGAAGGGTGAGCAGAAATAAACGGCCGTGGCAATGACCACCAAGCTCTGCAGGGACAAGGCGACAAACACCTCCGGTGCGTCAAAGGCGCTGACCAAAGCCACACTCAGCGCCATGTAACCGGTCATCGCGTATATGAAGGTGGAAAACTTGCTCTTTTCACGAACCCAGTAGGCAAGGGAAATCCCGAGCAGCAGAACTGCCATGACAAGCTGGGAGCTGACCATCCTTGTATCAAATCCAAGCAGGTGATGAAGGAAGAAAACACTGAACCCCAAACCGCACATCAGGACTCCTGAAATTTGGACGGGCGTGTCCTCAGCCTCACGATCCGGACGGCGCATCACGGCGTAGCTGAATAAGCTCATCCACAGGGGTATGACATAAACAACGGGATAATCCGTTCCAACCACCCCGACCGGATGCCCGAATACGGGATTCCCAATTGCCCACACGGCATACGTCAACACGCAGGCAGGAAATACGACGGGGGCCATGTTGCGCCACTCACGGGCAACTTGCCCATAGGCAGACAGGGCAACCAAAGCGGTTAGCGTTGCCGCGACAAACCATGCTGACCCAACCGCCAATGCGGCAACACATCCGGTCAGGACGGCGAGAACAAACAGGAATGTCGATCCGCGGCGCCACGCCAGGGTGAGGTTGATGGCAACTGTGGCTAAAAGCAACGAACGACCCATTAAAGACCCAGTCGAAACGGCTACCACCTCTCCAAAGTAAAACAACCTCAGTGTGGCATAAAACAGCAAAAGCATTCCCGCCCCCCTCAAGTACTTGGAAATGACTTCGAAGGATCTGCGTGATACCTTGGCCAGATAAAGCACAATTGCACTGATCACGTACCCTGCCACGGACGGCAGCCACGATGGCAAGTCAGCGAAGGGCAAGGACAGGAGAAATGCAGCCCCGATGGCCAAGGCCACTATGCCAATCAGGGCGAACCACGTCTGCCCGACTTCAAATTCCAAAGATTCCTCTTTCTCGGGCGGGGCGGCCGCCGGTTTCTCGAAGTCGGGAGCTTCCTCGGGGACAACCGTCTCTTCCACAACCAGACCCAGTCGCTTCTCCACCCGATCCATTCGCTGAGCAAGCTCAAGGACCGCGGCCCTTAGGTCGCTTTCGCCTGATCCAGAGGTGTTGGTCTTCACCGTTAAGGGGGCCCTCAAGGAGGGATTTTGAGGTTGATAGTTGTGTCGGCATCGACCGGGGTAAGTCGGATACCTAAAGAGCGCTATTAGAAATATGAATCCTGCGATTACGTGGCAAGTGAATAATTTATAATTCCTTAAATTGTCATTTTGCCCCTATTTTAAAAACATTTCGAAGGATTGCCTTGACCCATTCCCCCGCTTCCATTCTGTTTCTTCCTTTCTTGGCGGGCTGTAGCGCAGTCTGGTAGCGCACTTGCATGGGGTGCAAGGGGTCGCTGGTTCGAATCCAGTCAGCCCGACCATCATTCCCCCGACAAGTCGGGGTACGGATGGCACGCCACTCAAAGAGGCAGGCTACTTTGTCGAGACTCTAGAAAAATACGCTACCAAGCCTGCAAAATAGCCAAGTTATGGTGCTAGCCTTTATTCATCTAAAACATGATTTCCAAATATTATGAACTTACTGCGGCGATTATGTTCGCCATTATCTCCGCGCCATGGCCGCCAATCCGGAACTGGCACCGGATAACAGCAATCACCTCTTGAAATCCACCTCTGTGGTCGGCGACATAAGCTATTCAGCAAAATCCATTAAGTATTCAACTTTCGATACAGAAAGCTCAGATAC
>Ga0066377_10000024_pt1 | contig 37562 bp, 27 predicted proteins | sample Knorr_S23_td_Sur_FD_70946 | JGI IMG/M metagenome (GOLD analysis project Ga0066377, IMG submission 70946) | Marine microbial communities from Southern Atlantic Ocean transect - Knorr_S23_td_SurfaceB_ad_5m_LV_B | ecosystem: Environmental > Aquatic > Marine > Oceanic | place: Southern Atlantic...
GCAGAATCTTCAATAACAATTTTGCCTGCTTCTCTTAGTGATTTAATTCTGTTTTCGACATACTTGGGATATCTACCGTTGATTGCTGATACGAATATAACTCTACAATCATTTGGTATCTTATCGAAATTTATACAGTAGGATACAGGGTCTACATCAACGATAACAGGAATACCTCCCATTAGTATTGCACCATTACATGTAGCGGCCTGAGTATATGCACTAACGGCAAACTTCTCTCCGGGCTGTATTTTAGCTACCATAGACGCACACAGGAGACCTGTAGTAGCACTTGTAACCATATGTGCATACTTGGCACCAGTAAACTCGCATATCTTTGATTCTAGTTCTCTGGTCTTTGTGTGTTCCATAATCCAGCCACCAGAATTGATATAGTCTGTTACACTATCAACTTCTTCTTTCCCGTAGACCGGGTTCATGTGACTGTTAGGCGTTATCATAATACCACTCAAATGTTTTAGCAAAGGCTTCTTCGACTGTAAATCTAGGTACCCAACCTAGTTCCTTTAATCTATCATTTGAGATTGCTCTGTTTTTTATACCTTCTGGTCTATCAGTGTTGAACCAAAGATTGCCTTTGTAACCACTGACTTTGATTAGAAGTTCTGCAATCTCTTTAATAGAAATCTCGTAACCACTTGCAACGTTTACACAATCGTATTTATCATTATTTAAAATTATGTCCATAGCATCAATGGCATCTTCAATGTAAAGTATATCTCTACTTTGATTTCCAGAACCCCATATTTCAATTTTATCTGAATTGTTTTTACATGCGTCAACAAACTTTTGCATCAATGCACCTATAACATGTGCATGTTCGCCTGTTCTATCATGTGGTCCAAACATATTAGTATTGATTGCAGTACGCCAATGGGTGTCGTATTTTTCATTACTTGCTCTACACTGATACATGCCCATTAGTTTAGGTAATGCAGTAGGTAGATATGTAGGGAAAGGTTCACCTTGCATAAGTTGTGTTTCTTTATAAGGTTGTTCGCCTACTGCTGGATAACTACAAGTACTGCCTTGTAGTAATACTCTGTCTGTTCTGTTAAATCTACATGCTTCAAATATATTATTTTGAATTGTTAGATTCTTAATCATCAATTCAAAACTTTTATCTAAGTCTTCTTGTAGCCCACCTACAGTAGCCGCATTGATGATAACATGAGTAGGCTTATGTAACTGCAAATCCGTTTTTGTAGATATCTTTGACATATAGTTTGCATTCTGAGTATTACCTCCTAATGCTTCTGGATACTTTTTCTTATACCAAGTACCTACAAGTCCTCTATCTCCTGCGATATAATACTTAGGTATATCCATACTATAGTGCATCATTATAATGATCCTTGTGCATTTATATTCACATCTTTCTGTATAATAAAATAATTTGTTATTGATGGGTCTGGGTTATGTTCAGACGATAAAGGTGTTTCGTGTCCTAAGTTAGGATTTTGAAAATGCTTTATGAGATTGTTTTCTTCCTCAAAACTTTCAAACTTATCATATATAAAAGGATAAGGTTGTATAACTGCTATACCACCTGGTCTAAGATGGTCTTGGACATTATCAAGAAAGAATTCCATCTCATCTCGTTCATAAGGAGCAAAGAAAGTATTCATAACATTATTTTTATCCTCTACTTGCCAGTTTTGGTCTACGACCCCTCCGTGTAATCTAACTACCTTATTTGGTTTCCAAAATATATTTGACATATTCATAAAGATAATATCATATTTGTCTGGTAACGTAAAACGTTTATTCGGAGAAATATGCAAATCTATTGGATCTATGTCTAACATCTTCCATATAGTTTTTAGTTCTTCTAGATTGTCTCCTGCTTCTTTATAAGAATTAGTTGAATATACACAACTAAATCCTTTAGATTTTAAGAAGTGAGGTACGAACCCAAAATGTGTACCCATATCTAATATGTTAATACTTTTTGGTGCATAAGTCAAGCCTATATTATTCATGATATTCATATGATTATTCCAATAATCGATACGCAAACTTGATTCAAAATATACAGATTGCCTAGAATCTCTAATAGTTTTTATTTCATTTTTATATGTATCTGTAAATGTTGTTAGATACGTTTTAAACTCATCTCCGATTGATAAACGATTAGTTGGTCTTCGAAATCTCCATGATGCATATTGAAAATAATATCGAAAGTCTGTATCATAATAATCTCTTATCCATTGTTGTGTAGATTCTTTGTAGAATAATTTTCTATAAAATTCTGACACTTTGGCGACACCTGTTCTTCTATGTTTCCATGTTTCGTCTTTGGTTTCTGTTAGCAACTCTACTATATTTCTAACTATTTGCCTTTCTCCAAAGTTTTTGCCCCAATCAAATCTTCTATACTTGCCGTCAGCATATGGATCATCTAAATCTATAGTATACTTTACATTATAATCTTCTATAAAATAAGTTTGAGGTCTAACATGTATTTCTTTGGATAGACCTTCATCGCCCTCCATTAGTTTTTTCAAAAGTTTTTCTGGTTTTTCGTTTGTAAGTTCGGATACTGTTATCAAACCTGACCAAAGTCTTTTTACCGGATCTCTATATATTGTAATCATTTTTATTTGATTTACACTTATACCAGCATCTATCATCTCTCTATGATTTACTAATCTATAACCTAATCTGTATGCGATTTCATTCAGAAAAAAAGTACTGGCGTTTTTCCATATTGGAACTAAACCAGTATTTGTATTTTCATTATACCAAAATCCGTTATACCAAAGTTTTTTCATTTGATTATCTGGATCATTTTCCTGTATCCATTTTACTTCTGGTACTGACAGTCCTAATGGTTTCTTGTGTTCTCTAGTTGTAGATAATGAACAAAAAATTCTATTGTAAGTTTTGTTAGCAACTACTTTATAATGCATATAGTTGTAATCTAAAATAGATTGCATTTCTTCATCATAAACAATATTATCAAGTTTATCTGTTTCAATAGGTGTTTCTTTTTGTATTTGTTCTACAGTGTCTATGATAGATAATATTCTATCTCTACCTTCTAGTTCATCATATTTCTCTGACCATCGACTATTGAATGTTTTAAATCCTAAATCTTTTAATACTTTTAAATAGTTTTTATCTCCAACGATTATAAATGGTTTCTTAGATAATATTGCTTGTGAAAGTTTTTCACTTATACAAACTAATCCATCATCTTTGTATGTAAACTCTGTGATAATCTCAACATAACTTTTTCTTCTAAATGGAAACATTTCTGTTACTCTATCAAGATATGAACCAGATAACCATTCATCTCTGTCCATTGATACTGAGTAAGGTAGTTTCTTGCCGTAGAATACATTCCAAATGTGGTCAAACGTTCTATATTCATATCGGTCTTCGTTACTTAAATGTGTACGAAATAATGTTTCCTTATCCATATCTTTTGATATGTGTTCATTTTCTGAACCTAAGAAACTCATATGGAAATCACCTTCGATATCTATCTTTCTGTGTATCAATTCAGCAAGTGTTAAACTTCTATGGTCTCTTAATCTTCTATTCAAAAATAAAAATCTTTTTGGTCGTTTAGCAGGCATTTCTGCTGAATAATGACTGTAATAATATTCAGGTTCGTTTTGAGGTCCGTCTGTTTTTAGACCCATTTCATATTTCCAATCAGAAAATCTACATGTACTTGAAGATGCACTTATGACTTTTATATTACCTTTCCAATCAGCATTTTCAAACATCGTCCAATATATTATATTTTTATTATGTTTGTGTTCGCCAAAATAGTTATCAATCTTTCTATATATTTCTTCTGGAACATATTCACAACCCATATCAAAAATAATACAAGTATTTCCCTCATCTAAATCTTTGTTTACTTGTTTATCTTTTGCAACGTGTTCTACCATCATATCTATAGCAATTTCATATGCATATAAATTTCCTATCTTTTCTAAATGCTCTTTGTAAAAAGAACATGCTAGAGTAGGAGAAATAAAATAATATTTCTCAAATCTAGTACTATGATGTAGTTCATCAATATAGTTTTGATACATATCATAATCTGCAGGATCGCCCCACGGCATTTGTATTCTTTCAGAACGCACTGCTAATTTCTTATTATAATACATTAGTTCTTTCCTATTAAGTTGTTCTCATACTTTATACTATTTTTAGTATTCATATATTCTTGATTTGTTTTTTTGCCACAAAATAATGAACATGTTATAAGTCTTTTTTCTCTTATGTCATGGCTGTTAAAACTATCTACCCATCTTCCTTGAAACATTTCACCGTCTATTATATCTTTTAAACTATTATATTCAAGACTTATATTTCTTTTACCGTAAGAATTTATAAAGTCTTGTAATTGTGATACTTCATGTGAATTTGGATTTGCATAATATTTACTTGCTGTAAAACAGCATGGGAATACTAACCCATCATGCCCAATGAATACACTCTTTGGTTTTATAACCATACAATCAATATCTGTTTCTCCTAGTTTTTCTTCCCATGGAGATAATTGTCTATCGTTGTCTATAATGACTTTTTCTGTTTTTGGTTGGTAAAATATTTTTGGATCATTAAATTTCTTAGCAAGTTCTTCTGGTTCAATAGATTGTTCTTCTGATTTTACAAAACCTGTTTCTTTTAAGTATAACTTGATTTCTTTACTATTCATAGAAGGATCTTTTTGTTCTATGTAATATTCAGGTACGCCCTTATCATTTAAAACTTTCATCCAGCTATTATATTTTCTTCCATTTGCTGTAATAGGTTGGTTTACAAACCCTAAAGGTTCTTTTGCATAGAAGTGACAGAACCCTAATTCATTTGCTAACTGTCTTGCTTCTTCAATCTGATGTTGATTATGTTTGAATACTAAAAACTCCCATCGTGCTACCCCGCCAGCTTTTACATACCATTTCATAGCATTCATAATCTTTGGCCAGTGTGTGCCTCTTCTGTATATGTGATTAGTATCTTCAAGACCATCGACACTAAAAGTCAAAGTAGAATCATTTACAGAAAATAACTTACCTAACTCAGTCCAAAATTCTTCGTTTCTTCCACTTGCATTTGTATTCATAGTAAATCTGACTTTTGGATTGATGCTTCTGATATATTTTAAAATATTGACTAGTTCTGGATTAGTCATAGCATCGCCATAGTTACCACACATCTGCATAGAAAATAATTGAGCAACAAACTCATCATCAAACCAAGTCTTGAATCTATCTAAAGAAAGATATGTTTCTTTGTATGATGTATTCTTTGGTCCTCCTTGTTGTCTACGATTACATATAGGACATTTAGCATTACAAAGACTGCTCATTTCTAAATCAACATGTAATATGTCTTTATAAAAATACATTAAAAATGTCCTTCAAATTCTGGCAAGTAATCTAGTATATTTTGTTTTCTTATTTCATCTAAGTTTTTTGTGTACTCAATAGCTTTTTGCCATTTGTCTTTTCTATCAGGTCCACTAAACATTTTTTCAAATTCTGTTAGCTTCCAACTATCAAATACATTAGAAAACTTTTTGTGTATACGTTCTCTCATTTCTTTTGGTAATACAGCAGGTGAAAGAATGTCTGGATCATAAACATAGTTATGATGAACATGTACTCCCATTTCTCTGTTAAAGAAATTATAGAAATCGCCTAGTGTAGAATAGTTCATCCATGATACGGTTTGTGTTACATCTAATTCAAAGTTTTCTTCTTTTAATCTTTTAAAGTTTTTAATTACAGTATCCCAATCACTAGGATATCTGATGTAGTAATTTCTATCACCTAAATCATCAATACTGCAACTTACTTTCACATTATCAAACTTACGCCACAAGTCTATAACTTTATCATTCATATTTGTCATATTGATGTTATACCATAACTTAATATCAGTCTTGCCTAACTCAACTAACTTTTCTAAGAAAGCAAAGTGTTGTTTGATTAAAGTAGGTTCACCACCATTAATATAAAATGTTTTTACTTTATCGCAGTGTTTCAATAAGTCTTCCCAGAAACCTTCACGCTCAGGCCATCTAAAGCCTTCCATTGTATCATAGCTTGTTAACGTAAATGTAGTTTTCTTTTGTAATGCATCGTAATCATTTCGCCATTTACTTGAACTTGCTGGATTACAAGTACGACATGCAACATTGCAAACATTACCTAATCTTAATTCAACAAACTCTAGCTGAACGTCTTTCATTGTTCCATCGCTCTCAGTGGCGTCCCTAGCGACTTCTACAGTGTATTCAGGGTAGTTCTTTATTTCTTCTAATCTTTTAGACATCATGCCTTTTGCTTCTTCTGAATAGCAACGCATACATGCACGTGGCTTTTTACCATCTAATACTTCTAGTCTTGCTTTACGAAACGATTCAGAATTCATTGTATCATGCACTGTGTCACGATTAAGATTGTAAAATCTATCACCATCACGTGAACTACTTAAAGCATTTCTATGATCCGCAATACAACAATGCGTCACTCCACCATGTGGGTGTGTCGCTAAATGTTGAAACAGCAATGGACAAAAAGTATTACTCACGTTCAAAATCCTCTAGGTTAAATGATGATATACCTTTAAAATAATTATCTATCATGTTAGCAAGTATTCCATTATTCGTATCGGACATGTGTTGTTTTCTAGGATCAACACCCATTATTCTAGGGTGTTCCTTCGTTAGTAACAACGTATCGTGTATTGCTTCGTTTTCACTTACATCACATAAACAGAATTTTTTAATATCTAAAAATTTATCAGCCTCAGGATAATTGAATGCAGGCAATAATAATGTCTTGTTTGGTAGTGAATCTAAAAACGCTTGTAACAATCTTAATTCATTTATAAAATCTTCTTTAGATAATGTATATGAAAGCCATTCGAATACTTTTTTATTTTTATTGAACACATCATATGATTCATGTGTTTTTGGTGCTGAGTTATCAAGAAACCCAAGTATAGATGCTTGATAATTTGGCTTATATGTTACATCATTTGGAAAAGAAGGTATTCTAGTGTATGATGTAGTTATAAAAATAATGTAATCATTTTCATCATAATATTCACTATTTAGATAAGCGAATAGTTGTTGCTTTGAATAAAGCAAACTTGTGCCTCCGCATCCGTAATTCCAAATCTGTTTTTTAGTCTTGTGATGCAAATGTCCGAACCAACTTTTATTGTTGAAATGGTTTTCAAAATTTTTATCTTTGAAAGATTTATTTTCCGAATAAGCATAGCTGTCACCAAATATTACTATCTTTTCTTCTGAGTCATAATCGTTTAACCAAGTAAAAATCCTGTCTTTTTTATTTACGTATCTAGGAAACATTTCTAACATTGCTTCTTCCTCGTCCACCACTCATACAACTCAGGGTCACGTTTATAAATATCTTCTAGTCTGAATTGTTCTTGTCTGATTCGGTCTAGTTGTTCTTGATAGTTTCTACCATTGAAAAATTGTTCTTCATGTGTCTCTGGCCACTGTTCTTCAAACGTTTGTCTATCTTTCATACCCTTGAGTGTATTCACAAGAGTTTGTTGCTTAGGAGTCGCCTTTGGCTCAATATAAGCTAATAATTCGTCTAAGTGTCTATTCAGTATATGTTTAGGCCATGCAAACGGCGAAAATACGATATCGGCGTGAAAAGCGAACATAATCTTTGTTTCTATTCTTACATCTAACTCTAAACTCAAATCAAATAAATCTTTGATACTAAACATGCCTGGTCCAGTAATAGTCAAGTCAAATAACATTTTGTCTTTGCCACCTGGTGCGGCCAGTCCTTTCTTAAAGTTAGCTAACCATTCTTCCCATACAATACCTTTACGAATAAACTCTACAATATCTCCTGTTCCATCAATACTTGCACACATTAACCAATCTTTAAACTGAGGTAAGTAGTCAAACAACTCCATGCCTTTAAATGATGTACGAGACAAATTAGAGTTATATCTTAAGTGACAATTCTTTGCTGAACCATTAGCGACCATTTCTTTTAATGCCCACCAATGTATATCATACATAAGTGGTTCACCACCTACCCAATATATTTCTTCTACAATACCATCTGAAATTGCTTTTTTAAATTCAGGCTCAACTACAGTACGTTGAAACTTAACCATCTTTTGTTTTACAGTTGGTTGCATGAAAGGTTGATTTTCAATCGACCACATGTTATGTTTTTTCTTTTCTGCTTCCCATGAACTTGATAATTGTTCACCACACATACGACATTTAAAGTTGCATAAGTTTGAATATCTGTAATCAAATGATATGGCAGGCATTGTTGTATGCCCATCATCATCTGTCTTATCAAATGCTTCTTGTATCTTATCTCTGAATAAAACACCAGTAAACCATTTACGATAAGATGACAAACTCAAAATGTCATCATTGCAAACATCACACTGTGGAATACGTTCTCCAGCCATTAGTTTCTTTCTAATGTCTTTCATGTAAGGAGAGTTCCAGTGTTCTTCTAATGATACAGGATTAAAATCGTCTGCATCTGTTTTACTTTCTTTTACTTTACCATAACGTTCATCGTTTGATGCATCTATGTATTGTTTTTGAAAAGAATGTTCTTCACGTGATGCACAACACAGTCTACGTTCACCTTGAGGAGAGATATAAGTATGTGACCAAGGAGCCATGCAAAAAGTTTTATTTTCACTTTCTTCTGCACAACTTCCGTCGCTCTTCCAAATAGGTATCACCTTCTTCGTCATACTTCTAATATTCCGTTCTTTTTATTAATTGTTCCATGATAAAAAGGAAACTCTTTTGCTATAAGTTCTATTTCATCATAGTTCCAAATTAAATTTATCTTTTGTTCTTTTGTCAGTTGCTTCTTCATGCCTCTAGGATCATTATCTATATCAAATATGTTGCCTAGATTTTCATATGGATAAAATGATACGTCAAAATCTTTTGAAAATTCCTTAACATATTCATTATATAAAAAATAATTTTTATTATATGCGTGACAAATTTTATATACGTAATCTTTTTCGTAATATCTTTTTTTATGTTTTCCTATTTCGCCATCAGTCATTACCCAAGTATTATCGCTATCTGCAATCATGTGACTATATATTGTATCTAACATATCCATTCTAAAACTAAAATGTAAATTAGTAATACCAAGGTCTTCAAAGAATATCTTTGATCCTTCTAAACTAAAGTCATACATTTTGCCTTTTAAAGGTCTTGCAGTCATGCCAGAACTTATATGATATTTCATACACCAATCAATTTGTTTTTCATTAAGTTTCATAAGTTTCTTATAATATATAAGCAACTCATCATGGTGTATTTCTGATGAAGGGAACCCATGTTGACTAAACCAAAACTCTTTTGAGCAAAGATTTCTTGATACATAATGGTCTACAAGTGTACTACCCGACCTTCCGTAATAGATTACTAAATGTCGTTTCATTCAACTTTAACTCCTCCTAGAGCATCGTTCTTTGTATCCCAACCACCAACTTGTTCGTGTTCATCATCGCCACCTGCATAGTCTTCTGTAGTTGCAGGATCTCCACCTCTGTCACTTGTTTTGAATACTAATTCTTTATTCAAAATCTGTTCTCTGCTTGGCGACTCTGCTATCAATGTATCATACCAATCAGCAATAGGTCCTTTAAATGTTTCTCTAAAGTTCTTACCTCTTCTGACATCATACTGTTCAAAGAATGCTTTAAAGTCATTATATAGTTTAGGAGTTTCTGCCGTGTTCTTGTGAGGTGTCTTGACAATATCTAAGTAATCAATTAAACGTTGTGTACTTGCTTTTTCTGCCTCAGTCAATCCCATTTGTGCCCGTTCAGTCAAAAACCATTTTTCTAATTTATCTTTATAGAATGTTTTAATATGTTCAGGCAAGATAGCCGCACTCTGAAATGATGGAAAACGTAAAATGTTTAGTGTCATCGTAGGCGCACGTTGTCCGTACTCATCTCTAAGTTGTAACATTTCTTCCATAAATTCTGTAATAGTTGTCAAGCACAATGAATTGATTGTCATCATCATATGTACTTTTTTGATGTTTCCTCTTTTCAATACTTGATGAATGTTGTCTTTCCAAAAATCATAATCTAGACCATCACGAATATATTCTGCTTGATGTTTTGTTGCTTCCATAGAAGTATAGATTTCTAAGTTAGGAACGATCCATGATTTCTCAATAAGTCTTTCAAAGATTGCAGGCTTAGTTGGACATAGATTAGAGTTAATAGCAAAACGCATGTTTCTTCCTCTATCTGGATTTTGTTCGAACCAATCAAACAACTTCCAAGTACCTTTATGCATAATGGGTTCACCACCTGTAATACGAATTTCTTCAAGATTATCTGCTAATCCATTTTCCCACCACTTGTGAAATGCTTGAATATAAGGATTGTCTTCCTCATGTTTTGCGGCTGGTGCCGCCCATGGTGCAGTATCAACAAAATGCCCACGACCATCTGATTGTATGTTTTGATATCCACCATATTGATTTATATCTTTAACCCATGCGGTACTGAAAGCAGGATTACAGTATGAGCATTTAAAATTACATGCTCTATCAAATGATATTTCAAGTGTACGCAACATGACATTTTCATCCCATGGCATCTCTGCACTCTTATGAATATCTTCATCTTTAAAGATTTCTGTTTTGAATACACGGTCAGATATATTATCTTTGCCCATATCTTCAACTTTCCAACAGTATTCACACTCTGCTGGTCGTTTGCCTTCTTGCATATACTTACGCATAAGTTTCTTATGCTTTGTATTATGAATAGCAGTGTAGTTATCTTTTAATTCTTCTAGTGGAATCCAATGCCCTGGTGGGTGGTGACATGAAGCAGTTTGTCCATGACCTAACCAGATAGTAGCATTGTACCATTTCGCCGCACAGTACGATTCGCTGACCGAGTCAATCATACGTTCTTTAAACTGGTGTAGCGTTTCGCCTTCTCTTATCTTACGAGTCATTATCAGTACCTTTGTTTCTAATTATCGTATCTAATTTAAATATTTTAGATTCTTCGTTAATAAACTCACTCTTTGCTTTTTCCCAATATGGTTTTAATAACTCAAATAGTTCGGGAAAAGTTTGTTCAAAACTTTCTTTTCTATATCTATCAGTTTCCATTGTTTCTCTTACAAAAGATAACCAATCATCATTTTTACAACTCTTTTTAGCATGATTTAAAACTGGAGTAATTTCATTTTTATATGTATTGGCATTCCATTTTTCCATACCGTGTAAATCAGGTCTTGTAACTCTGCGTAATATTTTTCCTTTAACTTCGTCTGGAAAAACATTTGCACTATAAAAACTAGGAAAGTGAACTACGTTATTCCATATTTCTAAGAAAGGAATTCTATTGAAAAACTCATCCTCTACGCCAGTATATTGTATATAGTTCTTATGAAAGAAGTCGTGTATGTCTTTCAAATAAAAAATATTTAAATTTCCTATTGTAATAGTATAACTCATTGACATTTTAAAATCTTTATTTTCTTCTTTGTAAGGAAGTTGATTCATGTATAAATTAAAGAAACTATCTAAGTTATTTTTAACTGTTTCCCACGGAACACCATGCCTAATATAATCAAAATGTTTACCTATGCCATCAATACTTAAATTTATACCAACTCGTTTAAAATTTTTAAGCATCTTATCCATTAAACTTGCATTGAATATAGTCCCGTTTGTACTTAGATTCATGCTGATGTTTTTACTACTGCCATTATCAATTAATGCATCAACAAGTTTTTTGAAACTCTTACTATAAAAAGGCTCACCACCCATTATTTCAAGTCGCTCAACTGTTTTTGACCAATTGTCAATGTCATGCCAAAAGACACTATTTTCAAAATCATTGAAGTCTACATTAAACTCTGGTTTCCAGATTTCTTTTCCTCTGTCTCTATATTCTACTGCCCATTTAGATGAGCATACAGGTGAACATGTTCTACATTTCAAGTTACAAACATTACCAATATTAATTTGCAAATCTTTAGGAACACAAACATCTGCATTATAGTCAATATCCATATTGATATCTTTGACCATTTTGTTATACATCAAACGTTTACTTTCTTTGCCGTTTGCTTCGTCTTCCCAACATGTTTCGCATTGCAATGGTTTGTCACCGTTACGCATAGCTGTACGTAATTTTTTCATGTATGTGCTATTGAGAATATCACTAACTGTATCTTCTGCTAATGAATAAATCTTGCCGTCTTCTTTAGTAATATGGTCACGGGCAATACAACAACTTCTACAAGTACCATATGGTTCTGAACTTGTATGTATCCATGCTAAGGCACAGAACGAATCACCTGATTTATTTTTAACATTAGGATCCATATTTTTCCTCGTACTCTGATTTAGCTTCATTCCAGAAATCTTTCATTTCTGGAAAAGTCTCCAAAAAGTTTAAGTTTCGTCTATTGTCATATTGTGTAAAATATTCATAGAAACGAATAAGATGCGAACTTAATTCTTCATCTTTCATATTTAGCCCTTGTTTGGCCCATGCTAAATCTCGTTCAAGTTTTAGAACTTCATAATTCTTGAACCCTGTATATTTTCTACCATATAAGTCATTCTCTAATACGTTCTCTTTCATAAAATCAATATTCTTTTGTATTGTATCTAATAACTCGTGGTCTGCTAATTGTATTGTCATCCAGTCTGGGTATCTTAGATATGGAATGTCAAACCAAACTCGTTGACGTTTCTTTCTAATAAAAGGTGGGTGTTTGAAACCATTATGATCCGGTGGTTGTATAATTTTATCTTCTTGGTTTTCATATCCAAATTCTTCACGTAGGTCTAATATCATTTGTAAGAAACCACGTAGATTTGGTATACTCAATAGTTGAAACGTATTAATAAAAGAAATTTCTGTACCATCAGTCTCACGCAATACTCTACGACAATTATCATACATCTTATCAAAGTCTAGACCGTCACGCATATATTCTGCTTGTTTGCCTACACCATCAACACTGACATATAAACTAAAATGCTTATATGCGGGAGCAACATACCAGTGATTGCCACTATCAGGATTAAATCTTTCTGGATCTTCCCATACTCGTATTTCTTCACATGCTTTTATTTTATCAATAAATTTATCAAATAACTTGTCTTGTGGCGGACACATGTTTGATGTAATACTCAAATCTAAAAAAGGATTTGGATTTTCATTTACATAATCAAACACTTTAAATGTATTACTATCCATTAATGGTTCACCACCTGTCATACGAAAAACTTTCAAGTCTCTGTATATCATTGGAAACCATTTCCAAAATGCTTCGATATAAGGATTATCTTTACGTGCTACTTCTAAAGGCATCAAACCAGTCTTACGTAAGTAATCTATATCATTATGACCTGTACCATTGCTGAAACGGAACCCGCCGTGTTTCTTTACATCGTCTTCCCATGCTGTAGATAAGTGGGGCGAACAATAACTGCATTTAAAATTACATGCTTGATTAAAGTTCACCTCAACATATCTGGGAGTGATGTTGTGGTCCCAAGGATTATTAACGACTTCATCCCAGGCATCTTTTACCCACCATTCACTTGAGCGATAATGTCTATCACTCAATCTACCGCCCTTTGGGGCATCAGGAGCGTCTTCAACGTTCCAGCAATATTGGCAACCTTCAGGACGGTCGCCGCATTTCATTTGTTTACGTTCTTCTAATTTAAAAGTTGTATTGTGTAAAGCATTAGGATCTTTTTTAAGTTCATCTAATGGGATTGGGTGTGTCGGTGGATGATAACAACTATGTGTACGACCTTGTGGTAGATGCAAACTAACTTGCAACCACTTTGCCATACACATTGACGGAGATAATGCATTTAGCTTATCTCTCGTTACTATTGCGTCATCATCGTAGTTAGACATTTAGGTTACTTGTCCCAACCCGTTTGTTTTTCTGTTGCTAATGGATTGTTTACTCTTGGAGGATTGACATATACTCTTTTAAAGAACTTTGCAACCTCAGGAGTAGGATCACATAGTTCCATACCGATTTTATCTTCTAGTATATCACCAATACGAACAGTCTCATCAAATAGTTTTTCATAATCCCATTCTAGTTTTGTTCTTTCACACTTTTCTTCCCCACCTTCAAATTTAGGGAATACTGTATTTTCAAAATATTCTTTGAACCAGTCATAACTTGAAATGCTTTCAAGTATAAAATCTTCATTAAGATTTGTATCATAACAACCTAATCTTGCACCATAACATGCCCATAGTCCGTTCTCTACATCTGCACCAATGTTACACCATGTAATTAAACGTTCATAGTTTTTAGGCCAGATACGATTTTTAAATTCATCTACTGGTACTTTCTTTCCTTCATCAAGTGACATCTTTGCACCTTCACGATATCCTGCACGAAAGGCTTGAAACGGAGAACCAGAATTGAATACACGTGAATAGATATTATTCATTTGTATATAATTCAAGTCCCAACAAAAATCTACTTTCTTAGTTTCGTCTTCTGCGTTTTCGTGTGTCTTCATGTCTAATACAAGTTGTACTGGCCAGCACTTAATACCACCATTGCCATATACTAAACCATTTGTCATATTTTTTGCACTCCAAGAAACAACAGAATTAGCTAAATCTGTTCCTTCTGGGAATATTAATTCTAAATCAAAAAAGTTTTCTTCTACGATGTTATCTCCATCAATAGTAATAAACCTATCTGTGTCGCTTTGTCTTGCACATTCTTTGTGTGCATTATCAAATCCTTTTACTCCGTCAACACGTTTTGCAAAAGGAAACTTACTGATAATATCAGCCCAATGTTCTTCTTTATTGGGTTCGTCATAACTTAGATAAAATACATCTAGTTCGCCTATTTCAAGTTTCATTATAATCTCCTGAATGAATATGTTTCCAGAAACTTCTGGGTATATAAACTTATACTGTATTTATTATATTCGAATTTAATAGAAACTGGACCAGATAACAATTCTGCAAAGGGTATTTGCAAAGTTTGTATCAAATGTTCGGGTTTATTATCATGTGTTACAAAAAATACATGTGCATGTTTACCGCCTACTGTAACTTGTTGAGAACTAGTAACACCTGATCCTTTTACTATATCCTCACTTGGGTTAAACTTTAATTCTTTTCCATCATATGTTATATCAATATCTACGTTTTCCATATATGGAATCTGAAATAATTGACTTTCTTTTGAACGTTTCTTAATGTCTACTTTATTTTTGATGATTTCATATGTAAACACATCTTTAGTTTTAGAAACCAAATAGTCTGACATTTTATTTGTGCCTTGCATAAAAGGTATCATATCTTCCATAGTAAAGTAAGCAAATAAAAGATTATCTTGTTCAGGTTCTTTTGATGATATTGCATCTATTTTGCCCTTTTCATCAAATGATACAACTCGTACATTTCTTTTATTTTCTTCTGTTAGTTCTACACTTAGTATACTCATAAGCCTAATACCTTTTCGTACTGTTGAATCTTTTTATCTGTCATCCAATCTTTTTCTACATAATGAAAGGGAAGTGATTGTTCATAGTTTGCTACTCTCACTTTTAAATCATCTGATAATTGACTTGTTAAACTTTGTGTCCAAACACTTGATATTTTATGCTGAGGTATATTTTGTATAAAACTTTTCATATGAACAAATGTAGGAACATCTTTTATATCATAGTCACAAACTTCATTTTCTAAGTCTAGTAATCGAACGGCTAACGCATATGCCAAATCTGCACTCATCCAGTTTTGTCCAGTTCCTTTCATAAATTTATCATAATACACATTCCAATGTGTCATAATAATCTCTACCATACGAAAGAATTCAAATGTAGTTTCTGACTCTTTGAAGTATGTAAAGTTACTATATACATTTGGTAATTCTAATTGCGTAAACTTTTTTCTATAGTAATCATCAACAACATCTTCGTTTCTAAATGTTTTTACATTTGTACATACCCACATATCTTTTTTAGAAAGATAATCCCACCAATGGTCTACAGAATGAGTGAATACCATATCTGTATCTAAAATTATACTTTCTTTGAAAGGAGACATATGAGGATATTTCCACTTGTTGTGTATTTTCCATTTGTCACTACCTGCATCATCGTTCCATGGAATGTCAACAACATAATCAAATACTTCTTTGTATTTGTTTTTCATTGCTAATTTAGTATTTTCATCTACACATACACAAAATTGATTTTCTTTTTGTGTTGCTTTTAAACTTAATGCCATGGCATATGCCATTTTTAGATAGTCATGTTCTTCATTGTTTTGTGCAATAGCTATATATCCTCTACTCATCTTACACTCCCACAATCTAAAAATTCATTGATATTTCTTTCTATTGATTTTTTATTCATAATATGAATATCAGTATTATTGAATCTAGCTAGTATGTGTTCACTTGTTTTCTCTGCTTTTGCACAAAACATTATGATATCATTACTAGTATTAACTCTAAACACTGCATCTAAATCAAAACTATTATTGAGATAATCAATAGGAAGTGATGGAGCAGAAGTGTCTACACAACCATTAATAATGTGAATAGCCATTGAAAAAGCAAAGTCATTTCTAAACAAAGTACCACTACAATTATATAAGAAATAATAATATTTGTAATTGTTTTTAATATGCTCTACTAGTGTAAACAAGTTTTCTGCATATTCAGATTTTCTAAAATAGAAAACAGTGGCCCAATACATTGGTATTGAAAAATCGTCAACATAGGAAACATTACCACCATGTCTACCTGCAATGTCCCTATATTGACAATTAATCATGAAGTCGCTTTCGCTACCCCACACTTGGTCAAGTGTATTACTCATTACAAAGTAATCACAATCGATGACCAAATTCTCATCGTAAGGAGATAATGAATATACATCTCCTCTTGATTTATTCATAAATGGTGCGTAGTCAGATGAACCTGTGCCACCATCTTTGAATAATCTAATATTTTCTTCTTTGCTTGACGGATCTTGGGTTATAACTCTATCAAAATATTTTTCAATAGTTTCTCTATTGTCTTTAGTGATAGAATGTGTATCTGTTATTAAACAGATTTCATCAAATCCTGATAAGTTTTTTCTGGCAAATCCTGCACTAGCACATGCAATTTTGACATAATCTAATAACCCATTATTTGACGCAAAGATGATAATCCCTTTGCTCATTATATCTCTAGTACCTTTTCAATCTTTCTGGAACTTTTTAGTTTCTGATAATCATTATAATATTCATTGATTGCTTCAAAGTATAAACTAGAAATATCTTCTAAAAACTTTTCAGTATTTTCAATTTTAATTGGTATATCATTCTTATCCATAACTATAGCTTCTTTCTTTCCTGATGATACAATCATATACATAAAACCAATAAGTGATTGGTCTATGTTGAATGTGCCACCATTGGTGCTATAGCTAAGGAGATTTTGTGTTTTGACTTTTAAATTATTCTTATTCAGGTTAAAAGTCTGCATTGTATTAGAAAAGTCCAATGCTTTTTCAAGCCTTTCAAGTTGTTCTTGAGAAGGTGTAATATCTTTTGACATGGTTTTACTCCTTGTATTCTTTTAATAATACAGGAAAAATCAACAAATGTCAATAGTTAAAGTTCAGAAATATGAGAAAATGTTGGGCCTGGGCCAGCTGGATCTACCACAACCCCTAGACCTGATGGGTCTGTGTCGTTAGCATATTGAATGTCTACTTGTGCAGTTAGTGTTCCTGCTACGTAGTCTTGTCCTGTCCACGGTACCCCGCCATAAAATCCAGTATCAGCGGTATGAGTATCATAGAAATCAAGTCTAAAATCAATAGCATTGGTACCATTTAATCTAGCAAGTATTTCATATTTGTTATTTCCGTAGTAATTTGTATAGCCACCATCGCCTCCACTCTTTTCATAGATTTTACTGTAAGTAGTTGTTAGTCCAGTAAATCCACTTCCAGGAGTACCTGTGCTACCTGTAACTTCTGTTATGTTATGACTAAATTTAATCATACCAACGGCAGTTAACAATGCTTCCCAATCTAAACTTTGGGAATCGGTGCCACTGGCAGTAAAATTAGTATCTAGTCTGATTTCTCCGCCTGAGTTAAAGAAATGTCTTCTTGAATCCTCGTCAACGAAAATAGCAGATACTTCATACGTCACTTGACTATCCCAAACATCGCCTGTTTGTGTAGGTGCTACATATGTCTTTGAAGATGATATTACATTTTGTGCAACTGTCATCATTGCAATGTCATAATTTAACTTGTTTGAACGTACATTGGTGATATCAGTAGTTAAATTAGGGATTAGTTCTATAAGGTTACCTGCAGATGGAAAACCAGGGTCACTAGTATCTTCTGGTGAAAGAATAGTAGTGCCCTGATGTCTTCCTGCAAATTTTAAAGCAGTTAGGAGTAACTGCATATGTGTCGCATTAATTTTAACGCCAGAGACAACATGTGGAATTACTAAATGAGATTGGCCATAGCCTGAGTCACCAGCCCCGATTCCAACAATTTCGTTTATATCATCTGCGAAACCGTTATAATCGATTGCTCGTACTTTACCTCCTAAATAGTAACTCTGTGGTGCCATTGTTTATATCCTCGTGTCATAACAGTAAATATTATAAACTATCTGTTACTGCAAATGTAGGATTTGTAATGTTAACGGAACCGGATGAGTTTGATAATTTCAGTGATGAAACGTTCACTGTTGTAGTTCCAGGAACTGTATCAGCACCTGTCCAAGACCATGGGCCTCCATATCCTGAACCAGAACCAGAACGTGCCACGTGTGCATCATTTAATGTAATCTTTACATAAATGTCAACACCATTTTTATATGCTTCAATAGATGCATAGTTAGTACTATAATCTGAGTCGTCTGCAAATTCTTTTTTGATTTCTACATAAGAAGTAGTCAAGTCTGTATACTTTTTACGTTCAGAATCTGCCGCAGTTGTTGTATCTGTGTCTCTTAATGAAATTCTATAAGTACCCATTTCTGTTGTTAGCTGTTCCCAAGATGTACCTTGTTGGTCGTTAGATGAATCATCGTGTGACATTGATACACGAATTTCTCCACCAGCAGAAAACCATGCATTCATGTCTGCTTCTGAACCAAACGTAACTTTAGTTACTGTATCATGTGAACCGTTCCAGTTAGAAACTGTTTCAGTTGTTTCAGTTGCAGTTGTCATATCCCAACCAGAAGAATAATCCCATGGATTATTAAATCTAGTGTCTAAACTTGAATTTAATGTTGACGCATGATTGTAATACTGATTGTCATCAATGATGTCACCAGCGTTAACCGCCGTCAATGGGTTTGTAATGTTATAATAATTTGTGACCTTCGCCGCCGCAGAGAATAATGAATCTTGATATGCATCATCAATTAAGTCGCCTGCCGCAGGATTGGCCTGAACCGAGTGTGACTGATTATAGCCACCGCCAACACCCGTACCATTTAGAATGGTATTTAATGTGTCTCTAAGTGTACTTAAGTCACTGTTTGATATCACCGCCATGTTTTTACTCCTAAATTTGACTAGTCAATTTTAAATTTTTTAATAACTAAAAAGTATTCCGGATATCCTTTTAGCTAAGTTGAATAGTAATAGTGTAATCTATTACAATAGTCCTATTCGCTGATAATAACACAGGATGAAAAGTCACATGTGTTAGCATCAAAGTTTTTGTTTCATCCAATCCTGTAGGTGTACTCACACCTGCAAGAAGTCCAATTTCATCAAAAGTAAAAGCAGTGACACTATTAGCATCAGTAGAACTATCTGTTTCCGGTGTACTCACAGTCGGATCAGATTGTTGTTGCATAGTCTCATAATCATCATGCGACATTTCAACCTTAAAATTTACTTTAGATGTATTTTCAGGTATCGTCACAGAATTTGCATCATTTGGATCCACCTTCTGTCCAGGAGCAAACACTGTAGCTACTACCTGTTGTTGATACGTTTTTGAATACAATGTTGAATTACTGGATGTAATTGGTAATTCATCATATGTTGTGAAAACTCTTGGAGAACGGTAAGACAGTGTAGTAGTGGAACTACTTCCTCCGTTACCAAACGCCATCCAATTGATATATGGGGCATCGCCTGTACTGTTCACGCTTGTTGGTTTACCACCAAGTGCAGAAGCCAGAACATACGCCATATTTCCTGGATGAATCGCATTTTTCTTGTCTACAAGCACGGTTCCAGTCTCTTTATCTGAGATTTTGAGTGTACCGATAGCTTGTACGTTAATTTTATCTTTAAACATGTTTATCTCTCTTAGTAATCTTATCTATTTATCTTATTTCTGTCATACCTCTTTTATACCATCTCATGCAGAACAATTTCTAAAGGTGTGCCTAATGCATAGACTTTAGTGGTAGTTCCTGGCACAGTTCCCATTCCAGTATATAATCCTCTTTCAGAAATAGTTAGATTTACTGTGTCTTTATTGCTATAAGTCATGAACTCAATATCACCTGTAGTTTCATTTCTTATTGCAATTAATTTTCGATTTTCATCACTTGCTACAGAGAAAGGTGTCGCACTGTTTACAACTATGGTATCATTCGTCATAGATGCAACTGTTGTTTCTCCTGTAATGTCTATTTTCCAACCTCTGCCATACATATCATAAACATATAAGAATGTTTTGTCATGTGTAACCTTAGTTGAATCTGTGAACTGGTCTACAAATACTATAGATGATTCTCTAAAGTCTGCATTTACTAGACCCGTATCAAAACTGTTATCGCTCTTACCATCTGATAATGTGTATCTTGTTCTTAGTAATCTTCCTTGTTCATATGTACCATCTTCTAATTCTGGATGTTCAGATTCAGCCCAACTGCCGCCGTCTTTAACGATATCAGCATAACGTAAATTGTTACCAAAGTCAAGAGTAAGATGCATATTCTCTACAATAGAAACTCTTGCATCTGCTATTTCTTCTTTGCTATAGTATCTGATAACTTCACGTATTTTTGTGTGATAAGGTTTTGCTTCTGTGATATATTCAATTACATCATCATAACTATCACGTTGATAGATTGCATACTTTCTTAAATTTCTATTAAACAGATTTACATCAATGTAACTTGTTTTGAACACCCAATCAGGATGTGTCTTTTCTGTATACATGTAATTTATCATGTCAAAGAAAATTCTGTTTATTTCTTTGTCTTCCGTGTAATCTAACATCAAGTGGAATAGTTCATGAACTTGAACACCAATTGCATTTTCATAATATTTTTTACTTAGTGTTGAGTTATCAGGAAATACTATGTCATTGAATGAAACATTTAATGCACTCTTAGAACTATTGACTAAACGCAATGTACCTTCATGTTCAAAATAATATTCATCATGTGTTGGTAGTTGTAGTTTAAATGATTTTACACCTTGGTCGTTGTATAGTTTTAACATATCAAACGTTCTTGTTTTTGATAGGTAAGAAAATCTCTCAATAGTTTTATATTCATCTGTTAAGTACCAATCTTCTAATGATAAGATTAGATTATCTCCTTGAATAAATTCTTTGTATTCAGGATACTTTGCTACAAGATGTCGTTTAGAGAAATGTGCATTCACAGATGAAGCAAAGTTTTCTCTAGCAGATTGTAAATCTTTAAACCAATTATTTTGATAATCTGTCATTCTGTATACACGAACAATATCACCTACAATTATATTAAACTGTTTGCTAATTCTAACTTGTGCGTTTGCTGGATTACCATCAGTAAAGAACGTTATGTATTGAGCATCAACAATATGATTGTTCACAGTAACTACTGTATCGTTCAATGTTGCGTCTCCATATGTAGGACTATCTAAAAACCCTACATTAATTTTTGTAGTATCAGGATCACCTAACATAGATTGTTCTACTGCCAGTGATACGTAGTCAGTGTATTGAACTCCTGCTAGTGAATCAATAAGAGGTTTTATAATTTCATCATCTGGTCTTTGTGTTGTATACTGTTGTAATAGTTTCCAGTCTGTATGTTTTTTATCTGTATCTGGTTGTGTATTATATTCAACTGAAACATCTACAGAACTATTATTGAAAACATATGCATTGTTGCTTATAATAATTTTATCTACATCTATTGGAATAAATTTATTTTTAATGTTTCCACTTTCAAGTAGCATTTTAGTTTCTTCAATACTTAATGTTTTACCAAACTCTGGTTCACTGCCTTCTTCGCTCCAGTAAAAATATTCAGTTACGGATCTATTTTTGTCAGTGTCAAAATACACTTTCGTAGTATAAGTTTCAATGCCTTCTGGTAGTGTTTCACTCTTTGTCCATTTTTTAACATTGATTTCAGAACCAGGAACTAATTTGCCCCAATACTTAGTTGCAAAACTTTCTACAATTCTACCGTTTGCATCACCATAGTCATTGTATCTATAATATCTTGCTAATGAAGTATCCCACCAAGTTTGTCCAATATATTGGTCTAGCCAAAGTTCTTTAGAAGTATCTTTGTCATAACCTGCAGGGTCTTCCCATGTAATGTAGTCTAAATTCTTTATAATATCGCCTGGTAGTTTTAAGTTTAGTGGATCAAATAGTTGATAGTTATAAAACTTCTCACCATCTTTAACAATAACACGCCTTAAATAATCTACCTCTACAGTGTTTGCTTGTCTATTTCTAACTGTAAGTGTTCCTGTTATATCACGATATAGTACACTCCAACCATTACCTAAATAATCGTCAGCCCATATTAGTGCTTCTGCATTAAGACCCAAGTCATTATAGAAACTATCAAAAGTATCAAATAGATAAAACTGTGAATATCTTACAGACTTCCAACGCATTGCTTTGAAATTATTATTACTTGTTACCGCAGTATATTCTCTGAATAGCCCAATCTTGTCAAGTACAGTTTGTGATGTACCACTAAAACTCATAGATACATTCGAATTAGTGAACACCATTCTGCCATCACTCGTAATACTTACAAGAACATCACTACTTGCTTGATTGATTTGGTCTTTAAAATCATTGGCACTCACAAGCTGTGTTGATGATGATGAGTTATATGTACCAACACTTATACCGATATCGTTCCATGGGTTTCCTGAAACGTTTTCTAATACGATACTTGCTTGGTCTGATGTTATAACGATTTGTCTATTTGCATTTAATGTTGCACTTGTTCCTGATAATGTGGATAGTGCTTCATTGATATTATCTCTAATAGTTGTTGCTGAGTCAACATCAACTGGATTAGTAGCAAAACCTAATCTAGATAAAGCACCGCTAGTTGTTTCTGTAATATCTAAATTATTTGCATTTGAAACTATTTTAATATTTGAACCAATCTTTGATGCTGTTATTCCTGTTATACCACGTGCATTGATTTGTGCAACAATAGATGCCGCTGTTGGATCTGTAGTAGCATCATATGTTGTTAATAATCCCATAGACGCTCTTGCAGTGCCACCAATTGTTAAGTCATCATTTGTTGTTTCTATTTCTAGTTGGCTGTTAGCATTTACAAATGCTGTCAAATATGATACTGCATTTATGTCTTGTGCTAGTAGGTTCAATTTACTTTCAATCAATGAAGAACCAGATGTAAGTAATCCCAAATCAACTAGAATAGACCCTGAAAGATTTAGATAACTTTCAGATGTATCAATTACTAATTGATTAGAACCATTAAGAGATGCAGTAATTGGTGCCGCACTTGAATTTATTGTATTAACGATTTCTGTTGTTGTCATTGGTGTAACAACTGGTTGTGCGACTAGTTGAACAGAAATATCTGCTAATCCATTTGCATCTACACCATCTTGTATTGCAGAATTAAATGTTATTACTTTTGTGTTTGTGTCATAAGAATAATCACTTGTTGTTAGTGTAGTTGCACCGTCACCGTTATCTACTGTAATAGTTCCCGGTAAGAAATTTGTCATATTTGAAGTTAGTGTTACACTAGATACCGGCGTAGATTCTCCTGTAAAGTTTTCTACTGAATTACTTCCTGTTACCGGAGCCGCAACTGTAAATGTTATCAAGTTACCATTGACTGATAAAGATTTTGTTGATGTTAATTCAGGGTTAGAAGTACTACCAACATGCTGAATGTCTTGTATAGTTACTGTTGCTTGTGCTTCGCCTGTACTATTGAATACTAATGTACCGCCTGTTGGTATTGCATCTGTTTCTGTAGAACTTGTTATTGCTTCAATATTTTGTGTTGAACTAAACTGTACCGTAATTGCTTCACCATTAATATTAAATACATCACCATTCACTGATGATACACCTAGTGTTCCTGACGCTGATGTTCCATCAAATGTGATTAGTGTATTTGTATTAGCAATAAATCCATTTGAATCATAAACAATAATTCTTGCTTGTTCACCTTCGCCAATAACTGGATCAACTGTAGCAGTTGTTCCACCTATCACAAGGCCTCCTGTACCACCACCTGAGCCTGGAGTATAAACATGTGACACACCATCGATAACAAGTTCATCACCTGAATTGAATACTGGATAACTTACTGAACCAATTGCTTCAACGCCTGAGTTTGTTCCTGTTGGGACAAATAAACTATTTGATGATGAGTTATCAATCTCTACGATTAGTGGTTCATAGTTTCTTTCAAAAACAAGATATTCATAAACAGTTACACCATCAACATCTCTTGTTCCATTATCAACAAGAAAATAGTAATCTGCAACTTCTGGATCAATGTCTGAGTTTTTAATTTTTAGATAAACACTATCTGTAGTATCTATTTGATTTGTTAGACCCACATATAGTTGATTATCAGATGTTTCACCTACATAACCTATCTCTGCTACTTCACTTAATCTTCTTACGTCCCATTGTCTTACTGGATCGAATTGAACCCAAGCAGTATCGCCTTCATTTAGTTCAACTGCATCAATGTTTTCCAAATCATATTCTGTGTTTACCGTATAAACTACATCTTTGCCGTCTACATATCCTGTTGTCTTTAATGGGTATCCTTTTGTGTTTTCTCTTAACTCAAAAGTATTTTCCATATTATCAAATTGAACTCTATGAGGATCACTAATCATGTCAATAGTATTAACTGATTGTGTTTCTTTATATCCATTATTTAATTTACCATATTCTGCTAATTTAAATGCCCAGATATGTTCATGACCTATGTCTTTAAAGTTTCCGTTGTTATTTACAATTCTATTTACAGCGGAGTTAGTACCTTTATGTGACAAAAAGCCTTTGTAAAATTCTAATTGTGATTCTCTTTCAATCCCATGATTTCTTAGATAATCTTTTTTAGTATAACCTATTTGACTTGCTTTTAGTTTATTAACTATTTCTAAATTCTGATCCACAAGTGTGTCTCTAAAATATTTTGAGTCACTTGTTAATGTTTCAAAGTTTGGAATTAGTTCGTCTCCATAAGGAAGATAACCATCAACCGTTAGTGTTCCATCCCAGTTTCTACTTTTATTACAATCAATTTGCATACGTAAATTTCTATCATGCAAGAAAGGATCGTAAATCACATCACCAAAGCTATCAACTCTGTCTACAACAAATGCATGTTCAACATCTTGAATATCAATCTTCATTCCGTATACAGGAACGTTTGCTCTAAAGTTTATAGTTTTGCCGTCTGTAGTAAAAGTAATCTGATTATCAGGGACTAATCTTCCTGACGCATCAACTACACGATAAAAGTTTTTGAATGTCTCTCTACGAACTGATGCTACACCATATGGTGCAGTAAAGCTACCTGTAACTAACATTGGAGATAGTGTAATGAATTCGCCTGGTCCGTGATTTTCTGATGACCATTCTAAAAACTTATACAATAGTTGTTCAAAGTCTACTGTTTGTCCTTGTTCATCTATGTCTGTAAATCCCCAACCGATGAATTCTAAATATTTTTGATAACCCAACATTAGATGTGCAACATCATCAATGTTTTCTAAAATTTGACCGTAGTTAAAATTCTTGATTTGGTCTGATTTAAATTCTTTATAACCATTTGCTGTTACTTTATTTGTTTTTGGCCACTCAACAAGTTTTTTCCAATCTTCAATATTATCATCTAGTAATGTTGTTGAAGTATGTTCACGTAAACAAACATAAGGTTGACCTTCATATTTCATGTAACTATCTTTACGATAGAACGCACCTTGTTGCCATTCGTTTAAATTTTCTCTATCACCTTTTGTGCTAAATGCTTTTTCACCTGAAACTTTATCCCATTCCATTGCAAAGAATGTAGGATTGATGTCATCATACCCTTGAATTCTATAACCGTATTTTCTTGTCTTAGGTTGAGATATCATAGTCCAAGCACTATAATCAAAAGTAATATTACCTGTTTGTTCTGCTTGTGTTTGTCCTGCTTGTTTTCTTCTATAGTATTTTCCGTCTGCACTGTTCAATACAATATCACCTGGTTGATACCATGAAGTGTCTGCTCTCAGATACACAGGAAATGAATCATCTAATGAAACTTTTTCAATTATTATTGCACTAAAGAATTCACTTCTGTTAGGTTCACCTGCGTGAATTACTAAATCAAAATTGTCTTTTGGTACATCTGTATATCTGCTATTGTTCAGTGAAGTGTTTTCTGCTAACAGTCTAAAGTTATTAACAAAGCCACCTAGTTTTGAACCTAGTTTAAAATCATAATTTTGTTTCTTTTGTAAAATGTTTGTAGTGTTAGCACCTTCTTTTTTATTATGAATTTTAATACCTTCTGTAACTTGGTCTTTGTATTCATGAAAAACTTTGAATGGTTTAGTTAACATCATTAAAATGAATTCAATAAATGGGTATTCACTTGAACGTCTCCATGCCATTTCTGTCGGAGATCCGTCACCGAACTCCCAATCTTCTTTCATCAATACAACATCTGAACTTGTAATACTGTTATTAAAAAATAATTCATTTACTTTTTTCAAATCACCATTGCTATCTACTGGAATAGGTGTGTTTGTAATATTGTAATCAGTAAACAATGTATTCCAAAAATGATGTGTATTAGAATTTGTTCCGTACTTTAATTTAAAGTCTGCTGGTTCTTGTGAAAGTCCTACAACTTTCCAAGGTTCAAATAAAGGGTTATCAGTATTATAAGCAAATTGATAAATGCCTCTCCAATGTCCTGGAGAGTCTGCATCTATTGTTCTATAGTTCCATGTCTTCCAATCATTTGGATCATAATCTGTGTTGTATAAGTTATCGATATTATTTCTAATCATCCATTTCTTAAAGAAAGGATACATTGTATAATTCTTTTCGTATAGTTCCCAATCTGCACTTGAACGACTGTAAGGGCCATAGTTAAATCTATCTACGTTTGTTCTTGTTATGTTATCATCTAAACTATTCCATATTAAAGTTTCAAACATCAACAAAATGTCATCTGTTCTATCACCAAACTTAGGTGTAATTGAACCATCATGCCCTTGAATAAATTCTACTGCATTTGTGTAGCTTCCATCTAGTACTACTCCAGGGATAAACGCTGGATTGATTTTTAAAAATGTTGAACTTGGTGGAATATACGCTTCATCTACACTATCATATTTTCTTAATGATATTGCGTCTGTGCTTACTAAATCATCAGTAAAGTTTATTTGTTCACCTGACGTAGAAATTGTATAATCTACACCTAGTTTTAAAACCACATCGTTTTTTATAACAGTAAGTTCTTTATCATTTAAAATTTGACCTAAGTCAGTTGGTATAAATTGTTCTTTTGTTCCTAAAACAATATCTAATGATGCAGTAGAATAGTTAGAGAATATTTCTCCATAATTTATTTTTAATAAATTGTCAAATATACTAATACTTTGTCTTTTTGATAAACCAATATTTGCTATTGCTTCTTCAAGAATTTCTAAACTAGTTTTACTGTCACCACCTGGATCACTTAGTATGTCTCTTACTGTTGTAATAAATTTATTTTTATAACCTTGATAAGCTGTAGATAAAAACTCAAAAGACTTAATAGGATCATAGTCATCTCTTGATAAAGAGAAGTAGGCATCGCTAACATCAACAGAGTTTATAACCATAACACTGCCTTGGTCGTTATGTCTTGTCTTTAATGTGTTATCACCTAATTCTCTGTAATTGTTTACACCATTAGGTTCTCCTGATAACCCAGGTGTAGTTTCTATAATTCTTAAAAAATGTTCATACCAAGTTGAATATGGTATTTGTGTATTTAAATATGTTTTGTTGTCAACGTTGTATTCTAATGAATGATGCAATCTTTGAAAGCCAGTATCACCGTCAGTTGTTACAGGGCCATTTGTACAAATATCAACATGTACAAATCCTACCGGATCTGAATTTACATTAAAGGTTATATCATTTCCACTAACTGTGTAGTTGTTTATTTGTTTTATCCCGTCAATATATACGTCAACTGCATTTGAATTTTTTGGAGTTTGCGATAATGTTAAAACTCTTGTTGCATTTCTACCAAATTCTTTTCTGTAATTTCTATAATCAAAATCTGATTTTATGTACATATCATTGTGAGTAGTTGTATTGTTTGGTGCAAGTACTACCTTGATATCTAGAGTTTGACCAGTTGGAACATCTAATGTTACATTATCATCACTGTTTATAATGTAACCATCTTGTAATACGAGTCCGTTAGAGTCTGGTATGATGGTTAATGCATTGCCTGTAATCGTATAATTAGTATTTTTTGTAAGTTGATATAGACCTGTTCCGTTGTCAATAAACACTGCGGCTGGTCCTTGAAAGTTACTCATATTGTTTACTAAATTTATACTACTTAAAGGAGTATTTGAATTTTTAATATGTTCAACATAATGAAATTGAGAGTCATCTGGAACATCTGTTTCAAAACAATATTCGCTTGTGTAATCACCTGACTTAACTACTGGAATAAATCCTAGTTCTTGGTCTGTTTGATATAATTCACTATCACCAACTGTATATGAAAAAATCTTTGCATCTGTTATATATGTACCAGATTGGTCATACATTTTAAATTTAGGAAATTCCCATGAACTGATACTTGACATGCTATCAGCTAATTCTATTTTATTATCAAATTCAATAATAGGTCTTTTTGCTTGTTCTATTAATGTATAGTTGTCATCTGTAATTTTATCTCTGATATCATCATAATGATACCATGAGTTTACAACACTGAACCAGCTAGAACCAGGTCTCCCTACAGTTACGTAATGTTTGAAATTAGATTGTGTTAATGAGTTATCAGTTACAAAACCTGGCTTGACCCAATAATACATTGACCAGTTAACAAACTTATCTAAATCAATAGGTATATTAATAGTTTTCTTTTCAGTATCAAATAATCTTCTATGGTCGTTTGTTAATGCACCTTTATTGAATAGAGAGTTTAATAAATCTTCATAAAAAACTTTTTGTTCATCACTTGAATATACAGGCTCAAGCCCGTAATTTTCACGTGTGAATGCATGAGGTGGGTAAGACAAATAAATGTCTTGTTCTGAATTTATGCCTTTTTCTTTTCTACCAACATACGCTCTAACTTTCTCCATGTCTCCTTTTGAAAAGACACGTTCTAACGTAGTTTCAAAAATAGTTTCTAGTTCACTATTTTTTAAATGTCCTGGTAAAAAATCATAAATCTTATTGGCCATAGTCTGTCACATCCTCGCCTTGTAATTCTGTTTGTGAGATTGCTGAAATTATTTTTACATCGGCTGATGTTGTAACACTTAAGAAAATCTCATTTGGTTCACTAGTAATACTTAGCAAGTCTGTAAAACCACTTGTTGAGAATTTAGGTGTTATAACAACACTAGCAATATAGTTGCCAAGTTGCTGATGTAAGTAAGATGCTAATTCTGAGAAGTAGAATGTATCACCAAAGTCCCAATTATTTAAATCAAAATATTCATTAACTTTTGCCGACACCGCAGTTTTAACTTCACTATCAGTATAAGCAGTACCTGACTTTTTAACAACTTTAAACATTGCTTGATTTTCAGGTTGTGCAAAAGAACCAAACAAGTATTTAAACTTAACTGGTATGTAACTAATATGGTCTGCGATTGCGGCCTTTGGTTCAATAGAACTCATCAATGATTTTAATTCATAGTTGTTAGGAGCAGTAGGTATAGTTGCTTTAAAACCTTCTGCAATCCATTTGTTTACTTTTCTTACATAGTCACTTGTAAGAACATAAACGTCAACAATGTTACTTGTACTAGGATCAATTCTTTTATCTAAGTCTGCATAATGATCCCATCTGAAACTCATAAATCTATCTTCTGTGAAACTTCTTCCTTGTACAACTTTAAACTTTGTAGGACCAAAGTATATACATGTAGGATCACTTGGGTCTGGTTGACTAAACACAAACTGACTTGTCCAAACGCCATCAATATAGTAGAACCATTTTTGTCCGTTTGTTGGGTCTGTGTCTGTGTTATACCAAAGTTTGAATTCAGGTCTTGTATTTTCTGGCATAGGATTTACACCACCAATATTTGGACCTGCTGTTGCAATTTTAGAAACTCTTTCAAATCTTTGTGAACCAGTATAATAATCTTCTACAACGATTTTAGAATCAGTATTTGCTGTTTTAAATATATCTAATACACCATATGGATTACCTGTGGTATCCATAGTCAATAGTTTAACTCTTGATTCATTAATATATCCTGTGCTATTAACATAATCATCATATACATAAGCACTTTTCGTTTCATATGTACTTGTTTGTTTTTCTACTGAACTAATAAGATTTACTGTAGCAACAACTTTAACTGCAAATGTACCAATACTTGTAGTTTGTGAACCGTCGCCTTTTAATACATCAATTAAACTGCCTTCTCCGGGATCTGATGTCCAGAAAATTACTTTATAGTTTGTTACACCTGAACCTGCTGTACTTGTAAGTTCTGTATGGTCTTTATCTAATATAACACCATTTGCATCTCTTAAAACTAATGTACTTTGTGTTAGTGTTTCTGATGAACTAAATGATAATTCTGCATAAGCAGTTTGTTTAAATCTAACATCGTTGTCTACATTATCTGCACTTTCAATAGCACCCCATGTTTGAATTGGATATGTAAATTTCCAGTTTTGTAATGCTGTATCATATTGTGTAATGAAACTTGTTTGAACACCTGTCATACCCACTGTAGCAGTTGTATATGTCTCGCCTGTTGGTAACTCATCTCCATCGATCCAGAAAAAGTTTCCTGTAGTTGGTGCTGAGTTAAAATATGTTGTTGATGGTTTACCTTTAAACCCATATGTATTTGACAAATTGTTAGATGAAACTGTAGAATACGATGGTTCAGATGAAGCAACGTTTGCCGCACCTGTATTTGTAACAACAACCATTTGGTCTGGTGAAATATTTATTTCTGTAGAGTCATCAACTGTTTCATTTAAAGCAATATCATCTAGTGTAGAAATATATTTCGAAAGGTCTGCAATTTCAAAACTTAATCTATACTCTGGTGTCGCTCCGATAATATCATCTGGACTAGAAGGTGCAACAATTTCAGTTGAATCTAATTCATATTCTATACCATCAGGTGAAACAAGATAATGTTTATACTCAGGACTACCTATCTGACTTGGGTTATTTTCTACAAACTCAAGTGTTTTGTCTGCACCAGTATATTTAAATACGGCATCAAATGTCGCTCCACCGGAACCATTATCTGCATAATTTTCTAAATCACATGCATAGCCTATTGTAATATCATCTGATCCTACTGTATTAGCAGTAGCAGGAGTAACATCACCTGGATTGTAATAGTTGATTAGAACTTTATCACGTTCTGCTAAATTAGTTTCGTTATCAACTACAATATCTTTATTGCCGTAATAAAACTTAACTTGGTCACGACTTTCAAATACTACTTTTTTACCTTTTATGTAAGCCGTATATTCTGCTTCATTTGTTCTTACACCTGGTTCATATTTGTAGAACACAATAATCTTACCAGTAATATCTGTTTGACCGTCCCAAATTTTCCACTCCCATTTCGTAGTTTGACCTGAAATCAAATCATAATATAAAGTGAAAGACTGAATTTGAGCATCATCAATCTTTTGAGTTTTTATTGTTTGAATTTCTGCATCAGTAAATTTCATTCTGATGCCTCTAGTTATTTTCGTAATTGTACCAGTCTCTGTAATAACTTTATCTAATATAAGTTCTGCAGGATCCGATGAATTAACTTTAATAACTTTTGCATGATATATTGTATCTGATTCGCCTTTGATTGATACAAAATCTCCAACTTCAACATTTATAGGATTAGTTGTTTCTATTTGAAGATTGTTCAATGGGCTTTTTGTATACGCACCATCTGTTGAGGCTACCGCTATATTAACACTTGGATCATCTTTGTACTGATAAAAATATTGATTTATAACTGCAGGATGTCTTATACCTTTTGAGATTTCATTTCTAATAAAGTCAACTGATTTGCCATGGTCTCTATTAAAACTTAAAGAAAGTTTTAGTGCATCTGACCAATCAGGATATACAGGTGTAGCCGCTGTCACTTGTGAATAATCTGGCTGAATACCGCCTTCGTTTTCTACGAACACAGAACCATCTGTTCCTGTAATACTTAAATCTGAGTGATGTCCTGTTACATCGTCCATTTCAAAATAACGAGAGTTACCTGCAAATGTTGTGTTTACTGCTTTTACTTTTCTTACAACATTGTTTCCTAAAGTTAAAGGATAGATATTATAATCTTGAGCATTGACCATTCTGTCTTGTGAATAGTATGCCTTTTGTGCGATTCTTCTTACACTTGTGAATGTTTCTGCCGCAAAGTTTTCAGCAAAGTCACGTGTGCTTTCTAGTGCTAAAGTAATTCTATAACTTTTATCATCTGCACCTATATACGGAACAGAAATTTCTACATTTTTTATATCACCTGCATTTACAGAATAGTTTTCGTTATCACATGTTCTATACCAAACACGATAGTCACCGAACGCCGCATTTCCAAATACGCCATCAGGATATCTTAACTCTACTGAGTTATCAATGTTTGTGTGAACACTAACTAAATCACCATTGCCTGTTCTTAGTGAATTATAAATTGCAGTTTCACGTGTATCGTTATCAACTTTAGTAACACTTGATTGGTAAGCACCAGTTGATGTATCAAAAATTTGAACCCAAACATCTGAGTTTGAAATATCAGAGTCATCAATTACTTCAACTCTATTAGAAAGTTGTGACTGATATCTGAATAGTTCACTTTTAAGTTGACCTGCTTTTGCTGTAACAAAGAAACCTGTTCTATCTGATGCGGGTCCTAAGTTGTCATTTCTGTTTAAGATTGTAAAGTTACTAGTAGCAATAGGTTCGCCTTCAACGATTTTATCATCTTCGATAACTGTTCTTACTGCTTCAAATCTTCTATTTGCTCCTGCAACATTTGTTGAAAACGCATATGCAAGAGATTTAGAAATTGGATTTTCGTTTACTTCGTAAAGATAATTTTCTACATTACCTACAGTCAACGATGCACTTGGATCTTGAATTTTTGTATTTTTATTAAAAGATGAATTTAACACTGTGATGAATTTTTCATACCAATCAACATCATTAGAGTCATTCCAATTAACAACGACACCAGCGAGAGAATTACCTTCGTTGTCTGAAACATCTTCTGTAGTTGATACACTTGTAATTTTCATCATACCACGTGCATTGATAGGTCTTGTTTTGATGTAACCCAATGTTTGTGCCATTCGCAAGATACTTAAACGGCGTTCCGCTGTATCTAGGAAGTTTTCACGTGTGTTCATGTCATTTCTAAATGCTAGAGAATGACCTAGGTATGCAACAAGGTCTAGAATTGCAATAAATTCAGAACTTGCTATAAAATCATTAAATTTATCCGGATATGTTCTGCTTATATACGCAAGTAAACTTTCACGTATACTATCAAAATCATAAGCCTTCAAGGAGACATTGGTAAATGCCGTATAGACACTGGTCCAACTCTCACTTGCGAATAAGTTATCTATTCTTTCTTGACTCATTTTATTCTCTCTGTAGGTCTATTGTTAATGTAATCGGTTCTTTCTCTGGTAATAAATCAACCGATATTGATGCTGTTACTGTGTGGTCTGACTCACTTAAGTTAATACTTGTTAAGTTGACCCTTGGATCATCATTGATAATCTGTGTTAAATCGTCTTCAATGAGTTTTCTAATGTCTGATGTTAGTGGTTCAAATACTAAATCGTGAACGATTGACCCATAAGTAGGCATCATTATTCTTTCGCCTTTGCGAGTCATTATATTGTTCAACAAGTCTTCAACCACTAACTCTTTGCCAGTTAATGTGTGATTAATTGCTTGTTTGTTCTTAGTACTAAAACCTATAAATCTTGCCATTATATACTCTCTTTACTATTAAGAGTATTTATCAACATATAAACTTCGAACTTTTTGTATTGACATTTTGATTCATTTTATGTATAATAGTTGAAATTATAGGAGAATAAATAAAATTATGCCTAATCTAGTACCTATGGTCATTGACCAAACTGCAAACGGAGAACGTAGTTTCGATATTTTTTCTCGTTTGCTTAAAGAACGAGTAATATTTCTTACAGGTGAAGTCAATGATTATCAATCTGACTTGATTTGTGCCCAACTTCTATTCTTAGAAGCAGAAAACCCAGAAAAAGATATTCATTTTTATATCAATTCACCAGGAGGACACGTAACTGCTGGTATGGCTATCTATGATACTATGCAATTTGTCAAACCAGATGTTTCTACAATGGTTCTTGGACAAGCATGTTCTATGGGTTCTCTTTTAGCTACTGCTGGAGCAAAAGGTAAACGATATATGTTGCCTAATGCTAGACATATGATTCATCAACCTAGTGGTGGAGCAGGCGGTCAAGCTACAGATATGGAAATTCAAGTACAAGAAATTCTAAAAACAAAATCACGATTAATTCAAATATACGTGCAACACAATACAGCCGGAAAATCTTATAATGATTTCTATGGTGACATGGAACGAGATAATTTCATGAACCCAGATGAATCATTAAAGTACGGTCTTATTGATAAAATAATCGACAAAAGACCAGAGTAACTATCCCACAAACAATGAGAAGGAATACATCGATGTCTACAAAAGATATCATCCGCAATAACTGGAATGCGGTAGAAGAACAAATACGAACTTTGTTTAACAAGTATCGTTCAGAATTTGAAAAAGACGGAATTGAATTCAGTACAAAACAACAAAGTGAATTAATGAGTGAAATTGCTCAAGCAAGTTTTCTTAAAGTCCTTAAAGAAAAGAAAGTCAACACAGAAGTCAAAGTAGGTGTAAATGTCGCTGATGTTTATATCAACGGAGAACCAGTTGAAATAAAAACATGCGGTGATGATAAATGGCAAGGTGGTAGCTTTTCAAAACGACCTGGATTATATCTCTTACTGAGTTGGAAGAGGTATAATGACTCTGTAAAACTATTTTGTGCAATGCAAGATATGGTTGAATCTGACTGGCGTAGTCATATGTTGGATGGAAACAATAAAATGAAGAAAAATGCAACCTATTATGCTACCTGGTACGGTAAAAAAGAACTAGTTCTAGGTAATAGATATGAACTATTGACAGGAAGCATTGATATTGTTGATAAAAAGAAAGACGGATCCCCAAGAAAAGTAATAAACATTCACCTCAAACGGGTGTAAAAACTTGACAGAATCAAGAATCATGCTATTATATAGTCATAATGAAAGAGAGGTTAGTTATGACTACATACGCACAAGTTCACGCAGAAGCCACTACACAAGCAACGGCGGCTGTTGATAAATTTTTCAATGATGTTTTAAAAGGTGAAGACCAATTTGCATGTGGTTTTGCATGGGTTACTGTTTATCCTGAAAACAAGGGTAACACTAAACTAGGTAAAGCTGAAAGGGCAGGTCTAGAATCTATTGGATTTAGTAAAGACTGGACAGGTAAAGCCTGGCAGTTGTGGAATCCTGGTAAGTATGCAGGTCAAAACATTGACGCAAAAGAAGAAGGTGCAGAGGCTTATGCGAAAGTAATGAAATCTTACGGTTTCAAAGCATATGCTGGTTCAAGGTTAGACTAAAAAACTTGACAGATTCAAGAATCGTGCTATTATATAAACATGATGAAGGAGAAAGCTATGAGTAAATTTGTTATCGAAACTGCTATTCGTGAAAACTATGCCGCTCATAATGATGATTGGGATGGTGTTTCAGAGTACTGGAAAAACAAAGGTGGAAACACTTATATCGTAGAGGCAGAAACAGCCGAAGAGGCTAAAACTGTCATTCCTTTGGTTACAAATTCTAGCAATGCATTTGAAGAAAACTTTTTTGATTTCTTTGAGTGTGACGATGATTTTGAATCTGAGTTTCTTAAATCTCAAAAAGAGTATGACCCAGAAGGATGGGAAACTCTTTATGTTGACAAAATTGTTCGTAAAGGCAAATCGTCTGACGATTGGTACATGAAACGTGGTTATATCGTTGGTGGTTGGCAGAAAGGTTCTGAGTATGAACATCTTATTGGTAAGTTTGTTGGTAATGTCGATAATCTTAGTACAGGAAAATGCGTCCTTAAAATTGAAGGCGATACCCGTACAAGTCTAGTATAAATCAATTATAATCGAAAGAGAGGTCGTTATGAAAGTTTCAGTTATTCATTCAGCATTCGGAGATACTCCCCACGTTGTAGCATTTGTTGATGTTCCAGAAGGAACAAAAGATATGGATGCACTAGAGTATGCTTATCGTTGGACTAACAATGTAATGGGTTCTTGGTCTATCAAAAAAGAAGTTTTTGAAGACGGTGAATCTAATGGTGACTTTAATCCTAATGTCACTGTAATGGCTCCACTTCATGTTGATGATAGTGGCAAGGAATGGGGTTTGCGTTCCACATCTGTTGGTGACCAAATGCTTCTTGGTACTAAAAAGTATGAAGTTGCTAGTTTTGGTTTTGAGGAGATTGTATAATGGCAAAACAACAACTAAGAAATCCTGTAAGGGTTAAAATTGATGGTGTTGACGTAACAAAAGACACTACAGTTGATGATGCATATCGTGTTCAAAAACTTATGCAACAAATGAACCCAGATTCTAAAATTGAAATTGTAAATGTAGAACCCACTCAAGGTTATACAAAATCAATTTACGAATTCTAACTAAAACCAGGTACGTAACTCCACATTTTCGCAGTACGTATTTTCATAGCGGCTAGTTTTTCATCAAACTGGCCGTTATTCTTTTTTATATTTGTTTGAATTTCATCTGTTATATCATACCACTTTTCATTATTAATTAAACTAATGATAGGATGATTTTCAATTTTATCTACTCCTTGTTTAAAGAAGTAAAAACATAATGCATCAAATTGTGGTTGAGATAATTCTTTC